>Ga0187879_10000771_pt1 | contig 21404 bp, 15 predicted proteins | sample June2016WEW_19_1_FD_132423 | JGI IMG/M metagenome (GOLD analysis project Ga0187879, IMG submission 132423) | Peatland microbial communities from SPRUCE experiment site at the Marcell Experimental Forest, Minnesota, USA - June2016WEW_19_10 | ecosystem: Environmental > Terrestrial > Soil >... | reverse complement strand
TGCCGATTCCTAATTCAGGATTAGGGCCGTTGGTGCGGCCAGCAAGTACGCGCAAGAGGCGAAATGTGGTTGCCTGGTTCATAAGGAAAGGATACGATTCAAGACGGATTCGGATTTTCCACGAATCCTGAATTCTGACTCCTGCATCCTGAATTCTTGCATGTTGCTCAATCCTGAACAACTTCGGGCGGTTCAACATGGCGACGGGCCGCTGCTGGTCATTGCGGGTCCGGGCAGCGGCAAGACCCGAGTAATAACCCAGCGAATCGTTCATTTGCTCGAGCATTACCCCGGCCTCGCACCGCGCAACATTCTCGCGTTAACATTTACAGAGAAGGCTGCCGGCGAGATGCAATCTCGCGTCCGCCAAGCCTTGCCAGATCTTGCCGCCAACCCGCACATCTCCACTTTTCATGCCTTTGCCTACGAAGTGGTCCGCAGCCAAAGCAGGTATTTCGCGCCAGGCTCTAGCCCGGCGCCAGCCGGTGCCGACCCTTCACTCGGCTCAGGGCAGGCTCTAAAGGTCGGCGGTACGTCGATGAGCGTCGCGGTGGGCACCGCGCCCGGCGAGCGCATGTTGTTGGATAAAGAGGACGTATGGGTCTTCCTCCGCCAGCGTCTGGAACGTCTCGGGCTCGGGTTCTTTCAGAAGTTGGCTGAGCCTGGGGCATTCCTGCACGCGCTGAATGATTTCTTTTCTCGCTGCCAGGACGACCTGATTGAGCCCGAGGACTTCGAGAGACATGTCCAAGCGGCTGAACGAGCTTTCCTCGAGAAAGCAGGAAAGCTCGATGCCGCAGAACGAGCCCTGGAAGAAGAGGAGATTCAGAAGAAAAAGGAGTTGTCTCGGGTCTTCCGCAACAGCCGCCGTCTGATCGAACAGGCGGGCAGCTCCAGCCTCGGCAGCTTGATTCCGGAGGCGGTGCGCCTCTTCGACCGCGAGCCCGAAGTCTGCCGGCGTTATCGCAATCAGTTCCGGTTTGTCCTGGTCGATGAGTTTCAAGACACAAACTACGCCCAAGTAGAGCTGCTCAGGAGGTTGGTGGCTCCGCCTTTCAACATCACCGCCGTCGGTGACGACGACCAGGCCATCTACCGTTTTCGTGGCGCCTCACATGGCGCCTTCGACATGTTTGGGCAAGTATTCCCGGGTCACGAAACGATCTTTCTGAATCGCAATTACCGCTCCACTGAGCGCGTGCTGCGCGTCGCGGATCTGGTGATTAAGAAGAATGGAGACCGGCATCCCGGCAAGCCTGAGTTGAAACCCGACCGTGACGAAGGGTGCCCGGTTTATGTGCCAACCAGCCCGGACTATGTCAGCGAGGCGAATTGGGTTGCCGAAGAGATACAACGGCTTGTCTCCAAAGGTGTTTCCTATGGAGACGTCGCCGTCCTCTACCGCGCGCATAACTACCGCGACAGGCTGGTCGAGGAATTTCAGCGCCGGGGGATACCCTTCGCCATTCGCGGCCTCTCGGTTCTTTCCACTGTGATTATTCGCGACCTCCTCGCCTATCTCAACCTCATCCATTCTCCCCACGACAACATCAGCTTGACACGCGTGCTGCTAGCCCCGCGCTGGAACTTTCCGGAAGAACTCGCCATGGAAGTTCGTGTCGAGGCGGACAGGCGGCGCTGCTCGCTCTATGACGTCCTCAACTCATTCAGCGGAGGCGGTTCGCGAACCGCCACTATGGAACGCCTCGAAGCTACCAATTGGGGGTCTTTGAAGCAGCTTCTTGACGACCTGCACTGGGCATCCCAAAACGCGACCGTGACGTCGCTTTTCAATCTACTTTGCGAGCGCCTTCAGTTACTTTCGTTTCTTGGCGAACGGGATCTCCGATACGTGAATGCGTTCACCGAGTTCCTCCGCGAGTGGGAAGAGAAGATCTCGAAATTCCCAGCTCTGGCCGGTCCTGAGTGGGAAGATGAACACCAGGGAAAGGCGCCTGCCAAGAACCTGCGCGAATTCCTCTTTTATTTCCAGCATTACCTCGAGGCAGGAGGAAAGATCGAGGCGCCTCTCCTTGAAGACCGCGCCCGCGCTGTCCAGATGATGACCGTCCACGCCGCCAAGGGCCTCGAGTTCCCCGTGGTCTTTGTGCTCAGCGTCGCCTCGCGTCGCTTTCCGTGCATCGAGCGCAAGTCTGTTATCGAATTTCCTGACGATCTCCGCAAGGGACCTTTGCCGCCGAAGAATATCCACACTCAGGAGGAGCGCCGTCTTTTCTTTGTCGCCCTGACGCGCGCCCAGGACCGTCTTTATGTTTCGAGCGTCGTGGCGCCCGGCAAGAAGCCGTCAACCTTCATAGACGACCTGCTCCGGGACCCAGTGGTGGCCGCTCGGGACATTGAACGTCTGATGGTAACCGCCTGCGGCCCGGTAGCTGTCATTCTGAGCGAAGCGAAGAATCCCCGCAGTTCGTCTCTGTCACGCTCCGACGGAACTACGGAGATCCTTCGTTCCTCTCCGGATGACAGCAGGGCACAGAACGGCGACCGGTCAGCGCAAAGGGAACTCTTCGGCGATCTGTCTGGACTTCCAGCCGTGCACCCTCCGATCGCGGAATGGGCCGGCCGCGAGCCGGAGACCAAGCCGGGAGAGAAGCTGCGCCTGAGTGCCTCCTCGATTGAGGATTATGAGGTCTGCCCCCTCAAGTTCAAGTTTGGCCATTTCCTCAGGATCCCCACCGGACCGCAGGCCGCCCTCACTTTTGGGCACGTCATGCATCGTTCCGTAAGGCGCTATTTCGAGTTGCGAGCCCGGGGAGAAGCCAGTTTTGAAGCAGTGAAGGACTTCTACGAGTCGTTCTGGAGGAGCACCGGGTTCGAGGACGAGTACCAGGAGCAGACCTATCGGCAAACCGGCCTCGAACAATTGCGCGCCTTCGTGGAGAAACAGGGACGCAATGAGATTCTTCCTCAGAGCATGGAAACCTCTTTCTCCCTCGACCTCGGCGAAGTCCTGCTGGAAGGGCGCATCGACCAGATCAGTCCCCTGACCCCGCACGCGGGCGAGAACGAGGCCGTAGTTGAACTGATTGACTACAAAACCGGAAAGCCGCGCTCGCAAAAGGATGCCGACGGCAGCTTGCAGCTTTCCGTTTACGCTCTGGCCGCCCAGGAAGAATTGAAGCTGAAACCCCGACGCTTGACCTTCTATTGTCTGTCGAACAACCAGACTGTCCACACCGCGCGGACCGAGTCAGACCTCAAAGCAGTTAAAACGAGAGTCTTGCTGGTCGCCGACCAGATCCGCCAGAACCAATTCCCCCCAACCCCCGGTTTTGCGTGCAAATTCTGCGACTACCGTCCCATCTGCCCTGCACACGAAGAGAACTTCTAGCATCGTGTGGCTCTGTATTCTGGGGGTGGGTGGCGCATACGTCCCGACGGTCTTTGTCGGGATGTATGCGCCCCAACCAGGCGTATAATCTCCCCGTGTCCGTCCTAAAGCGCTATTACGGCCTGAGGCCGGTCGATTGGCCTTAGTCAAGTTGGAGGTTTTATTATTCGCATGACGCTCCGCAGTTGCCAATGAGCGGGGTTCAATGAGGCGGCGGGGGCCTTAGCCGCACGAATGGCGCATACATCCCGACAAAGACCGTCGGGACGTATGTGCCACCCGGCTTTGTCCGAGCAGACAGAATTGTCCTTGATTGGCTCTGTGCGGCGGTGGGGAGGGCGGTTTAGAATGCGTTTTCTTGAGAGTCACAAGTGGAGTACAGCTTCAATTGGCCTGAGCCTGGGCAGTCTCCTGCTGGCGTTGTCCATCGGTGCACAGTATGCGGGAGAAGCGCGACCGGAGTTACATCTTGGCGTCGTCTTGGGGCTGGTGGACTTCATCGCAATTCTCGGTGCGTTTGTGGCGGCTTGCATCGGACTCTTCAAGGAGACTTCTCGGGTATTTGCCGCAGTCGCGTTGATCCTGAGTATCGTGAGCTGCATTAGCTATCTCGGCGGGTGATGGTGCGACGGCTTTGTGCTCTTCAGACTCTGTGGCTTTCGGGTGGCGCATACGTCCTGACGGTTTTTGTCGGGATGTAGGCGTCTGTCTCCGAACCGCTAAGGAGACTCTATGATCTCAATCATCCTTCTCATCGCTGGCGTGGTTTTGGGAGGGGTCATTGCTTGGCTTTGGGCCACGGCCCGCTCCGGAGCAGTCATTCAAGAAGTGCAGATCGAGGCGGAAGGTCGCGTGAAGGCGGCGGAAACCTCAGCCATCGAAGTGCGGACGCAACTGACCGCGCTCCAAGGTCTATTCGACTCGAAAGAGAGAGAAGCTTCCAATCTTCAGCAACAGTTGCACGGTGAGAGCGAGCAGAGAGTCAAAGCCCAAACCGAACTCGAGCAATTGCACCAACGGATGGAAGATCTGGCGGCCTTGCGCGAGCGAATGAAGGCTGAGGGCGAAATGCGCGTCGCCGCAGAGACGAAGCTTCAGGAAGCGAAGGCGAACCTGGAAGAGCAGAAGAAGATAGTGGACGAGGCCAAGAAGAATCTCTCGGATGCGTTCCAGGCGTTGTCGGCGGAGGCGCTTAAGAGCAATAATCAGGCATTCATAGCTTTGGCGAAAAGCACCTTCGAGACCATCGAAGCCCGCGCAAAAGGAGACCTGGATACACGCCAGCAGGCAATCGATGCGCTGGTGGCGCCGCTGAAGGAATCCCTCAACCGGTATGAAGCGCAGATCCTGGAAATGGAGAAGGCGCGTCAAAGCGCTTACGGCACGCTCGAGGAGCAACTCCGCAGCCTGGCCGTCACAAATCAACTGTTGCAGGAAAAGACTTCAACGCTGGCCATCGTATTAAGGGGCGGAAGCCAGACTCGGGGCCGCTGGGGTGAAATGACCCTTCGGAACGTGGCCGAGTTGGCCGGCATGTCGCGGCACTGCGATTTTACGGAGCAAGAATCCTTCGCAGCGGAGTCGGGCCGTTTGCGTCCTGACATGATCGTGAGGCTGCCCGGCAACCGTCGCATCGCTGTCGATGCCAAGGTCCCGCTTCAGGCTTTTCTCGACGCCTCGGCCGCCACCAAGGAGGAGGATCGGAAAGAGGCGCTCGAGAAACACGCCCAAAGCGTGCGCCTCTATATGAACCAGTTGGGGGCGCGAAGTTATTGGGAGCAATTGGAGCCTAACCCGGAATTCGTGGTGCTGTTTCTTCCCGGCGAGTCATTCTTCAGCGCGGCGCTGGAGCAGGACCGCACGCTGATCGAGGACGGAATGCAGAAGCGCGTGGTGTTGGCCACTCCTACGACGCTCATCGCCTTGCTTCGCGCCGTGGCGTATGGATGGAGGCAGGAACAAATCGCAGAGAATGCTCGAGTCATCAGCGAACTGGGAAAGGAATTCTACGACCGGCTGCGACCCTTCCTCACTCACTTCCAAGGGATTGGCACAGCTCTCGCCCGAGAGGTCGATTCATACAACAAGGCGGTTGGCTCGCTCGAAGGGCGCGTGCTGCCGTCGGCCCGGAAACTGAAAGAGCTTGGCGCCGCCACAGGCGATGATCTGCCCGTGATTGAACCGGTGGACGAGACCCCTCGCTCCCTGACCGCCGCAGAAGGGAACGCGGTTGAGAGCGGGAACGCACCGGAGTAACGTCCGCAGTCGACTGCCGATAGTTAGCGGCCCCTCAATTTCCTGATGCTTTGAAAATGACTCCCCTCCTCAGCGGGAGGAGGGGCCGGCGGTGGTGGGTGGTTGACCCACCGCGCGGCAACCACCCCTCGCCCCTCCTTAGCAAGGAGGGGAATCGAGACAACGAAGCGAGGATTCCCGCCCTATTGTTTGTTTCTTGGCGCATATCTGGACAGAGATAGATTCCGCGCTTCGCTCTCTTGAAAGCCTGTCATTCTGAGCCCGTTCGCTTCGCTCAGGGTAAACTGCGCGAAGAATCTGCAGTAGTTCGCCTCGGACCGGAACTGCAGATCCTTCGCTTCGCTCAGGATGACAGCGACTTTCGTCTCCGTGGGTGCGCCGCAGGCACACGGCCGCTCAGAATAACAGCGTTGTCTCTTGTTCATGGGTTACACGGACGCAACAGGCGATTGCCTTCGATGCTGGTGAGTGAGGGAAAGGCCCCTAAAAAAACTTCGGGGATGCATTGCTGCATCCCCGAGAGTTCCTTTCGGATTTTGTTAAGGACTTACCTCTTCTTTTTTGCTTTCTTTTTCGCTGCCATTTTATTCTCCTCCAAACTTTTTGAAATTCACGCCAGCATTGCTGGCGGAGCGCGTATTCATTCTCATGTATAGTGACACAGGATAATAATGTCAAGAGGAAAGTGAAGTTTGTAGCAAAAAAATGCATAATCAGGATTCGATTCTTTGAAAAAACAGAAATAGGCAGAAAGTTTTTCGACCGATCGATGCCTGAGTCCAGCCTCATCGACCTCTTCCGTCCGGTGGCCATTCAACCGACAGCGCCCAGAAAGCAAGAAACGTCAGACCGCACGGAGCGAGCAATCTCTTTCTCGGATGAATACACCGGGAACTTGGGATCAGAGGCAGAATCCGCGCCTCGTTCTCTTGATAATCACTTCATTCCCGCGAAAGCGGGAGTCCATTCTGTTCCGGACCAACAATGGACTCCGGCTCCCCCGCTTTCGCGGAGGACAAGTTCCGCGAGGGTGACGTCGCATGCGTCTTTCATTCCTTTGGATGGGCCGCAGGACCGTGATCACTCAGAATGGCACAGCGTTATTACCCTGAATGACTGACGGTTTGAACAGGCATATAATAGGCAAAGACCCGAAACATGAGAGCTGCATCTAAGAAACATGGGAAGAACAACGAAGATTAGCGAGCATCAACCTCTCCTTCATTACTCGACTTCAAGCGGAATGCGAACCTGCATCCTTCTCGGAATGCTCTTCTGGGTGCTGGCGAGTCAGCCGGGTTCGAGCCAGCAGAATGCCGAGCAGACTCCTCAGGCTACTTTGAAGGTGTCGACAGAAGTGGTGAATGTGTACGCTGTGGTGGCGGATAAGAAGAAGCACCTGATCGCGGACCTTAAGAAAGAGGACTTCGAAGTTCAGGAAGACGGGGCGCCGCAACAAATCCGCTATTTCTCACGCGAGACCGACACGCCTTTGACCATGGGAATCATGGTGGACACGAGCCCCAGCCAAGGACGGGTGTTGGGAGTTGAGCAAGAGCAGGCAGACGCTTTTTTGCACCAAGTGCTGCGGCCCAAGGACCTGGCCTTCGTCCTGCACTTCGACGTCGACGTGGAACTTCTCCAAGACTTCACGGCCGATCAAAAGTTGCTGGCCCACGCCATCGATGAGACCGTGATTAATGGCGGCGGCCATGGCCCGATGCCCGGGCCCTTTCCCACCAGTGATGCCGGGGGCGCCACCCACCTTTACGACGCCGTCTACCTGGCAGCGAATGAGCTATTGAAGAATGAAGTCGGGCGCAAGGTGCTCATTCTCCTGACCGATGGTGAAGATCAAGGAAGCAGGGTCAAGCTGGAGACCGCCCTCGAGTCGGCGCAGAAATCGGATGTGATCAACTATTCCGTCGATATCGTTGACCGTCCTTTCTACGGCATACGCTCCATGGGCTTCAGCGGGGATTCGGTTCTAAGAAAGCTTTCCGACGATACGGGCGGACGCGTCATCCAAGTGAACAAAAGCAAGGATACCGCGGCGGCGTTCCAGGAAATCGCCAACGAATTGCGAACTCAGTACCTGATCGGATATACACCCACCAACACCAAGCACGATGGAGCCTTCCGTAAGATTCGCGTCTCGGTTCATGACTCGGACTACAAAGTACAGGCGCGGCGCGGCTACTACGCACCCACGGAGTAGGTTTCAGGTGCCGGGTGTCGGGTGTCAGGGAAAAGCAGGTTCCAGGTACCAGGTGTCGGGTGCCAGGGAAGAACAGGTTTCAGGTATCGGGTTTCGTGGCTTGGCAAATTTCGCAGTTCATTCCTAGGTTCAGAGAGCACGGTCGTGGCCATCAAGAGTTATCGCGATCTTCAAGTTTGGCAGAAGGCGATGGATCTTGTGGTGGAGAGCTGCGGGATTGTGACGCATCTGCCCAAGAACGAACTTTACGGCCTTGCGACGCAGATTCAGAGAGCCGCAGTCTCAATTCCAGCCAACATTGCAGAGGGACATGGCAGGTAGCATTTAGGAGATTACGTTCACCACGTCTCTTGCGCCAATGGCTCTCTGATGGAACTGGAAACACGTTGTCTCATTGCCAGAAAGCTCTCCTACAGTACGGAGACACAATTGGAACCGATTTTGAGGAGCACGGCCGAATTAGGCCGTATGCTGGCAGGGCTGATAAGCAAGCTGAAAGCAAGACGTGATGGCCGAACCCCGGCGACTAGAACGGAAACCTGAAATCTAAAACCCGAGACCAGCTTTTTCCCCTGGCACCTAACACCCGGCACCCGAAACCTACTGAGACAGTGCGAAGTATCCGTCCTTGGCGCGGACACGCAGGGAGTTGTCGATCGGCTGGATGGTGATCTTGCGGAAGGTTCCGTCGTGGGCTGTATTCGTCGAAACATACGCCAAGCTGTACTGGCTGCGGAGTTCGCGGGCAATCTCCTGAAAGTTTGACGCCAGGTCACCCGCCTCAAAGGGGAAGAAAGAATGGCCCCCGGTATCCTTCGCCAACATCTGCAGGACCTTGTCGCCTTTTCCTTCCGCGCCGCTGCGGTTGGTGCTGATCGTGAAGATGGTGACCTCCGCCTTCTGGGCCATGGCGATGGCTTCATCCCGGGTATGCACGCTTTGATTATCCTGCCCGTCGCTGATGACGATCATGACCCGACGCAGGTAAGGCTCGGGGGGCGGAAAGATGAAGAGCTTCTCCTTGCAGGCGAGATAAACTGCATCGTACAGGCTCGTAACCCCGCCTGCCCGCAGACCCTGAATCGCCGTCGAAAGTTTTTCGATGTCGTCCGTGTAATCCTGAACGAACTGGGGCTCCACATCAAAAGCTTCGACGAAGGCCGAATCTTTGCCGGGCCGCAGCACTTCGTTCAGGAAATCGACAGCGGCATCCTGCTCAAAATGCAGCCGGGCGCGAATGCTGTTGCTTGTATCGATTAACATCCCTATGCGTAGGGGGAGGTCCGTCTCACGGCTGAAGAAGCGGACCTCCTGGGGTCTGCCGTCTTCGAAAATTCTAAAATCGTCTTTGGTGAGGTCGGTGACGAGCCGGTTCTTCTTGTCAGTAACCGTGGCGAGCATTTGGACTAACTCAACGCGTACCTGGATTCGGCTCTGGTCACCGGCAATCGGAGGATTGTCAGCGGCGGGGCTGGCAGGCACGGCGGGAGGCTGCTGCGCGAGGACTCGTCCTAGCGGCAAGCATACTAACAAAAGAGCCAAAAACAGCGTCTTCATTCGCGAATTCTCCACTGACTCTAACAATTATAGGAGCGCAGGGCAGGCCGGTCAATTCTTAGCTATGCCACGTGCCGTCCTTACGGCGAAGCTGAAGCCCCGCCCTTCCGTTTAAACGTAATCGAGGCCTGCCTTCGCGCTCATTTGGCGGCAACGTTCAGCGGTTTCGGCTGGGGCGGGGTGCGTTTCTTCACGACACTTACTGCGGCCAGGAGCAGAGGGTTCTCTGGTGCGGTGTGGCCGTCGACATTCCTGAAACGCGTCGAAACGTTCAGCCGGATTTCCTTCACCCGAATGCCGCGGCGTGGGTTGATCCACTCGTAGGCGAAGAAACTCAGAGGTTCTTCGCCCGAGTCGGCGCATTCGACGAGTTCAGCTTGGTACGCAAGGTGGCTCGGGTTGTGGCCCTTTCCCCATCCTGCTTCCAGGATGTTTACGCCGTACCTCAGTGGGACGTTGTCGATATATCCGTCTTCGTAAGTCACCTCGTACCAACCGAGGAGGTCGGCGGTGTCGGCATAGTTCCAGGTGTAGTCGTCCGCATTGACGTTGCGGGCCGGATTGGCACTGGCGTGCAGGAAGATAACACTGCTGACGTCTTCCCCGATGGGAATGGCGGCAGACTCAGCGCCGGAGGTGGCGAGCGCGACGGCCGGCCTGCCCTCGCTGCGACCTAACTGAAAAACCAACCGGCACGTTCGAACCTGACCGCGCTTCAGAGCTCGCAGTTCGACCCCCGGAACCTCGGTGGCCCGCAACGCCGATTCGATGTTCACTGGAACCACAGGGTCGTAATCGCTCGGGATCGGTTCGGCACTCAGATTTCGACGCACTCGGGGCAGCAAGCTTTGAATTATACCGGAAAGCTCCTCGAGCGGAGGTTCGTGGCCGGACCACAGAAGTTGTTCGCAACCGAGGAAATCAAACATCAGGTCCTTACCGAAATTGAGTTCATTGGTCGCTGCCCAGGAAGACGGCACTCCCCCAATAATGCCGGGGTGCGCCGCACGCCGCCCGTAATCCTTGATATTGGGCTCCATGTTGTTGAAGATTTGACGGAAGCCCCAGGTGTCCAGGGCGATTTCGTTTGCCTCGCCTTCCCCTTGCGCTTTGTTGCTATCATCCCAGAACCAATTGTAGACAAGGATATCCTTCGGAATCAGGCTTCTTACCTGCTCTGGGGACAAAGCGCCGGGGGTCTCATAGGGCTGCCCCGCGGAAGTCGACGCCCTCTGGAGGCGCACGCCGCGCAATGGCTCAATGAGATGATCGCCATAGATCGACATCTTGATTCCCTGCCGGGCCAGGTGGTCGTGGATCTTGTTGATGTCCTGCGCATAGAGTTCGCGCGGGTCTTTGCCACGGCAGAGGGGGCAGGCTCCCCACGGGATCCTCCACTCATCATGCCCCATGTGCACCATCGTGGGTTTCATGACTTCGATATATTCGTCCAGGACATCAAACAGTAAGTTATACACCGCGGGGTTCGAAGGGCAGTAGGTGTCCGGCCATTCCGCGTCGGGAATCTCTGCCAGTTCCCGGTGCCGGGCCAGCAGGTAGTAGCTGTGGGTGAGGGAGGGCGCCTCCGGGATGACCTCAACATGGTAGAGCCGCGCATAGGCAACCAAGTCGGCGACTTCGGATTTCTCCAGGACTTCGCCATCCGCAGTGTCGGCATTGGCGGAGTCCTGGAATTGGCCACCTGGACCCGGCGAGCGGTCGCGGCGCGTGGCATTCAGATCGCGGTGCAGCTCCCACCAGCCAGCGTTCACTTCCGGGTGACGATCCAGCCGCATGGCTCCGTCCGTTTCCACAATCACCCGGTTGTATTTATAAAGGGCCATGAAGTCGCGCACAAATCGTTTGAAGTAGGCGATGTTCTCATGGCCGGGCAAGTACAGCTTGAGGCCACGAAAGGGCTTGGCAGGCCAATCGCGCACCTGGATTCCCCGCACGTACGGCTGTGCAGCGTCATCCTGAATCAGTTGGCGCAACGTCTGGAGTCCATAGAAGGCGCCGGATTCGTCGGCGCCGGCAACGACCACTGTCTGGGCATCCACTACCAGGAGATACCCTTCAGGCGCGCGCACGACAGATGCGGCGTGGCCTTCCAAATATTCACGGACGAGAGGATTCTCCATGGTCCCCATTAAGATGAATGATCCGGCGTCTGGCAGTTTCGACACCGGAAGCGTTTTGAGCGCCAAGCCGTGTTTATCGACAAGCTCGGCCACCAGGAATTGACTCAACTCCCTGTCCCCCCGCGAGGCCTGGCGCGGCACCAGCACGGGCACGGAAGGCTCGAGCGTAAACCGGCCATTCCGCGCTTCAATCTCGCGTGGCTCCGGAAAGATCTTGGGCGCCGGCGCCGTTTGGCCGTTAACGAAGAGACATGCACAGGATGTCAAAGAAAAGATACATCGCAGCGCCCATAAACATGTTTTCATACGCGAAGCCTCTCGAAACATAAAGCGGCCGAGCCGCAGGGCATCAGGCAAAAGCCGCAGACCTGAACAGCAGGCCTTCGCTACCCACTTTATTCCGGTCGGCCCTGCGTGGCAACGCGGAAGGCTCGGCGAGCCATAGCCCCAATCTCTCTTTCCCCCTGAGGAGGGTTTTCAAAATTCGGCGGAGTAGTCTAAACTTGTAACTGTTCGGGGCGACAGTGAAAACCCAATTCTCGGAATGACGCGGGTAGCCACTCCATGCGACGGGGTATCTGTGCGGACGGAGCCGGTCATGGGTTAGCGGCGCTCAGGCGAGTGCCCTGCATACTGTTTCTACTTGCCATCCTTTGCGGCTCGACCTTGCTCGCTCAAGATGTTCTGACCTACCACAACGACAATGCCCGTACCGGCCAGGAGCGGGCCGAGACGATTCTTACACCCAGCAACGTAAACTCGACGCAGTTCGGCAAGCTTTTTCAAGTGAATGTAGACGGCAAGGTGGACGCTCAGCCGCTCTACGCCTCGGCGGTAACTATCGCCAGCCAAGAAGTCCACAATGTGCTCTTCGTGGTCACGGAACACGCGAGCCTTTACGCTTTTGATGCTGACACCGGAACGCAACTTTGGAAAGTTTCGCTCTTGCCCGCGGGCGAGACTCCTTCGGATAACCGCGGCTGCGGCCAAGTTTCGCCGGAAATAGGTATCACCGCTACCCCTGTTATCGACCGGTCGAGCGGGCCGAACGGAACCATCTATGCCGTCGCCATGTCGAAGGATTCCTCTTCCGCCTATCATCAGCGACTGCATGCCCTCGATATGACTTCAGGCGCGGAAGAATTCGGTGGTCCCCAAGAAGTGCAAGCCACTTTCCCCGGCACCGGCGATAACAGCAACGGCACCAACGTCGTCTTCGATCCGGCGCAATACAAGGAACGCCCGGGACTCTTGCTGCTGAATCATCTGATTTACACGTCCTGGTCGTCGCACTGTGACGACGCGCCTTACACGGCCTGGATCATCGCTTACAACGAAGTCACCTTGAATCAGGTCAACGTGCTCGACCTCACGCCTAACGGGAGTGAAGGATCCGTGTGGATGAGCGGGGCGGGACTCGCGGCGGACTCGGCCGGGTACATCTACCCTTTGCTGGCGAACGGAACCTTTGACACGACGCTCAACAACAACGGTTTTCCTTCCCAAGGCGATTACGGCAATGCCTTCGTTAAGCTCTCCACTGCCAACGGGGGTCTTGCCGTGGCTGACTATTTCACGATGTCCAACACGGTCTCGGAATCCAATGCGGACGAGGATCTAGGGTCAGGAGGCGTGCTGGTGCTGCCCGACATGACCGACGCTAACGGCGTCACGCGCCATCTGGCGGTAGGGGCGGGCAAGGATCAGACCCTCTACCTGGTGGATCGCGGCAACATGGGGAGGTTCAATTCCCAGGCTGACAATATTTACCAGGAGCTTCGATCCGGATTGCCGGGAGGAATCTACAGCATGCCCGCGTATTTTAACGGCCGGCTTTATTACGGTCCTGTGGGTTATAACCTTATAGGCTTTCAGTTCTCGAATGCCCGGCTTCAGACGACCCCCGTTTCATCTACCAGCACCGTTTTTGGCTACCCGGGAGCGACGCCCAGCATCTCGGCGAATGGCACCACCAATGCCATCGTCTGGGCGACGGAAAACACAAGTCCAGCCGTGCTCCACGCTTATGACGCATCCGATCTCTCCAAAGAGCTCTACAACAGTAACCAGGCGGGCACCCGCGACCAGTTCGGAGCAGGTAACAAGTTCATCACGCCGACCATCGCGAACGGAAAGGTGTATGTGGGAACAACGAATGGGGTCGGCGCTTTCGGGTTGCTCGCCGGGCCGGGGGGAGACTTCAGCGTAAACGTCAGTTCAAGTGGATCGGCTTCCGCCACCGTTTCGCCCGGGCAGACGGCGCAATACTCACTTAGCTTGACTGCCTCTGGCGGGTTCAACCAATCTGTATCGTTCACATGTAACGGCGCGCCGGCGGAAGCAAACTGTATGGTTTCCCCTTCTTCTGCTATGCCCGGGAATTCCGCGATGGCTGTGACGGTGAGTGTCTCGACGACCGCACCGTCGCAAGTAGTAAGCCTGCGATGGCCCGGGATGGCGCTCGGGGTTGTTATACTATTGGCCGTGCTCGGAGCCGCGGCCCGGCCCCTCGCCGAAACATCTCAGACTTTGAAACCCAGGTCACCGCAACCCCCTCCTTGGTTAAGGAGGGGGCTGGGGGGTGGTTGGCCATCTCTTGTCGCGTTGGGAGTCCTTGCGCTCGCAGTCGCCTATTGGGCCAGTTGCGGCGGCGGGGCGAGTGCGCACATGACCAATCCAGGAACGCCGACGGGCACTTACACATTGACCGTCACGGGCAGTTCCACTTACAACTCGACAGCACTGACTCACAGTGTCACGCTTCAACTGGTCGTAAACTGACGGTAGTGTCTCAGTTTGAAGTAGAGGCGGCTTTACGCCGCCATTTGGCGAGGTAAACTCGCCGCTACGAATTCAAACTGAGACGCTACCAAATTGGCCGGGCGCTAGACGTTCAGCGTTTTCAAGTAAGTTACACCCTGCACGGTGAGGTCCCAGCTCTGTTCGACGAAGTAGTTCTTCACGCCGCCGGTTTTGGCCGCGGCGAAGATCTTGCGCCAATTGAGGCTGTCTTTTCCCACTGCCACGCCCGGAGCGCGCATGCCCCCTTCGCCGGCCGGCGCCTTCAAATCCACGCCCTGTAAATGCATCGAGATGAAGCGCCCGGGATACTTTGTGAAGTACATAACGGGGTCGCCGACGACTCTCATGGCGGACATCTGGAATTGCATCTTCACCAGCTTGGGATCGAGCAGCTCGAGCAGGACTTCGTAGGTAAGGCGGCCGTCGACCTTGGACATCTCGAATCTCTCGTCGTGCAGGAACTGCTGAATGCCGGCCGCGGCCGCTGTCTCGCCGATCTTGTTATACTCGTCCGCCGCCTTCTTCACGGCATCCATGGTGGTGACGCCGTGTTCGACCGGACCGTCCAGACTCGCCGTGCCCATCTGCGTCATGCCGATATCCTTGGCCCAGGCAATCACCTCCTGCTGCTTGGTTCGCAATTCCTCGAGCGTGAAGTGGGAGCTGGGGCAGAGGAGCCCGTGATCATCGAGGACCTTCTTGGTCTGCTTCGCGTCCGCGAGGCTCGCAAACTCCTCGTAACCCGGCGAGCAGAGCTCCAGGCTGCCCACTCCCAGGGCCGCCATATCCTTGCACAGCCCCGCAAAGTCGCCGGCCTTGATCCTCTGCCGGTGGGGATAAGTCTGGCTCCCAATCGGCAAGCCCAGTGGATTGGCGCGGGCTTCCCGAACGCCGGCACATAGGAAACCGCCCACAACAGCGGCGGTCGTCGATCGCTTAAGAAAATCTCTTCGCGTGATTCGAGTCATGTAAGCCTCCATTTTGATTCGACACCCCTCACCCGGCCCGCCCCGGCTAATGAAAACGCCGGCTGCGGTCCACCCTCTCCCCCAAGGGGGCGAGGGCTAGCTGTCGCCGGGGGCGACCAGAAGGGTCGCCCCTACGGCGAACTACGACACGCCCGTCAGTTCCCAGCCTTGGCGATATTCGCGCTTCAAATACTGGTTGGCGTCGGCGATGTTAGTGAATTTCATGCTCTCCTTGTCCCAAAGGAGTGCAGGTGCGCAACGCTCTTCATTGAAAATCTTTCCGCTGTACCGAATCGCCGCCCCGGCCAGAGCAATGGCTTCTGAGCAGTTCGCAGCGTTGAGGAAGTTACCCTGCGAGGCCGGGCCGCCTTTGAACGCCGCGACCCACTCGTTGTCTGCTCCCCAACCGCCGCGTCGGCCGCGATCCGCCGGCGGAGTCGGAAGTCCTTTGCTCGAGCGATAGGCCTGCATCTTCTTGGCTGGAACGATTTCATCGTTCAGGATTACTCCTTTATCGCCCACGAACAGACTCCCCGTTGCAGGGATCGATTTGCCGTCTTCCAATAACTCGTCGGGGGTGTAGGGCCGCATTCCACCGTCGTACCAATACAACTTGATTTCCGGCCGCAGGCCATGGGCCGCGAACTTGAAGCAGACACGGTTCGCGTAGGGAAACGAGAAGTCATTCGACTTTATAGTGCTCACCTGGTCGTTGATTTCGCAACTGTGGCTGGTTTGAGCTTCGATGCTGTGGGGAACCGGCAAATCGAGCGCCATGAAGATTGGCCAGAGACTGTAGTTCCCCATGTCGGCGATGCTGCCTGCGCCAAAATCGTACCAGCCGCGAAACACCGCGTTGGTGTAGTTGGGATGATACGGCCGTTCGAGCGTTGGCCCTAGCCAGAGGTCCCAGTCGAAGCCTGCCGGGACCGGCGGCGTGTCGATGGGAAGGCTCGCGTACTGCGGCCAGAAGGGGCGATCCGTCCAGTTGTGCACTTCCCGGAGCGTGCCGATGGCGCCGTCCTGGATCATGTCGCGGACCGGATTAATCGGCCTGTGCCAAGCCAGCAGGTGCGTAGCGACCCCCGTCTTGCGCGCCGTCTCCACCACCATCCTGACTTCCGCCACCCGGTTGGCGAGAGGCTTGTGCATCGCCACGTGCTTCCCTTTCTTCATGGCAGCGATCGAAATGGTCGCGTGCAGGTGATCGGGGGTCATGATCTTGACCGAGTCAAGGTCCTTTTCTTGTTCCAGCAATTCGCGGAAATCCGCGTAGGAAGCCACGCCTTTGAAGTTCTCCGCTGCCCGCTTCTTCGCGTAATAAGTCTCGATGATTTCCTTGGCCATATCCCGGCCGGCGCGGATGCCCTCGACCCCAGCTCCCCAATCGGGATTCTCCAGCACCTTCCGCACGCTGTCGCGGATGCCGGTCTTGTCCCAGTCGATGTAGTTCGTGCCGTCCTTCACGGGATCGCACACTGCCGTGATCTGAACGCCCGGCGTGGCAATCAAGCGCAGCATCTCTCTCGTTCCCTGAGTGCCACATCCGATGTACGCTAATGTTATTTTATCGCTGGGCGCGACATATCCCGGCCCGCCCAGCACATGTCTCGGAACGATAGTGAGCGCCAGGCCCGCTGCTGCAGGGGCCAGGAATTCGCGACGGTTCATATTCGTTTTGGGAATCATTCCGAATCTCCTTTGCTGAGGTTGAATCGCGTGCGATTATACATCCAGTCGAGTTCGTTCAAGCCGCTTTTTCTCTCGCCTCGGAGCTGGGAAACGTCGCACTTCCTGTGTTGGCCTTCAGGGCCGCGCGAGGCCCGCGGGGGGGGTACTCCCGTACTATTGCCGCAGAAGTGGGCTTCGCTTATTAATAGCTTGAACGATAGAGTTGTTGAGTGGTAGGCAATCTTAAGACGGATTCTGGTTCTGCAGTACGTTGGTTAATACGCAACACCCCTCACGTTCAATGGCTCGAGGGTCAGTAAAGTCGCTTTATTCAATTCCTGGAACGTTGATGAAAACCGTCGAATACAGACCAAGACGCATTATTCGGGAGATGACAGAGGATTGCAGTGTACGCCGCTTTTCTTTTTCCGCCACCGCTACAAAGCTCACATCACCACTCGACCTGCCTATAAACAGAAGCCCTGATCCTGATAAAGCAACTCTCTCAGTCGCTCCTACCAATCCAAGCTTTGTGCGGTGGCGCACTTTTATCTCGACACGTTGTATTGGACCTTAAGCTCTTTTTCCTCCTGCCTCGGGGCGTATCCGGGTTGGGCCTCCCCCCCTCGGGTGCGCCCCCCTCCTTCTACCCTCATGAACCGTTCTACGGCTCTGGCTTTACACTGTAGCCGGGGTCTTTCAGAATAAGCCTCACAAAACCCTTAAGCAGCACTTCGTCAATATTCTCAATTGAAATGTTTTCTTTAGAGTTCCTGCGGTCATAGAAAGAGTAGTGCGAATCGTCTTCGAGCTTGATGTGCAGATTGGCATGGATGAATTCTGTAAGAGGATTTCCGAAAGATAGAGTTCCGGTCTCGACCTCGAATTTCACGATCCAGCCGTACTGGTAATTGGCCGCGTTAACCTCGAGCGTGTAATCCTTTGAGTAGGGGTCCAGGTTTATCGGTATGGACGATCTTTCATTGAAGGTTGCGATAGCCTCTTTTAGGACTTTCTCGATTTGAAGCCAAATTGTGGGAGCCAGCTCTGCAATTCTCTTTTGTTTATGCTTCTCGTCTTCGATCCTTTGCGCCGCGAGGCTCTTTTCCGTTTCGCGTTCACCAAACATCCTGCCGATCCAGTCTTTGCTCATAGGCTCACATTCTAGGACCAGCCAAAGACGGAAGTCAATTGCACCAGAGTACGTGATGAACGTGGACGAATCATCGGCTGGCGCAGAGCGAAGCTCTGCGGTTTTCCTTGTGATTAGTGTAGGGGTAGGGCTTGCCCTGCCCTCGTCGGAGCCAGCAGAAACGCGGGGACGGCAAGCCATCCCCCTACAGCGGGACGGCTGTCGACGGATTGGGCCGGACTCTTCCGTGTTGAGTTGATCGGCGTATAATAAGGGCTGGGGTTAGGGCTCATAGCGATCGTCTGCGAATTAGCGTCTCCGCCCCGCGGAGGGATTACATGTCGAGGGTTACGGAACTCCTTATTAATGGCGTGAAGCATTCCGTCGATGTCGACGCCGGCGCGAGCCTGCTGAGTGTCTTGCGTGACGATCTTGATCTCACGGGGAGCAAGTACGGTTGCGGCGAGGGCCAGTGCGGCGCCTGTACGGTCCTGCTGGCAGGGGCGCCGCGGCGTTCTTGCATTACCCCCGTCGGCGACGCCGCCCGGAAGCCGATCACCACGATTGAGGGGCTGGAAAAGGACGGCCAACTGCACCCGGTTCAGCAGGCGTTCCTCGATGAAAACGTCATGCAATGCGGGTATTGCACTTCAGGGATGATCATGACCACCGTGGGCTTGTTGACGGTTCGCCCCGAGCCGACTGACGAAGAGATCGCCCACTACCTGGAGGGCCACATCTGCCGATGCGGAACTTATCCGCGCATCATTGCCGCGGTTCGGAGGGCAGCAAAGTCCATGCGGGAGGCGCGCTCATGAGAGTATTTCCCTTGACCAACAACCCCTCTGCCCCCTCCTTAGAAAAGAGGGGAATTGCTACGACTCCCCTCCTTCCTCAGGAAGGGCGCCCGGAGGGCGGGGTGGTTTCGGCCACGCTTGAACCGGAGCGGTACGAACTGAACGCTCGACCCGTGTATCACTTTGGGATGCCGCGCCGTGATTTTTTCAAGGTTTTGGGCGGCGGCATCGCGGTTTTCTGTCTCCTCGATCGAACATTGGCAGGTCAGGAAGCCGGCCGCAGCGGCCACTGGTCCGGCACAGCGTTGCCCCAGGATATCTCCGCCTGGCTGCACGTCAACGAAAATGGCGAGGTCACGGTTTTTACCGGCAAAGTGGAAGTGGGGCAGAACATTCGTACTTCACTCGCGCAAGCCGTGGCCGAAGAGTTGCGCGTCAAGCCTGGCTCTATCCAAATGCTTATGGGCGACACCGATCGCGTTCCCTTCGACATGGGAACTTTCGGAAGCCGCACCACGCCCACGATGAACCCGCAGTTGCGCCGTGCGGCTGCGGCAGCTCGCGAAGTGCTTATTGGGCTTGCTGCCGAGGTGTGGAAAGTGGATGCCTCCAAACTGACGGCGGCCAACGGCGCCGTCACGGACCCTGAGTCGCGACGAACCTCGAGCTATGCGGAATTGGCCAAGGGGCGCGAACTGGCCAAAGTCATACCCGCCGAAGATCCTCTTACCGCAGCAGCCCAGTGGAAGGTCATGGGCAAGCCGCTCGGCAAGCTGACTGGCCGCGAAATCGTTACCGGCAGGCATCGCTACCCTTCCGACATCAAGTTGCCGGAGATGCTTTACGGCAAAGTTCTCCGGCCGCCCGCCTTCGGCGCCTCGCTGAGTTCACTCGACGCAAGCAAGGCGCAGCAAATGCAGGGCGTCACGGTAGTGCACGATGGCAACTTCGTTGGTGTTGCCGCCCCCGACCCGCGCCTCGCGCAGGAGGCGCTCGCGGCGCTCAGCGCGGAATGGAAGTCCCCGCCAGCACAACCCTCGAGCGACGAACTCGTTGACTACTTGAAGAACCACGCGGGGACCGCCGATGAGCGAAACGGGCACACCGTCGGGTCCATTGAGAAAGGCCTTTCCGGTGCAAGCCTGCGCCTTAAACAAACCTATACGGTCGCATACATAGCCCACGCGCCGCTCGAGCCGCGTGCCGCTGTGGCCGAATGGAAGGACGGAAAGCTCACCGTATGGACCGGGACCCAGCGGCCGTTCGGTGTGCGCAACGAATTGGCCGAGGCCTTCCGCCTGCCGGAGGACCACGTGCGAGTGATCATGCCGGACATGGGTTCGGGCTATGGCGGGAAGCATAGCGGCGAAGCGGCCGTAGAGGCGGCACGCCTGGCCCAGGCCGCGCACCGGCCTGTGAAACTGGTGTGGACGCGCGAGGAGGAATTCACCTGGGCTTACTTTCGCCCTGCCGGGGTTATCGAAGTTTCTGCCGGCCTTTCGAGCGACGGTTCCATCACCGCGTGGGAATTCCACAATTACAATTCCGGTGCGGCCGCCATCGGCACACTCTATAACATTCCCAATCAGCGCATTCAGTTCCACCCGGTTGATTCGCCTCTTCGACAGGGCTCGTACCGATCCCTCGCCGCAACCGCCAACCATTTCGCGCGCGAATCCTTCATGGACGAACTTGCGCATCTGGCCAAAATGGACCCACTCGAATTCCGGCTCAAGAACCTCACCGACGAGCGTTTCCGGGCGGCGCTCCAAGCCGCGGCGGAGAAATTCGGCTGGCGACGAACGAAGCCTCACGCGGGGACTGTCGCCACCAAGGATCGCATCTTGCGCGGATTTGGCATCGCCGGAGGATTCGATAAGGGCGGGTACGTTGCAACCTGCGCGGAAGTGGCTGTTGACTCAACCACGCGGCAAGTTCGAGTGGTGCGCGTGGTCGCGGCGTTTGATTGCGGCGCTGTGGTCAATCCCGACGGTCTTCGAAACCAGATCGAAGGCGCGAATGTCATGGGCATCGGCGGGGCCCTGTTTGAAGCCATCCAGTTCCAAAATGGGCGCATCCTGAACCCTCACTTTGCGCAATACCGCGTTCCACGCTTCAGCGATGCTCCCGCGATCGAGGTCGCCCTGATCGATCGCAAGGATGTGCCCTCATCAGGGGCCGGCGAAACACCCATCGTAGGCATAGCGCCCGCCATTGGCAACGCGAACTTTGCCGCCACCGGCAAACGCCTGCGCGCCTTGCCCATGGCCCCGAAGGGCGTGTGACGGTTTGTTCGAAAATCCCTATCTTCGACCCTGAATCAAGGTTCGTCAACAAATGTATTTCTCATCTGCGTCCGCTTTTCGGAGCCCCGTCAGGGGCGGCATAGAGATAGGGGTAGGGAGAAACGATTGAATTCGAATCCCCCTCCCTCCGAACCGGACTGGCGGATCTCCCGCATCCGGCTCTCCAGTCGGTGGTTTTACCTCGAAGAGGAATGATGAACGATC
>Ga0187879_10000770_pt1 | contig 21405 bp, 17 predicted proteins | sample June2016WEW_19_1_FD_132423 | JGI IMG/M metagenome (GOLD analysis project Ga0187879, IMG submission 132423) | Peatland microbial communities from SPRUCE experiment site at the Marcell Experimental Forest, Minnesota, USA - June2016WEW_19_10 | ecosystem: Environmental > Terrestrial > Soil >... | reverse complement strand
GTCTTGACCGCGGGCTTTCGGACTTCCAGGTCGAACAGCGCTTTGTCCTGAGTTACCTCTACGACCTGCCGTTTGGGCCGGGGCGAAAGTGGCTGAGTAATCCCGGCGTTTTCAACTATGTCTTTGGTTCCTGGCAAACCGCGGGCATTGCCACCATGCAGACCGGCAGCCCCTTTACGGTCAACATGCCGGAATCGCAAGCGGGGGCAACTTCCATTACCACTTTCGGCGTCCCCTACCGGCCTGACCTGGTGGGCGACCCGAATAAGGCCGGACCCGTGGCGGCCAACCCGGGATGTTCGGCCCCAGCCGAGGTTCACACGCCGAACGATTGGTTTAATCCTTGTGCCTTTTCGAGCCCGCTGAACCCCCTTTTGGGGACCGCGGGTAGGAACGACTTGATAGGGCCGGGGCTCAACAACCTGGACTTTTCAATGCTGAAGGAAATCCCATTCCGGCACGAGGGCCGACGACTCGAAGTCCGCTTCGAGTTCTTTAATCTCTTCAATATTCCGCACTTTGATATTCCCGGCCGGACCTTCGACACGTCGGCGCTGGGCATCGTGCAGTCGGCAAATGAATACGGCAACAAGCCGCCCAGGCAGATTCAGTTGGGACTGAAATATATTTTCTAGGAAGTTTACAGGCGACAGTTTACAGTCCACAGTAAGAGCGGTTGGGGAGCTCTCCCGATTGTCGTGAAATTCCCTCTCGCCCTTGGGGGAGAGGGTGGCCCGCGACGGCGTTTTCGCCAGCCGGAGGGTCAGGTGAGGGGGGTTGGTTCGCTACTCTTGTGGCGCGAGGAATGACCTGTGGCCACGGTGGGAGTGACACTGATGGATCGTTCTGAAGCCTGGAATCTTCTCTGTGAATACACCAAGAACGAAAACTTGCGCAAGCATGCGCTGGCCGTCGAGGCGTGCGTTCGCGCCTACGCTCGGAAGTTCGGCGAAGACGAGGAAAAGTGGAGCGTTGTGGGCTTGATCCACGACTTCGATTACGAGGCCTATCCAAACGCGCCGGACCACCCGCTGATGGGAAGCGAGATCCTGAAAGGAAAAGGCGTCTCGGAGGAAATCCGGCGCGCCATTCTCGGCCACGCCGAATATACCGGCGTACCGCGCGACACTCTTCTGGCCAAAGTCCTTTTCGCGTGCGACGAACTCGCCGGGTTCATTACCGCATGCTCCCTGGTACGGCCCGACAGGATTGCCACCCTCGAGGCCAAATCGGTTCGCAAGCGGATGAAAGACAAAGCCTTTGCCCGCTCCGTGAGCCGTGAGGATATTATCAAGAGCGCCGAGGAATTGGGCGTGCCTCTTGACGAACACATCACCTTCTGCATCGAAGCCATGCGCAGCATCGCGGACCAACTGGGCTTGGCACCCATGCAGGGCTGACGCGCACCCGGAAAACATGAAACCATGAAGTACCCGGGAGCGCGGGCATCCTGCCCGCAGCGTGCGTGCAATTGCGTTGCGAAAGGCGGGCAGGATGCCCGCGCTCCCGGATATTCTCAAAGCGGTGCGAGATTGAAGCCCCATTCATAACCAACTTGCCGCACTTGACAGAGACTAAAGAATCCCTTACGGTAAGCGCTTACATTCAAGTGGTCCTTCCTGCCGAGGCCACGTGGCACGTTCCCGGTGGCTCGACCAATGAGGTTTCAAAGCGAGGCTCCTATGTCCAATGAGAAATTCGCGCTGGGAATCGACTACGGAACAGAGTCGGGCCGCGTGGTGGTGGTCCGGGTCCGCAATGGGGAGGAGGTCGGCTCGGCGGTGATTCCCTACCCCGACGGGGTGATCGACGAAAAGCTGCCGGGGGGCCCACGTCTGGGGCCCGATTGGGCTTTGCAAAATCCCAAGGATTACCTCCTGGTGATCGAGAAGGGAGTTCCTAAGGCCCTGAAGGCGGCGGCAGTCAAGGGCGAGGACGTGATTGGAATCGGCACGGACTTCACGGCGTCCACGCCGCTGCCCGCCAAGAGCGACGGGACACCACTCAGCTTTATTCCCCAGTACCGCAAGCGCCCCCACGCCTGGGTGAAACTTTGGAAGCACCACGCCGCGCAACCGGAGGCGAACCAGATTAACGAAGTGGGGCGGGAACGAAACGAAGACTTCATCCAAATCTATGGCGGGAAGTATTCTTCCGAATGGTTTTTCTCCAAGGTCTTGCAAGTCCTCAATGAGGATGAAGAGATTTTTGACGCCGCGGACCGGTTTATCGAAGGCGCCGACTGGATTGTCTGGCAATTGACGGGAGAAGAGAAGCGGAACACCTGCACGGCCGGTTACAAGGGCATGTGGATCAACGGCAAGGGATTTCCGTCCGACGAGTTCTTCAGCACTCTACACCCGCGGCTCGAAAACGTCATCGAGTCGAAGGTGGGGGCGGACTTCTATCCACTCGGCCAGAAGGCGGGTGGGCTGACGGCTTTCTGGGCGCGCAAGACAGGGCTCAAAGAAGGTACCCCTGTCGCAGTAGGCAATGTCGATGCGCATGTTGCCGTGCCCGCGTGCACGGTCACCCAGCCTGGCTCTCTGGTAATGATAATGGGGACCTCCATCTGCCATATGGTACTGGGCACGGGACGGCAGATGGTGGAGGGTATGTGCGGCACAGTAGAAGACGGAATCGTTCCCGGCCTTTGGGGATTCGAAGCCGGGCAATCGGCCGTGGGCGATATCTTCGCCTGGTTCTTCGAGCGTGGCGTGCCCGATTATATCCACCAGGAAGCGCGCAAGCTGAAGAGCCCCTTCGCCGCCGTGCTTGAGAGGCGCGCCGCCGCCCTAAGGCCAGGGGAGTCGGGGTTGCTGGCGCTCGACTGGTGGAATGGCAATCGGTCCGTGCTGGTGGACGTTGACCTGACCGGGGTCCTGGTGGGAATGACGCTGGCCACCAAGGCTGAGGAAATCTACCGCACCTTGATCGAAGCCACCGCCTTCGGCACGCGGACGATCATCGAGGCCTTTGAATCGAAGGGTGTGGAAGTTAAAAACCTGGTGGCCTGCGGGGGCTTGCCGGAAAAGAACAAGCTGCTGATGCAAATCTACGCCGATGTGACCGGACGCGAGATCAAGCTTGCCGAGCAGCTCCAGACCTGCTCAGCGCTGGGCGCCGCCATGCACGGCGCGGTCGCAGCCGGGCGAGCCGGAGGCGGATACGATACCATCGCGGAAGCCGCAAAGCGCATGGCGCACGTGCAGAAACTGACGTACCGGCCGAACGCCCAAAACCACGCCGTCTACAATCGGCTCTTTAAGGAGTACCAGACGCTGCACGACTATTTCGGCCGCGGCGGCAATGACGTAATGAAGCGCCTGAAGGCGCTCAAGCGTGAAATCGTGGAAGAGCGGTGAAGAGTGACGAGCAGGAGTCAGGATTCAGGAGGAAAGACTTTTGTACGCCGATTGGGTTACCCTAGTGTCGCCTCTCAGAAGTTCGTTGAATATGTCAGCCCGCGGAGCGGGCGTAAGCGAGTAGCCCACGGCGTAAGCCGTGGGTTGGGGAGGCCCTCCCTCACCCTCGTCCCCTCTCCCGCTCGGGCGGGGAGAGGGGTGCCGCAGGCGGGGTGAGGGCCTCGGTCCTGGGGTTGCACCCCCGGCTACTCAATCTGCTCCCCTCCGGGGAGCACGACAACGAACGACTGACTAAACTGACTGCTGAGAGCTGAGAGCTGAGAGCTGAGAGCTTCTAAATCCCAATGCCTACGGATAAGTACGTCATCGGAATCGATTTTGGCACGGAATCGGGCCGCGTAGTGGTGGTGCGAGTTCGCGACGGCGAGGAAATGGCGGCAGCGGTCGTGCCGTACCCCGACGGCGTGCTCGACGAAAAACTGCCGGGCGGCTCGCAGCTCGAGCCGGATTCCGCGCTGCAAAACCCGCGCGACTATTTCTTGGTGCTCGAGAAGGGTGTCCCCAAGGCGCTCAAAGAAGCCGGCGTTAAGGCGAATGACGTAGTCGCCGTCGGCACGGACTTCACTTCCTGCACGGTGTTCTCAACCACCCAGGACGGAACGCCGCTTTGTTTCCTCCCCAAGTACCGCCGCGCGCCGCTGGCTTGGGCAATCCTCTGGAAACACCACGCTGCACAACCGGAAGCCGACCGCATCAATGAAATCGGCCGGGAACGAGACGAAGAATTCATTCGGATCTATGGCGGCAGATACTCCTCGGAATGGTTCTTTGCCAAGGTCTTGCAGATACTCAATGACAGTCCGGAGGTCTACGAAGCCGCAAGCAGATTGATTGAGGGTACGGACTGGATCGTGTGGCAACTGACGGACCAGGAAAAACGGAACAACTCCACCGCCGGTTACAAGGCCATGTGGGTGAAGGGAGTGGGATTTCCGAGCCACGATTTTTTCCGGGCCGTTCACCCCCGCCTCGAGAACGTGATCGAGGAAAAGGTAGGGACGGAGTTCTATTCACTCGGCACGCGGGCCGGCGGACTGACGGCGCGCTGGGCTCGAGCCATGGGGCTGCGCGAGGGGACTCCCGTATCAATGGGTGTCGCTGACGGCCATGCGTCTATTCCTGCGACCACTGTCACCAAACCCGGTTCCCTCTCCATGGTCATGGGTACGTCGTTCGTCCAAATGCTGATGGGCCGCGAGCGACGGATCGTGGAGGGAATCTGTGGAGTCGTCGAGGATGGTATTGTGCCGGGATACTGGGGATACGAAGCGGGCCAGTATGCGGGCGGAGACATGTTCGCCTGGTTCTTCGATCACGCTGTGCCGGCTTACGCCAAGAGCCAGGCACGGAAGCTGAAGCTTCCCTTCACAGCGTGGCTCGAAAAGCAAGCCGGCGCGCTTCGGCCCGGCGAATCGGGCCTCGTGGCGCTCGATTGGTGGAATGGCAATCGCTGCGTGCTTGTGGATGCGGACCTCACCGGCCTGTTGCTCGGCGCAACACTCGCCACGCCGCCGGAAGCGATTTTTCGCGCTTTGATGGAAGCTGCAGCCTTCGGCACCCGGCAGATCATCGAAGCCTTCGATGCCGAGGGTCTGCATACCAGGGAGGTTGTGGCCTGCGGTGGCCTGCCCGCAAAGAATAAGCTCTTGATGCAAATCTACGCTGACGTTCTGGGGCGCGAAATCAAGGTGGCAAAAAATCCACAGACCTGTTCCGCGCTGGGCGCGGCCATTCACGCCGCCGCAGCGGCGGGCCGTCAGGCCGGAGGCTACGATTCCATTCCCGAAGCCGCCGCGCAAATGGCGCATTTGCAGAACGAAACATACCGGCCGCGCCCCGACAGCCAGAAGATCTATAATCGTCTTTTCCAGGAATTTCAGAATCTACACGATTATTTCGGTCGTGGTCAGAACGACGTCATGAAGCGGCTCAAAGCGCTCCGGCGAGAGATCGTAGCTTCAGCCGCCGGGTAACGTGATTCAGGTTGATAGTACAGCCCTCTCCCCTGGGGAGAGGGTCTGGAGTTTCTACATTTGTGAGTCCGTGGCCATTTCATGCCCGGAAAGCCTGGGAGCGCGGGCTTCCAGCCCGCTTGGCCAGATGCGAAATGCGGGCTGGAAGCCCGCGCTCCCAGGAATGTAGAAACTCGAGGCCCTCTCCCTTGGGGAGAGGGTGTCCCGCCGCCGGCGTTTTCACCAGCCGGAGCGGGACGGGTGAGGGGTTAGTTCCTGCGTTGACGAGTGTTGAAACCGATGTCGAAGATTGAACAATTGCGCGAAGCAGTCTGGAAAGCAAACCTCGGAGTCTACCGTGCCGGCCTTGTCACCATGCATAGCGGCAACGCGAGCGGCATCGATCGCGAGCGGGGCATCGTGCTGATCAAGCCCAGCGGCATGGATTACGACCGCATGCGGCCTCAGGATATGGTCCTGACGGACCTTGAGGGCCGCAAACTCAAGGGCAAGTGGAACCCATCCGTTGACCTCCCCGACCATCTTTACATTTACAAGCACTGCCCGCAGATTGGGGGCGTCATCCACACGCACTCGAACTATGCCACGAGCTTTGCGCTCTTGGGAAAACCCCTTCCAGTTTATCTGACCGCCATTGCGGATGAGTTCGGCGAAGAGATACCCTGCCTTCCTTACGTGGATAATCGTGCCGATCATATTGGCAAAGCCATTGTTAAGTATATGGGTAAGAAAGCTCCCGCGGTGCTCCTGGCGCACCACGGAGTGTTTGCTTTCGGAGCTACGCCGCGCGCCGCCCTGAAAGCCGCCGTGATGGTCGAAGACGTGGCCAAGACGTGTCATCTGGCCTTGCTGCTGGGCAAGCCGAAACCCCTGCCGCCGAGCGAAATTCAGAAGTGGTGGGATCGCTATCACACCACTTACGGCCAGCCGGGGAAGGGCAGGGAAAAGTGATATTGATGCTTGGAACCTATTGTCGTGAGTCAGAAGTTCGTTAAGAAGGTCTTTCTCATGCGCGACCGTTTTTCAGAGCCCCGTCAGGGGCGGCATAGAGTAGCCCAGGGCGCAAGCCCTGGGTTAGGCGGCCCTCACCCCGCCTTCGGCACCCCTCTCCCGCTGGGCGGGAGAGGGGATGGGGGAGAGGGTGGGCTCTCTGGACCCACGGCTTGCGCCGTGGGCTACAGGCTGCCGCCCGTTCCGCGGGCTGAATTCTTCAACGAACTTTTGACTCCGGACCTTAGATTTCATGAGTCTTAGGGTTCACTAAAAACGTTTGACTCAGGTCACAAGGCCCAACGAGGTAATCTCATGAGCTTCACGTTCTCAGCTTGCTCGCCCGCCCTGCTGGCCGTGGAACCACAGAGCGCCAGCCGCCTCATCTATCTTCACGCGCCGGATATCGCTATCATCGCCATCTACTTCGCCATGGTGCTGGGCATCGGTTTCTATTTGCGGCGATTCACCAAGAGCGGCGAGGACTTTTTCCTTGCCGGCCGCGAGATGACAGCCTGGGTGGCTGGGCTGAGCTTCGTTTCTGCCAACCTTGGCGCGCTGGAGCTGATGGGGTGGGCCGCGGCGAGCTACCAGTATGGCATCCTGGCGGCGCACTGGTACTGGATTGGCGCGATTCCTGCCATGCTCTTCCTGGGCATCGTCATGATGCCCTTTTACTACATCTCGAAAACGCACTCGGTCCCAGGCTATTTGCGTTTGCGCTACGGCGAATCGACGCGCGGCCTGGCGGCCTTGATGTTTAGCTTCATGACCATCTTGATGTCCGGCATCAACATGTACGCCATGGCGCTGGTGATGAAAGTGGTGCTAGGTTGGAACATCCACTTCAGTATTTGGGTTTCGTCACTCACCGTGGCGGTGTACGTGTCGCTAGGAGGGTTGTTCTCCGCCATTTTCAACGAGGTCCTGCAGTTCTTCCTGATCTGGCTGGGCGCGTTGTTGATTCCCATTCTGGGCTTGATTGAGACCGGCGGCTGGTCCGGCCTGGTGGCGCGCATTCACCAGAATTTCCCCCGAGCCGATTACACTCACCTCTGGCGAACCATGGGCAGTTTCGCCGACAATCCTATGGGCATCCATTGGACAGGTATCGTTTTCGGACTCGGTTTCGTGATTTCTTTCGGCTACTGGACGACGGATTTCCTGGTGGTGCAAAGAATCCTGGCCGCAAAGGATATGCGGGCGGCCAAGCTTGCTCCCATTATCGGCTCATACTTCAAGATGGCTGTGCCCTTCATCGTGATTCTCCCGGGCTTGCTGGGATTGGCCGTGCTGCCTTTCAAATTGCTGCCGGAAAGTGCAGTGGGACCCGGGCAGCACAGTTACAACGAGGTTCTCCCTCTCATGCTGGCCCGCTACTGCGGCCCGGGCCTGCTGGGGCTGGGAATCACCGCGCTCATCGCTGGTTTTATGTCCGGCATGGCAGGTAATACCAGCGCCTTTGCGACGGTCTGGACCTACGACCTCTACCGGAGTTTCATCAGAAAGAACGCCTCGGACGATCACTACGTGAAAATGGGCCGGTGGTGCACGATCCTGGGCGTGTTGATCAGCATCGGAACGGCTTACCTGGTGATGAAATTCGGCAGCATCATGGATTACGTGCAGGCTCTTTTTAGTTTCTTCATCGCACCGCTGTTGGGCACCGTGCTCATTGGCATGTTGTGGAAACGCGCTACGTCTGCGGGCGGCTTCTGGGGACTTCTCTGCGGTACCTGCAGCTCGATCGGCATGTGGGCTCTCGTCAAGGCGGATCCCCGCATGCTCTCCTATATAGCCCTTTCGAGCCACGCCAAGGATATGGCTGAGAACATGTACCGGGCGCTATGGTCATGGATCGTGTGCGCCACCGTCACGATCGTCGTCAGTCTGCTGACTCGGCCCAAGCCAGTCGAAGAACTGACCGGCTTAGTTTACGGATGCACGGAACTGCCGAGCGAGGGGCATCTGCCCATTTGGAAACGCCCCATCTTTTGGGCCGGAGTCTCCCTGGCGTTGTTTCTGGTGCTCCAGTGGATCTTCTGGTAGTTTTGGATTTTCGATTTTGGATTTTGGATTAGGCCTGTACGATCAGGCCGTCATTCCGAGCGCAGCGAGGAATCTCGCTCTGGTTTGTCCGGACCGGCGCGCAGTGCGAGATTCCTCGCTGCCATGAAAATGACTCCCCTCCTCAGCAGGAGGAGGGGCGGGGGGTGGTGGGTGGTATCGTCAGCGAACGGCAACCACCCCTAACCCAAACTTACCAAGGAGGGGAATCATTTTCAACATGGGTGGTGAGCTGAGGGATCATGAAATCTCTGCTCGGAATGACACTGAAACAGAGGCTTGCTGAAAGCTGACGGCTGAAAGCTGACAGCTAATCGAATCTGGCAGCTTGGTGAGGTTATCGATGCGCGAAGGTCCTCGCATGATTCCCGTGTGGTTTTTTGTTGGGATAATTCTACTGATTTACGGCGTGATCGTCCTGGCAACAGGAATCTATGAACTCTCAAACCCGCCAGCCACCGTGCTCGCCAATTTGCATCCCGCCCTGTGGTGGGGAGTGCTGCTCACGATAGTGGGTGGTATCTACGTTTACGTGCATATGCCCAAGAGATCGTAGCGCCTGCCACAAGGAAAGTCGCTGCCCGGGCTATCGTGGTGGAATCTACATCCGGTCACGTTGAGCGTCCTCGGCCCCACGCCGGGCGTCGCGACCTCTTTCCATGGGATCCTCCAGCCACTTTCGCATCGCCTCAGGTTTGAGCTGCATCTTCATCAACACCGCGTCGCTCGAGTCGATTGAAATAATCAGCATTTCGATTTGCTCTTTCCCGGACTCGCGCGTGTAGATGCTGGTCCACTCCCCGCTGCGGAGATCTTGAACGCTTACGAAGGGCTGGTACGACGGTCCCACCAGGCTTACCAGGGACGACCCGAGTTCCTCGATCGCATGCGTGCGCGAGGCATCGACGTCGTCGAAAATCGCCATCTCGAAGTGGCTGACGCCGCCGGGCGTGTATCGGTTGGCGAAGAAGTTCAACCAGCCCATGTGACGCACCGGGCGCTTCTGGTAATAGTCGGACATCCGTTCCACGAGTGAGTGAAACTCCGAGTCTCCGGCTCGTGCCGCAGCCGGCAGCATTTGCAGCAGCGCCACGCTCAAGATGGCTGGGGCTAGTAACAGCCTATGGTTTCGCACGGTGCCCCTCCGGCTTCTGACCTGACTCGTCGGTTTGCTCGCCGAGGCGCGGAATGCCCATCTTGCCCTCGAGCTGACTCAGTTTGTCAATGTCCACAGGTCCCACAATGTTCACGACGGTAAGTTCCTTAGGCTCGGCACAGATGATGGCCATTCCCAGGACACTTCCTCCGTCCGTCGCCGTCATCAGGTAAATTTCTGCGTTCTCGCCATCGTGCTTGCTGCGCGCCGAAACGATGCGCGACCACGCGGGCGCCTGCAATTGATTGCGGATCGCCTCAACATCGGCCTGGGAGTAATCGCCTGGCTCGTCGAACGTGAAGCTCTTTACGTAAACCCCCTTGAGGTTCTTTATGATCCCCAGTGCCTCGCGGTCGTCCTCATCGGTCATGAACTTGGAAGCGAGCTTCAGCAGCGACCCGTCCAAATTGACGTCTACTACTTCAGAGGCTTTTTTCGCAAGCGCCTCAAGGTTCTTGATATCCAGCCTGGGGTTCTGCCCGAAGGCCGGCATGCTTAACGTGCCGAGCAGCATCGCCACGAAAAATGCTGCCAAGGCGCCGCTACGGATTTTCTTATTCCTTGCGTTCATAGGATTAGCTCCCGATTTTTGCTTGCTCGATTTCTCATAGACGGCTCTGAGCGGTCCCCTGATTCACTTCCTGGACCATTCTCCGGGCCGCGTTAAGTTTTACACTGGCAATGCGCAAAGCTTGCTTCACCTGCATCCTGGCCAATTCGCCTTGCCGGCGCTGGCGCTGCTGCTGGTCCCGGAAAGCCACGCTGACCGCAATCACCAGGCACAGTGCGGCTGCCGCCCAGCGAAGGGCAGGCCTGGCGAAGAAAGCCCGGAACCAGGGTCTCTTCTCTCGCGCACGCAAATCGCGGACCCGGGCCAGCACTCGGTTCGAGAAGCCCGGTGGGGCATCCTTGCGACGGAGCGCCTCGCGCAGACTTTCTTCCCACGGATTCATCGTGCAACTCCCCCTGTCCAACGGTTTAGTTTCTCCCGCAGGACCCCTAGCGCTCTCTCGAGCCGGCTCTTTACGGTGTTAACCGGCACATCGAGAATTCGGGCGATCTCCGCCAGTTCAAGTTCTTCCTGGTAGCGGAGAATAATCACCGCCCGCGCGTCCTTCGGAAGCGACGCCACCATCCGGCGCAACCCCTCGGAGAGCAATGGATCGGTATCGGGCGACTCCGCTGACGGCTCGGCAATATCCTGAAGGCCGACCGGTGGCGTCTTGGGCAGTTTCCTCGCCATGTCAAGCGCGCGGCGGCAAGCCACCTTCCGTAACCAGAAAACCAGATGTTGCGGCGACACGATGGAAGCCAGGTTCTGGTAGAGCCGCAAGAAAACGTCCTGAGCAGCCTCATCAGCCAAGCTCCGGTCATGCAGAAAGTGATAGGCGACACTGAACACCATCGATTGATGTTCCTTGACGATCTCCTCAAAGGCAGAAACATCTCCCTTGGCCAGCCGGCCCAGTGCCTCTCCGCAACGGTCAAGTGTCGACGTGGCCACGCTGCCGTTCCGCCTCCGGGTCTTGCCTGCTCACTAGATAATTACGCAAATTCAGGACAACAGAATGCAAAATTTCGGGGGTGGCGCGGAAAGAAAACCGTGCCCTGCAAGGGCAGAATATAGTAGCCGGGGGCAACGCCCCAGGAACAGCAGCGGGTAAATAGGGCGACCCTGAAAGGGTCGTATAGAGCCGGGCGGGTGCCCCGTGAGTCGTCGCGACACCACCCTCCCTCGACCCTTTCAGGGTCGCGCCGTGTGGCGCGGTTCGTTTCCGGGGGCGTTGCCCCCGGCTACTTCATTTATCCCCTGCGGGGATTCGGGTCTTACACTTCCGGGATGCCCAGATCGGCGCTGCCCAGCGGCGACATGGTTGCCTCTGGGGCGTATTCCTTGATTATTTCCAGCGCAATGCGAGCCCGGTGCACACGCTCGCGGCCCATTTTCGCAGCCAGGTCCTCGATGTGCTTGCCGGAGGGGTAAATGTCCGGCGCGTTGCGGAGTCCGAACTTGAGGTAGACGGGCGCGGCGACGCGCAGGATTTGGGGCAATTCGTAATAGCGGATGAAGCCTCCGAAGTTGTCTGGAACTTCGATGTAGAGGTCAATCGGAATATCGACGGCCTGCCGGATGGAGCCCATCTGGGCGGGGGTCAGGTCGGTGGGTATATTCAGCGTGGTGACACCGTGGCCTTGAAACACCAGCGCGGTGGCGGGATTGGCGGCAGGAAGCGTGACGGAACTCTTGATGACAAGATTCCTGGGGAGTTCGCCGGCTGCCTTCATCTCGTTGAGCACATAGATCAGGCCCAAATCCGCCGGTAACACGCTGCGGATACCGAGGTCGCATGCTTTGCGCACATCTTCGATGGCGTAAACCAGTTGGTCCGCGCCGCGGTGTTGCAGGCCGATCACTTTGCCTGCTGCGGATACTGCTTGGGCGCCGGTCTCGAACGGCGCGCGCGGGCCGACGAACAAGCAAACCTCGATGTTTTCGGCGGCGCCGATGCGCGCCATCTCGCGAATCTCGTCCTTGGTCAGCAGCATGATGCCGCTTCCTTGGCTGATGCGATGGATGGGCACGTTCAGTTCCTTCGCCGCCGCAAGCACTTCGTTAAAAACGCGCGGCCCTTCCACGCTAGGAATCTCGATGCGGTAGTCTCCACCGTTCTTGAATTTTTTGCCGCTTGGTGACAGCGGGTGATTGTCTTCCACAGGCAGATTGAGTTTGGCAAGGAATTGTTGGGTCTGATTCATGGCAAGCTCCTTCGTCCGTTGTCAGTTGTCCGCGGGTGGCGCATACGTCCTGACGCTTTTGTCAGGATGTATGCGCCACGTTCGGGCTAGGGACCACGGACGTCTCTACTGCGTATACTTCAAATACACGGTTCGCGTTTCAGTGTAAAAATCCAATGCTGCGGGCCCCTGTTCCCTCATGCCAAAGCTCGATTCCTTTGTGCCGCCGAAGGGAAGCTGATACTCGACGCCCGCGGTGGGCAGGTTGACTGTAATCAACCCGGCTTCAATGCGATTGATGAATTGGTGAACGCGCGTGATGTCGCGCGAAACGATGGAAGCCGAGAGACCGAAGCGTACGCCGTTGGCGAGCCGCATGGCGTCGTCGAAATCACTTGCCACCATCAGTGCCAGCACGGGGCCAAAGACCTCTTCCTGGGCAATGCGCATGTCCGTCGTGACGCCGGCAAAAATAGTGGGCTCCACAAAATAACCCGAATCGAATGCTCCGCCCGTGAGGCGATTCCCACCGCACAGCAATTGCGCCCCTTCTCGCTTGGCGATTTCGATATACTTCAAGTCTGTCTCGAGCTGACTCGCGTCCACTGCAGGCCCGATCTCGATGCCGGGCTCGAGGCCGTTTCCCACCTTGAGCTTCTTGGTCCGGGTCACGAGCTTCTCGACCAGAGCCTCGTAAATGGGTTTCTCGATAATGGCGCGGCTGCAAGCGGTGCACTTCTGGCCGGTGGAGAAGAACGCTCCGTTAACCAGGACCCCGGCGGCATAATCCAAATCCGCATCCTTAAGCACAATGGTCGGATTCTTGCCTCCCATTTCGAGTTGAACGCGAATCCTCCGTTTGGTCACCTTATCATACAAGGCGTTGCCTACGTCGCAGGATCCCGTGAAGGAAACGGCGCGGATGGCAGGGTGTTCAACAAGCGCGTTGCCCACTGAACCGCCGCTTCCCGTTACGTAATTAAGAACCCCGGCGGGAATGCCCGCTTCCTGAAGCGCCTCGACGATGCGATAGGCGCTGAGCGGCGCGAGCGAGGCGGGCTTGATCACCACAGTGTTTCCCGCCACGAGCGCAGGAGCCATTTTCCAGGCCGGAATGGCGCTGGGAAAATTCCAGGGAGTGATGAGGGCTGCGACTCCAAGCGGTTTGCGCAAGGTGTAACAAAAAACGTTCTCGCGCTCCGACGGAATCTGGTAACTGAATTGGCGCGGTCCCTCGCCTCCGAAATAGCGCATAATGTTGATGGCCCGCTTCACTTCGCCTTTCGCTTCGGGCAGCGTTTTGCCTTCTTCGCGTGTCATCTCCTCGGAGAGTTTCTGAAGACGGCTCTCCATGATCTCCGCGGCCTTGTAGAGGAATTCTCCTCGCAGAGGGGCGGGCATGGCCGCCCAGGCCGGTTGCGCTTTGGCGGCAGCATCGCACGCATCCTGGATATCTTCCGGGCCCGAGGCTTGAAACAGCCCGACCGTCTCACTTGTATTCGCAGGGTTGATATTAGGGAAGGTTTTGCCTGTCTTGCATTCGACCCATTGACCCGCCACGTAGTTGCGATAGACATCCGGCATGAAGAAGCCCCCTTGAGGAATGAAAAAACCTGGCGAAAGGAAAATTATGGACGAGCCCTGGAATCGCCGTCAAGCTGAACGTGGCAGATGGGCAGATTTGCAGCTAGGGAGAAGCTAGTGTCCTGAGTCAGAAGGTCGTAAACAAAGCCTTTTTCAAGCTCGACCGTTCTTTAGAGCCCCGTTAGGGGCGGAATAGAGTAGCCCAGGGCGTAAGCCCTGGGATTGATGGCCCTCACTCCGCCTTCGGCACCCCTCTCCCGCGGGGCGGGAGAGGGGACGGGGGTGAGGGTGGGGCTCTCGCGACCCACGGCTTACGCCGTGGGCTACTCGCTGCCGCCCGCTCCGCGGGCTCAATTCTTCAACGAACTTCTGGCTCAGGACACTAGCGCCGACTGAACAGCGTTGTTTCACCGGCCGATTCGTTCTTTCCAGAGTTCCATAGTCTCGCCCGACTGCCTATCTGCCCACCGGCCTACGGAATCACGGGCAGAACAAGCGCCGAGGGATGCTCCCGGTCGTGGAAAATCGTGTTCGTCGCCTTCACCCAGCGAGTGCCGTGGCCCTGGTCTTCGCCTGTGTTGAGGTTGCGGTCAAAGCGCGGAAAATTGCTACTGGAGATCTCCAAACGCAGCCTATGCCCCTTCAGAAAGACATTCGATGTGGCCCACAAATCAAGAGTGAGCTTGTAGGCCTCACCTGGATTCATGAACTCGGCTTTCTCAGCGGAGTTGCGGTATCGAGCGCGCAAAATTCCCTCGGTGAGATTCTGCGCAAAGCCATTCGGCCAAACGTCCACCAGCTTGCCGGTGAAATCAGTATCCACGGCGGAGGAGCCGGCGTAGAGTTCAACACTGACAGGGCCGGTGACCTCAAAGTCTGCGTTGAACGGCGGCGTAGAATAAACCAGGACATCACCGCGGGACTCAACCGCGCGCTGGTCAAACGCGCCCGGCGCCAGGTGCGTGGCGTCGCAGCAGAGAGGGCCGCCGCGTGTGGGCGCTGGGTTTTCAGGGTCGTAATCGTACTGATCGGAGTGCTCGCCGGCCGGCGCCGTGGTGCTAAGCGTCCCGTCGCCGCTGAGCGTGTTCGCCTTGCCCTGGGAATGAAGATAGTAGCGCGTGCTGCGGGCGCGCTCGAGCGGCCAATCATCCTCTTCTCGCCAAACGTTCTTTCCCAAAACGAAAAGTCTCACAGGCTTTTCACTCTCAAGGCCATTCTTTTCGCCCTTCAGCAGATAGTCATACCAACGCAGCGTTATGTCGTCATCGTTGACCACCGAGTCGCGCCCGAAGTCCACTTCGCCGATCCGTGGGCCGTCTCCCGCGTGGCCGCCGGTAATCACCATCAGGCGCTGTCCCCGACGCGCATCGTCAGTGCCACCTCGCGCTTTGATGCCATGGTAGTTCCTGAGAGTCCCGCCCAGAAAGATGTCGTACCAGGCCCCGACATGAAATATGGGCACAGTAATCTGTGAGAAATGGTCCTCAATAGACACTTGCTTCCAGTAATCGTCGAAGCTTGGATGGTCCAGCCAATCGACGAAGTAAGAGGCCAATGCGCCGGGAGATTTCGTGGATTCGCCCGCCACGTCCAGATCAAAGAGCGGATAGGAGGCCAATGGCAGCTTCAAGACGCGGCGCATGGCGTTGGATCGCGCCCGCGCGCGGCGGTTGAGGGTATCCTGGGCAAGGCCGGACGTCCACGATTCATTAAACCACTGTTCAAAAGCCCCGCCCTGATACGTCCAACCTTCGTGGTAGTTCGAGGCCGTGACAAAAGGGTGAATACCCGCGAGGTGCGGCGGTGAAGCTATCGCGGCGAGCACCTGCGTGGCGCCCACGTACGAACCGCCATACATCCCCACCTTGCCGTTCGACCAGGGGAGCGAAGCCGCCCACTCCACGGTGTCGTAACCGTCCGCTGACTCGTGCCTGAACGGATCCCAATCGCCGTCTGAACTGTAGCGGCCACGAACGTCCTGAATGATCACGACATAACCCTGGGATGCGGCGCGAAGACCAAACTCCACTTCTTCCCGCTTGTCGTAGGGCGTCCGTTGAAGAAGGACCGGAAACTTCCCGTCGGCTTTGGGCCGGTAAATATCCGCGCGGAGAACGACACCATCGCGCATTTTGGCCTCGACGCCGTGTTCTAGCAGGACGTCGTAGTGCTCAGCGGCAAGAGCCACAGTGGAAATAACACCAATTGAGGTAATCACAAACAAGGTAATGTGTTGTCGATTCATCGTCACCTCTTAGGTGGGCAGGTGGGCAGATAGGCAGGTGGGCAGATAGGGAAAAGCCAGTGCTGACTGAACACCGTTCTCGCACCCGCTGGTTCGTTTTTTGCGCCGCGCCTAATCATTGCCCGACTCCCGACCTGGCGATCTGCCGATCTGCCGACCTGCCTACCTGCCCAGCTTATCGAGCGCTTCGAGAACCCTGTCAACCTCTTCCGACGTGTTGTAGTGCACGAGGCCGAGGCGCAACATGCCGCCGGTAGGTTCGACTCCCAACCGCTCGCTCAGATTAAGCGCGTAGTAGTTCCCGTCCCAGGTGAATATCCCACGCCCACCGAGGTAGCATGCCAGCTCGCGTGGAGTGTGGCCTGCGATGCGGATCGCCACCGTCGGCACGCGCTCAGCGCCTCGCGCAGCCTCCTTGATTCCGTAAAGCGTGAGACCGGGTATTGCCAGCAGCCCTTTAATGAGCTTTTCCGCCAAGTCCCGTTCGTGGGGGCGAATCGCGTCGTAAGCGGCCAGGAGCGCCGCTCGCCGCGAAGTGACGGTGGGTGAAGCGCGGCGGCCAAGTTCAGCAAGGTAGTCGACCGCAGCAAGAATTCCTGCCTGCCCTTCGTGGTTCTGCGTGCCGGTTTCCCAGCGGAAGGGGTTCTCCTCCGTCGCGGGACGAACTTTGTAGGGCTGTAAGCGGGCAAGGTGCTCGCGCTTGCCGTAGAGCGCTCCGGAATGCGGCCCAAAGAATTTATACGGCGAGCAGACCAGGAAATCGCACTCGAGGCGGCGCACGTCGATAGGGCCGTGGGGCGCATAGTGGACCGCGTCGATGTATACGAGCGCGCCTGCGGCATGCGCCAGGCGAGTGATTTCGTGCACATTGTTGATGGTTCCCACCGCATTGGAAGCGTAGCCCACCGCCACCACCCGGGTGCGCGGGTTGATTTTCCGTTCGAGGTCGGCCATGTCCAAAGTACAGTCGGTGGGATTGATATCCACGGAGCGGACGCGACAGCCACGCTCTTCGAGCGCGCACCAGGGCGCCACATTACCGTCATGGTCGAGACGCGTGACGACTATTTCGTCCCCTGGCCCGAATTCTCGTCCTAAGGCACGGCTGAGGCTGAAAGTCAGAGTCGTCATATTCGGGCCGAATATCACTTCCTCAGCGTCGCAGCCCAGCAAATCGGCCACTGCGGCGTGTGCCTGCGCGATAACCTCGTCGCTTCTTATGCTGGTCAAAAATGCGCCGTGGGTGTTGGCGTTGGAGTTCATCAAGTAATCACGGATCGCATCGATTACGCGTTGAGGGACTTGGGTGCCGCCCGGGCCGTCGAAGTAAATCGCCGGCTTGCCATTCACCTGAACGGCCAGGGCGGGAAACTGACTTCGGACCCAATCAATGTCGAGCGTGGGCATGAACGCCTCCTAGGAAACTTGGAATTATGCTACAAAAGCAGGAGGCAGGAGTCAGAAGTCAAAAGCCAGGAGTCAGGATTCGGGAGTCAGGAGTCAGAATAAAGGCTCCCGGTCTATCCATTTGCTTTCTGGGTCTTGTTCGGCGCTTTCTTGTGCGGCCAACAGTATCGCGATGCGACAGGGTCTGCTTGATGCCTGAATCCTGAATCCCGAATCCTGAATCCTATTCCTGAGTCCTTCGCCCGCCCGCATGCATCAAATCTACTGGGGACAAGGTATTACAACTAAACTCAGAAAAAGGAGCTTCTATGCCGTTTACTCTTCCGCCGCTGCCCTACGCTTTTGACGCGCTGGAACCCTCCATCGATAAGACGACCATGGAGATTCACCATGGCAAGCACCACGGAACCTACGTTACGAATTTGAATAAGGCACTCGAGTCGGCGCCGAACCTGGCCGGTAAGAGTGTTGAGGACCTGCTGGCCAATGGCTGCGCCATCGTACCGGAGAATATCCGCACGGCCGTACGCAACAATGGCGGCGGCCATATTAACCACTCGATGTTCTGGCAGATTATGGCGCACAATGCTGGTGGACAACCCAGCGGCCACGTGGCCGAGGCCATTCAGAGCACCTTCGGCAGCTTCGATCAGTTCAAGGAGAAATTCACCGCCGCAGCCCTTGGACGCTTCGGTTCAGGCTGGGCGTGGCTGACTGCGCAGGGTGGGAAGCTCGATATCTCTTCCACCGCCAACCAGGACAGCCCCGTGATGGAAGGGAAGTATCCCGTCTTCGGTCTCGACGTCTGGGAGCACGCCTACTATCTCAAATACCAGAACCGCCGCGTCGAGTACATCACCGCCTGGTGGAACGTGGTGAATTGGGCCGAAATCGAAAAGCGATTCAACGCCGTAAAATAAGCCGCTTGAAACGGTTGTAGGGGCGGTCCTTGTGGCCGCCCTTCGCAGCAATCCCGAGCTTGCGGATCCTCACGCACATTGCCAAGACGTGGCCTCTTGACGTATCTTCCTCAATCGGGATGGCCCGGTACACCCTTTTCAACGACGATTGTCTCGCCTGGATGGAGCGGCATGCGGAGCATTCCTTCCACGCGATTGTGACAGACCCGCCTTACGGCCTGAAAGAGTACACTCGGGTCGAGAAACGAAAGCTGCGACAAGGCAGGGGCGGCGTGTGGCGCATCCCGCCTTCATTCGATGGGTGCAGGCGCAGCCCGGTACCGCGATTCACGGTTTTGACCGGGCAGGAGCGCGACAAGCTGCGCTGCTTCTTCCTGAATTTTGCCCAGCGGGCCGTTCGGATTCTCGTGCCGGGCGGGCACTTGCTGGTTGCCACGAATCCCCTCCTCTCGCACCTTGTTTATCAACCTCTAATAGACGCCGGCTTCGAGAAGCGCGGTGAGATAATTCGCTTGGTGAAAACCCTTCGCGGCGGGGACAGACCCAAGAACGCCCACGAAGAGTTCGCCGGCGTAACGGTGATGCCGCGATCTTGCTGGGAGCCGTGGGGTGTATTTCGAAAACCCTGTGAGGGACGCGTCCAGGACAACTTGCGCAAATGGAAAACGGGCGGGCTTCGACGCAGATCACAGGAGCGGCCGTTCGAAGATGTCATCCCCTCCGCGCCCACACGGCGCGAAGAGCGCGCCATTGCACCGCACCCTTCACTCAAGCCGCAAGCCTTCATGCGCCAGATCGTTCGCGCCGTGCTTCCGCTGGGGAAGGGAATGGTGCTTGACCCGTTCATGGGCGGCGGCGCTACGATAGCTGCCGCAACGGCTGTCGGATACGATAGCGTGGGGGTTGAAATCGATCCCGTCTTCTTCAAGATTGCCGAGCGCGCCATTCCGCGGCTGGTGGAACTTCATCGGGAAAACTGCCCTCTCTCTTAGAGCGTGCGTGAGAACTCGTTTTTGCTGTCATTCCGAGGAGCCGCAGGCGACGAGGAATCTCGCAGTGCATTGAAAATACTCAGGGCGAGATTCTTCGCTTCGCTCAGAATGACATGCGACGAGAGGGCGCTCAGCAGTCTCACTTTCCCACGCAAAACGTCGAGAAGATAATACCCAGCACGTCGTCCGCGTAGGTCGCGCCGGTGATGTCATCGAGGGGGCGAAGGGCTTCGTACAGGTCGAGCAGAAGCATCTCGTGGGGGACGAGCAACTCCGCCGCCTGGCGCGCTTTGGCGAGCGCCTGAAGTGAATCCTTCAAAAGCTGCTGGTGGCGCAAGTTGGTGATGAACTCGCCCTCCGTGCCCAGGTCACGCGCGGGCGCGGCGATCTCCAGGATTTTCTCTTTGAGCTCGTGAATGCCTTCGCCGGTCAAGGCGGACGTCCAGACAACCGGGGTTGCGTTTGAATCTCCCGGCTTGTCATTCCGAGCCCTTCGCGTGTCATTCTGAGCGAAGCGAAGAATCCCCGCAGTTCGCTCAGGGTAAACTCCGCGAGGTATCTCGCTCTGGCTCGAGATTCTGCGGGGCAGATCAGATTTGTTAAATGCCACCAGCAGCGCCCCCAGTGGCTGCACTTTACTCAGCAGATTGGAATCCGCATCGGTCCATGCTTCCGAAGCGTCAACCACCAGGAGCCGCAAATCGGAATCGGCGATAGCTTGAAAGGACCTTTCCACGCCGATCTTCTCCACCTCATCCTCGGCGTGACGGATGCCCGCCGTATCCACGAAGCGCAACGGGATGCCCCCGATGCTGGCCGTTTCAGACACCAGATCGCGGGTGGTTCCGGGCGTTGAAGTCACGATGGCGCGTTCTTCATTGAGCAGGCGGTTGAACAGGCTTGATTTGCCGACATTGGGGCGGCCCACGATGGCCAGGCTCACGCCGTCACGAACGATTCTGCCGAATTCGTAGCCTTCGACCAGCGCCTCGAGTTGGGCGCGAAGCCGGTCAAGGCGGGAGAGTACTTCCTGCGACTCAATGACGGCCACATCGTCTTCGGCGAAGTCGATGCCGGCCTCAAGCCTGGCGATGAGTTCGACGAGAACCTGCTTGTGCGGCTTAAGGCGAGCGGAGACCGAGCCCTCGAGTTGTTGCGCGGCCACTCGGGCTTGGTAGAGCGTGCGCGACTCAATGAGGTCCCGCACAGCTTCCGCCTGTGTCAGGTCGATGCGCCCGTTGAGAAATGCTCGCAGGGTGAACTCGCCCGGTTCGGCCAGACGCGCTCCGCGGCCAAGGCAGCATTCCACCAAATAGCGGAGGATTACTGGTGCACCGTGGCAGGAGATTTCGACGACATCTTCCGCGGTGTAGGAATGAGGACACCGGAAGTAAGTGACCACGACCTGGTCGAGAACTCTACCGCCCTGCGGATCGCAGAATTCGCCCAGGGTGGCTCGCTGGATTTCAAGCGGCAACTTGGGGAAGCGAATGAGGCCAGTCGCGATATCGACCGCCTCGCTCCCCGACAAGCGTACCACCCCCAGGCCGCCGCGGCCCGGCGGCGTGGCAACGGCCACGATGGTGTCCATGCTATCGGGTGATCGGGTCATCGGGAGATCAAGAAATCGGGTGATCGGGAGATCGGGAGATCGGGCGAACAGAGAATGCGCTGTCATCCTGAGCGAAGCGAAGGATCTCTGCAGTTCGCCGTGCCCCTCTGAACAACAAATCAACTGCGGAGGTTTTTCGCTCCGCTCAGAATGACAGCACCAGACAGGGTTCCGGATGCATGGGTGGTGCATACCTCGTTCTTTATGTATGCGCCACCGCTCGTGGTTGCAGTGTGTTCAACCGATCACCCGATCACCGGATCACCCGATTTCCCGGTCACCCGATCTCCCGATCACC
>Ga0187879_10000769_pt1 | contig 21421 bp, 20 predicted proteins | sample June2016WEW_19_1_FD_132423 | JGI IMG/M metagenome (GOLD analysis project Ga0187879, IMG submission 132423) | Peatland microbial communities from SPRUCE experiment site at the Marcell Experimental Forest, Minnesota, USA - June2016WEW_19_10 | ecosystem: Environmental > Terrestrial > Soil >... | reverse complement strand
GCGCGAGATCGACCGCGCCTTCGGTCTGCCCCGTGCGCACCAGCACGCCGCCGTCGCGTGCGCGCAGCGGATAGACGTAGCCGGGGGTGATGAACTCGGCGCCGCTGGCGTCCTCCCGCACCGCCTGCAAAATCGTGGTCGAGCGATCCTGCGCCGAGATTCCCGACCCCGACGCTCGCCGCGCGGTGATCGCCGTCGTGAATGCCGTCCCGAGCGGCGCCTGGTTGTCGCCAACCATCATGCTCAGCCCGAGTCTGTCTATTCGCTCCGCCGACATGGGCAGGCAGATGAGCCCGCGCCCGAACTTGGCCATGAAGTTGATCGCTTCGGGGGTGACTTTTTCGGCCGCCATGCACAAATCGCCCTCGTTCTCGCGCTGTTCGTCATCCATAAGGATGATCATGTGGCCGCGGCGGGTTTCATCGAGTGCTTCCTCGATCGAAATGAACGGCTCGGGGGCTTTCTTGCGGGGACTTATCTCAGCAAACATTCGTGCGGCTCTCGATAAACTCTTACTCAAGTATATACCTCCAGCCAAGCACCCTCGAAGCCCGCGCGGTGCTATCTTGGGCGGCGCCATGGCGGCGCAACTTACTACGGCGGTCCTGCTCGCGGCAGGGCGCGGCAAGCGTCTGGGCGCTCTGACCGCCGAGACTCCGAAAACCCTGCTCGATATCGCCGGTTCACCGCTGATTTCGCATATCGCCGGCGCGCTCGCGGCGGCCGGACTAACGCACTTCATCGTCGTGACGGGCTACCTGTCGGAGCAAATCGAAGGATGGGCGAAAACCTGGCAGCGCCAAAATCCGGAAATCAGAATAACCACCGTCAGGCAGCCGGAATTGAACGGGACTGGCGGCGCGATGCTCGCGGCGCGGCCGCAGCTTGCAGGCCTGCCGCGCTTCGTCTTCGGATGGGGCGATATTCTGATGGACCCCGCGAACTACCCGCGCTTCATCCATCACGCGCAACTCGACGAGTACGATTTGATGCTTGCGGTGAATCGCGTCAAGGATCCGTTCCGAGGCGCGGCCGTCTATCTGACCCCGCACATGATAGTCGAGCGGCTCGACGAAAAACCGGCGCCCGGGACCGCCAGCACGCAATGGAACAACGCGGGACTTTTCGCGACCGGCCAGATAATTTTCGACTACCTCGCGCGGCTCGAACCGTCGGCGCGCGGCGAGCTCGAAATCCCTGGCGCAATCGCGCAAATGATCGCCGACGGTCGCGTCGTGCGCGCGGTTGATATGCGCGGATTCTGGAGCGACGTCGGCACGCCCGAAGACCTCGAGACGGCGCGCGCCTGGTTCAAGCCAAAGAGGAAGCGGCGATGAGTCTGCCCGACGGATGGGACGCCGGGGAGTTGGCGCGCGCTGCCCGCCTCGCTGCTCGGGTCCGCGCCGGTGGCGACCGAGCCGGCGACGGCTCGCGAATCTTCGCGGCCCGCGCGCCCGGTCGCGTCAATCTAATCGGCGAGCACACCGACTACAGCGGCCTGCCCGTGCTGCCGGTCGCGATCGATCGATCTACAATCGTCACCGCCGCCGCCGTCGCGGCAGCCGAAATCGAACTGGCGAACGCCGACCCCGACTGGCCCTCGCGCCGTTTTGCGATCGAACGACAGATCCCATCGTACGAAACTGGCGATTGGGCGAATTACGTGAAGGCCGCGATCCAGGGAGTGATCGATCATTTTGCGCGGCGCGGACCTTTTTCTGCGCCTGCAACTTTAGTTGACAACTTGCGCGGTGCATCGATGGTCGTCGATGGCCGCGTGCCGCCGGCTGCGGGGCTGTCGTCATCGGCTGCACTCACGGTTTCGACCGCGATGGCATTCATGGCGGTCAACGAACTCGAACTCGACCCGATCGAAACCGCGACGATGGTTGCGCGCAGCGAATGGTACGTAGGGACGCGGGCGGGCGGAATGGATCAGGCGGCGTCGATTCTCGGCCGTCGCGACCATGCACTGTTTATCGAGTTCGACCCGATTCGCGTGCGCGCAGTGAGGATGCCGGCGAACGCCGCGCTGGTCGTGGCGGATAGCCGGGAAATAGCGGACAAGTCGGGGATGGTGCGTGCGGAGTACAATCGCCGGGTCGTCGAATGCGCGCTGGCGGCGCGAATTCTCGGGCGCACGCTCGATCTCGACGGCGTGACGATCCTTGGCGACGTGGTTCGTGCATCACCCGGATGGAACGCGGCGGAACTCGTCGAGAAACTCGCGGCAGCCGCGCCCGCGCGGCTCGGCGCAGATCTGAAAGAGGCGGCGAACATCCTGGGCGTCTCACAGTTGGCGCTCGAAGCAGAGTTGCTCGGCCGGGGATCGACTCGGATCGCGCTGGATTCGAACCGCCCGCTGGAAATTCTGAAACGTGCGCGGCATGTCTTGAGCGAGACCGAGCGGGTGATTCGTGCGGCGGACGTGCTCGAGGCGGGCCGCCTCGATGAAATGGGAAAGCTGATGGATGCGTCGCATCAGAGTCTCGCAGATGACTTCGAATGCAGCACGGGGCGGCTCGATGCCATCGTGGAATGTGCGCGGCGCGGCGGCGCGTTCGGCGCGCGGCTGACGGGCGCGGGTTTCGGCGGTTCGATCGTTGCGCTGTGCGACGTGGCGAGCGCGGACGCGGTGATTGAATCGATCGATCGGGGCTATTACGCGAAGCTGGATCCCGGCGCGGCGAGTGAAAAGAGTGAAAAAACTGAAAATTGGCGGGCTGTGTTGCACGCGGGCGCGGGCGCGAGCGTGATCGATTTACGCATGGCGTGAGAGCGCCTTAACGCTTGACGCGCAGGATGCGCGCGGAGTGCGGCGGCAGATCGATAGTATCGAACATTTCAATTTTCTCGTCGCAGCCGGGATCGAGCGCAACAGTCTCGACGGCGCTTAACTTCAGATCGGACATTTGCACGCGTGCCGGCGAGTCGCCGCGATTCAGGAGCATCGCGATCGCGCCGGTGGCTATCGCGCCGCCGCCGGAGGCGGTTTCAGCGATCAGGCCGCGCACGTCGCCGGTGGCCATCAGATCGAGCGCGAGTACCGCTTCGCGTGCCGCGTTGGAATCGATCTCGGCGGCGATTTGCGCGGCTGTGCGAAACAATTTTCCCGCTTCGGCGTCGAGGATGCTCATGTCATCGGAGATCAGGAGCATCCCGCCGCTGGCGACGATGGTCGCGGCCAGCGCCGCGCGCTCGTCGGCGCTGAGGCGGGTTTCGCGCGCCCGCAGCATCAAACAGTCGGGGTCGTTCAACCATAGACGCCGATGCATGAAGCTGCGCGCGATGATCGCGTCGAGCGCATAGACAGTGGACGGGTCGCCCGCTCCGGAAGCGGTCGAGCCCCAAAACGGGGCAACGTCGGGGCCGATGCGCATCCCGTCCACGACGCCGATCGCCTGGCCAATCGGGCAGCCGCATCCGAGGATGAACGCGTCGTCGCCGGCGCCGGCCCGAATCGCCTCGAGGCCGTGGCGCAAGGTTTCGCCGCGCGTGAGATTTGGATCGTGACGCCGCCCGGGCGCAGCGGCGGCGTAAAGAAAATCGAGTTTCAAATACGAGTAGCCCAACTCGCGGGTGAGCTTCGCGAAGAGATGGCGCAGGTGCGCGACAAACGCCGGGTTGCTCGCGTCGAGCGCGTACGCGAACGCGTCGTTGCTCGTCGTCCAGTTCGGGTTGTAGCCGGCGCGAACCGGTTCGCCGGTCGCCGCGTGCATGATGAACCAGTCGGGATGATCGATCATCAGGCGCGAGTCGCGGGCGGCAAGAAACGGCGCGGTCCACAGCCCGGCTTTGAAGCCGGCGGCGCGAATTTCGCCGGCGATTTTCTTCAGCCCCGCCGGAAATTTGGCGTTGGTCGCATCCCAGTCGCCGAGCGCGGACTGAAAGCCGTCGTCGAGTTGAATCACGTCGAGCGGAAACTCGGAGCGCATCGCTTCGAGCGACTTGATATTGGCGCGGAGCGCGTCCTCGGTGATCGCGTCAAAGTAGTGGTACCAGGAGCACCAGCCGCGCTGAAACGGCGCGCTGATCCGCGCGTTCATCCATCGCCCGGCCGCGTCGGCCCATCGCGCGGCCAGCCGCGCGGCGGACTCATCGGCGGCGGCGATGAACAGCGGGTCGAGGTCGCGATGCGCGCCCGGCGCGAGAGTTACATCGTCGAGGATCGCGCGTGCGATTATTTTTTCGGGGCTCGAGACCGTGAGCGTCGAAAGCGACGTGGCGGCTCCGATGAATCCGGCCAGGACGCGCTCCCCGGCGCTGCGACTTTCGACGATCGTGAAAAGTTCAGAGGTATCCGCTTCGGGAAATTCCGGCGGGCGAGTCGGTTCACTCTGGTGATTGAGGCGAACGATGAAATGGGCGGCGTCGCGCGGATGGCTCTTTTGCGACGCGCCTACCTCGTGTCCTCCCGAGGCGCTCCATGACTGGTATCCATGCTTGAAAAATCGCGCCGGAGCGGACGGCGCGAAGCCGGTCGAGACTTCGAAGATTGCATACGTGAGTCGAACCGCGTCGGCGCCGCGATTGGCGACGGTTGCGCGAACGATGGCGCCGCCGAGCGCTTGTTCGAGACGGGCAGAGATGGCTAGGCCGTCGCGGATGGCGCTCGATTCACGCGCACCGAAGGGCGCGGCGAGATCGAGCGCGCGCGCGTGACCGGCGGCGTCGATGAAGCGGAGTTCGATTCGCGACAGGAGTGCGTTGGTCACGCGGGTGAGAGTTGCAAAGAGACGAGATCGCGGCAAGGCAGGGGTGGGTTGCGCTGGAGCGGGGCGGTCTTTGATAATCAAATGAGCCGCCGTGCCGAGACATTCGCGAAAACATAAAGACGCAGATATCGACGCGCGCGCGGAGGCCGTCCGCGCGCTTGCGCCAATCGACGAATGCCTCCGGGCCGCCCAGGCGAATCCCGCTCTCGCCGGATTCAGCCGCATCTACCTAAAACTGATGGTGCAGCGGGCCCAGGCAGAATTACGCGCCGCGATCCTTTCGGGACGCGACGCGATCCGGCGCGATCGGGCCGCGACGATCGACGCGGTGGCGCGCGCGGCTGCGCGCGCCGTCGCGGCGGATGAGCCCCGGCTTGGGCCGGTCGTCAACGCGACCGGAGTCGTGCTGCATACGAACCTCGGCCGCGCGATCCTGGCGGAATCGGCGATCGAGGCGGTCGAGATGGCGGCGCGATCGGCGGTCAACCTGGAATACGATCTGGAGACCGGAGGGCGCGGCGACCGGGATACGATCGTCGAGGACGAGATTTGCGCGCTCACGGGGGCCGAGGCGGCGACCGTGGTAAACAACAACGCCGCGGCGGTCGTGCTCGCGCTCAACTCGCTCGCCGAGGGGCGCGAAGTAATAGTATCGCGCGGCGAGATGATCGAGATTGGCGGATCGTTTCGATTGCCCGACGTGATGGCCAAAAGTGGCGCGATAATCCGCGAAGTCGGGACCACCAACCGGACGCATCCGGCGGATTATGCGGATGCGATCGGTCCGGGAACGGCCCTTCTGCTGAAGGTGCATCCGTCGAACTACCGCGTGGTCGGCTTCACCAGCGAAGTGAAGATGGAACAACTGGTCGAGATCGGGCGCGCGCGCGGAATCGACGTGATGGAGGATCTCGGCGCGGGGGCGATTGTCGATCTGACGGAGTTCGGAATCCCGCGCGAACCTTTGGTGCGCGAGCGAATCGCGGCGGGCGCTGCGATTGTCACGTTCTCGGGCGACAAGCTGCTGGGCGGTCCGCAGGCGGGGGTGATTGCCGGGCAGCGCGGGCCGATCGAACGAATCAAGCGCAATCCGCTGAAGCGGGCGCTCAGATGCGACAAGCTGACGCTAGCGGCGCTCGCGGCGACGATGCGGCTGTATCTTCGCTCGGCCGACCTGGGTGAGGAGCTGCCGACGCTTCGACTCCTGGGGCGGCGTGCAAGTGCGATTGGCGCAATCGCGGCGCGCGCGCGGGAGATAGTGGCGGAGCGGCTGGGCGGAGATTACGCGGTCGAAATAGTCGATGCGGCTTCGCAGGTCGGCTCGGGCGCGATGCCGGTCGAGGAGCTGAAGTCGGTCGCGCTTCGGGTGAGCCATCCGGAGAAATCCGCCAATGCGATCGCGGCGATGTTTCGGCGCGCGCGAATTATCGGGCGGGTGGCCGATGATTCGTTCCATCTCGATTTGCGCACGATTGAGGATCCGGCGGTCTTCGCGGTGAAGCTGGAAACTGACTAGGATTGTAAAACCTCGCGCGCAGGAGCTGTTGAAGAGAATGAAATTCGGAACATTTTTGTATCAGACGTCGCCCAACAGTATCGCGGCGGTCGCACGCAAAGCCGAGGAGAGCGGTTTCGAATCGCTCTGGATCCCGGAGCATATTATTTTGCCCGTAACGTACCGCTCGCCGTATCCGTATTCATCTAGTGGCAAGATTGGCGTGCCGCCGGAGACTCCGCTGCACGATCCGATGCTGGCGCTGGCGTTCGTCGCCGGGATCACCACGAAGATCCGGCTGGCGACGGGAATATTCGTGCTCCCGATTCGCAACGCGTTTGCGACTGCCAAGGCGGTCGCCAGCCTGGACGTGCTTTCGGGCGGGCGGTTTATTTTCGGGGTCGGGATCGGGTGGCTCGAGGAAGAGTTCGACGCGGTCGGGATGAGCTTCAAAGACCGCGCGCTTCGCACGCGCGAATACGTCGCGCTGATGAAGGAGCTGTGGAGCAAGGAGTCGCCGGAGTATCACGGCAAGACGATTTCGATTGAAGGCTTCAAGTTCATGCCCAAACCCGCACAAAAACCGCATCCACCGATCGTGTTCGGCGGCAACACGGAGCCGTCGCTCAAGCGGGCGGCGAAACTCGGCGACGGGTGGTATGGAATCGCCGCGGATATCGACGAGACTGCGGCGACGATCAAGCGACTGCGCGAGCATGAGCGCGCGGCGGGGCGTACGGCGCCGCTGGAACTGACGGTGAGCAGGCTGCGCGAACAACTGAAGCCCGCAGACATCGAGCGATTCGCCGCGATGGGCGTGTCGCGGATAATCGTCGCGCCGGCCGCGACGACGCGGGAGCATCTCGCGTCGATGGAAAAGTTCGGCGCCGAGGTGATCGCCAGGCAGTGATCGCGAGCGGACAGTATCAGGGTGCGAGCTTTGCGCAGCCGGTTGGCGCGTCGCAATTCGCGCGGATATCATCGCAACTTGCGCCGGAGGAGCGCTGACCAAGATGAAAAGATGCCCGCGCTGCGAAAAAACCTTCCCCGACTCGGAAACGTTTTGCGAAGATGATGGTACCGCGCTGGTGCAGGCGGGCCCCGCCTTTGCCGAGGGCGCGGTTGCCACCGGCGCGGGGCGCGCGCCGGCGGGCGACGAGGGCGCGCAGATCGAGTGTCCGGTATGCGGCGGCAAAGCGCAGCCGGGGGAACTTATTTGCAACTTCTGCGGCGCGCGGCTCGGGGTGGAATCGGCGGCGGAATCGTACCCACGGCCGCCGTCGCCGGCCCCAGCGCGGGGCGGGCCGACGGTGCGGCGCGGTCCGTCGCCGTCGATGCGCATCACGGGCAGGATGCCCGACGACGACGGCGAAGAAGAAGGCCGCGGGCGGTTCGGCTTCGTTTGGTACTTGATCGCGGCTATCGTCGCGCTGGGCGGCGGCGCGTGGCTCGCGCTTCGTCTCAGCACCAAGCCGGCGGAGCAGCCGGTGGCGAACGCGTCGCCGGCGGCGGTCGCGTCAGTGGCAGCGCCGGCGCCGAGCGGGCCGTTGGTGGCGTTGTCGAACGCGATTGGGGTGCAGGTGACGGGGGAATCGGCGGCAGCGCCGGAGCGCAATCAGGAAGCGGCGCGAAAATTTTTCGAAGATCACAAAGACGGATTGCTGGAGAGCTATTCGCATGCGCTCGCCGGTGACAGCACGCTGCGCGATGCGATGGTCGTGCGAATCAGGGTGCTGCCCAACGGCAACGTGGACGCGGCGTCGGTGCGGACCTCGACCAACGCGAATCCGCCGTTCGACGCGGAAGTAGTGAAGGACGTTTCGGGGTGGAATTTCGCGCCGTTCAGCGGCGGCCAGGTCGAGATCGATTATCCGGTAATTTTCACCAACGATCCGACCACGAAGGACGCGCTCGAGTCGCAACTCAGCTCGAAGCTGGCCGCGCTGAGCCCGACCGAGGCGCCGGAATTCGCCAGCGCGCCGCCGTCGCCGGCCGCGTCGGAAGCGGCGAGCGCTCCCTCGCCGGCGTCAGTCGAGACGCCGGCGATGCTGGCCGAGCCTGCGCCGACACCCGCGCCCGCGCCGCGCAAGCGTCATCACGTGGCGAGCGCGCCCAAGCCGCCGCCGCTGACCTTGCAGCAGCGCGTCAAGCTGGTGCTGGGGTCGAATCCCAGGACGCGGCGGGTGGACTGTTACACCAGCGGCAGCACGGTGACGATCTTCGGCAAGGTGTTCGACACCGACGCCAAGCTGTACACGGAAAAAATCGTGCGCCAGGTACCGGGAGTCGGCAACGTGATCGATTCGCTGACCACCGACGAGAGCGATTGGGCCGCGCGCCAGGCAGCGATCGCGTCGCAGATTTATGCCGCGGGGTTGAACAGCGTGACGGTGAAGGTGATCGGCCACGACGTGTATCTTGGCGGCACGGTCAAGACCGATGCGCAAAAGAAGCAAGCAGTTACGATCGCCGAGAGCGCGTCGCCAGGGGTGCGCGTGCAGACGAATCTGATCACGGTGGTGCCCGGAAACATGTTCGGATTCTGAGCTGCGGTCTCTGACGCCGCCGCCGGGTGTGATTAATCCTGTGGGGCGTGATACTATTGACAGCGTTCGAGGCGAACGCTTATATGGCGGAAAGAGCGCAGCACAGGACGCGCCTACCAGGAGGAATTTATTTCCATGGCTGATGCAGCACCGACGACACCGAAGGAAATCTTTGCGGCGATGCCCGGTCGCTTCAACAAAGATGCGGCGAAGGGTTTGACAGCGACGTACCAGTTCGACCTCTCGGGCGATAACGGCGGCAAGTGGCACGTAATCATCGCCGACGGAACGTGCGCGGTCAAAGACGGACCGGCCGCTTCGCCGAGCATCACGATTTCGATGACGGCGCAGGACTACGTTGACATGACGACCGGCAAGCTCAACGGGCAGGTCGCATTCATGAGCGGCAAACTGCGAATCGCCGGCGACATGGGGCTCGCGCTGCGCATGCAGAGTCTGTTTGCCTAAACCGTGAATCCAAGATACTAATGAATTGAACGCCGGCCGGAGCCGAAACCAGGCCCGGCCGGCGGGAAATCCGCCTGCAAAGCATCCCGCACAAAATCATCCCAAGCCGAAACGCGCCGATAAAATTTAGATTCGGTACGCAGTCGAGACACATCTTATCCACTGATTAACGACCCAGGCTGCCGCGAACGCGAGCGCCGATTACTGTCAGTACATCAATTTCGGAAACTAAAATTCTGTTTCTAAAACGGTCCCAAGCAAGGAGGACAAATCCACGTCACAGGAAGAGAGAACGCAAATGAGTTCCGCGGACTTTGAGGGCGACCTCAACAAGGAAAGCGGAGAAACGGCCGAGAACGGCCAGGACAACGATTCGCTGGCCTCAAAACTGTCGAAGGAGCTCAGCAACTGGCGGCGCAAGCGCACGTCGTCGCAGCCACGGCATTCTGACGGACCGAGTCAGAACTTTCAGTCAGAGCCGGCCCGCACGATCAAGGTTCGCGGTCACGAGACTTTGGTCGTTCGCAAACCGAAGCTCGCCGGCAAGCCCCCCACGAATACGAATCACACACCAAATAATCAGTAGTCGGTTTTTTCACTGTCCGCGGATGTGTCGTGGGGCGTGCGGAGGGGTCAGGAGCGGAAGATTTCGACAGGCATCTCTCGCGAAGCCTGCCGGGCCGGATAGACGGTCGCGAGCAGGCAGAGAAGCATCGAGGCCAGCGCGACGGCGGCGAAGTTCCACGGCTCGACGGCGATCGGCAGCGTCGAGATGCCGTAAATTTCGCGCGGGATGTGAATGAACTGATAACGCGCCAGCGCGAAGCATCCGGCGGCGCCTAGGATCAATCCGGCCGCGGTTCCCGCCGCGCCGACGATCAATCCCTTCATCACGAAAATCAGGCGCACGTCGCGCCGCGTCGCACCCATCGCGATCAGCACGGCGATGTCCTTGCGCTTCTCCATCACGACCATGATCAGCGTCGCGACCAGGTTGAACGCGGCGACCCCGATGAGCATCACGAGCACGAGTGCATAGACGCGCTTGAGGAGTTCGAAGCCGGCAGCGGCAGATTCGTTAAACTCGATCCAGTTGCGCACCCGGTACGGACTCGCGAACAGTTTGCGCAGCGCATCGGTGACCGCGTCGGTCTGGTCGAGATTGGCCAGATGGATATCGATGCCGTCCACTCGTCCGGTGCGCCCAAAGAAATCCTGGGCGTGCGCGAGATCCATGAAGACCATGTTGGTATCGATGAAGTTCATACCGGAGTCGAAGATCGCGCCGATCGCGAATTGGCCGCTCTTGGTTGAGAGCGACCCATCGGGCGAAATAATCGGCGCAACCATCCGCACCGCGTCGCCGGGTTTGGCCTTGAGTTTTTTCGCAAGGCTGACTCCGATGGCGAGGCCGCCTGCGGCAACCGCGGGGTCCGCGGCGCTCCCGGGGATCGCGTAGCTTCGCGAGAGATCGTCGAGACTGCCGACGGTCATATAGCGGCCCCATTGCGCGCGCACGACGGGATTGTTCGGCTCGACGCCGCGCACGACGACGCCGCCGATTCCGCGTCCCGAACTCAGCATCGCCTGGCCCACGATGTACGCGTCGGAGCCGTTGACGCCGGGCACGCCGGCGACCTTCTTCTCGATGTCGGCGTAGTTGTCGATCGATCCTTGCGAATTGAGTATCTGGACCTGCGGGCTGAGGCTGAGCACGCGTTCTTTGAGGCTTTGCTCGAAGCCGCCCATCACGGACAGTGTCACGGTGAGCGCGGCGACGCCGATCATTACGCCGACGGCGGTAAAGATGGTCGTGATCGAGATGAAGGCGTCTTTGCGGCGGGCGCGCAGATAGCGGAGCGCAATTTTGAGTTCGTATCGCACGACGGACCGCGGAAGGAACTCAGAATATCACGTTTTCTTTTTTTAGCTGCTCGATCTCATCGGCGCTGAGCGAGAGTATCTCGCGGAAGACTTCGTCGTTGTCCTGGCCGAGAATCGGCGCCGCCGAGCGAAGCGTGCCGGGGGTGCGGCTCATGCGATGCTCGAGTCCCTCGTACGGCGACGGGCCCATCTCCTTGTGCTCGAGCCAATGCCAGAAGCCGAACGCCTCGAGGTTGTCGTCCTGGTGGATATCGACGCAATTCTCGACCGGATAGGCGGCAACTCCGGCGGCCTGCAACTTCGCGGTCAGATCGTGCGCGTTATGGATGCGCGTGAGCGAGCCGACGAACTCATCGATTGCCGCGGCGTTCTCGATGCGAGCGGACGGATTCGCAAAGCGCCGGTCGGTGGAATCGGCGCCGAGCGCGGTCAGCATCGCACGCCATTGATCGTCGCCCGCGACGGCGATCGCGATCCATCGCTCGTTGCCGTCCTCGTCGGCGCATCGATAGGCGCCGTGCGGCGCGTAACGCGCGGACGCGTTGCCACGCGGGCCAAGCACCCGTCCGGTTGCGAAGTAATCGATCAACGCGGGCGCGAGATTCTGCATCGCGGCCTCGTACTGCGACATGTCGATATACTGGCCCTGGCCGGTGCGGCGGCGATAGTCGAGCGCGGCGAGAAGCGCGAAGGTGGAAAAGCGCGGCGCGATGAAATCCGTATAGGCGCCGTACGGCGGCGCGCACGAGCCGGGGCCGTAGCCGGAGATGTAGTAGAAGCCCGACAGCGCCGCCATCAACTGGCCGAAGCCGGGGTAAAGCGCGTTGGGGCCGGTCTGCCCCTGCATGCAGGTCGAGAGCATGATCAGGTCGGGACGGATCGCGCGAAGATTTTCGTAATCCAGTCCCCAGTTGCGCATCGCCTTGGGCGTGAAACTCTCGACGATGATGTCGGCCCACGGCACCATGCGCTTGGCGAGATCGCGCGCTTTGGGCTTGCTCAAGTCGAGCGTGATTCCCTTCTTCGAGGTGTTGAAGCTGGCGAAGAACTGACTGCGGTTGATGCCGGGCATCGCGTCCTTCCACGGCGGACCGATTCGCAGCACGTCGGCGCGCGCGGCGGACTCGACGCGAATCACGTCGGCGCCGTTGTCGGCGAAATACTTGGTCGTGATCGGGCCGACGCCGACCCAGGCGAAGTCGAGGACGTGAACTCCTTCCAATGCGAAACGGCTCATCTCGAATTTCTCCTGGCTAAATCGAGCCGGCGGCTCGGAGCTTGTTCAATCGCTCGGGCGCGAGGCCGAGCAGCCCGCGGTAGATCTGGTCGCTGTGCTCGCCGATTCGCGGCGCGCGCGCGGTCGATCCGATCGGGGTCGCGGTCAGTTTCGCGAATGGTCCGGGAAATATGAGCGCGCGGCCGATGGTGTCGTGCGGCACCGCAGTCCAGAAGTCGCGCGCTTTGAGCTGTTCGTCGGCTGCGATGTCGGCGACCGTCGCGACCGGTGCGAGAAAAATCCGGCGCTTGAGTCCCTGCGCGTAGATTTCGTGCTTGGTCATCGTCAGCATGAAGCGCTGAATAGTGGCTTCGAGTTCGTCGGTCTCCTGGTGGTCCTGCTCGGTCATCGCCATGAAGACGCCGGGCACCCACGAAATCCAATCCTTGGTCCGCATCCAGTCGGAGCCGAATCCGTTCTCCCGCATCCATGCGATCAGCGCCTTGGTCGAGTTGCCGAACGTCATGCCGCCGGCGATCAGCGTCGAGATGTGCCCGTCCTTGCACTCGTACACCATCTTGCGCCGTGCATCGGCCGAGCCGAAAAAAACTCCGGTGCGCGACAGATGGCTGCCGTGCAGGAACGGCATCGCCTGTTCGTTCATCAGCGTCCACACGATGCAGGCCTGCATGTTGACGACGATGCGCTGGCCGAGCCCGTCGACTTGGCGCGGGTAATGCGCGAGCATCATGGCGACCGCCGCCTCGCCGCCCGCGTGCAATCCGGCTTGCGGCAGACTCATCTGGAGCGGAGGCTTTCCCTCCTCGCCCATCAGGTACATCGCGCCGCCGGCCGCCCACGTGATGATGTCGGCCCCGGCGTAGTCTTTGCCTGGACCGCCGTCGCCGAACGGCGTGATCGACGCGTAGATGAGGCGCGGATTTTTCCTGGCCAGCGCGTCGTAGCCGAGACCGATTGAATCGAGATAGCCGAGCGCGTGCGACTCGACGAGGAAGTCGGATTGCGCCGCCAGATCGGCGACGAGTGCGCGCCCGTCGTCGGTGGCGAGGTTGGCGGTCACGGATTTTTTTCCCGCATGATAAGCGATCGAGTAGAGGCAGTGCTCGGGGTCGGCGATATCTTCGAGATAGGGCGGGATGCGCCGCGTCGAGCATCCCTCGGGCGCTTCGACCTTGATAACTTCGGCGCCGAGATCGGCGAACATCTTGCCGCACAACGCGCCCTTCTCGTCGGTCAGATCGAGCAGCCGCAATCCTTTGAGCAACTCTGATGGCATCGGTGAATTAAACCTCGCGAAAGCGCCGGTCCGGCGCAAAATCCGTCTCGCAAATCTCGTTTAGCAAGCCCGCACGCGCGTAAGCCTCGAAAATTTATATCCTACCGCGCCAAAGATGTAACGCGCGGAGCGATTACGCGCAGGCGACCTCTTCAGGCCGGCCGAAGCGGGCCAGCGCGCGCCGCAGAAGATCGCAAAGCGATCGATGCTTTTTCCAATGCACAAAAAGGGTGTAAGATAGGTGTATGAGAACCAACATCGACATTGATGATAGCCTTTTGTCTCAAGCCCGCAAGCTGACCCACCTGCGCACCAAACGCGAGGTTGTGCAGCGCGCACTCGAATTGCTCGTCGAGACCGAGACGCGCAAAGACATCCTGCGCTATCGCGGCAGCGGCATTTGGCGGGGCGATTTGAAAGCCATGCGCAGGAACCGCGTTTGATCCTGGTCGACAGTTCCGTCTGGATCGACTTTCTCAACTCTAATCGCGGACGCGCGGGCAACGAGTTGGAGCGTTTGATCCGCTCGGGCGCCCCGCTCGTGCTCGCGGGCGTGATCGTGACCGAGGTTCTGCAAGGCCTCAAACGCGATGTGGCCAAGGTCGCGCGGCTTCTGGCAGGCTGGCCTCTGATCGAGCCGGGCGGGTTCGCCACCTACGCGGTCGCAGCCGGCATCTTTCGCCAGGCTCGCGAGCGTGGCCTGACGCTCTCCACCGTGGACGCTCTGCTCGCTTCTCTCGCCATCGAGTATCAGGCAGCCTTGTTCACCCTCGACAAGGACTTCGAGCGTCTCGCATTCTCCGGCTTGCGGCTGCATCATCCCGACCACAATGGCTTCGACATTCGGTGACCATGCTAGGCGCCACATGACAAGAACCAGTACCGTGAAAGTTCAAATTGTGACGCTGCGAAGCTCGCGTGCAAGACCTCCAGGAGGGTAACAATGCCGCTCCCACCGAACGAACCAACCACGCTCCAGGCGGTCAACGCTTGGATCGAAAAACAAACCCGCTCTTCGGACAAGTTTCGGCATATTGCCGAAGCTTCAGACGAGCACCGAAGCCAGCATGGCTGCGACGTCTATCCTTCCCCGGATGGGCCTCTGCTTGGCGCGCTTGCCGCATCCACAGGTGCCCGGCGAATCCTGGAAGTAGGTTGCGGCCTGGGTTACAGCGCCCTTTCGCTCGCTCACGGCGCCGGTGACAACGTCTCCGTCGAAACTCTGGAGCACGACTCCGAACACGCGGATCTGGCGCGGCGCCACATCGAAGCCGAGCAGATGGGGGCACGAGTGCGGGTGCTGGTAGGCTGGGGAAGAATTATTCTGCCCGACCTGCGCGGTCCTTACGACCTCATTTTCTTCGACGGAGACCCCGCCGAATCTGTGCTCGACTTGGGGCACTTCGAACGGCTCCTCCGAGCCGGCGGCCTGCTGATTTCCGCAAATTTGTTCCTCGCTCAGTATGCTCGCGATCTGCCGGGCCTCGACAAAACAGCCGCCTATCGAGAGCAGATCATGCGTAGCGAGCGATGGTTCACGGCCTATCTGTCCAATGGCAAGGCGCTCAGCATCAGGCGCTGATCTGCATCTCAGCCCATGCGGAGCACTGAAGGCACATGACGAGGGAGTATCTGCAATGAGCGATCTACCAGAGCACGTGCGCATAAACCGCGCGAAGTGGGACGATTTAGCCAAAGAATACGCGGCCGGGGGTGAACGAGGTTGGGCACGCGGCACACCGGTTTGGGGTATATGGCACGTCCCGGAAGCAGAGCTGCATATGCTTCCTGACGACTTGAATGGCAAGGACGCGATGGAGCTCGGCTGCGGCACAGCATACGTCTCGTCCTGGCTTGCACGGCGAGGAGCACGTGTCGTGGCGATCGACAATTCGTCAGCGCAGCTCGCTACCGCCCGACGCCTACAACTCGAACACGGTCTCGACTTCCCGCTAATTCACGGCAACGCCGAGAAGGTTCCATATCCTGATGCAAGCTTCGACTTCGCCATTTCTGAGTACGGCGCCTGTCTGTGGGCAGATCCGCAGCGCTGGGTTCCTGAGGCCGCGCGCCTGCTGCGTCCGGGCGGCCAGCTGGTCTTCCTCACCAACTCGTTCCTGATGACGCTGTGCATGCCACCGGAGGACGATGTTGCCGCCACAGATCGGTTGCTGCGCCCCGCCTTCGGCATATATCGAATCGAATGGCCGATCGACCCGGGCGTCGAGTTCCATCTGTCGCACGGCGACTGGATTCGGCTGCTCCGAAGCTCGGGTTTCGAGATCGAAGATTTGATCGAGGTGAGGCCGTTGGCGGGAGCGACGACTAATTATCCGTACGTGACTCTCGAATGGGCCCGGAAATGGCCGTGCGAAGAGGTGTGGAAGGTACGCAAAAGCCGCTGACGGAACAGGCAGGCCCAATGGCAAGGCGTTCAGCGTCAGGCGCTGATCTGCATCTCATCCCACGCGGCGGGCTATTCGTGCTGGCGGGCGTGGCGGGGGCAGCCGGAATTACCCACATTGACACGATGTCCCAATTGGAACATCGTTGCTTTTGAAGCATCTCCCATAGAGACGCCTCTCAAGCAACCGAGGCGATATCAGGGGAACCCATATGAAGAGGACGACTGGCACGGCAACCGTATTGAACAAAAGCTTCGGGCGGATCGGCGACGTCGCACTGGATGAACGAAAGCGAATTTCTTTGACCAAAGCCTTGGAATCCTTGAAGGAAATTTTAGGCAACGAACTGGATGCTGCCGTTCGATTCGGGGTGTATGTAAACGACGCTGGCCAAATATTGCTGACGCCGGAGGTTCCAGTGCCGATGCATGAACTGTGGCTCTACCGAAATCCTCAAGCGTTGAAAAAAGTCGTCAAGGGCTTGGAAGAGGCTCGCGAAGGCAAACTTATAGACTTGGGATCGTTCGAAAAATACGCGGACAACGACATTGACTAGAGGAACGATCCGGTGGGGAAGTTCAAGTTGCTTTTCACGCCGGAAGCACAAAGATCACTTGTCGCTCTGACCAAAGACCCAAGTGCGGCAAAAAGACTCTGCGCTGTTCGCAAGACGCTAGCGCTTTTGGAAAGCAATCCCCGCCATCCGAGTGTGCGCACGCATGAATACTCGAAGCTTTTTGGTCCACAAGGCCAGAAAGTCTTCGAGGCGTATGCTGAAAATAGGACGCCGGCGGCATTTCGCGTGTTTTGGTACTACGGTCCGAAATCCAGCCAAATGACAATCGTGGCGATCACCCCGCATCCTTAGAGTGCGACTGCGGTGGCCCCTGCCAGCGAGACCGACTACTGGCTATTCGTGCTGGCGCGCGTGGCGCGCAGCGCCGATCGCGGTCGCGAAGTCGGCATGCTCGGGAATCACGAAGCGCCGGGCGAATGGAAAATCGAGGCGCTTCATCTCCTGCATGAATCGGAACAGGCGCGACAACTTGCCGGTCAGCACGATATTTTCCTGGCCACAGGCGCGCGCACTGGCCAGCGCCAGCACGCCGATGGATTCAGTGATCATGTTCATGATGGCCAGCGCCTTGTCCTCGGGCGTCGCGTCGGCGCTGATCTTGCCGAAGTTCGCGGCGGTGGTGGACGGCCGCAGGTCACCCATCGCGCCGCCGGCGATGTCGCGAACGCTGAGATCGATGCGCCGCAGATCGCCCTTGCGCGCGAGTTTTTCAAGCCGCTCGATCGTCGAGACGCCGAGCATGTGCTTGGCGAGTCCCAGCAGCGTGCCGCCGCCGACTCCGGTGCCGCTGAAGTGCGCGATTTTGTCGCGCGTGACCGATACGATTGCGGTGCCTGTCCCAAGCGAGACCACCAGCGCGCTTTCCTTGCCGGCCAGCGAAGTGCCGCCGATTCCGATTGCGGTGAACTCGTTGACCTTGACCACCCGCCTGCCGAGCAGGGATTTCGTCAGGACCCGCGAGCCCGCGCCGGTCGCGGCGACGCATTCGATGTCTTCGAGTTTGATGCCGAAGTCGGCGACCAGTTTTCCGAGCGCGCCGGCCGCCGCGGCGACCGGGTCGTTGGCCTCGATCGTTACGACGTGCAGGCCGCCATTTTCGAGGATGACGGCGTCGGTGGTCGAACCGCCGATATCGATGCCAACGATCATAACTGGCGCCGGCTCCTGTCCAGCCCGTCTTGAAGCTAGATCAGCCGCAGCCACCTGCGCAACGACGCGGTTACAGCGGTAGGAGCCGCCTTAGCCGGACCCGGCCACTGTGATACTTTTCAAAAATGGCACGGCGCAAAGCCGATTCGTCGGATAGTCTGTTTCCACCGCGCACGCCGCTCAGCCAGCCGCTGGCGGATCGGATGCGTCCGCGCACGGTCGACGAAATTGTCGGCCAGGAGCATCTGCTGGGTCCGGGAAAGTTCTTGAGCCAGATGGTGGCGGCGCGCGTGCTTCATTCGATGCTCCTGTGGGGCCCGCCGGGCACGGGCAAGACAACGCTTGCTTTAGTGCTGGCAGAACAATCGGGCGCGGTGTTCCGAAAACTCGCCGCGGTAACCTCGGGCGTCGCCGATCTGCGCGAGGCGGTGGAAGCGGCGCGCCGCGATCTCGACGCGGGCAAGCGCACCGTGGTCTTCATCGACGAGATCCATCGATGGAACCGCGCGCAGCAGGATGCGTTTCTGCCGCATGTCGAGAGCGGGCTGATCACGCTGATCGGTGCGACCACGGAAAATCCTTCGTTCGAGGTCATCTCGGCGCTGCTCTCGCGGATGCGGCTGCTCGTGCTGCATCCGCTCTCGGAGGAAAACCTCGCGACCCTGGTGCATCGCGCGCTCGCCGACAAAGAGCGCGGGCTCGGCGGGATCGGGCTCAAGCTGGGTGTCGGCGCGATCGACGAGATAGTTCGATACGCCGACGGTGACGCGCGGCGAGCGCTCGGCACGCTGGAGATTGCGGCGGAGTTCGCGCAAAACGCGGGCGCGACGCTGATCACGCCCGAACATATTCGCGAGTCGGCGCAGCAGAAGGCGCTGCTCTACGATCGCGCCGGCGAGGAGCACTACAACGTCATCTCGGCCTTCATCAAGAGCATGCGTGGCAGCGATCCCGACGCCGCGATTTACTGGATGATGCGGATGGTCGAGGCGGGCGAAGATCCGCTGTTCATCGCGCGGCGGATGGTCGTGTTTGCGTCAGAAGACGTCGGCAACGCCGATCCGCGCGCGTTGCAAGTGGCGATCGCGGTCAAGGAGGCGGTGGACTTCGTCGGGATGCCGGAGGGCGTGATTCCGCTCGCGCAGGGCGTGACGTACCTGGCCAGTGCGCCCAAGTCCAACGCCGCGTATCGCGCGATGCGCCAGGCGGGCGAAGACGCGAAAACGCTTGGCGCCTTGCCGGTGCCGCTTCATTTGCGCAACGCACCAACGCCGATGATGAAAGGACTCGGCTACGGCAAGGACTACCGCTATCCGCACGATTTCGAAGGCGCGCTGGTCGCGCAGAACTACCTGCCGGACGAATTGGAAGAAAAGATCTATTACGAACCGTCCGCGCGCGGCTACGAAATCCGGATCCGCGAGTTTCTTGCCCGCGCGCGCGAGGCGCGCAATACCGCCTCGCGGTGCAAGCCCGCCGGCAAAGACTGACAGGAAAAAAGCCAACCGCGAGAGCCGGACCGTGTCCGTTCCCGCGGTTCACAAAAGTCAGGCCAGGAGATTATTTCGCCCCGAGAACCGAGTCCTTCAGCGCTTTGGCAGCGGTGAAGCGAAGCCTGGTGCGCGCCGGAATTTTGATCTCCTGACCGGTGGCCGGATTGCGGCCCATGCGCGCCTTGGTCTTGCGCTTGCGGAAGATACCGAGGCCGGCCAGCCGCAGCGATCCTTCCTTCTTGAGTTCGCGCACGACCAGCGCGTTGAGTTCCTCGAGCACGGTCTTCCCTTGCTTCTTGGTGAGTCCGAGCTTTTCAGCCATGTAGGCTGCTACCTGCGACTGCGTCATCATCCTCCTCCTTGCGTCCCGGGTTGCGGGCTTTCAGTGAGCGTGAACCAGTAGCGCGACAATTTCAAGTGCGGACGGGACGAAAATCGCGATTTTTTCTAGGGATCGTGATGGTTTTTGCACAGGCCCGTCGCGTGCGCATTGAGCCCCAAGGGTTTTGCGGCGACGGATCGCGCAACCCGCACGATGGGGCCGTCAGTAGCGGACTTCAACGAGGTAAAGCCCGCCGGGCGGCGCGTTGGCGGGAGCCGCGTGACGATTTCGTCCGGCCAGAATCGTGGCGATTTTGTCAGCCGTGAGCTTGCCGCGTCCAACGTCGACCGTCACCGCGACCATCGCGCGCACCATGTGGCGCAGGAAACTCGTTGCCTCGACGCGGTAGAGAAGCACGTCGGCGTCGCGCGTCCATCGGCTTGCAATCACGCGGCGGACCGTGGACCGTACTTCGGTGCCGAGAGAGCGGAACGCGGCGAAATCGTGCTCGCCGACAAAGATGCGCGCGGCGCAGTTCATCGCCGCAAGATCGAGACGGTCGCGGACCAGCCAGCTGTAGCGATACTCGAAGGCGGACGCGACGCCGCGATTCAACACGCGATATTCGTACACGCGCGAGCGGGCGGCGCGGCGCGGGTCGAAATCATCGGGCGCGGGCGAGATGTCGAGCACCACGATGTCGGCCGGCAGCATCGCGTTGAGAGCGCGCTGCAATTCGGCGGGGTCGAATGGACGTGGAATTGAAATCGAAGCGACCTGCCCGCGCGCATGTACGCCGGCGTCGGTGCGGCCCGAACCGTACACGCGCACCGGGGTTGAGAAAATCCGCTCGAGCGCGGTTTCGATCCTTCCCTGTATGGAATCGTGGCGCGGCTGAAGCTGCCATCCGGAATAGTTGCCGCCGTCGTACTCGAGCGTGAGCTTGAGGACCATCGCGCGGTGGCGCCGGGTCAGGCCAGCGCCGGCGAGCTGAGCGCCAGCGTCTCGGCGATCCAGAGCGCTCCCAGAGCCGCCAAGCGCGTATTGTCGAACACGCACCACAGCGACAGCGAGTCGGGGCGCGTCTCGACGCTGATGACGATTGCCTCTTGGCCCACCGCGTCGATCACGCCGAGCGGTTCGCCCTCTTCGGCGATCAGAATACCGGGGGCGACGCGCAGCAGTTCGACCGCGTCTTCGCCGTTGCCTCTGCGACCGCGGGGCCGCGCGATATCGACGGTCAAGGCGGAACCGTGAAGGACGGGAATTGCGGCGACCTGCACGGAAAGCACCGGCGAACCGTCGAGCAGCGCCGTGACTTGCGCGGCGATGGCGGTCGCGACGGAGCGCTCATGCTCGCGCATGAAGGCATTGAAGCCGCGCTGGACTTCGTCATCGTCGAGCTCCAGGCGCGCGCTCAGAAGATCCGTGGTCTGATCGACGGTGGCGGTCAGCACGTCCCTGCCGCCGGCGCTTGCGCCGAGCATCGCGGTGGCGGCGGCGAATCCACCGTGGGCGCCAAGGGCCTTCAAACAGGTGGCAAGAACGTGGGCGGCGGGATGAGGAGTTGCGAACACCGTGGCATTGCGCAATTGCGCGATCGCCTCGCGCGAAGTGAGTCCGGGCGCGACCATCGGCACATCCGAGGGCGGGCGATTCGCCGCGCTCAGATCGATCAGAATCGGTCCCGGCCGTGCGGCGACAATTTCGGCGGCGCGCGGAGCGGGAACTGCGAGAAAAGCGATGTCGAAATCGCGAAGATCGGCGGGATTCTCGAGCGCATCGACGAGGCGCTCCTCACCGGCGGCGTCGACGGTCTGCATGGCGCCCGCTTCGGTGGCGAAGAGTTTCAGT
>Ga0187879_10000766_pt1 | contig 21458 bp, 13 predicted proteins | sample June2016WEW_19_1_FD_132423 | JGI IMG/M metagenome (GOLD analysis project Ga0187879, IMG submission 132423) | Peatland microbial communities from SPRUCE experiment site at the Marcell Experimental Forest, Minnesota, USA - June2016WEW_19_10 | ecosystem: Environmental > Terrestrial > Soil >... | reverse complement strand
CTTTGGACGGCTCGATATCCTGGTCAATAACGCCGGGGGAGGGTTCAACAATCTCGCAGAGGATGTGCCCGAGGAGGAATTCGATCAGACCCTCGCCTGGAACCTGAAGGGGACGTTTTTCGCCAGCCAGGCTGCCGGGCGCGTCATGATGAAACAGAAGGGCGGCTGCATCGTCAACATGAGTTCGCAGGCGGGTTTCGTGGCGTTGCCGACCGAATCCGTGTATTGCTTGTCCAAGGCCGCAATCGCGCACCTGACCAAATGCCTCGCCATCGAATGGGGTAAGTACAACATCCGCGTCAACGCCGTTGCGCCCACGTTTATTTCTACTCCCGGCACAGAGCAGGCGCTGGCCGACGCCGCCTTTCGCGCCGACACCATCGAGCGGATTGCGGCGCTGCACCGAATTGGCGAGCCCTCAGAGGTCGCCGGGGCGGTCGTCTTCCTCGCTTCCCCGGCCGCTTCACTCATTACCGGCCACACAATCGTCATCGACGGCGGCTGGACGGCGAGGTGACCTGCCAAAGAAGGCTGGCGGCAGTTTCATGGACTGACGTCTGGGAACCGCCAAAGGCTTGATAGTTGCGTCCCTAACCTGAAGGTCCCCTGAGGAAGCGGGTGGGCAAAGGAGGGCTGGCCTTGCGCGAGGGTCAACAACTCAGCTCCGAGAGTCCTGTCGTTCCTTGCAATCTTTACAGTGCCGCGCCCGCGGAAGGCGATCTCCGGCGAGCCTTTCCGGTCGGGGCGGAGGTCGAGGTCACCGTGCTGGAAATCGATCTGTCCCCCGCAAGCTTACTGGAATCGGAGCTCGGATCTTCCACAGCAAAAACAAGGCACATGGGTGTAAGAACGCCATCATGACAAACACCGGCCTGTAGGAGAACTGGGTCACGAGATGGCCTATCGCATTCGTAGACAGAATCCCTCCCAACCCGCTGCCTGTTGCGATGATGCCAAATACAGTCGCCACTATTCTCTGGGGGTAGAGGTCAATGATGAGTGTTCCCAGGGTGACTTGCCACGCCAGTTGCGCAAAGACTACAAGGGAGGAAATCAGCAATGCCCAGTTGGCGGTTGGGACAAAGGCAAGGAGCGCGCTCGACGGTACAATGAGGGCAGAAATCAACATGATTCTTTTTCGGGCGGACACCGGTTGTAACCCGCGCTTCACAAGAAACCCTGAGGCCCAACCCCCGATAATCGTACCCATGCCGGCCGCGAAATAAACCACCCAAGCGAGCTCTCCAACCCGAATCAGGCTCATGGAATGCACGCTCAGGAGGTATTTCGGGAACCAGAAGAGAAAGAAATACCAGACTGGGTCAGTGAGGAAGCGCGCCAGTGTCAGCAACCAGGTGTTCAGATCTCCTAGCAGGATCTTCCACCGCTGCCACTCCGATTCCTGCGGGAGACTTTCTCGAAAGAGGCCGGCAGGAAGGTCGCGAACAACGTCTCCTGTCTCCTGCACAATATTGGGGGATTTGTACCAAACGGCCCAAGGAACGACCCAAAGCAAACCGAGCAATCCAGTAACAATAAAGGGAGCCCTCCAACCATGGCTGGCTGCCAGAAATGCGACCATGGGGACAGCTAAAGTTGCGCCTGCCGTAGCACCGGCGGTGCAGATACCGTAGGCCAGTCCACGATCTCGCGGGGGGAACCATTCTGCAATTGCTTTTGCTTGCACCGTCCAGTTGCCGGGCTCACCCAATCCCACCATGAGACGGTAAAATCCCAGTGTGGAAACCGAGCGGGAAATGCCCGTCAGTGCCTCGGCAATTGACCACCAAATGATGAAAACCACCATACCGATCTTCGTTCCCAGGTAGTCTGTCACACGCCCTGTTACCAGATACGCCAATGTGTAAGAGATGAGGAATAGCTGCACCACACCCGAGTACCCGAGGTCACTGATGTGTAGAGCAGTCTGAATCTCTTTGGCGAGGATCGAAAACGTTTGCCGGTCCACATAGTTAATAATCGTGGCCGCAAAGAGCAGGGCAACTACCCACCACCGGTAATTACGGGTTATTGGAATCACGGCCCTCCTGAATCCAAGGGGCAGACGCACTAAAACGCACACCTAAGCCCGGTCCCGATGGGACAAGGTAGCAGCCGTCTCGCACCTCAAGCGGAGAGGCAAGGAACTGGTTGGCGGCGTCCAGGATGGTCGGGTTGAATTCCAGCAGGCTCGCCTCAGACTGGGCAGCAGCGAAGTGAATTGCGGCGGCGAGCTGAGGTGCTTGCGCGATACTGACATGAGGCACAATCTTTACACCGTGCGATCGCGCGAGGTCCGCGATCCGCATTCCTTCGGTTAGACCGCTCCGGCCCAGGTCCGGCTGTAGGAATCGAACCGCGTCGCATTCCAATAAGCGCCGCAGTTCGTATCGCGTGCGGTAGCTTTCGCCGATTGCCAACGGGACGTCAGTAGATCGTGCCAAATCGATATGCCACTCCGCTTCCTCAGGAGGAAACGGGCATTCGAGAAACATAATGCCGTTAAGCCTGCGGCAGAGCTCACGCGCTGTGAAGGGATCGAGGCGCCAGAGGGCATCGACCGCTAAGGCGGCTCGGCCGAAAATCCCCTCCGCCCGGCCGAGGTCGGCAAGCAGCTCGTTCAACGTAGAACGGTAATAGACTTTGATCGCGGCTACTCCCGTGTTACGCCATCGTTGCGCCTCATCCCATCGGCCGCCGGGGACTCCGCTGAGATATGCGGAGACCCGCGACCGGGTACCGCCCGCCAGCACGCTGATGGATTGACCCGTGCACTGTCCGGCAAGGTCCCAAAGAGCCAGGTCCACGCCGCTGATCGCATCCAGCATGAAGCCGCCGGTCTGGCCGCGAACCCGCATTGTGGAATACATGCGTTCCCATAGCTCCGCGATGCCCTGGCGGCTCGGGCAAAACTCTTGCCCCATGACGGCAACCCGGAGAATGCGCTCGACAATCGCGCACGGAACTTCGGGAGCAATGGGCGCCTGGGCCTCGCCCCAGCCTTCGGTGCCGTCGTCCAGCCTGACACGGACTAGCGCTGTCTCGATCAGAGTGGAGTACAAGCAAGGATATGTGCTCGCCCAGCGATACTCACCCTCCCCTTTGAGCTGAGCTGGTGATCCGCCGCTGCCCAATGCACCGGCATAATCGCGCGGAAACCGAAGCGGAAATGCCTCGACCGATTCAATCCGCATGGAAATGGTAACTCCGGTTGAGCAGAGCCCCTTTCGAAGCTGCGCCACTCGAAAGCCCAGGCGACCCACGGGTACCGCTACTTGATGTGATGACTGCTTTCTTAGCCGTTACGCGCATGAGTCCGGAGCAGTGTTGATCCAATTGCGCAAGAACTCGAGTTCCTTCAGGCTCTCGCGCGACAGCGTTTTGCTGGGAGGGCGAACCGCGGCGCATCGGATGACACCCGCCGCCAGAAGGTCGTGCTTTGCTGCGGACACTCCGAGACCAGGTTGAAGGCCAAAACGCATGAGCGGGAGAGTGTGCACGAACAGCCGCCACGCGTGGGCTTTGTTTCCACACCGGTAGGCGTTCCAGATTCGCACGTAAGCCGCGGTCATGCCGCTGTTCGGCATGGAGCCCGACGCCCCTCGTTCGAGTTCCTCATACAGAAACTGGCCGTTCAGGCCGCCAAACGCCGCCATGCGGTTCCCAGAAGTGCAAAGCACCTCGGTGATTTTCGGTGCGGTGGGGGGCGCCTCGATCTTCACATATCGAACATGCTCGATCTCGCGGGCCATGCGAGCCAAAAGCTCGGACGGCATGGTGACTTGGGTTACCATGGGCGCGTCCTGAATCATCAACGGAATCCGAACCGCCTTGCTGATGCAATCGTAGTAACGGATCAACCCTTCCGGGTCAGTCTTCAAGTACCACGGCGGAAGCACCATCAGCGCCGATGCGCCTGCCGCCTCCGCTTCGCGGCTTGCCTCCGCTGCGGCATAATCCCCGTGCCGGCCAGTACCCACGACCAGTGGCACCCGGTCGGCCGCCCGCCTGGCGATCAGCTGCAGGAGGTCCCGCCGCTCCGTTTCCGTGAGTGCGTACACTTCGCTGGCATTGCCAAACAGGCCCAAGCCGTGGGCGCCCTGCTCCAGCAGGTACTCGACGAGGTTTTCCTGGCTGCGAAAATCCAGTTGTCCATCTTCAGAGAAAGTGGTGGCGAGTACTGGAATAACCCCGGTGAGAGCATCGGACTTCATGTGGATGCCTTGATACCGGCAACAAGAGATTCCTTGGCTCGATGGATGTGTCGACGCAGCGCCTCGACCAGCGCCTTCCCGTCGCGTCGTTCCATGGCGCCAAAGATTTCCTCGTGCTCAGCTTGTTCCTGCGCCGTGCGTCGGGACCAGTCCGTGGAGGTACGGTGGACGCGCGCAATCGTCAGATGCGCATTCAGCTTCCCATAAATCTCGGTCAGTCGCCGGTTGCCGGCAGCGTTAATCAAGAGAAAATGCAGTCGCGAATTAGCGTCCTCGTGTTTCCGGCGGTCTTCTTCGTTACAAATCGGTTTGGCCAGGGTCTTCAATAAATACCGGGCGGCGGCGAGGTCCCGGTTAGAAAATCGCTCCACCGCTTTCTCCGCGGCCAGGCACTCGAGAGCGCATCGCACGTCCATCGTCTCTTCCACATCGCCGGCTCTCAAGTCGGCTACGAATGTTCCACTGCGGGGCCGTACATCCACAAGGCCATCGGCCGCCAGGAGTTCGAGGGCACTGCGGACAGGAGTGAGGCTGACCCCGAGTTGTCGCGAGATCTCCTCGACGTTCAGTCGCTGACCGGATGAGACCTGTCTCGTGAGGATCGCCTCGCGCAGACGCTTGTAGACCTCATCCACAGCTCTGTATTGGTCGATCTTCGGCAGCGCGAGAGCCGCGTTGTTGGTCTTCATTTCATTTCCCGGTTCTATGATTGCGGCTTTCACTGTCCATAGACGCGCACTTCGAAAATGGCTGCCGGCGCTCCGTAAGTTTCGATGACGTCGATGTGCAGAGCGTCGGTGAGACACTGCGTTTCCAGGTTAACAGTATTGCGCGTCTGGTGGTTTTCATGACTCTCGAACAACAGATTTTCCCGGTGGTCCAAAATACGATAGCGTTTGACGCAGAAGGGCACGGCCCGCTCGGGATGGCCCATCAGCACAGATTCCATAGGATGATCGAAGTCGGTGTCGAAGCCAAGCACGACGCGTGAGATTTGGCGGGCCTCGCTCCAACGGAGCGTCAGGCGCGGCGCGCGGTCGTCCACGGCCGCCACCCAGGCGTTCGGCAGCCGAGTGGGGCGAGCCAAGCCGTTCGAAATGTTCTCGGGCCCAAAAAGATCAAGCGGCGGGTTAACAGTGAGAGCGAAATTCTTGCCGTTCGGCCGGCGCGCCGGCAGCCAGAACTCAAAAGATTCGATCCCTGTACCCTGGGGCGGATCCTGCCGTGCACCTTTCGCGACGGCGGCATTCATGGTTTGAGACAGGCTCAGTATTCCGGTTACCCTCATGCTGCTTGTATGCACTGAGACCACGGGATTTTGCAGCAGGCAGTAAGCAAAATAACCCGGCTTCACGGTGCGCGCGTCGGGACGAATCGAAATCTCTCGCCCCGGCCCCGGCTCGAGTAGGAGTTGCCGGGAAAAAAGGGTGACATCCGGCGTATAGTTGCCTTCCACCGAGCTGCCGCGCACTTCCACTTGAAGTGTCGTCTGCTCGCGCACATCCACCCGAAAGGAGATTGAAGGTAAGGGACCCGGGGCGACAGGGAGGAGCATGGCGCGGGAGGCGTTCAACGCCACCGTTCCACCATCGTCCGCAAGTTCGTCGAGCACGAACCGGCTTGAGGCAGACACCGAGGCTTCGCAAGCGAGATCAGCCGGATCATGAAGTGCCATGCCCGGAATATACTGGCCGGCGCAAAGGAGCTCACGTTGGAGTTCTGCCATTCGGGAGGATTCAAGCAGATCGCGCGGGGCGACGTTTTTGCGACAACAAAGCGCTGCGGCCATTCCCACCGCTTGCCCGCCGTGGCCGCAGGTGGCCATCACCCGCGTTGACCCAAATGCCACGTGCGAAACGCTGATGATTCTCCCGGCCAGAAACAGATTGCTGACGCCGCGGCTGTAGTAGCAGCGATATGGGATCTGGTACACGCCTTTCGAGTGCCATTGGGAGCAACTGGGAAGCTCACTGTAGACGCCGTCTGAGGGGTGCAAATCGATAGCCCATCCGCCGTAGGAGACGGCGTCAGGATGGGTCCGTTGCTCGACCACGTCGTGCTGGGTGAGAATGTAATCACCCTCGAAGCGGCGGCTTTCGCGTTTGCCGGGGATGGTACCCACCCACTCGAGCGTCAGATTTTGCGCCTCAGGGAAGCGTCCGGAGTTCTTGATGTAATCCCACACCCCATAAGCGACTCTCCACAACTCCCACTTGATCTCCTCGGTATCGTAGACAGTATCCCTACGCCCGCCCCACTCGAACCACCAGAACCTGCACCCAGTATCGTGCGCGCGAATGTCGCGGTAGCGCGGAATCTCGGTGATGTCGCGGAGAGCAAAGGCCGGCGGCACGAAGCGCACCGGGCAACCCACATCCTTGCTGTAGAAATACAGCGAGTGGCCGAGCAATTCACCGTACTCGACGGACGGAGCCATGCCTTCGCCGAATTCTTCCCGCTTCTCCGCGCCCATGCGGAATGGCGCGCCCGCGAGGAATGCCACAATCCCATCGCCCGAGGCATCGCAATAAAGCGGAGCTTCCACTCGGTAGCGTGTCTGGTTCTGCGAACAGTACGCACTCAGTCGCGAAATGGTTCCGGTGTCCGATTTTTCGACTGTGTCAACCGCGGTGTTCAGCAACAGCCGGATGTTGGGTTCAGCGCGCACCGTCTCAAGTAGGATCGTGTCCAGGATCAGCGGATTCCCTTCCGGATTGCGATAGAGGTTTTCGACCAGTATCTCATCGACCACGCCCCCCTCGCGCGCCCAACGGTTGTTGTTGCCCATATGAGAGCTGGCGCCCAGGATCCAAAGACGCACTTCGCTCGAAGCATTCCCGCCCAGCACCGGCCGGTCCTGCACAAGCACGACGTGGATACCGGCGCGGGCCGCTGTTATAGCGGCGCATGTGCCTGCCAAACCGCCGCCCACGACCGCCAAATCGGTAGCGAGGTCAACGGATTTGAGCGGCCTCACGCCGTCCACACCTGAATCGCGAATCATGGAGTTTATTAATCAGGCCGGCCGACGGATCAGCTCTCAGCGATCGGCGTGAATCCTCCCAGCCGACCAACCTAAGAAATCGAACTATCGGCTCTATACGGATGGTCTTCGGCGGTGCCAATCCGTAGCCTGTTGATACCCGTGCGCCATGCTGATAATTGTGGTCTCATCAAAGGCCCGTCCCACAAGCTGCAAACCGACCGGCATACCCGCCTTCGTAAATCCGCAGGGAATCGAGATTGCCGGGCTCCCCGTCAGGTTGAAAGGAGCGAGGTAGGCAACGTCGCTCTTGGCGACCTTTCGATCGCGTGGTGGCCTCGTGTAGGCGCCGGTGATACCCGTGCCTGGGGTTGTGGGTGTCACGAGAACGTCGGTTGTTTCAAAGACTCGTCGCAATTCGCCCGCGATCAGAGTCCTGGCCTGTAGCGCCCGGTAATAGTCTGTCGTCGAGAGAAGCCCGCCTACGGCGATTTCGCGGAAGGCACTGGGTCCGAACTTTTCCCTCTTGTCTCGAAGATTCCGAATATGGGCATTGAAGCCTTCGATTCTCAAGATGGTAAAGTCAGCGGCAGGCGCATAGCTCAGATGCGGAATCTCGACATCCCGAACCACGGCTCCGAGCGATCGAAATACCTCAAGCGCGTTTTCGAAAGCGGCGGCAACCTCGGTCTCCACCCCGGCGGCTTCCATGTAGGATGGGCACACTCCAAAACGCAAACCGCGCGGATTTTTCGAGAGGAGTTCGACGCTGCTGGGCACCCCAACGTCGCTCGAAGCCGCATCCGATGGGTCCCGCCCGGCCAGGGCGGTCAGCAGAATGGCCGCATCTTCAGCAGAACGCGTGATAACGCCTACGTGATCGCAGGAGTAACTCAGCGGCACTACCCCGGAACGCCCGATCCGGCCGTAAGTCGGCTTGAGGCCGGTAACGCCGCAGTACGACACGGGCATGCGGATCGATCCTCCGGAGTCTGTGGCAATGGAGGCTATCGCTAGTCCGGCTGCCACTGCCACCGCTGAACCGCTGCTCGACAAGCCTGTATCGGCGTGAAGGTTCCAGGGGTTTCGGGCCGGCGTGATGAACTCTTGCTCGGAGCCTGAGCTGAATGCGAATTCGTTCAGGGTCGCTTTCCCCAGCGTGACAACGCCCCGCTCGCGCAACCTTGCGACTACCCACGCATCCCTCTCGGGAATCCAGTCTTCGTAAACCCGCGAAGCTGCGGTGGTGCGGATGCCGGCCGTCGCAATGAGGTCTTTGTAACTTACTGGTATACCGCGAAGGGGACCGCCTTGCTTTTTCGCCGCAGCCTCTTTCGCCTGCTCGAGCGCGACATCTGGAGTGACCGTAATGTAGGAGTGCAGCTTTGGTTCGAGCCGCTCAATTCGCTCGAGATAGGCGCGCGCTAAGTCGACGGGAGAGAGTTCTCCGCGTTGGATTAGCCGCGCCGCTTCAGCGATCGAGAGATAACAGAGTTCGGCCATTAGTGCGGGATGAAGACGAAGCCTGGAGTAAGGCCCTCGAGCGGAAGCTCTTCGAGCCATCGCGCTTCCTCGAGCACGCTGGGTGCGGAAAGCTCGAGCTGGGCCAGCACCTCAGGCGGAAGTCTTAATTCGGCAATACCGGCGTCCCCGCCCTCGCCGGAGCGAGGCGCACCGGACGAAAGCGGGAGACCTGCGCTCGCGAGCAGCAAGCATGTAGCCTGGCGGCGAGTGATCGGCATGGTGCTCACCAGATAAGCTTCAATCCGAACTGTATGGAACGTGGGTCATAGGCGCTTGTTATCGTCCCGAACGTCCCGCTAAAGTTGTATCCATTGGGTCCCGGCACAAACGTCGTGTTCGGCAGGCCGAGGTTGGTGATGTTGGCGACGTTAAACGATTCCGCGCGGAATTGAACAGTGAACTTTTCCTTGATTGGGAAATCCTTCAGCAACGCGAAGTCGAAATTTGTTAAACCCGGTGCCCGAACGTTTCCGAGTGTACGGCCAAGATTCCCGTATTGATAATTGGGCGGGTTTACAAAGACGTTCGGATTGAACCACTCATTGAGATTAGGGCTAGCCAGCTTGGCGCTTTGGCCCGTACTATCAGGCCGCTCGGCCAAAAAGTTATTGGCGCCAGTGATTATCAGTGGTGGCCCTCCGTCTGCGGTGAAAACTCCGGACATCGACCAGTTGCCCAGTACGGCGTTGGTAAAGGAGTTGTTGAGGGCCCAGGTGTGTCCACGTCCCAGAGGGAACTTATAGACGTAAGAAAGAACAAAGGCCTGCGGGACGTCAGTGGGATCGACAGACTTTTCCGCGTTACGGTCAAACTTGCCGTCCTGATAGCCGTTGTAAAGCGTGGACGACAAGGTGCTCATCCAGGCAATGTTTGATATCAGGGATCCCGAAATCAGCTTGGCATAAGTGTAGCTCGCCAACACGGTCAGGTTTTGAGAGACGCGATGTTCGACCTTTACCTGAAGTGAGTGATAGGTCGAAGATCCCCCGTACGGATCAAAGACGCTCACGCTTGAATACTGTGGGTACGGCTCTAAAGTCTGAGCTAACGCCACCGTGGCGCCCCCCAAGGGACCAGGCACTTGGCCAGCCAAGGGATTAGGCACCAGATTCTGCAAAGAAAGACCAAGAGACAAATAATTATCGCCAAGCTGGTCGTAGTTGTATTCATTAGAGGGCAAGCGGACCCCAGTGCTGCCCGCATAAGCCACGTCCAGGACCCATTTTCCAGGGAATTGGTGCTGAACGTCGAGGTCCCACTGTTCGGTGTAGGGAATCGGCCGCCTTCGCTCCTCAAATGCCACTGAAGAACCAAGGTATGCAGAAGGCCCACCGCTCGGGCCGGCTGGATAGTCAACATAGGGAGGACCGTTCTGCAGCATGAAGGCGGGCAAGTTCGGATTGTTTCCCGGCGAGAGGTAAACGTTGGTCGTCGTGTAGCCCTGAGTCTGGGGGAAGTTGTCTACCGTAAACGTTGGTGCATAGATTGTGGCGTAGGCGCCGCGCAAGACGGTTCGTGCATCGCCCGTCAGGTCATAGGCAAACCCGATCCGTGGAGCGAAATTCGTTCGGTCATTCTGCACCACGGTCTTCCCGTAATCGACACAAGCGTACTGGAAGCTCCCCAATAAGCTCGAGTTGTCTGGGTTTGTCACAGAGGGATTAAAGTTAGTGGTATGGCAACCGCGTTCCACTGGGGGAGATTGGAAGTCGTAGCGGAGCCCAAGGTTTAGAGTGAGCCGACGAGTAACCTTCCAATCGTCGCCGGCAAAAAAACTATAACTGTGACCCACGTAAGTCGGGAAATTGTATATGTCCAAGGTGCTACTATCACCAACGGCGCCCAACAAGAACGTGGCGAAGCCGAAACCCGTGCCCGTGGGATTCTGTGGGTTCCCAGTAAGCGTGGAAGGGAAATTATACGAGCCGGAAGGGTCGCCCGCCTGATAGTTCGCATAGCTCATATGCCGGAGGTCAGTTCCAAATTTTAAAGAGTGATTCCCGTGTATTTTGCTGATCATGTCGAAAATTTGGAACGTGGTTTCGTCGCGAATTCCTGTGGTGTTATCACCCCCGAGAGTGGCGAGGCCATCAATATTGAATAGGGGAAACAGCGTGGGCGGAACGTCAGCGGGCAGACCAATTTTCTGAGGCCAACCTTGATCGTAGCCGCCCTGTGTGAAGGGGAAATGCTGCTCCATCACCGTGAGGCGCACTTCATTCAGGAGGCTGGGTGAGAACGTGTGGACGTCGTTGATTACTGCCTGTTGGTTGTGAATGCGGTCTGCGCGCGTGTACCACACTGGATCGGGCCAGGGCCCTGCATCGTCAGGCCGGTTCGCATCCTCTGCATTGAACGACCAGCGGCCGAACAGTCGGTTCTTGCTGCCGAAGGAGTGATCCACTCGGGCGTGGATCTGGTTGGTGGCAACTGTTTCAGGCTGGTCGCCGATGTAGTTATTGGTCTGGGAGAACGGATTATTGGGGGCCAGGTTTGGCAGCGGGAGATATGAAAGCACATTCTGCGCGACCTTGTCCAAGCGATTTGTCGGAATAATATTTCCTGGAAGGGGACTCCTCAAGTAACCGGAGCCGCCGGAATTAGGAACCGTGGTTGCCGGATCGTAGAGAATTATGTGATTGCCGTTATCGTCTTCCAACTGGGAAAAGTCCCCTGTGCGTTCTGCTGGGGTGGGTACTGTCGTGATGGGGTTCGCTACAGAGAGGTGACGTGAGCCCTCGTAATTGAAGAAAAAGAAGGTTTTGTCCCGGCCATTGTACAGCTTTGGTATCAAAATCGGTCCGCCCAGTGAAGCGCCGAACTGATTGAAGCGGTAAGGCGGGACACTTGGAGCGAAGGTATTCCTGGCATCGAGCACATTATTGCGAACAAATTCGTAGGCGCTTCCATGCAAAGAATTTGTCCCCCCCTTGGTGATCGTGTTAACCACGCCTCCCGCGGTGAAACCGTATTCGGGCGGAATAAAGTTGGTCATTACTTGGAATTCCTGGATAGCATCCACTAAAGGAGCTACAGACACCTCTCCCCACCCATGAGTTGAGTCGTCGGCGCCGTCCATGAGAAATGCAGTGAAGCCGCTCGTCGAGCCGTTGATCCCTACATTGGCGACCTGATAGTTCTGACTACGGCCAAATCCCACGTCGATTCCACCTTGCATGTTTCGGACGCCAGGTACCAGTGTTTCAAGAGTCAGGACATTCCGGCTGTTCAGGGGCAAATCGGTGATACGTTCGTTCTCGACGACGTCGCCGAGTCCGCTGGAATCCGTTTGCACGAGGGGAGCCGCGCCCACAACATCAACTTTCTCAACAGTGCTGCCGACTTTCAGCGTGAAATCTACACGAGTCCGGTCGCCGACCTGAAGCACAATTCCAGAACGGACGATGGTCTCAAAACCTGTCGCGCTGACCGAAAGCTCATATGCGCCGATGGGTAAGATCGGAAAGATATAATTACCTTCGACATTGGTCGTGGCATTAAACAGCGCGTTCGTGCTGACGTTCTTCGCAGTTACCGAAGCCTTGGGGACGACGGCACCGCTTGGGTCGACGCACGTTCCGACAATCGTAGCTTCAGCAGTCTGGGCCATTAAGCGTGGCGTGAGGCATGCGACAAAGGCCAGCGCCAGTAGTCCGAAGCATTCCAGTCTTAGCAGAAATCCTGAGCCGCGCATGACCATACTGCCTCCCTCAATCTGAAATCTGAAATTTCACATTTTAGCGTCTTTTATACCGCCCGCCCGACTCTTTGTCAACACCTTTTTTGGAGAACATTTTTTGGAGGTTTCTGCTATTCATGTCTTTTTTCGGAAGTTTCTTGAGCCGTACATTTTTGGGTCGGCGCCCCTCCAGCTTTTGCCCCTTCTAATCGGTAGAGAAGAAGGGCCGGTTTGCGTCCGGTCAGGCCCTGTTGTAAATCCTGACCTCGTATATTCGAGCACTTGGGCTCCCGTTGGTTTCGAGGACTGTAAGTCGAAGTCGATCCGAACTTACGCGTTCGAAATCATGCACCTGGCGGCGAAAATAGTTGTTGTCGCTGCGCGCCACGGTTCTCCACCCTTCTGCTGTCGAAATCTCCAATTCATATTTCTTCACGCACTCAGGATAGCGAAAGAGCGGCAATTTAATGCGACGGTTGCAGTCGGTGTCAAAGGTGATTTGGACACGATTGAAGGGAGTCGGTTGTGGCAGCCGCAACACGATCCACGCAGGCAGACTCTGCGAAGCGTCCGACACGAAGATGTTTGACCAAAGGTCCGGGCGATTGGCGCCACGCACGACGTTCTGGGGACCATACGGGCGCTGCTCTGGAATCACCCGGACAACAAACGACTGTCCATTCGTATAGGGTCGCCACATACTTCCGCCGGGAAGATCGGCTGCCGTCGTGCCGACTGGAATCATGGATGGTTTACCTTCTTCATCAGAGAACAGGGCCCAGCCCACTTCGGGGTGGGCGTCGAGATGAATAAAGCAAAGGCTTCGCGGTTGTACACTCGCGTTCAAATTGAAGCGGACATACCCTTTATATTTCGGCTGCAGAGTTGCAGTCGCAGTCGCCAAATCCTCCGACGATCGGAAGTCCCAAACATGCGGGGCTCTGCGCAATCCAAGGGAGAGAGTTACCGGATCGCTGGCAGTCGATTCCAGAAGAAGTTCCACGCTGTCGATGTGATCAGTTGTCACCGGGAAAAGTTGTGCCAAGGGAAACCTTGTCTTGTGAAAGGTCTCCACCTCAGGAAATCTCAAGCTTGCCTCGCTGCTCGCTGTAACTTCAGCCTTCCTCGCCAAATCGCCGAGGTCGGAGTTTTCAATGCCGGGGACGAACGCGTCTTGCCGGAGAAGCGTTTGCTGTAACTCCTCGGCATGCGTAGCCACGACTGCCCTGGGCTCACATCGATACTTTTTGCAAAGCGCTGCGGCCACCCCCACTCCCTGACCGACTATCGCTCCTGTCGGCAAAACACGGGAAGATGCGAAGGCCACATAGCTGGCGCTTACGGGCCGCCCTGCAACAAGCAAGTTTAGGACGTTTCTCGAGTAGCACGATCTGAGGGGAATCCCATACGGTATGGTGCCATATTTTGCAAAGTTCGAGTCCGTCTTGGGAGACGGGTAAGGGGCGACTTCCCGCACGTGGATGCCGCCGGGAAGGTGGATATCAATTCCCCAGCTCCCGTATGCAATGTCGTCGGGATGAACGGACGGATTTCGCACGTCCTGTTCGGTCAAAACGTAATCACCGATGATGCGTCGAGATTCTCTCTTGTATGGCCAAAAGCCCACGAACTCCAAGGCATAGTTTTCGGCGCGGGCGCGCACAGAGTCGTCAGTACAGCGGTTCTTAATATGGTCCCACACCCCCAACAATTGCCGGATGGCCTCGTCACGGATCGCTTCGTTGTCCCTGATCGGGTGGAGCGGGTAGCCAACTTCAATCCACCAATAGCCGCCGTCAAAGAACCCGTGTCCCCGGCCCGTTAAATCGCGCTCAGTGTCGAATTCCGCAGCCCACGCCGGCCGCTCGAAGGGAACCGGCCGTCCTGTGTCCCTGGCCCGAAAGAAAAGGGTATTCCCCATTAATCCATCGCTGGGCTTCTCGGGCGCCAAAGGTTCGTGATATTCTGCGCGTGTCTCAATGCCCCAGCGGAACTTGGCTCCTGAACGATAAGCCAGTACGCCGTCCCCGGTGGCATCCACAAAGAGTGGTGCCTCGAGGAGGAACTCTTTCTCAGTTCCCAACTGTGCTGCGTGGACGGCCAGGATGCTTGAGTCATTCGCCATCTCCACCTCGCGCATCGTGGAGTTGAGGAACAGGACGAGGTTTTTTTCCCGCATCGCCCAATCGTAGAGCACCAGGTCCCAATTCGAATTCATCAATCCTTCGATCTGCGGTTCCCAATTGCGCACGCGCTCCTCGGCGTGAATCTCATCCAATATTCCCGACTCTTTGCTCCAAGTGCTAAAGACACATGTATCTTCGGGGTACAGTCTGACCTCCGCGGAGGAGTTGCCACCCAGGGTCGACCGCTCGTGCACAAGAGCAACACGGGCATCGTTTCGAGCCGCGCTAATCGCAGCGCACGTGCCCGATATTCCGCCCCCCACGACCACCAGGTCAAACTTCTGGTGAACCAATTCGATTGTTCCCGGACGGATGAAACCTCCCAGGCGGGCTCCACGATGGTCCGGGGTTTGGGCAGAGGATGCGCGCCCCTCGGCGGACTGCAAGCTCTCCGCGCAGCTCGCATCTATGTTCGCTCCGCGCGTGAAGCCGAGTGCAAGAGCTAAGCGGCTAACAAAGCTCCTTCGATTCGTTATCATTGGGGACTCCCCTCCTTCTTGCGGTGTATGGTAGAAATGTGAAATCATACATCTGAAATTGCAGAGTTGGAACAGTCAATTGCGACTGACGCGCCGCGTCGCCGTTAAAATGTTGACCTTCGCCGGTTGACCGACTCTGCACTCGTCGTGGAAGAATGGAGCGCTTTCGCCCGTTTCGGCTATGGTGGTCCATGGAATTTGGAACAACGCTCAGGATCTCTTTCATGACGCATATCTTCTGGCTCCGATTGGGGGCGGGATTGCTTCTCCTGTTAAATGCAACCCGAACAATGCCCGCTGGCCTCGCACAAGGGGTAATGGAGAAGTGCGACAAGTGCGAACGCGACGAAGCTTTTACGGTGGAAAGCAGCGACCTCGGCACAACGATTGAAAAGCTCCAGTCCAACCTCAAACTGAACCCGGCCTCACCCTCTGCCCACATCGCCCTTGGGAAGGCCCTGCTGGCGAAGGGCGACTTCGTGGGGGCGATTGTTGAATTCCAGGAGGCGTTGCAACGAAGTCCCACTGACGGTGGCGGTCATTATAATCTTGGCCTCACGTTCGCCAAAGAGGGTAACTTCGAGGGGGCTAAGTCCGAATTCCTACGAACGATTGAACTCCGATTTTGTTGTCCTCAAGCCTACTACCATCTAGGCGTGTTGCTCGCCAACTGGCCGGATAAGGCAGACCCCTCGTCGGCGCGCGATGCGTTCCAAAAAGCTCTCATGTACAAGCCTGATTTCGCAGAGGCTCATGCACACTTGGCCTCAGCCCTCGCTGCATTGGATAAGCCTGATGACTCCGTGGCGGAGTTCCAACAGGCGCTCAACCTCAAACCGAACTATCCCGAGGCATACCTCGGTCTAGGGCAGACGCGCAAGTATCGCGGCGATGCGGACGGCGCGATCGAAGCGTTCCGTGAAGCTATAGCGCTTCGTTCCGATGACGCGGATGCTCATTTGCAACTGGGCCTGTTGCTGACCGAGCAAGGGCAAGTCGAACTTGCGACGGCGGAGCTTAGGCAAGCGGTTCGACTCAGTCCTGATTCCGAGAAGGCCCACTTTAGCTTAGCGAGAGCGATGTCTCTCGCGGGACACCCGGAGGCTGCCCAAATTGAATTTCAGAAATCCCAGATACTGCACCAAACAGAGAATAAGAAAAATGAAGCTAGATTTCTGAATAATACGGGTCTTTCCTGCATGAAGAGATTAGATCTCGATTCGGCCGAGTCCAATTTCAGGAGGGCCATTGAACTCGCACCGGATTATATATTGCCCCATTACAATCTAGGTTTGGTGCTGGCCTCCGAAGGCAAGCTTAAGCCTGCCATTACCGAATTCCGCGCTACCTTAGCCGCCCAGCCAGCGAATCCCAAAGCTCACCTCAATCTCGGGCGGGCATTGCTGCTCGATGGAGAGACAGGGGCCGCCATTTCTGAGTTTGAAATGGCGCTGAAACTGCAACCCGCTTACCCGGACGCTGACAAGGCATTGAAGGAGGCCGCGGAAAAGCAAAAGGCTAGCGAGGTGAATAACTCGGAGCGGCGTGAGCGTTAATTTCGCCGCACGTGACCCGGGGTATCTACGTGCTTAGAATGAAACCAGGACACCACATGACCCGATCCCCCAGATTGGCTTTTCGTGTCGCGCTTGCATATGCAACATGTGTGTTACTGCTCGCCACCATGGTTGTGCCGGCAACGAAGAGTCAGAGTGAGGACTCCAAGACATCGGCATTTCCGGACCTCCGTGACACTCCGCCGGACCTTACGGTACCGCCCATGACATTGGGTGTTGCAGCACCGGGCCGCCGCGTGCGTCAGACCAGTCCGGGATTTGAGGGGACCAATATCTATCACGCGCTCTACCTTCCCGCGGATTGGAAGAAGGGCGAACGGTACCCGGTGATCGTCGAATACGCCGGCAACGGTCCGTACACCAGCGAGTTTGGAGATGTTTCGAGCGGCCACCTGGAAGGCTCGAAGCTTGGCTTTGGCATCTCGGGCGGGAACCACTTTATCTGGGTTTGCCTGCCCTTCGTGAACTCCGAGGAGCGGCGAAACCAGACCCTGTGGTGGGGCGACACTGAAGCTACGGTGCGCTACTGCGAGACGGCGGTGAGGTCGGTATGTGAGGAGTATGGCGGCGACCCCTCGCGGGTCATTCTAGCCGGATTCTCGCGGGGCGCGATCGCTTGCAATTACATCGGCCTGCATGACGACGAGATTGCTGATATGTGGCTCGCGTTCATTCCATACAGTCACTACGACGGGGTGCGGCGGTGGGACTGGCCTGGGAGCGATCGTGAGTCTGCACTCGAAAGGCTCAAGCGTCTGCGAGGCCGGGCATCCTTCGTCTGCCAGGAGCGTTCCGTAGAGGATGAGCGGGCGTACATCGATTCCACGGGAATCATCGCCCCCTTCACGTTTTTGGCCGTTCCATTTCGAAACCACAATGACGCCTGGACCCTTCGCGATAGCCCCGCCCGAAAAGCTTTGCGATCATGGGTAGAAGAAATACTCAAAACGCAACCCGGCACGCACGCCATTCGCGGGCGCATCAGAAGTGCGGACGGCAAACCTCTCGCGCATGTTCGCATCGGCAGCGGCAACTTTCATTTCACATACACGGACGACACCGGCCGATTCGTTCTAGCAGGCCTGATTGATTCGAGGCGCACCGTCACCCCCTCGGAAAATGGAAAGGTATTCACGCCCCGCAACGTGACAGTGGAAATCCGGGGTCAAGACATTAATGGGCTGGCGTTCACGAGTTCCCGCTAGCTGCGTCAGCGAGCCTGCTAGGCTTCGTAGACTCTCACTTCATAGAGCCGTGCGGCTTTGGCCCCGTGGGTCGAGTGGATGTTGATCCTGATGCGATCGGACACAACCGGATCGAAAGAATGAACCCTCTTCCGATGATAGTTGTTTCCCTCCGCCGCCACCGCCTTCCATTGACCGTCGACCCATGCCGCGACGTCGTACTGCTTTACGCATTCGTACGACCGGTAGAGCGGCAGATCAACGTGACGGTTAACGTCAGTGTCAAACGTAATGTGGATCTGACTGATCCTCGTTGGACGGGAGAGCGACAACTCAATCCACTGAGGAAAAGGCTGTGCCGGGTCGGACGTATAAAAATTAGTCCAAAGATCGGGGCGCGTACCGCCACGCACCAGGTTGGTTGGCGAGTAGGGCCGCTGCTCGGGGGATAGACGGATACAAAAGGACTGGCCACCTGCTAATGGCCGCCAGCGGTTGCCGCCCGGGAGGTCTGCGGGGGTTGTACCCACAGGTACCAGCGAAGGCTTGCCAGGTTCGTCGGCATGCAATGCCCACGCGACGCCCTCGTGCCTGCCTATGTATGCATAATAAAACTTCCCGGGCTTGGTTTTCGTATTCAATGCGAATCGAATGAATCCTTCAAAGCCCGGCTGGATCACTGCGGAGCTGCTGGCTAAATCACCGGAGGCGCGGAAGTCCCAGACGTGCGCCGCGTCTCGCAAAGCCACTTCCACTTCTGCAGGAGCCTTCAGCGTCGATTTCAATAGAAGTTCTATTGCGTCGATATGGTCCGTCGAAACGGGAAAGAGTTGCGCGAGCGGAAGACCTGCAGGTCGAAACGAATCCGACAGGGGAAATGCCAAGGGGCCTTCGCTACTGGCAGTCACCTGAGCGGTGCGCGCCAGGTCTCGAAGGTCGCGGTTTGCAACTCCCGGGATAAAGCCGTCTTGTTTAACGAGCAACTGCTGCAATTCTGCGGCATGACTCCCGACAATATCTCTCGGCGCACAGGAGTATCGGTGGCACAGCGCGGCGGCCGCGCCAACGGCCTGGCCGACTACCGCACCAGTCGTAAGTACACGCGATGACGAAAATGCTATATAGCTGGTACTTATCGTACGTCCTGCCATTAACAGATTCAGAATATTGCGTGAGTAGCAACATCTCAACGGAATCCCATACGGTATGGTGCCGAGCTGCGGCCAGTTCGCATCGGAGCTCGGCTCTGGGTAAGGCGGCGTCCTTCTCTGCAATATTCCTCCGGGGACGTGGATGTCGATTCCCCAGCCTCCGTAGGCGATATCATCATCACGGATGGGTGGATTGCGCACATCCTCTTGACGAAGGACGTAGTCGCCAATAATGCGCCGCGACTCCCGCTTGTAGGGCCAAAAGCCGACAAACTCCAGGGCGTAATTCGCGGCCCGCGCCCGGACTTGATCGGCTGTGCACCGGTTCTTGATGTGATCCCATACGCCCAGCAATTGCCGAAGCGCCTCATGCCGGATCTTTTCGTTGTCCTTGATGGGGTGGAGGGGAACTCCCACTTCAATCCACCAGTACCCTGTTTCAATTGTGGAATTGTCGAGCAGATCGAGGCCGCCATGATCTCTTTCAGTTAAGTCGGCCTCAGTGTCAAACTCGGCTGCCCATTCCGGTTTTCTGAATTCCACGGGCGTTCCGGTGTTGCGGGCGCGGAAGTAAAGTGTGTTTCCCATGAGCTGATTGCTCGGGAGTTCGCGAGCCAGTGGTTCCTGGTAAGTCTCGTAGGGTTCTGCGCCCCAGCGAAAGTCCGCCCCAGCGCGATAACCGAGAACGCCATCCCCGGTGGCATCTATAAAGAGGGCTCCTTTGATTATGAATTCCTTTTCAGTTCCTAACTGCGCCCCGTGGATGGCCAGAATGTGCGCGTCGTCAAGCATTCTTACTTCTCGCATCGTGGTGTTCAGGAACAGGGTGAGGTTATTTTCCCGCGTAGCCCATTCGTAAAGGACGAGGTCCCAGTGACAATTCATCATTCCTTCGATGTAGGGCTCCCAATTACGAACCCGCTCCTCGGCTCGGATCTCTTCAAGGAGGCCTGACTCTTTGATCCAAGGTGTGAAGTCGCAGGTGTCCTCCGGATAAAGCCGGACCTCGCTGGAAGAGTTACCGCCGAGCGTCGAACGCTCGTGAACCAATGCTACGCGGGCGCCATTCCGAGCTGCACTGATCGCCGCACACGTACCGGAGATGCCCCCTCCTACGACCACAACTTCGAATTCCTGCTGGACCACTTCGATGGTTCCCGGGCGGATATATCCGGCTACGCCCGTACTCCCGCCGGCTTGGGTCGCGCCGTACTGGGCTCGGTCGCTTGGCTGGTCAAGTCCAATAAGGTGACCGGGAGCCAGTTCTCTGGCCTCTGCCTTCCCTACCCGCGAACTTCCCAGCGCCATCATCAATCGAGACATCAGACTTCTTCGACTCAGCGACATGCCAACCTCCTTGGCCTTGTCCAGTTCCCTTCCCCAGACGATCCTTACCCATTCGCCCAACCGCGCCACAAGTATCGCCAAAGTATTATAGGGTAAGCATAAAATGTAAAGGCTCGATTTTGCATGTCGATTTTGCATGGAAGGCGGGCGTGAATCTCAAGCGCACGGGGAGTTGTGCATGTAATTTCCCCTCCACGTTCTTCGCGGTCCAGAGGTTTATATCGTAGCCATTCCGCTGCCACACCCGAAAGTGCGCGTGATGGTCGACCGTGGCAGGCAGAGTGACCCGCCCCGGCATCTTCTGGCACCAGGGAAATCGCAGGTTTTCCGAGAGGTTCTTCAGGATGAATAAGGCCGTACGGTCTTCCAGCTTTTGTATGATCCGGGAGGGATCCGACTCCGGGGTGGGCTAGAAAAGTGCATGAAAGTGCTCGGGCATGACCACGTACCCCACGATTTTAAAACCCAACTCTTGCCGCAATTCCCCCAAAGTCGCAACCCAGTGGTCCCTGAAACGCACGGAATCATATAAGTGAGCGCGTCGGTAGGTGCTTTTGGTCAAATAGTGAAGGTGACTAAAACCGTAATAGTGCTTTGGATTAGTCACGGGGTGATTATGCGCTTGGTTAGGGCGCATACATCCCGACACAAAACGTCGGGACGTATGCGCCACCCGCGACCAAATTAGGACAGCACCCAAAATTCAAATGGTCTGCAATTTGCCGATTTCTCAAATCCTAAACCATTTGCCATTTGACCTTTGCCATTTGCCGTTTGAATTGCTTTTAGCTTTGGTGGTTCCGTTCTGACTCTCGACTGGCTCGGATGATCCTCGAAACGACCCCTCACCCGTCACGCTCCGGCTGACGAAGTGGGGCAGGCACTCCTCCCTGCGAGGAGGCGCGCCATGCGCCAGCCTTAGAGACAGGCAGGAGTGCCTATCCCACTCCCTCTCCCCAAGGGAGAGGGTTGTCGGCGTGGGTCTGGCCGGCCGCGGAAACGCTTCATGGCCAGCGAGATCGTGGTCGGATGCACCGGCGCGCAAATGCAATGCCAGTGGTCAGGGAGGAAGACCCAAGCGGTCAGGTAGAAAGGATGTAGCGCCCGCGCCCGGTTGAAGGCGCGCGCCAGCAG
>Ga0187879_10000764_pt1 | contig 21487 bp, 17 predicted proteins | sample June2016WEW_19_1_FD_132423 | JGI IMG/M metagenome (GOLD analysis project Ga0187879, IMG submission 132423) | Peatland microbial communities from SPRUCE experiment site at the Marcell Experimental Forest, Minnesota, USA - June2016WEW_19_10 | ecosystem: Environmental > Terrestrial > Soil >... | reverse complement strand
GGAGGTTGCCGCTACACCGTTGGCGATGTCAGCTCCGTGTTTGGATGCGCTTGGGAAGCCGAACCGATCGGAACCTACTCGAGTCACTGGGTCCCAGGTCTCGACCGTGTCGCTGGAGGATTGGTCAGGTGCGATCACCACGCCGCCATGGGTGACTCCTAGGACGGCCCACGAACAGGGGAGCCGGACCGGTTGCAGCAGAACGGCACCGTCGACCGAGACCTCGCGAATGGTGCAGTCAGGTGGCAAGGCGGAGCTCCCGTACTCGGCCCAGATCCACACCGTCCCTATCTGCACACCGGCGAACACCTCCGTAGCAGCGCCAAGCGACTCGTGCCAGTTGGTTCCAGGTCGGACCGCCACCGCCGTACCGCCGTTAGAACCCTTGGTCGAAGCGGACAGGTTCTCGACCACGACAGCGTCGCCTCCGATGACCGCAATGCCGAACTCGTTCTGCCAGAAGCCGTAGGGGTCGGATACATCAGCTATAGACACCCGCCGACCGGTTCCCGCGTAGGCAACCACTGCAGGTCCACGAGGGGTCGGCTGTCGATTCGTGGTGCCAAGCGGGACGGTGAGCCCGCTCGCCACGAGCGAGGAGTTGGCCAGAGGGTTGGCGACGCTCACACCTGTCCCGACGCGCTTGGTGTGTCGAGCAGAGTCCACTGCCGCCGTCGCGATCACGCCGCCGAGCAGGAGTGCTGCCACGGCAAGGGCAGCAAGGGACATGGCGCGAGGACGGCTACGCGGTCGGAGCGACGAGGCGTGTCCAGGCGCGCCTGTTGCCGCGAGCGCCATCGCCTCGTCGGCCGTAACCGGCGGAGCGCCAGCCCTGAGCAATGCGCTGAGCTGTCTTCGGAGGTCGGCCTCGTCAGGCGTCGTCGATCACCCCCAACGCCTTACGGAGCTTGCGCAGCCCTCGCTCCACGTGTCGCTGCACGGTTGCTTTCGAGACACCGAGAATCGCCGCTGCTTCCGCGTGGCTCCACTCCTCCCCGTAGACCAACAGCAAGGCGACGCGCTGACGCTCGGGCAAGGCGGCCAAGGCGGCAGGCAGTCGAGGTTCGATCCAGATCTCGTCTTTGGCGGGTCGCTCGAACACCGGACGTTGGCGGCGCCGGCGACCCCGGCTCTGGCCGACCCGGAAGAGGTAGCCGACTGGGTTGGACATGTCGCGCACGCGGTCCCACCGTTCCCAGGCATAGGCCAATGCTTCCGCCGTCGCCTCCCGCCCGGTCTCAGTACCGTAGGCAGCGATGAGGGCGCGCCGAAGGCGCGGTTCGGCTTCCGAGACGAACCGCCGGAACTCGCCTTCGGTGTCTGCTCCCAAACGCTCGCCTCAACAGATCTCATCATCGATGCTCTCCTCTTACAAAGAGCAGCGGGCGGAGTCATCGAATGACCGTCGCCTCCAGTGCTACTCGATCACCCGGATCTGGAGCCTCTGTGATCTGCCGCTTGCGCGACGTGGGGCGGACGTCGGATTGCAAGGACAACCTCTACTACGTTGCGAACGTTGTTACGGCGGACTCTGGTGAACTGTCACGGCAGGTCAGCGAATTATCCAGACGTAGGCGAACGGCGGCGTCGGCGGGATGGCCACGGGATGAGACGCCTGGAGGCTCTTCCCGGGACTCGGTTCGGACAGCAAGGAACATCCGTGAGAACCGCAGTGAGAACCATGGCCCCGCGAAAGCCGGTCGCGGACGGTAACGACTGGTTGTCAGCGGTCATGTCGACTTCGATGAATTCCCTGATCACGGGCCCTAATGACCGCATACAGTCATCACCGGTATCCACCGGAAAACGCCCCGGGCCGAACTTTGGATCAGGAGGTTGGAGGTTCGAGCCCTCCCCCGCCAGCTCGTAAATGTGTACTTCCCCCTGAAGCTTTCCGTTTTGACGTCGGATGATGCGTTACGCGACGTCGCCTGATGCTTTACAAGCATTCGGCTGAGGCTTTACACGTCGGCCCCGCCGTACTCACCTCGTGTCAACGAGGGAGGAGGCGCCGAGTGCTCAGGGAGCTCAGCAAGGTGGAACAGCGTCATGACGCCGTCCTGGCAGTCGTCAGGGACGGCATGCGGGTCACAGAGGTGGCCGAGAAGTACGGGGTAGGGCCACCAGACGGTGCACGTCTGGTTCGCCCGCAACGAGAAAGGGGCCCTCGAGGGCCTCGCCGACCGCTCGCATCGGCCACGGTCCACGCCCCTGCCATCACTCGGGGCACGTGCAGTTTGGCGGTGTCCGCCGACTGTTTGACCTTCAAAATACGTGTCCCCGTCGGTGCAGGCCATCGCGACAGGCTTCGAGTCCGATGTCCAGTCGCGGATGAAGGTCTCGGCAGTCGAGAGCGGGCGCGTTGCCGACTGCGCCGCGCTTATCAGCAATCGCCACTAGTCGTCCGTCAGCAAAGGCTCACCGTCTGAGAAACGCTCCTTGGGCACCGCTCTACGCGACGCGGATCACTTGCAAGGGGTTGGCCCGTCCGCTGAGCCCAGTAAGGGGTGGTTCGGCCCAAGGGGCGTCATCGGCGTGACCGAAATTGGCGCAGAAGCCCTCACTTAGAGCATCGCGGCCGTTTTGCCAGGGGGCGAAAGAAGCGAACCGGTGGCCTGCTTCCTGGTGCCGTCATCGATGAGAAGCTTGACCGACTGCACCGAATACCAGGCAACGACTACCGCTGCGATAACAAGGCCAGCAATGAGTGGAACCTGGTGAATCATATCCGCGGTCGAGAGCCCGACCATAGTGAACGCGGTGGTCAGTTCGCCGAAGACCGCGACAAGAGTCACAAAGCTTGCCAAGAGGACTCCTCCGACGGTACCGGCCATGCTCTTCAAAGGAGGGTCGGCGTTATCGGGCGCGGCAGATGACTCTCCCTCGCTGATCGCTTCGATGACGAACCCCTCCACGAAAACTTCTCCAACGATGCCGACCTCCCTCTTCGAGGGAGCCTTGCCGGCTTCGTGTGCGGGTGTCGTCCACGTCTTCAAAACACCATAAAGCAGAGGGGCGAGAGCCAACATCGCCAAGAACACGGCCGAAAGAACCTCGATGCGAGCGGCCGGCAGGCCCGGAAGCCAGCCACTGAGTGACCCGGAGGCGGCGGCAGCGACCCCGGTCAGCAGGGCGCCGACTGCCGTGATGTTGGTTGCCCAACAGTCAGAGGCGTTCCATGCCTGCAAATCAGCGCTGACGTGCCGACTCAAAGGCGAAGTCTTCACCCGACCATTCTTCTGCTGGGAAGCCTCTCGTGGAGAGACCTTACTGCGGTTCCAAACAAAGGCCAAGATAGAGAGGGCGCCCACGATACCGACAAGGAAAGGCAGCAAGGTGTAAATCCACCCGTGTGTCTCGTTGATCAGCGTGATGGGCTCGAATGTCGAGGGTCCGTGCGGCGCAAGCACTTCGAGCGTGGGAGTGAAAAGAGAGGGCACTGCGGTCGCGTAACAAACCACCTCGAAGCTGTTCACCTTGCCGTCGTACGTCCGAGAGGGAGCCTGCGCCGCGGCTGTGCATTTGATCGGCTCACTATTCGATGACAGGCGGAGAAAGAACTGGGGCAGGGGCGCTCTCGGAGCGGCGACGAGCACGACATCGCTGAACTTGAGGCCCTTCCACAAGAAGGTCAAGGGCGTTTCTACCGGCGGCGCGGTCGGCATGCTCGTGGTCGTTGTCGTACGGGAACCATGGAGAGACGACTCCGCGTCCGCCGGCCGTGCGGTCATGAGGACGACGAGGCTTGAAAGGAGGACCGCGGCGACAACGCGCTTGACCAGGCGGCTACACGCACCGGCCTGGGGGCGCTTCGTCGTAACCACGCTAGAGCACACGGTTCATTTGAGTCGGTCTGTCCATCGGCCCTCCTAGGCGCCTCATGGAGAAACCTCCATCTCGACCTCAGAGGATCACTCAAGATGGATCCTCTGACGACGCATTGTCCTGGTTGTCCCCGGCAACGAACAGAGGCGAAGGTCCCGTTCGGGAGCGTGCCCACGACCTATGGTCCGCCCGCTGCCGATGCCATCGCACCACCCTTAGATCGCCCCGCATCGCTCCGACCGAGACGTCACAGCGCCCCTGAAGCGGCGCAGGGGTACCTGAGGCTGAGGGCCACCCGGCCGTCTCGGAGACTTCCCGCTCGCCTTGGGGGATCTGTTTCGACCGACCAGGGTCCCGTCGGGACGCAGGAGCGACCCTAAGCCCAGCTCATGCCATCTACCGACCGGCCGACCTATGACCAGCGGCTTCTCCCGCCGTGCCGTTTCCGGCCACGAAGCGGCATCTGTTCACCTAGCGCAGCTTGCACGCCGCCGGTCACGTCGTGATCATCAAGGGACCCCGCGACAAGTGATGACCCATGACCGTGACGGCGCTGCCTGATTGAGCGTGACGAGCCTCACGCACATAGCGGGCACGGCGTCAGAGCGTCCCTTCGGCGGCTTCGGTGGCAGCTTTGCTCGGCCGACCCGCAGGATCCAGGCGAACCCTACGGCTATTACACTCCCGACGACCGGTCCGCGGGTCCAGGCGGTCTGGAGCCCGGCAGGTTCCCGCAGCCAGACCGGCTCGAGTCGGTGCTGATCCGACGACGGTTCCATGTAGCCCTCCAGTCAGCCGAGAGCACACTTAATACGTCGAGAGTAGCTTTCGCATCGTCGGGAGCCCCTGGACGGCTTCGGGCGATGAGAGGAGCGCGACGAACTGTGACAGCCGAGCACTGGATGGCCGAGCCCGAGGCGCAGGACTACCCGGCGGCGGAGTCCTATCTGTCGCTGCTAGTTGGGCAGGCGCAGGCGGCGAGGCTGGTCAAGGCGCTGCGTAGTCAGAAGAAACTCAAGCACTACGCGGCCAAGGACCTCCTGCGAGCCTCCGGTCTGCCCCTGCTCCCCGCGGACGATCCGGAGGTTGCAACCGACTTGAAGAAGGTCAGAGGCGGTACGAAGCTCTCCCCGGTCTTGCTGGTGCTGGGGGACCCCTTATGGGTTGCCGATGGATACCACCGGATTTGCGTCAGCTACCACATCGGCGAGAAGACCGAGCTCCCCTGCCGGGCGGTGAAGCGCAAGCCCTAGTCGCGACCTCCTTCCGGATGGCTCAGTCCTCGAGACGAGTCAGGTTGCCACGATTCTCTTTCCCGTCAACGTTTCGCTCGGACGGCCACCCAGCTGAACGAGCGCCTGGGCGGCCGCAGCCACGCCCGCCTCTGTCGCTCTCTGCAGTCGACCGTCGATCCCGCCGGCGTTGTCCAGGAGCTCGGCCAGGAAGCCTGCACAGAAGGCGTCGCCCGCCCCCGTCGGGTCGAGAACCGTCACGGCCGGGGCCTCGAGTCGGATGCGCTCTCCGGCCGACGACCCGACGAGAACACCGGCTGGACCGAGCGTGAGAGCCACGACGCCGTAGTGCTCGACAAGGGCGTCAACGACGGTTGCAGGATCCTCGGACGGGCGGCCGGAGAGGAAGCGCCCTTCGTCGAGATTCGGGAACACGACGGCGGCATCTTTCGTCCAGCCGAGGAAGGCGTCCGCACCCACGTCCCGAAGGCCTGCCACCGAGCATGGGTCGACCGAGACCTCGACGCCGGCCGAGGTGGCCGCGGTCATGAGCCGCAGCACCGCATGCCGGCTCGTCTCGCTGAAGAGCGAGTACCCGGACACGTGCAGCAGGCTGGCGCCGTCGAGGAGTGCTGCGGGGAGGTCGCCCTCGTCGAGGAAGGCGCTCGCACCCCTGTCGGAGAACATCGAGCGGACGCCGTTGGGGCTGACGAGGACGGCGATCGTTCCGGTCCGTCGCTCAGGGTCGGCGGCGATGCGGGCGTCCACCCCGCAGGACTCGAGGACGCCGCGGTGCCGGGCGGCGTCGGGCGCCCCGGCCCGGGAGGCAAAGCGAACGCTCGCACCGAGAAACCCCAACCAGGCCGCCTGGTTCGCCCCCGATCCACCGGGAGTGAGCCGCACCTCCGACGGTGTGTCCGTGCCCGGCGCCGGCGGGGCGAGCGGCCGTATCACGACGTCGTTGATGACGTCGCCAACGACGACCAGCACGCGCCCGCCCGATCGGGTCACGAGGTGGCAGGCGACGCGAACGCCGCCGCGATGGCGGCGGCGAGTGCGGCGTTGTTGCGCACGGCGGCCACGTTTGCCTCGAGGCTCGCACCGCCTGAGGCCCGGTAGATGTGGGCGAGCAGGTAAGGCGTCACCTGCTTTCCTCGCACTCCGTCTCGCTCCGCCGCCCCGAGCGCCGCCTCGAGCAGGCGCCTGTGCATCTCGGGGTCGAGCTGTTGGCTGAGCGGAACCGGGTTGGCGACGAGGAGGGCGCTCTGCAGCGAGAGCGAGTCGGCCGCCGCCATGATGGCGCCCACCTCGTCGGGGCTCGACACGCTCCAGTCGAGATCGATGCCGGCGTCGGCGACGTAAAAGCCGGGCATGCGTGTCGTCCGGAAGCCGACGATGGTGATGCCGAGGGTCTCGAGACGCTCCAGGGTGGCGGCGATGTCGAGCACCGATTTCACGCCAGCAGACACGACCGTGATCGGAGTGCTGGCCAGGGCTCCCATGTCGGCCGACTCGTCGAAGGTGTGGGAGGCGCCCCGGTGCACGCCCCCGAGCCCACCCGTGGCGAGCACACGGATGCCCGCTCGCCGGGCGAGAAAGGCCGTCGCCGCCACCGTGGTGGCGGCGTGCCTCCCTGTCGCCATGGCGATCGGCAGCTCGCGGATGCTCGCCTTGGCGATGCCCTCCTCGCTCGCCAACAGCTCGATGTCCTCCCGGCTGAGGCCGACCACCGGCCGACCGCCCGGGACACCCACGGTGGCCGGCACCGCCCCGCCTACCCGCACGATCTCCTCCAGCTGGAGGGCTACCTCGAGATTGCGCGGCCGCGGGAGCCCGTGACTGATGATTGTCGACTCGAGGGCGACGACCGGGCGACCGTCGCTGATTGCCTGCTTCACCTCCTCGGCGACACTCACTTCGCCGCCGACGCTCGTCTCGCTGATCGGATCGTCACCCGGGCTCATGGGGCGATCGCCTGCCGGGTCACGAAGCCACCTGCTGACCGGTCAGGGGCGAGAGGAGGGCGGAGACGGCGTCGTGCAGGACGGAGAGCTCCGCGGCGGCCGACGCCTTGGCCTCGGCCAGGTCGCCCCCGCCCGGCGCGGCTGCCTCCCCCGAGACCGGGCGCACCACTTCGAAGTAGATCTTCAGCTTCGGCTCGGTGCCGCTCGGCCGGACGACGATCCGGGCGCCCGAGAGCCGGTAGATGAGCACGTCGGAGGGTGGGAGGCCCAGGGACTCCTCCGCCGGAGTGGGGGCGAGCAGGTCGACGGTGTGCGTGATGGGACGGCCGAGGGTGGTCGGAGGATGGGCGCGGAGTGAGGCCATGGTGCTCTCAGGAGACTCGGAGTGGATCGAGAGCTGGCTCGTGAGATGGACGCCATGGCGTATCGCCAGGTCGTCGAGGAGCTCGAGCACGTTGTGGCCCTTCTTCCTGGCCGTGACGACCAGTCCGAGAAACGACAGCGCCGCCCCGATCCCGTCCTTGTCCCGCACCACGGTGCCGACGGAGTAGCCGAGCGCCTCCTCGTAACCGAACACGAAGCGGCTTCCCGGCAGGCGCTCGGGGGCGCGGACGATCCACTTGAAGCCGGTGAGGGTCTCGGCATAGCGGACCCCTGCGGCCGCGGCGATCTTCGAGAGAAGGCTGGAAGAGACGATCGAGGTCGCCACGAGCCGGGTCTCGGGCTCCGGGTCTCCTGCAGTGCGTTCAAGCACATAGGCGCCGAGTAGGGAGCCGATCTCGTCGCCGCGAAGCAGCTGCCAACCGGACGGCACCGACGAGTTCTGGACGGCGACGGCCAGGCGGTCGCCGTCGGGGTCGTTGGCGATGACGACGTCGGCGCCGACGCGCTTCGCCTCCCGGAGGGCGAGATCCATGGCGCCTGGCTCCTCCGGGTTCGGGAAGGCGACCGTCGGGAAGTCGGGATCCGGCTCCGCCTGTGCGGGCACGACGACCGGCGGTGGGAAGCCCGCACGGTGAAGGGCCGACTCCATCGTCGAGAGGGCGACCCCGTGCAGCGGCGTGTAGACGATCGTGAGGGCGTCCGCTCCCGCCGGCGCCGGCGACTCCCGGACGAGCGCCCGGACGAACTCGTCCTGCACCTCGCGACTGTGGTGGATCACGAGCGGACCGGCTAGGTCGCCGGTGGGCACGGCCAAGAGCGGGCCGACGCCGTCCATGAGTGCCTCGATCTCCTCGTCGACCGGCGGGACGATCTGTGCCCCGTCGCCGAGATAGAGCTTGTAGCCGTTGTCGGCCGGAGGATTGTGGCTGGCGGTGATCATCACGCCGGCCGCAGCCCCGAGATGCGGCACCGCAAAGGCCAGCATCGGCGTCGGGCGCTGCCGCTCCAGCAGGTGGACGTGAAAGCCCGCCCCCGTCAGCACGACGGCCACTTCCTCATCGAATTCGGCTGAGCCGTGGCGAGCATCGCAGCCGACGACCACGCCGGCCTGGCGGGAGGCGGGCACGTGCTCGTCGAGCCAGGCGGCGAGGGCAGCCGTCGCCGTGCGGACGACAGCCTGGTTCATGCGGTTCGGGCCGGCGGCGACCGCGCCCCGCAGACCCGCCGTGCCGAAGCGCAAACGGCCGGCAAACCGGTCCTTGAGCTCCGCCTTGGCTTCGGCGCTCGGGTCGGCGAGGAGCCGCTCCAGCTCCGCCCGTGTAGAGGGATCGGGGTCATCGGCGATCCAGGCGCGAGCCCGCCCTTCGAGGTCGCTCACGGGAGGCGCCGGATCACGGCGGCGAGGAGTGAGCCGACCGTGTCGGCGGCGGCCGCCCCGGCGGCGATGACCTCCTCGTGGTCGATGGCGACGTCGTGGCCGGCGGCTGCGTTGGTCACGAGCGAGACGCCGAGCACCTCGGCACCGAGGTGGCGGGCGGCGATCGCTTCGAGGGCGGTCGACATCCCGACGAGGTCGGCGCCGAGACCGCGGAGCATCGCCACCTCGGCCGGCGTCTCGTAGTTCGGCCCAGTGAGGGCGGCGTACACACCCTCCTCGAGCGTCGTGTCTTCCACCCGGGCGACCTGGCGGAGCCGGGCGCTGTAGAGGTCCGTCAGGTCGACGAAGCGCGGCGGATAGCCGGCCGGAGGCGGCGGCCCGACGAGCGGGGAGGTGGCCGTCAGGTTCAGGTGGTCCCGGATGAGCACCGGCTGACCGACTCCGTAGGCGGGGTTCACGGCCCCGGCCGCGTTGGTGAGCACCACGTAACGGCACCCGGCCGCGACCGCCGTACGCACGCCGTGAACGACCGTGGCCGGCGAGTGGCCCTCGTAGAGGTGCACGCGGCCGAGGAAGATCAGCACCGGCCGCCCCCCCGCCTCGACCGACCGCACCACGCCCGAATGGCCGGCCACGGTCGGTGCCGGGAATCCGCCGATCTCGCTCACCGGGACGTCGACCGCCTCGCCCGCACCGATGGCGGCGGCCGCCGGCGACCACCCGGAGCCGAGCACGACGGCAACGTCGTGAAAGTCGCGTCTCGTCAGCCTCGCCAGGGTGGCGGCGGCTTCGACGGCTGCCGCAAAGGGTTCCACGGGTTACTCCCGTGAGTACGGCTTGCCGTCGGCAGCGGGGGGCCGTACGCGGCCGACGAGGCCCGAGACGACGGCGATCGTGATCACGTACGGCGCCATCGACAAGAAGGGCGCAGGTATCCCGACGTTGAGCACGCCCAGCACGCTCTGCAGGGACTCTGCGAAGCCGAAGAGGAGCGCCGCTCCGAGCGCGCCGTAGGGGCGCCAGCGCCCGAAGATCATCGCGGCCAGCGCCACGAAGCCGAGCCCTGCGCTCATGTCCGTGGTGAACTCCCCGATCGAGCCGATCGTGAAGTAGGCGCCGCCGATGCCAGCGAGGGCACCGCCGATGATCACGTTGGAATACCGGGTCCGGATCACGTGCAGTCCGACTGTCTCCGCCGCCCGCGGTTGCTCGCCGACCGCACGCACCCGCAGGCCCCAGCGGGTCCTGAACAGGCCGATGTTGACGGTGACAAGCAGGATGATGGCCAGGTAGACGAAGACGTTCTGGTCGAAGAGAACCGGACCGACGATCGGGATCTTCGAGAGCAGCGGGATCTTCCAGGCCGAGAAGGTGATGCCGGTGTTGAGGCTGCTCTGGTAGGGCGTGAGCACTTCGTACAGGAGGTAGTTGGTGAGACCCAGCGCAAAGGCGTCGATCACCACGCCGATGATGATCTGGTCGGCGCCGTAGCGCAGCGCGAGGAAGGCGAGCAGCCAGCCGAAGATCGCACCGGCACCGGCGCCGCACAGCACGCCGAGCCACAGGTCGCCGGTCCAGGACGCGATCATCGCCCCCAGAAAGGCCCCGGCGAGGAACTGACCCTCGATGGCGATGTTGATGACGCCGGACCGCTCGCACAGGATTCCCGACAGCGAGCCGTAGATGAGCGGCGTTGCCCCGATCAACGTCCCGGCGAGCACGCTGACGAAGTTGAGCGTTGCCCCGCGCGCAGCCCAGGTGAGGAACGACCACACGAAGACGATGACGCCGAGGGTGAAGATGACGTACGTGCCGCGGCTGCGGCGCCACGTGAAGAGCAGTGCGCCGAGGCCGGCGCAGACAATCGCGAGGATGATCGATATCCACCGCACGTCCATCGTGATGGGCGAGACGTTGACCGCAGGCGACGCCGTGAGGATGAAGACGGCGTGCAGCTTGCCGTCGACGCCCACGCCGAACGCCAAGAACATGACGACGGCCAGCAGCCCGAGGAAGATCCCCATGCCGTGCCGGCGGGTGGGCGGGACGAATCGGGCCTCGACAGGGGCCATCTCGGCAGGGGTGACGGCGATCGCGCTCACGCCCACCCCTTCGTGGCGATGCGGGCTTGACCGCCCCGCGCCTCACGCAGCCGGAACACCTCGCGCACAAGCGCCGGCGTGGCCACCATGAAAACGATTACCGCCTGGATCACAGTCGTCAGGTCGATCGGAATGCCAGTCACCGCCTGCATGTTGCGCCCGCCGGAGATGAGCGCCGCGAACAACAACGCGCCGAGGACGATGCCACCGGGACTGTTTCGGCCCAAGAGCGCCACCGTGATCGCGTTGAAACCCGTGTTACCGCCGTAGCCCGTAGAGAGGAAGAAGTCGGTGCCCGAAAGGGTCGCCATGCCGGCCATGCCGACCAGCGCTCCCGAGATCATGAGAACCAGGACGGTGACCCGCCGGGCGTCTATGCCGGCCGTCTTGCCGGCGTCCGGGTTGAGGCCGATCACCTTGAAGGAGAAGCCGAGCCGGCTCCTTCGCATCAGCCACCAGATGACGAGCGCCATCACGAGCGCCACGATCAACGAAAGGTTCGCCCGCAGCGTGCTACCGAAGAGATGAGGCATCTGAGCCGTGGTGGGCATCGTCTTCGAGATGGCGTTCGACTGCCCCGGCTGCTGGAAGGGAGAGATGGTGAGCAGCCACTCGAGCAGGTCGAGGAAGATGTAGTTGAGCATGATGGTCGTGATGACCTCATGAGCGCCGGTCGTGGCTTTGAGGATGCCGGGGATCAAACCTGCCACGGCCCCGCCGACTGCGCCGGCGAGGATCACGAGCGGGATGTGGATGCCGATCGGTGCCTTGATCTCCGTACCGACCCAGAGGGCGGCCACGGCACCGGCGATCAGCTGCCCCTGACCACCGATGTTGAACACGCCGGTGGAGAACCCGAGCCCCACGCCGAGGCCGGCGAGCATGAGAGGGGTGGCGGCGACGAGCGTCTCCGAGATCGGATTGAAGGCTTGAGTGAGACCCTGCGCGTGGGGATTGAAGATCGAGCCCTCGACCAGCGACGAGTAGGCGGCCGCGACGGTCGACCAGCTCTCGCCGAACGCGTGTCCCGGATTGCTTCCAACGTGCCCCCAGGCCTGTAGCACTGTCGGGGTCGTGACAAGGATCAGTAGCGCCCCGACGACGAGAGCCGCAAAGATCGCGCAGACGGTGACCACGAGCGCGTTGGCCTCGCTGAGCCGGCGCAGCAGGTCAACGGCCCGCGAACCCCGGTCTGGGCCGGTCGGCTCGTCCGACTGCTCCGGCTCCGCAGACACGTCCGACTGATCGAGGTCGACGGCGTCCGTGTCGTCGCTCATGGGTCGCCGCCTCCCGCCCCCGCGGTGGCGGCAAAGGCTGCCCCGGCGTCGCCGGCTGGCACGGTGTCCCCGGAGATGCCGGCCATCATCAGGCCGATCCGCTCCCGACCGACGCTCGGATCGACGACGCCCATGATCCGACCCCTGTACATGACGGCGATGCGGTCGCCGAGGGCGAGCACCTCGTCGAGCTCGGAGGAGACGATGAGGACCGCCGTGCCCTGGTCACGCTCGGCGACGATCCGGTTGTGGACGTACTCGATCGAGCCGACGTCGAGGCCACGGGTCGGCTGCGACGCCACGACCAACTTGACCGGCCTGCCGAGCTCACGCGCGAGCACGACTTTCTGCTGGTTGCCGCCCGACAGTGACGAGACGGGTTCGTCGATCGAGCCGGCGCGGATGTCGAACTCCCGCACGCGCCGTTCTGCGTTCTCCTTCACAGCGCCGAGATTCCGCGATGCCCGACCGGCGTATGGAGGATCTCCGTAGATGTCGAGCACGAGGTTGTCGGCCAGCTCCATCGGGAGCACGAGGGCGTCCTTCTGCCGGTCCTCGGGCACGTGGGCCACGCCGGCGTGAAGGCGCTGACGAGGCGTGGCGTGGGTCAGATCCTCACCGGCGACGACGATGCTGCCGCGCAGTGTGGAGCGCAGCCCCATGATCGCCTCCACCAGCTCTGTCTGGCCGTTCCCCTGTACGCCAGCCAGGGCCACGATCTCGCCGGCGCGTACCTCGAGGTCGACGCCGTCGACGGCGACCAGATCGCGGTCGTCGGTGACGGTGAGATCGCTCAGCTGGAGCACGACATCGCCGGGAAGGGCCGGCCCCTTCGTCACCGTGAGCACGACGGACCGGCCGACCATCATCGAGGCGAGCTCCTGCTCGCTCGACTCGGCGGGCGTGGTGGTGCCAACGACCTTCCCGAGCCGCATCACCGTCACCCGGTCGGCGATCTCCCGCACCTCCTTGAGCTTGTGGCTGATGAACAGGATCGAGCGCCCAGTGGCTGCGAGCGAGCGCATGATTCGGAAGAGAGCCTCAGTCTCCTGCGGCGTCAGCACGGACGTCGGCTCGTCGAGGATGAGCACGTTGGCGTTGCGCTCGAGAGCCTTCAGGATCTCGACTCGTTGCTGGACGCCGACCGGAATGTCCTCGACGACCGCGTCCGGGTCCACCTCGAGGCCGTACTCGACCGACAGGCGGCGGATGTTCTCGGCGGCCTTGCGACGGTCGTAGAAGATCTTGCCCTTCGTCGGCTCGAACCCGAGCACGACATTCTCGGCCACGGTGAAGACGGGAACCAGCATGAAATGCTGGTGGACCATACCGATCCCGGCGCGCACGGCGTCGCCCGGGTCGGAGATGCTGACCGGCTCGCCGCCGATGCGGATCTCCCCGCTGTCCGGAAGCAGCATGCCGAAGAGCACGTTCATCAGCGTCGACTTGCCGGCACCGTTCTCGCCGAGGAGGCCGTGGATCTCGCCCTCTTCGACAGTCAGGCTCACCTCATCGTTCGCGACGAGCTGGCCGAAGCGCTTGGTGATGTCGATGAGCTCGAGCTTCATCGGGCGCCTCCTGGGTTCATACGAGGAACCGGGCCGGTCGCCGACCGGCCCGGTTCCCTTACGTCACCAGAGCCAGACCGGACCTGCTGGGCCATGGGCGGCTGGGTCCGCTACCGGCTCTGTATCAGCTGAGGTGGTTCGTCACCCCGAGCAGACGGAGGAGGCTGACGAGGCGGGCGTGGCCGCCGCCGCCGGGTAGTTGCACGGGTTCACCGAGATGGTGCCGCTCTCGATGCCCGACTTGATGGTGGCGAGCTCGGACACCACGCTCGCCGGGATCTTGCTGGCGAAGTCGTGGTACGGAGCCAGGGTGACGCCGCCGTTGGCGAGGTTGCCGACGTAGAAGCCGCCCTTGAAGGTGCCGTGGGCCGCGGCCAGCACGGCGGTCTCGACCGAGGGCACGATGCCCTTCTCGACGCTTGTGATGAAGTACGAGCAGCCGCTCGCGTCCGAGACGCAGCCGTCGGTGTCGACCCACTCCATCTCGACCGAGCCCGGGCTGGTGTGGTCAGCCGACTCGATTGCCGCCACGGCGCCGAGGCCGACGCCGCCGGCGACAGAGAAGATCACGCTCGCGCCTTCGCCGACAAGGGTTTGGGTGTCCGTCTTGCCGAGGCCGTCGTCGGTGAAGTTGTTGGTGAACAGCCCGCTGCCGGTGTAGTTGTCGGCGGTCCGGCCCTTGGAGGTCGGGTACCAGCCGTACACCTTCACCGACTTGTGGTTCAGCTCGTCGTAGTAGCGCACACCCGCCACCCAGCCGTCCATGTAGATGGTGACGGTCGGGATGTTCATGCCCCCGAACTCGCCCACGGCACCGCCAGGCGCTATCGAGTTCGACTTGGCCACCGCGGCGGCGAGGTAGCCGCCGAGGAAGGCGTCCTCGTTCGTCTCGTAGGCGAGGTTGTCGATGTTCGGCAGGGTCGTCTCGGAGCTGCTGAAGCCGGGGCAACCCGCTGAAGTTCCGCCCGGGCAGTCGACGATCGCGAAGTCAACCTTCGGGTTCGCCTTGGCGGCGGTCTGGGTGGCCGTGGCCATGTCGTAACCGACGGTGACGATGATGCCGCAGTGCTCGCCCAGGAAGTCGTCGATGTTCGGCGTGTAGTCGCTCGTCGAGGAAGACGAGAGGAACTTACCCGAGATGTTCGGGTCGACCGCCATGGCGGCCTTCACGCCGTTCCAGGCCGAGGCGTTGAACGAGCGGTCGTTGATGCCGCCCGTGTCGGTCACTTCGCAGGCGAGGAACTTCACCGAAGTTGGAGTCGTGCTGCCCGACGGCGCCGCCGACGTGGTGGTGGTGGACGAGCTGCTCGATCCGCATGCGGCAAGGGCGAGTGCGGCGACAACCGCCGCCCCGAGGCTTACCGCCGACGTGCGCATCCTGCGTGCTGCGTGCATGGTGAGCGACCCCCCTTGTCGAGTCGGCTGGTTGGAAGCAGACAACAGCAACAAAACGTTGCCGGTCCGTAACGTAGCCGTATCCCGCCCGTCGCGCTTGCCATCGTCCTTCGAGCCGCCGGCCGATCCTGCCGGCGGCGGTGTTCCGGCGACGGCGGCCGGTGGGCGACCGCCTGGCTCGCCTCACACCCCGACGGGATGCCAGACCGTCTTGATCTCGACGAACGCCTTCAGGCGCGAGAGGGTCGGCTCTTTGGTCCACTCGTCCGGCTGCACGAAGGTGCGCTTCACGTTGCCGGCGGCCAACCGCTCGAACTCGGCCCGATCGTCGCTCGGCCCCACCCCGGTGAGATCGATGGCGTTCACGTCCATGTGGGCGGCGAGCACCGGGGCGAGCTCAGACGTGTGGCCCGTGAGCACGTTGACGACCCCGGCGGGGACGTCCGAGGTCGCCAGCACCTCGGTGAGGCTCACAGCCGGGAGCGGGCGTTTCTCGCTCGCGACGACGACGGCCGTGTTCCCGATCACGATGACGGGGGCGAGGACGCTCACGAGGCCGAGGAAGCTCGAGTCCTGCGGCGCCAGCACCGCCACCACGCCGGTCGGCTCGGGCAGACTGAAGTTGAAGTAGGGGCCGGCAACGGGGTTGGCGCTCCCGATCACCTGGGCGAACTTGTCCGCCCAGCCGGCGTACCACACCCACCGGTCGATGGCCGCTTCGACTGCCCGGCGGGCCCGGGCCCTCGAGAGCCCCTCGGCGGCGGCCACCTCGGCGGAGAACTGGGCGCCCCTCCCTTCGAGCAACTCCGCCACCCGGTAGAGCACCTGGCCGCGGTTGTAAGCCGTGGCCCCCGCCCAGTCGCCGAGGGCCGCTCGGGCGGCCACGACGGCGTCCCGGGCGTCCTTGCGGGAGGCTCGGGCGGCGTTGGCGAGAAACGTCCCGTCGGCGGCGGAGACCTCGTAGGACCTGCCCGACTCGGAGCGGGGGAAGGCGCCCTTGATGAAGAGCTTGTAGGTCTTGCGGACGTCGAGGCGCCAGTCTCCTCGAGCAGGCGGCTCAGGCACGGAGGTACGCCTCCAGCCCGTGCCGGCCGCCCTCGCGGCCAAAGCCCGACTCCTTGTAGCCGCCGAACGGACTCGCCGGGTCGAACCGGTTGAACGTGTTGGCCCAGACCACGCCGGCTCCCATCCGGCCGGCCATCCAGAGAATGCGGCTCCCTTTCTCGGTCCATACGCCGGCCGACAGCCCATAGGGCGTGTTGTTCGCCTTGGCGACCGCCTCGGCGGGGGTGCGGAAGGTGAGCACCGAGAGCACCGGGCCGAAGATCTCCTCTCGGGCGATGCGGTGGGACTGGCTCACGCCGGTGAAGATCGTCGGCGGGAACCAGTAACCGTGCTCAGGCAGGTCACAGGGCGGCGACCAGCGCTCGGCGCCCTCGTCCTCGCCGCTGTGGGACAGCTCGGTGATCTTCTCGAGCTGCACGGACGAGTTGATGGCCCCGATGTCAGTGTTCTTGTCGAGCGGGTCGCCGAGCTGGAGGGTCCCAAGGCGCCGCTTCAGGCGCTCGACGACCAGCTCGGTGACCGACTCCTGCACGAGCAGCCGAGATCCGGCGCAGCACACCTGGCCCTGGTTGAAGAAGATCCCGTTGACGATCCCTTCCACCGTCTGGTCGATCGGGGCGTCGTCGAAGACGATGTTGGCCGCCTTGCCTCCGAGCTCGAGCGTGAGGTGCCTGCCCGTGCCGGCGAGGGCGATGCGGATCTGCTTGCCCACCTCGGTCGAGCCGGTGAAGGCCACCTTGTCCACTCCCGGGTGGGTCACGAGTGCCGCGCCGGTGGCGCCCGCACCGGTCACGACGTTGACGACACCGGGCGGCAGCTCGGCCTGCTGGCAGACCTCTGCCAGCAACAGAGCGGTGAGCGGGGTGGTCTCGGCCGGTTTGAGCACGCAGCAGTTGCCGGCGGCGAGGGCCGGAGCCAGCTTCCAGGCGGCCATGAGGAGTGGGAAATTCCAGGGGATGACCTGGCCGGCGACGCCGAGCGGGCGGGGTGAGGGACCGAGGCCGGCGTAGCCGAGTTTGTCCGCCCAGCCGGCGTGGTAGAAGAAGTGCGCCGCCGCCAAGGGCACGTCGACGTCCCGGGACTCGCGGATCGGCTTGCCGTTGTCGAGGCTCTCGAGGACGGCGAACTCGCGGGAACGTTCCTGAATGATCCGGGCGATCCGGTAGAGGTACTTCGCCCGTTCCCGGCCTTTCATCCTGCCCCACACGCCCTCGAAGGCGGCACGGGCCGCCTGCACGGCGAAGTCGACGTCCCCCTCGCCCGCTTCGGCCACCTCGGCCAGAGGCTCTTCGGTCGCCGGGTTGAGGGTGACGAAGCTGCGCCCGCTCTTTGGCTCGACGAACTGGCCGCTGATGAAGAGACCGTTCTTCGGTGCCACGGTGACGATGTCGCTCGACTCCGGGGCGGGGGCGTAGTCGAAAGTCCGGCTGTCTCCGGGCATCAGTCGATCGTGAAGTAGTCGGGCCCGGCGTAGGCGCCGGTCAGCTGTTTGCTCCGTTGCATCAAGAGGTCGTTCAGCAGGCTGGAGGCCCCGATCCTGAAGAGTGAGGGGGTGAGCCATTCGGGACCTGCGGTCTCTTTGACCAAGACGAGGTACCGGATGGCGTCCTTGGCCGTACGGATCCCGCCGGCCACCTTGACGCCCACCTGGCGTCCGGAGGCCTCCGCGAAGTCACGCACCGAGGCGAGCATGACAAGGGCGGCCGCAGGGGTCGAGGCGGGCGTGACCTTGCCGGTCGAGGTCTTCACGAAGTCGGCCCCCCCGGTCATGGCAAGCCACGAGGCCCGGGCGACGTTGTCGAGCGTCACGAGCTCGCCGGTCTCGAGGATGACCTTCAGATGGGCGCGGCCACAGGCCTCCCGCACCTGGCGGATCTCGTCGAACACCTGGCCGTACCGCCCGCTGAGAAATGCCCCCCGGTCGATCACCATGTCCACCTCGTCCGCACCGCCCTCGATCGCCTCACGCACGTCGGCGAGCTTCACCTTCATCGACGCCCGCCCGGACGGAAATGCGGTCGCCACTGACGCCACGGCGACGCCCGAGCCGTCGAGTGACCCGCGGGCGACGCCGACGAGGTCCGGGTAGACGCACACCGCCGCCACGGACGGCACGCCCGAGTCGGTCGGGTCGGGGCGGACGGCCTTGGCGCACATCGCCTGCACCTTGCCCGGCGTGTCGGCCCCCTCGAGGGTTGTGAGGTCGATCATGCGAATCGCCGTGTCGAGCGCCCAGAGCTTCGAGTCCTTCTTGATCGAGCGGGTGGCGAGCGAGGCGGCTCGCGCCTCGGTGCCCACCTGGTCGACCCCGGGGAGGCCGTGCAGCAGCTGTCGCAGCGCGGTGTCGGTGGCGGCGATCTCGCCGTTCACCTGCGCCGTGACGGCGCCTGGCAGCATGGCCGGCAGCGTGCTCGACGGCGTCTCCACAAAGTTGCACGGTAGCCCGTCCGCCCACTCGGGCGGGTCCCTCAGGACAGGGAGAGCCCGTGCTTTCTGGAGAGCGCCTCGTAGCCCGGCTTGATGACGTTGTTGATGATGAGGAGGCGCTCGTCGAAGTGGGCGAAGGCGGACTTCATGGCGTTGAGCGTGAGCCAGCGGAGATCTCCCAGGTGGTAGCCGAACGTCTCGACGAGTGCCGCCATCTCGGAGCTGAGCGTCACCCCGCTCATGAGGCGGTTGTCGGTGTTGACGGTCACCCGGAACTGCAGCCTGCGAAGCAGCCCGATGGGATGGTCGGCGAGCGACGGGGCCGCCCCGGTCTGGACGTTCGAGGTGGGGCACATCTCGAGCGGGATGCGGTGGTCCCGCACGTAACTCGCCAACCGCCCGAGCTCGACGGCCTCCCCGCTCGCCAGAGGTGTCTCCCGTTGAGCCTCTCCATGCGGCCGAACGTGCCAACCCCCTCCGGATCCGCCAAAGTCCGGTGCGCCCGGCAGGTGGATGTCGTCCACGATCCGCACGCCATGACCGAGCCGGTCGCCGCCGCAGATCTGCAAGGCCTCCCAGATCGACGGCAGGCCGAAGGCCTCCCCGGCGTGGATAGTGATGTGGAAGTTCTCACGCTGCACGTACCGGAAGGCATCGAGGTGCACGGTGGGAGGGCTGCCCGCTTCGGCCCCGGCGATGTCGAAGCCGACGATGCCGGCGTCGCGGAACCGCACGGCCGTCTCGGCGATCTCGAGGGAGCGGGCGGCCGTCCGCATTGCCGTGAGCAAGCCGTAGATGCGGATGTCGCGGCCCGCTGAGCCCAGCCGGAAGCCCTCGAGCACCGCCTCCACGACGGCATTGAGGGAGAGCCCCCGGGTCACGTGCAGCTCAGGGGCGAAACGCACCTCCGCGTACACGATGCCGTCCGCTGCCAGATCTTCGGCGCACTCGGCGGCCACCCGGGTGAGCGCTTCAGGCGTCTGCATGACGGCGACCGTGTGGGCGAACCCTTCGAGATACAGTTCGAGGTTGCCCTGATTGGCGCCGGCCGTGAACCAGCGACCGAGCTCGTCGGGATCGGTCGTGGGAAGACCCGAGTAGCCCTCCTCGGCAGCGAGCTCGACGACCGTGGCCGGGCGCAGCCCGCCGTCGAGGTGGTCGTGCAAGAGGACCTTCGGTGCGGCCTGGATGAGCTCCAGCGTCGGAGTGGAGCCGCCACTGTCGGCTGGAATTGAGCTCACTGCCTCTCCTCGCTCACGAACGGATCACTTCGATGACCACGGGGGACGGCTCGGCTGGCTGTGGGCCGACCTCGATCGCCCCTTCCAGCGCCTCGACGGCGCCGGCGAACCGAGCCGGATCTTCGGCCCGTAGCTCGAGGAGGGGCTGGCCCTTCTCGACAGCATCACCCGGCTTGGCGAGGCACACGACACCGGCGGAGGGGCTCACGGAGTCCTCCTTCTTCGCACGCCCGGCACCGAGGCGCCACGCAGCCAACCCGACGCCGAATGCGTCGAGGCGGCGGAGGCGGCCGGTGGCGGGAGCGGGGAGGGTTTCTCTGTGGGGCGCGTCGGGCAACGGGGCCGAGGGGTCGCCGCCCTGGGCTCGCACCATCGCCTCGTACGAACCGAGGGCGGCGCCCGACGACAGCGCCGCCACCGGGTCGGCATCCACGCCGGCCAGCTCCAACATCTCGACGGCCAGAGCCAGCGTGACCTCGAGCAGGTCGGCTGCGCCCTCGCCGCGCAGGGTGGCCACCGACTCGGCCACCTCGAGGGCGTTCCCGACGCACCGACCGAGCGGCACGTCCATACGGGTGAGCACGGCAGTCGTCTTCACCCCATAGGCAGGGCCGAGCCCGACCATCGTCTCGGCCAGCCGTCTGGCCTCGCCGAGCTCCCGCATGAAGGCCCCGCTCCCGACCTTCACATCGAGCACCAGGGCCGAAGTGCCCTCGGCGATCTTCTTCGACATGATCGAACTGGCGATGAGCGGGATCGACTCGACCGTCCCGGTCACGTCGCGAAGCGCATAGAGCTTGCGGTCGGCTGGCGCGAGCCCGGCACCGGCACCGCAGATGACGCACCCGACCTTGGTGAGCACTTCGAGCATCTCCTCGGGGAGGAGGTCGGTGCGCAGGCCGGGGATCGTTTCGAGCTTGTCGAGCGTGCCGCCCGTGTGCCCGAGCCCCCTGCCCGACAGCTGGGGGACGGCGGCGCCGCAGGCCGCCACGAGCGGCGCCAGCACGAGCGAGACCTTGTCGCCCACGCCGCCAGTCGAGTGCTTGTCCACCGTCGGGCGGCCGACCTGGCTCAGGTCGAGCCGCTCACCGGACTCGATCATGGCGCCCATCCATGCGGAAAGCTCCTCGGCGTCGAGGCCGCGGAAGAACACGGCCATGAGCAAGGCCGACATCTGCTCCTCGGGCACCTCGCCCTGCGTGTAGGCGGCGATGAGGGCGCGGATGTCGCCCGGGGCGAGGCGCCGGCCGTCCCGCTTGGCCCGGATGAGCTCGACGGCCTCAGGCCTCACGTCGCTCCTCGACCTCGCTTCCGGAGAAACCCTCCGGCAACAGCTCCGACAATTTCCGAGGCCGCGGGTCGTCGTCGACGAGCAGGTCCCCCCCACCTGCCTCGAAGAGGAGCTGGCGGCACCGGCCGCAGGGAAGAAGCGGCTTGCCGTCAACGGCCACGACGCTCACCCGCACGAGACGGGCCGGGCGCCCGCTTCCCTGCGGGGCCGTGGCGTGGAGGGCCGCGACGAGACCGCACTCGGCGCACAACGTCAACCCGTACGAGGCGTTCTCGACGTTGCAGCCCGTCACGATCCGCCCGTCGGCCGTTCGGCCGGCGGCGCCGACCCGCAGTCGG
>Ga0187879_10000759_pt1 | contig 21549 bp, 20 predicted proteins | sample June2016WEW_19_1_FD_132423 | JGI IMG/M metagenome (GOLD analysis project Ga0187879, IMG submission 132423) | Peatland microbial communities from SPRUCE experiment site at the Marcell Experimental Forest, Minnesota, USA - June2016WEW_19_10 | ecosystem: Environmental > Terrestrial > Soil >... | reverse complement strand
GGGATCACTGTCTCGGTCGGGCTCGCGGCGAATCGGCTCATGGGCAAGATTGCCGCGGGCCGTAACAAGCCGCGCGGGTTCGCAGTGATTGGCGCGGATGAGGCACGCAGTTTTCTGGCGAACGAGCCCGTCCGGTTGCTGCCCGGCATCGGTCCGGCTCTGGCACGCCGGCTGGGCTCACTGGGAATCACTCGCCTGGGCCAATTGCAGATCCTCAACGATCGCGACGCGATGCTGCGTCTGGGCGAGGACGGGCCTGCATTGGTGCGCCGTGCCCGCGGCGAGGATGCGCGCGCCGTCCACACTGGACACGAAACAAAATCCGTCAGTGCCGAAACTACCTTTGCGACCGATCTGACGTCCCTTGCCGACCTGGAACGGCATTTATGGCGACTGGCCGAGAAACTGGCGCGACGACTGAAAACCCAGGATCTCGCCGCGGCCGGGATCGTGCTGAAATTGAAAACCACGAGTTTTGCATCCCGGACTCGCGCGACGCGGTTGCCGGCACCGACAGTACTGCCCGACCGATTGTTCGGCGCTGCACGCGAGCTGCTGGCTCGCGAGGCGACCGGTACAGCGTTTCGCCTGATCGGCATTGGGGCCAATCCGCTGGCACCGCGGGAAGCGGCGGATCACGGCGATCTGGCGGACACTGAAACGCCGCGAATGGCAGCGGTGCAGGCAGCGATCGACGCGTTACGCGAGCGGTTTGGCGAGAACTCGGTCATCAAGGGGCGGGCGTTTCGGGCAGCGCGGTAATATATTATTTTACCGTAACCAAGTCGGCAACGACTGCTTTGATCACCGCGGCATCCGGTCCGCCATGGCACCAATCATGGCGTCGCAGATTACCGCCTGTGGCAATAGCGCCAGGCGTTCTGCAACGGGTGGATGGCGGTGCACAATCAGTCCATCGCGTTGTGCAACGGCACTGCCGGTCAGCAGGATGACGCGGCCACCGCGACCGAGAACCTGGTCCACGGCACGCGCCGCAATCGCCTCGTAGTCCGGCGCAAGAACGATCGCGACATAACCGGGATGGATCGCCTTGACCCAACCATGCGCATAGTCGGCGCAATCGATCGCTGCCGCCATGACCCGCGGCACTTCGCGCAGCACAAGCGCACTCTTGTAAGCGGTACTGACCGATGCGCCGCTGGCCAGCAGGTCGACGTGCGTGGCACCGCCCATGGCGGCGACCAGTGGCTCGCTGTTCTGCGTTGCGTTCGCAAGATATTCGCATGCCCACTGTGCGATCTTACGCATTGGCCCGAACACCGCCTGCCGCTGTGCGCCGGCAAGCTCAGTCGCCATCAGGTTGAGTACCGCCAAGGTACAGAGGTAGCTCTTGCTGGCGATTTGCGTTTCGGATCCAGCCCGGAGCGGGACGACGACGGCGCAACGACCCTCCAGCGTGCTCTCCGGCTGATTGACCAATGCAACCGTGCGCGTGCCGACGGTGGCCCCGTCTACCAGATCCAGCACCTCTCTGGTGGCACCGGATTTGGAGATCGCTACGACCATGGTGTCCGCGGTCACCAGCGCTGCCCGACTCTGCGCCAGCCGGTGCGCCGTCTGGGCTGTGGCGAGGATCCCGTTGCCGATGAGTTGATCGAGGACTGCGAATGGTGCGCAATACGAACTCCCCATCCCGGCGAACGCCAGCCGGCGATAGCCACCGTCGCGAAACAAGCGCCCGACCGCGCCCAGAGCCGCGCCACCCTCGCTGCTATAGCAGTCGAGCAGATCCCGTAGCGCCTCGCCCTCGGTGATGGCTTCACCCAGGAATGCATTCATTGCTTCGCGCCCCGCTTGTCTGGCCTGCCATGGATCTCCCGGTTGGGGGATCTCCCGGCTGGGGGATCTCCCGGTTGGGGCGGCGCGTGCCGCCATCACGTCTGGAGCCGATGGCGCGTCAGCGGAGGCCGGTCAGAAATCATGACCGACGATCACGCCCAAACTCTCTGGCAGAATTACGGCGGCAGAAATCAGACGAACGCCTTGGCGGCGCGCAGCGACCGTCAGCTTGCGCTCATCTCTCGGCCGCGCTTGAGGGCTGGGTGGACCGCCTTGTTCATGATGTGCAGGTCGCTGCCGATTACATGCGCGCTCGTCCCGACAATCAGCGGGTCTGCACCAGTAATGATGCTCCGATCCTTTTCATCGTACGGGATCAGGTTCAGAAAATGCTGCATCGCATTGAGGCGGGCGCGCTTCTTGTCGTCGGACTTGACGATCGTCCAGGGCGCGTCCGCGGTGTCGGTATAGAAGAACATCGCCTCTTTGGCTTCGGTGTAATCGTCCCATTTGTCCAGCGAGGCACGGTCGATCGGCGAAAGTTTCCATTGCTTGAGTGGGTCGACCTCGCGCGCGGCAAAGCGCCGGCGCTGTTCCTCACGACTGACCGAGAACCAGAATTTGATCATGGTGATCCCGGAACGAGCGAACATACGCTCGACTTCCGGGCATTGCCGCATGAACTCGAGATAGTCATTGGGCGTGCAGAAGCCCATGACGCGCTCAACGCCGGCGCGGTTGTACCAGGATCGATCGAACAGCACGATTTCTCCAGCGGCGGGGAGCGGGGCGATATAGCGTTGGAAGTACCACTGCGTTCGCTCTCGCTCAGTCGGCTTCTGTAACGCGACAACCCGGGCGGTTCGCGGATTCATGTGTTCGGTGAAGCGCTTGATCGTGCCGCCCTTACCCGCCGCGTCACGCCCCTCGAACAGCACGACGATGCGCTGCCCGGTTTTCTCTACCCAACGCTGCGCCTTGAGCAACTCGCGTTGCAGTTCGAGCATGTGCTCCTCATAGGCTTTTGCCCGCATCGGGGTCTTGTACGGATACTCGCCAGACTCGAAGAGCCGGCGGATCGCGGTAGGATCGTGCCGCAACGCCGCGACGATCCGCGTCGGGTTGGGCGAGGCGTCAGGTTCGTTTGCGACAATTGTGGGCAGGTCGACGAGCACGGCGGTTTGGCCGTTCGCTGCCGGATCCTCCGCGCCGTTCGATGTTTCGATCAACCGTTTGACCATGATTCACGTCCGCGCCATTATCAGCGGACACGTGTATCATGTCAAAAGAATTCTACCTGTAGTTGTAAGACATGATCGACCCGAGGCCGGAGCTGGTCAGGCTTTCACCGTCCCGCAATGCTTCGCCGCTTTCAGTTCCCGCTCAATCGCCTCCACCAGGTCGGGATTGGCGCGCCTGATCTGGTGCGCCCGCAACGTCGCCGCAAGGTTCGCCGGGCGGTGCATTTCCCACGCCTCGAGGAACAATAAATCCGATCGAACCCTGGGATCGTGAGTTTCCTGCAGGGCCAGGGAGACAGCACGCGTTATCGGCTGGCGCTGCAGAAAATCATCCATTGTTCCCTCACCCATTCCTTGATCCGTTCGACCAAATAGGAAGTGGGACGGCGCATCACCACCCTGTCGCGATGACAAGGGGGTGAATTAACGCGATATAAGGAATCTCAATACCGGTACAAGTCATGTTTGAACGGTCCTTGATCATTGACGCCAATGTACTCAGCCTGTTTTTCCGTCAATTTGGTCAGTTTCGCGCCAACCTTCGCGAGGTGCAGTGCAGCAACTTTTTCATCAAGTTGCTTGGGCAACGTATAGACCGTTTTTTCATACTTTCCTGCCGGCGCATTGAACAATTCGATTTGCGCCAGCACTTGGTTGCTGAAGCTGGCGCTCATGACAAAGCTCGGATGTCCGGTCGCATTGCCCAGGTTGACCAGCCTGCCCTCGGAGAGGAGGATGAGGCGTTTGTTGTCAGGGAATACGACCTCATCGACCTGCGGCTTGACGTTTTCCCATTTGTAATTGCGCAATGCGTCGATTTGAATTTCCGAGTCGAAATGGCCAATATTGCACACGATTGCGCGGTGCTTCATTGCGCGCATGTGGTCGATGGTAATCACGTCGACATTGCCGGTGGCAGTGACGAAAATATCGCCCATCGAAGCCGCGTCGGCCATGGTGACGACCTGGTAGCCCTCCATCGCAGCCTGCAACGCGCAGATCGGATCCACCTCCGTCACCATCACCCGGCAACCGGCGTTTCGCAGCGACGCGGCCGAGCCTTTGCCGACATCGCCGAACCCGTTCACCACCGCGACCTTGCCGGCCATCATGACATCGGTGCCGCGGCGGATACCATCCACGAGTGATTCGCGACACCCGTAAAGGTTGTCGAACTTCGACTTGGTCACGCTGTCGTTCACGTTGATGGCAGGTGTCAGCAGGGTGCCGGCTTTGGCCATGTCCCATAAACGGTGCACGCCGGTCGTGGTTTCCTCGGAAATGCCACGTACATCCTTCAACATATCCGGGTATTTGTTGTGCATCAGCAGCGTCAGGTCGCCGCCGTCATCCAGGATCATGTTCGGCGTCCAGATTTCACCATTCCCCTGGGCTGGCCCGCGCACCGTCTGTTCGATGCACCACCAGAATTCTTCGTCGTTCATGCCCTTCCACGCGAACACCGGGATGCCCGCGGCAGCAACTCCGGACGCTGCGTGATCCTGGGTTGAGAAAATGTTGCATGACGACCAGCGCACCGTGGCGCCGAGTTTGGTCAGCGTCTCAATCAGAACCGCGGTCTGAATGGTCATATGCAGGCAGCCGGCAATGCGGGCGCCCGTCAGCGGCTTGCTGGTGCCGAATTCCTCGCGGATGGCCATCAGGCCGGGCATCTCATCCTCGGCCATGCTGATTTCCTTGCGGCCCCAATCAGCGAGCGAGATATCCTTAACCTTGAAATCCTGGGTTGTGGTAGCGGTGGCCATTCTTGTCGCTCCTGATTGATGCAGGGGTCATATAAAGATATCAGCATGTCTGCAAGCAAGATCGGCAGACACTCCGTCGTCATCCACGCCACAGCAGCAAACTCAAGGTGGGTCGGATTCGGCGCAACCGCTGCGCCGGCGGAACAGGCATAGTTCCGGCTCGCCTGGACGTGCGTCGTCGGGGAAGCAACTGACCGGAGTGAAACCCGCGGGCCGGTGCGCAGCCTCGGCGATCACATGCGAATACGGGCTGCGCAGCTGCGATACCGGGCCGCCCTGCCACTCCACCGTGAAGCGCAATGGGAATGGGGCACCTTTCAGGCGGACCTCCGGGATATAAGGGTCGAACATCAGCGGCACGTCACGGTTCAAATAGGTGTAGCCGCCACTCTGCCAGGATGGGATGTCGCGCACCTGAAGCCCGCACAAATCCGGCTCTCGGTGCGCCGCGAGGAAGGCCTCCACCATGCCGCGTTGGAACGACCAACGCCCACCCAACGGCCCGGTGCCGATGTAGCATGACAGCAGCGCGCTGAGCGCCAGAAACACCGGGCCTCCCACCGTCACGGTGCGCGGACCGAAGCGAACCGCCAGCTGCCGCAGCAGGTAGCTTGCCCCGAGCCCAATCAGGATCGGCATGGCGGCGATCGTCAGATAAATGAACCGCACCTCTTTGTGCGGCACCAGGCTGTGGGTGAGCAGCGTTACCAGCGCAGCGATCCCGAGGGCAGGAAACCGGATCGCCCCCACTACCGCGAGCCCAAGCAACAACGGCAGCGGTACCAGCGCGACCGTCAGATATTCCAAATAGTAGGCCGCACCCTGTGTGCCGATTGCGGTCGCGATCCCTTGCAGCGAATTCCGGAAAAAGTTCAGCCAGATCGACTGGAACGCTCCACCCCAGGTGATCGCATCGAGCACGCCGGAGAATGGCAACAGTACCGACGTCATGCCAAGAAACACCCATTGCCAGTGCCTCGCCTGGCGACGGAATTGCCACATCGCCGCCAGCAGTAGCGCGGGTGCGTATTGATACCGCAGACAGATTGCGGCACCGAACAATGCGCCGACCCAGAAGCCGCGCCGGGTCGTGCTCTTGCCCACCACGCCGAGAAACAGCGCAGCGATCGCACAATGGGCGGCGAGCACCTCGGTCATCACCGCGGGAGCAAAATAGATCAGGTCGAACCAGATGGCGCAGAAGCCGCCGGTCACAATCGCGCCCATGCGGCCGCTATCGCGCTCACCCGCACGGAAGCCGATCAGCACGATTACCATCGACAGCACGATGCACGCTGTGCGGACGAGGTCGACATACAGCATGGGATTGTCGCTGAACCATGCGGTCGCCTGCATCGCCAGGGCGATCAATCCCGGCAACAGCCAGGAGCGAACGCCGTCATCGAACTCCCACGGCACGATGCCCGAGCCGAAGGCCAGCCGGTGGCCTTGCTCGAAATATTGGATGGTTTCGTCGAAGAACAGCACGTGCGTCTGGGTCAGGCAGGTGCCGAGCCGTAAGGCGAAGCCAAGCAGCAAAATCGCCGGCAGGGCAAGCGCCCCTACTTTGGGTGCGACCCGAAACCCCGGCGTTGTGACAAACGGGATGGCTTCGCTCGAGGACACGCGCACTCCGACGCAAACGCGCGCTTATGCCGTCGGCAAGTTTACCGCCCGGTTGCGAATATGGCTGGAATCACGCGTCGCGGCCCAACGGCAACGGCTGCTCGCCCAACATATCCTTAGCGATAATGGCGCGGGCTTCGTCGAGGTCGAGATGGTGCGTTTCGATCATGTCGGCCGTCTCGGCCAGGATCGCATCAACGTCCTGCATCAATTTCAGGCGCTTGAACAGGTCGGGCCGGGTCAGGCCCATGCTCTCGCCGACCAGTTCGAGGAAATTGACCACTTCGAACGGCCAGTCGCGCTCGTGGCTGCAAAGTTCACGATGGCAGGCATGGTAGATCCCGGCGAGCGTGGTGACGCCGGCCTGCTCCGCATCCTCCAGCTGTTGGCGGTGCACCGAGCGTTTGAACTCCGGCAGTGGCGCCAGCATGTTGCAGTGGTAGCCCAGACGCGGCTGCCGCAAGTCCACAAAATCGAGACCGGGGATCGCCCGCAGGATCGCCTGAGCCGATTCCGTAACGCCTCCAACGCCCGGGTGCTCGTGCAAACCGACGCGTTTGTGGACCGGGTGGACCATCAGCGGGCGCAGGTCGTCCAGCCGCTCGGCCAGAAACCGCACGATTGGTTTCATGTCGAACGGATCGTCTGATTTGCCCGGGGCAACCACTTCGGACAGTTGGATCTGGCAGGTCGGGCACCAGGACAGTGCACGCGGCGCGGCCCCCCGCAGACGGTCGATGGTGCGGTAGGCAATGCGGCCCGAGGTGGCGAGGTCGCCGGCACGGAATTGCAGGATGCCGCAACAGGAAGATGGCCCGCCCATGACCTTGTACGGCACCTGCATGGCATCGAGAATGTCCAGGCATAGCAAGGCAATGTGCGGCGTCTTCATCAGGTTGCAGCCGGTGTAGAATACAATTTCGGGCGCCGTGTCCGGTTCGTTTTCCGGCCGGAAGCGGGCGAGCAGTTCGGGTGGCAATTGCAGGCGAGACAGCACACGGACGCCGGTGGTCATGACACCAAAGCCGGCAAATCCGGTTTTACGGCGCGCGTCGTCCGGCTTGCGTGAGGCCAGCTCGAGCCGAGCCATCGTCAGCATGAAGCGCGGATCGACCCCGTGCTGGCATTGCGGGATGCAATGCCCACTGCCGGAACACACCGCGGCCCACCGCGCCGCATCCGCATGCTCGCCACCGCGCAAGATTGTCAGGATGCCCTCGGTGAGTTTCCCCGGGTTGGAAGCATCAATCCCGGCCGGCCCAGGCATCGGGCACACTTCCGCACAGGCCCCGCATGCCACGCAACGGTCCAGTACTTGAGCCGTGCGGGTCTTCATCGCGAGATCGAGCGGCGGGATGTCCATTGCTTTTACTCCCCGAATGACGGCCTTCGGGAAGGATGCCTCATATTGCGGCAACTTTCCAGGGTGCATGGCAAGCGGACACGGACCGCAGGTCATTGAAGTCGTTTTGTAGCGTGCCGATCAGGCGTTGCAGAAGTTGCACCCACCAACCCACGGTGGGCTCATATTTGCAGATGCCGGGCCTTGGACCAATTGATTCAGGCCATGCTCAAGATGGTCAGGCTCGATGTGAAATTATTGCATGAAGCATACGAGCGCAAACATTGAGCACCGATAGCCGGAGCTACGGACGACGCTTGCTTGCCGCCATTGCAATGGCGGGGACCGCGCCTTCAAACGAAATGCGTCAGCAATGATCCGCGGTGCAGTTGCGAGAAATTCGTAAACATTCGCTGGCGGCTTCGGCCGCAGGCCGCGCGTTGCCAACCATAAGCCGATCCGTAAACACCAACTCGCGCACGCGAGCCTCCAGCACGGAACGCAACGCAAGTTGCGGCTGCGGATTCGCAGTCACTGCATCGAAGACCATACGTGCACGCGGTTGCAACGATGCTGCACAGGAATTAGCCGCGGCCCAGTCTGCGTGCGCCCCCTGCGCGGCACACATATAGAGCAATGCAATCCAGGCGATTGTCTGTTTCATTCCGGCACCTCGACATCATGGTGGGCGCGTGCCCCTCGTCGCGACGATACCTTTGGAATTGTTTATATCAGGTTACCGGCGCGGTCCATAGGGGGTAAGCGGCGGCCTGGCCACCGCATGGTCGTGCAGAAAACATGCTTTGCTCACCTGGAAGATAGCGAAATCAACGCACAATGGCGTGCTCGACCTGCTACGCCACGCAAGGATTGCGTACCGTCAACCGGCTGTGAAAGGGACATTGAGACAAAAATTTAATGTGCCGCCGATTCCCAACATACTCCCAACATACATTGTGCAATGCAAAACCCCTCCTCGATTCCGGTGCGGCTGCCAGGTCGGCCGACCAGGCAAATTTACCATGCAAGCTCAACGCGTTGGATTGGCCGAAGTTCCGACTCCTGATCGATCATCCGGTGCACCGAAGCCAACCCGGGCTACAGGCGCATCCAATCAGGTACCTGCGGCGTAACAATCGTCCCATCGCTCGTCAGAGCGCTCTCCAGCGCCTCCAACCGTACCACTGCCATGCCTAGCTGGCCGCTTGCCGAGCGCATGGTGCCAACTTCGCGCCCATCGCGCAGCAGTGGCGCGCCAGGCGGCAGCATCGCCCCATCGATCCGCACCGGCACAAGGCGCCGCTTCACCAGGCCGCGATACTTCGTCCGCGCCGTGAGTTCCTGGCCCATGTAGCAGCCTTTGGTCCAGGACACGCCGTTCAGTTCGTCGAACCCGGCTTCCAGCAGAACCGACTTTTCCGATTCAAGATCGCGCGAACCGTCCGGCAGGCCAAGACCGATTCGGTGTTGGTCCCAGTCAATATCGGCTGCGTTGGCGACAATTGGCTCAGCCGTCAACACCCGCCACCCGGCCTCTGGCAGCCGAGGGTCACGGGCGGCGATCCCGGTTACCTCCGGCTCACCGTCCCACGCGACATATACAAGCAAATCGGCGTCGCTGAGCGCTACGCGGGAGCGCAATCGGTATCGCGACAGCCGCTGTTGCACCATCGGCAATTGCGCCCGCTCGCAGTCCAGCAGCAATCGCTCACCGTCGGAAAGGATGAAGAAATCTGCCAGCCACTTGCCTTGTGGTGTCAGCAATGCAGCCCACACCGCGCTTCCAGGTTTGGCCGCGGCCACGTCGTTGGAAACGAGCCCCTGGAGGAAGTCGATCCGATCCTCCCCGGTGATCGCGATCACGGCTCGCGCAGGCAATGCGGCGATCTTGGTCATGAAGGAAAGGTAAGAAACTCCCACCGATGCGCAAGTGCCCTGCAAGGTCGCGACGTGGATTGTAGCTGGCCCCGGAGCGTCCGGAACGGTAGGAACTCTTTTCGCGGGCTCGCTTCGTGCCCTGGGGAGCGATGGTATGTGCGGCATTGCCGGTCTGATTCTTTCTACCGGTGCGCCGCCGCCCGACCCTGTCGTGATTTCCCGCCTGATCGACAGCCTGCAGCACCGAGGCCCCGACGGCACCGGTCACGCCGTCGTCGGCCGCGTTGCCATGATGCAAAATCGGCTGGCGATCATCGATCTGGTGACCGGCGATCAGCCGTTGTTCGCCGGATCGGCCACGCTTGTGGCGAACGGCGAAATCTATAACTATCGCGAACTGCGCGCAGCGATGCCCGCCGTTAACTATGCCACCAACAGCGATTGCGAACCGCCGCTGTACTACTGGTTACGTGACGGGCCGGATTACGCACGGGACCTGCGTGGCATGTATGCCATCGCGATCCATGAGCGGCATCAGCACAGCGTCACCCTCACGCGCGATCCGTTCGGCATCAAGCCGCTGTATATCGCCCAGGTAAAGGGGGGAATGGCGTTTGCGTCGGAGGCGCAAGCGTTGTTGGAGGCAGGCCTTGTGCAGCGCCAGGTCCGGCCCGCGGCGCGCGAGGAATTGTTGCAACTGCAATTCACCACCGGTGCTGACACGATTTTCGAAGGCATCCAACGGGTGCTGCCGGGCGAGACCATTACCTGCGCCGACGGTCACATTCTCGATCGCCGCCGCATCTCGTGGATCCCCGAGGGCGGGCCGGAAAACATCGACGAGGACGCGGCCTTGGCTCGGCTGGATCGCGCGTTGGAGGAGAGTGTCGATTTGCACCAACGCAGCGACGTGCCGTACGGCATGTTCCTGTCCGGCGGCGTCGACAGTGCGACCCTGATCACGCTGATGGCGCGGCTGAACAAGGAGCCGGTGCGGGCTTACACGGCAGGTTTCGATGCACCCGGTGCCGCGGATGAGCGCGCGCACGCCGCCGCGGTGGCACAAGCCGTCGGCGCACACCATGAGTCGATTGAAGTGACCGAGGCGATGGTCTGGCAGCATCTCCCGGAGATCGTCGCCTGCATGGACGATCCCGCTGCCGATTATGCGATCATTCCGACCTGGTTCCTGGCACGTCTCGCGCATCAGGATGTCAAGGTTGTGCTGACCGGGGAAGGCGGCGACGAGATTTTTGCGGGTTACGACCGCTATCGCAAAGCGATCCGGCCGTGGTGGCGCGGCGGACGCGCGATGTGGGCGCGCGGCAGCTTCGACAAGGTGCCGGTGTTGCGTGTGCAGCCTTCAATTTGGCGCGATGGCATGGCAGCGGCGGAAGCACGTGCGCTGGACAGCGGGATGTCGCGGCTGGCTGCTGCCCAGGCGACCGATATGACGGACTGGCTGCCGCACGATTTGCTGCTGAAGGCCGACCGTTGCCTGATGGCGCACGCGGTGGAGGGGAGAATGCCGTTCCTCGACAAGGGCGTGGCAGCGGCGGCGTTCCGGCTGCCGGATGCGATGAAGGTGCGTGACGGGGTCGGCAAATGGATTCTTCGAAAATGGTTGGAGAAGAATCTGCCGATGGCCCGGCCGTTCGCACCGAAACAAGGATTTACGGTTCCGATTGGAGAGTGGATCAAGGGACGCGGTGCGGCGCTTGGCCCGCTGGTGGCGCACCAACCGGGCGTGTTGGAAATCGCTCATCCTGACCGCGTCGAGGCGTTGTTCCGCGACATCAGGCGCTGGCGGCACGGCTTTGCCTGCTGGAAGCTGCTGTTTTACGCGTTGTGGCATCGCCGGCACATCATGGGACTGCGACCGGCTGGTGACGTGTTCGAAACGCTGGCCGCCACCGGATAATCCACCATGCGTTTTCGTTCATGATGGCGGCGATTTGACGGTGGGGGTCAGGAACCGTCGCCTGGCGCTGCTCGCGCCGTTCCAATTGCGCGACTTCCGCTGCCAGTTCCGGGCGGACATGCTGACCTCCTGGGGCATCGAGATGGAGGTCGTGATCCTGGGCTGGTACATTTTGATCGCAACGGGATCGGTTTTGCTGCTGACCGTTTACAGCTCGTTGCAATACTCCGGCACGCTGATTGCGCCTCTGTTCGGCATGGCGGGCGATCGGTTCGGTCATCGCAACGTCTTGTGCGGAATGCGGTTTTGCTACGCCGTTTTGGCCGCACTGCTGATGCTGCTGGCGTTCACCGGCACGATGCGGCCGCTTTACGTGATGCTGATCGCCGCCGTGAACGGGCTGGTGCGGCCGTCGGACCTGGCGATGCGGCAGGCGCTGGTCGCCGATATCATGCCGAATGAGCAACTGATGGCGGCGATGGGTGTCGCGCGCACCACGGCCGACTCGGCGCGTATCTTCGGCTCCCTGGCGGGTGCATCACTGGTGGCGCTACTGGGAATCGGACCGGCCTATGTTGGGGTCACGCTGTTCTATGGTCTCGGGCTGATGCAGACCAGCCTGATCTCGGCCAGGAAACCGGGCTCACCCGCAAGCACACGTGGTGGCCTGGCGTTCCTGAAGGAAGTGTGGGAGGGCGTGTCCTATGTCCGCCACAGGCCGCTTGAGATGGCCGGAATTTGGGTGGCGTTTCTGGTCAATTTGCTGGCGTTTCCGATGACCAGCGGATTGCTGCCTTATGTCGCGAAGCAGATTTACCATACCGACCAGACCGGCCTTGGTACTTTGGTGGCCTGCTTTGCTGCCGGTTCCTGCACGGGCTCACTGGTGATCGGTTCGATCGGGCGAACGCTGCGCCCCGCGCGGATGATGTTGATTTGCGCTTCGCTGTGGTTCGCCTTGCTGCTGGTGTTCGTGCAGGTCGCCAACCCGGCTGCTGGTCGAATGACGCTGCTGCTGGCGGGTATCGCGCAAAGCCTGAGCATGGTGCCGCTGTCGACCATGCTGCTACGCAGTGCCGGGCCAAAGTTTCGCGGCCGGGTCATGGGTGTGCGGATGTTGGCAATCTACGGGTTGCCAATCGGTCTGCTGGTTGCCGGTGTGCTGATCCCCTGGATTGGCTTTCGAGTCACGGCGTCAATCTATTGTTTGCTGGGGCTCGCGCTGATGGCGTTAATCGGCGCGCGGTGGCACCAGGTGATCTGGCCGCTCGATGCGGTCGGGAACCAAAGATGATGACACTCGCCGGCCGATGCTGACGATAGCACATGTCGGCCGCCGGTTCCCGAACGGTGTGGAAGCCTTGCGTGACGTTTCGCTGCTTCTGCACGATGGTGACTTTGTCGCGTTACTGGGGCCATCCGGTTGCGGCAAGTCAACTCTGCTGCGTCTGATTGCCGGCCTGGATCGGCCTGACAGCGGAACGTTGCTATGGGCTGCCGGGGCGCCGCCGGGTCCAGGAGAAATTGGCTACGTCTTTCAGGATGCAACGCTGCTGCCCTGGGCAACGGCGGAGGACAATGTCTGGCTGCCGTTACGGCTGCGCGGGATCGCCCGGACCGCAGCGCGGGATGACGTGGCAGCGGTGCTGAATCGGGTCGGTCTGAATGGATTTGAAACAGTGCGGCCCGCGCAACTCTCGGGTGGCATGCGGATGCGGGTGTCGATAGCGCGGGCTTTGGTCACGCGGCCACGCCTGCTGCTGATGGACGAACCGTTCGCAGCGCTGGATGAGTTTACGCGGCACCGCTTGCAGGAAGATTTGTTGGCTCTCTGGCGTGACATCGGTTGCACCGTGGTGTTCGTAACGCATTCGATTTATGAAGCGGCGTTCCTCGCCCGTCGGATCGTCTTAATGACGCCGCGACCTGGGCGGATCGGTCAGGAAATAGCGTCGCCATTGGCGCAGACGGCGGACACGCGGCTCGATCCGGCTTACGCTGCGCTGGTAGCAGAAGTTTCACATGCGATGACGGCGTTACTGGACGCGCCATGAAGCAGCCGCTCAGCCCGCGCCAACTTGCCATGCGGGCGTTTTTGCATCGACCCGTGGCGGTGGCCGGCCTGGCGGTCATTGTTCTGTTCGTTGCAGTGGCGGTGTTGGCGCCGGTTCTTTCACCATACGATCCAATCGCCACGTCGTGGACTGCAATCCGTAACGCGCCGTCGGCGGCACATTGGATGGGCACCGACGAGGACGGCCGCGACGTGTTGTCGCGCGTCGTCTATGGTGCGCGGGCAAGCTTACTGGCGGGCGTGGTTTCAGTGCTGATCGCCGCCGGCATTGGCGTCCCATCGGGTTTGGTAGCTGGCCTGTCCGGACGCTGGGTGGATGCGGTGCTGTCGCGCATCGTCGATGCAATGTTGGCCTGTCCGTTTCTGATCCTGGCCATCGCGCTGGCGGCTTTTCTGGGACCTGATCTGACCAATGCAATGATCGCGATCGGCGTTTCGACAGCGCCACGTTTCATGCGCGTGGCACGCGCCGCGACGCTCGACGCTGCCAGCAACGATTATGTCGAAGCGGCTCGTGCACTGGGCAACCCACCCTGGCGCGTGGCACTGCGCCATGTGCTGCCCAATATCGTGCCACCGCTGCTGGTGCAGGGCACGCTGGCGATCGCCGCCGCCATCATCGCCGAGGCGTCGCTGTCGTTTCTGGGCCTGGGTCAGCAACCGCCGGACCCGTCCTGGGGATCGATGTTGAATTCCGCTCAACGATTCCTGTCGCAGGCGCCATGGCTGGCGGTGTTTCCGGGTCTGGCGATCTTTTTTTGCGTACTGTCGTTCAATCTCGTCGGCGATGGATTGCGCGATGCGCTGGATCCGCGAGGCCGGCAGTGATGCATCTTGAAACCATCATGCGGTCCGATCCCGATTTGATGGCCGTACTGGAATACCTGCGTTGCGCCGCACTTGCCGTCATTGATCGGAGCGGCACATGATCAAGCGCATGGCGGTTTGTCTCGTGGCGCTGCTCTGGCCGGCGTTGGTTTCTGCCGCTTGTGTGGTGCAGCAACGCGCCAACGTGAAGTTGCAGATCGTTGGTACGGTTGTGCTGGTGCCGGTTGCGGTGAACGGCATTGGAGGCAGCTTCATTCTCGATACGGGAGCGGCGCAAACCGTAGTGACTCCTGATGCGGTCAATCATTTTGGTTTGGCACTGGACGAGTGGACTGCAACCACGATGCGCGGCGTCGGTGGCGTTGAGCGGCGGCGCAACGCGGACCCTCGCTCGGTCGAGCTTGGCGGCGTCGCGTTGCACCGGCGGAGCCTCGCGCGCGATACAACGTTACGCGTGGCGAGATTGCCGAGGAACATGGTCGGGGGACGGCAGATCGACGGACTTCTGGGCCGGGATTTTCTGTCGCTGTTCGATCTCGATCTGGATTTCCCGCGGCAAACACTGACGTTATACGACGTGCATGGCTGCACGGGACGGTTTCTGCCGTGGACCGAACCGTACTTGTCCCTTGCGGTCGACAATCCTACGGAAAGCGCAGTGGTGGTTCCGCTGGTTATCGACGGCGTGCCGTTGCGGGCGCTGTTGGACTCCGGCGCCAGCCGGAGCCTGGTCGCGGCGCCCGGCATGGCCCGTCTCAAACTGGGCTTTGACCAACTGCAGGGTGACCCGAGCCAAATCGTCAGTGGCGTGGGTCCGCACACTGTCACAATGTGGCAACACAAATTTCGCGAACTTCAGATCGGCAGCGAGAGCTTCGCCAATCCGGTGTTTCTCGTCGCACCAATTCAATTACAACCAATCAGCGACATGCTGTTGGGCGCAGACTGGCTGCTCGGCCGCCGGGTCTGGATTTCCTATGCGACCGATCAACTTTTCGCCACGAAGTAAGGCAGGAGCGGCACCATGGGCCTTTTCAGTTGGATCGTTCTCGGCCTGATCGCCGGATACATCGCTCACCGTATCATGGGGCAACGCGGTCAGGGGTTCTTTATGAACACGGTGTTGGGCGTCGTCGGCGCGGTGGTCGGCGGCGAAATCATGACCCTGCTTGGCCGGCATGATGTCACTGGCCTGAACATTTACAGCATGGCGGTCGCGGTCGCGGGCGCCATCGTCGTGCTGGCGGTGGTGCAGTTCGCACGAAGATAACCCATTCCGGTTGACCTGGGTCAATGGCGATACCTCATCGGGGTGGGACGATGGCCCGGTTGATCCCCCGGACAAGCCGGGGGACGACCATGACACTCACTATCCCGATCGGGTGGCGCTGATGGCTTCCCACACGCGTCCTGGTGTCGCTGGCATGTCGAAGTGTCGAATGCCCAGTGGTGCCAGGGCGTCGTTGACAGCGTTCATGACGGCGGCCATGGCGCCGACTGTACCGGCTTCGCCAACACCTTTGGCACCGATCGGGTTTACCTTGGTCGGCACTTCGCGGGTGGCCAGCCGGAAGTCCGGCAAATCGCCGGCCCGCGGCATTTGGTAATCCATGAATGACGCTGTCAGCATCTGGCCAGAATCCTGGTCGTGCACGATGACTTCCCCCATCGCCTGGCCGATGCCCTGCACGACACCGCCATGGATCTGACCGGCGACAATCATCGGATTGAGCACTTTGCCGAGTTCTTCGACAGCGGAATAACGCACGACCTCGGTGACGCCGGTGTCGGGGTCAATTTCGACCTCACAAATATGCGTGCCGTTCGGGAAGGTGCATGCGGTTGCCTGGAACTCTCCGCTTTCGGTCAGACCGCCTTCCTCGCCAGGCGGCACGAAGTTAGGGTCGAACGAAGCACGGCCGACGCTGGCGATGTCGACCGAGCGGTCGGTGCCGGCAATATGAAATCGCCCCTCGCGAAGTTCGATGTCAGTCACTGACGCTTCCAGCAATTCAGCGGCGAGTTTCTTCGCCCGCTCGATCACCTTGTCGACCGCAAGCGTAACCGCAGAGCCGCCGATGCACAGTGCTCCGGAGCCACCGTTACCTTTGCCAAACGGAAGCTGGTCGGTGTCGCCTTGTTCGTAAAGCACGTTTTCCAGGGGCACGCCGAAACGTTCCGAGACGATCTGGCAGAATGCAGTCTCCAGGCCTTGGCCAACGGACATGGAGCCGGTACGCAGGATCAGTTTGCCGTCCTCGGCGAATCTTAGCGTCGAAAGATCCCTCGCTGGGCGTAGGAATGGCCCACCGGCGACCTCGATGCAGTTGGTCAGTCCGATGCCACGCAGCTTGCCACGGGACTCCGCTTCGGTTCGCCGTACGTCGAAAGTCTCCAGTTCTGCCAGCTCGGCGGCTTTGGTCATGTTGCCCTCAAACTCGCCGCAGTCATACGTGAACGTAAGCGCGGTCTTGTACGGCATCGCCTCCGACGGAATGAGGTTGATCCGCCGCAGTTCGTAAGGCGAGATGCCGCGTTCGCGGGCCGCAACGTCGATCAGGCGTTCGATCGCATAGGTCGCTTCCGGCCGACCGGCGCCACGATAGGCGGCGGTCGGCACGGTGTGGGTCATGATGCCGCACACCTCCGCTGAGATCGCCGGAATGATATAAGTGCCTGCGATGCCGCCGACATTGCCGACCGGCCAACCGGAGCGGCCCGAACAATATGCGCCCAGATTGGCGTTCCAGCGCAATTTCAGCGCAGTGATCTTGTTGTTTGCATCCAGGCCGAGTTCGGCGACAATACGCATTTCGCGCGCCTGCTCGTCGGTGAGAAATCCTTCGGTGCGTTCACTGATCCAGCGCACCGGACGGTTCAATTTTCGTGCCGCCCATGCGACAAGGACGACCTCGACGTGAACGCCGGACTTCATGCCGAAGGAGCCGCCGACGTCACCAGGCAGCACTCGGATGTCGGTCGGTGGAATGTTGAAGTTGCCGTTGGCCATACCGTTGCGCAAATTGAATGGCGATTGGTTGGACGCGTGCACGACCATGCGCCCATCGGGGCCGATTTCCGCCCAGGCGCCACGGGGTTCCATGGTGCTGGCGGTAACGCGGGAGACGGAGAATTCAAGTTTTGTTATGTGTGCGGCAGCGCGCAGGTTCGCCTCGGTGGCGTCAACGTCCCCGCGCTTCCAGAGATAACCGATATTGTCGGGATATTCGTCCCAGACCGCAGGAGCATCGGGCGCCATGGCAGCGATCGGATTGGTGACCAAGGGGAGTTCACTGTAATCGATCGTCACCGCCTCGGCGGCTTCCAGACCTGCGGCACGGCTCTCGGCCACGACCAGCACGACTGGCTCGCCAACGAAACGGACCCGGTCGCGCACCAGTAACGGCCGGTCAGTTTTTGCCGACGCACCACCGTCGGGTCGAGGGAAGCCGATGCCCCCGGGAATGGGTTTGACATCGGTCAGGTCGTCCGCCGTGTAGACGGCGACGACGCCCGGCATGCTACGTGCGGCAGCAACGTCGATGCCGGTAATCTGCGCATGCGCGTGGGGCGAGCGGAGCAGAATGGCGTGCAACATGTCGGACCGGCGCGCATCCGCCGCGTAGTTGCCGCCACCGGTCAACAGGCGTTGATCCTCACGACGGCGGACCGATTTTGATTCCAAGGTGCTCATGTGGCCTCTCCCTTCACGTCTGCACGTCACGTCACACGGGCCCCAGAGGCGGCGGCCTGGTCTTGCCAGGCATGGTATCCCGCGCGTATGGCCGACCCCTGTCATACCGCCAGAACCCGGTCCGGCAAAGGAGGAACCAAAATGTCCGACTCGCTGCACGTCATCCTGCGCAATCACATGAAGGAAAAGCTCGCCCGCGATGAGGTCGTGGCGTCGATGACGGTGCGCTTCGCCCGCTCGATCGAGATCGCGCAGATCGCCAAAACCGCGGGATTTGACACGCTTTATGTCGATATGGAGCACAATACGCTTTCGATCGATCAGACCTGCCAGATCTGCATCGCGGCACAACAGATCGGCATCACGCCGCTGGTGCGGGTGCCGGCCAATACCCCGGATTATATTTGCCGCGTGCTGGATGGCGGCGCGATGGGGGTGATCACGCCGCATGTCCGTTCGGCTGCCGAGGCGCGAGAGATGGTGCAACTGGTGAAATTTCCGCCGGTCGGCGGACGCTCCGCCGGCGGCGCATTGTCGCAGTACCAATACCGCAGTTTTCCCATCACCGAGACCAATGCGGCAATGAACAACGCGACCTCGCTGGTGTTGATGCTGGAAACCGCGGCGGCGCTGGAAAACGTCGAACAAATCATAGCCACCGACGGTGTCGACATGATGATGATCGGCAGCAACGATCTTTGCGGCGAACTGGGCATATCCGGCCAGTACGACACCCGAAACTGGCGGCTGCATTCGAGCGGGCGATCGCCGCGGCCCGCAAGGTCGGCAAGCATATCGGCGTTGGCGGCCTTGCAGCGCGCAACGATCTGATGACGAAATTCGTGCAGATGGGCGCGCGTTACGTGTCAACCGGCACGGACATGGCGTTCCTGATGTCGGCCAGCGTGCAAAAAGCGAAATTCGTACGGGAGATCAAGATTTAGAACGTCCCCAGCCCCATGATCCCGTCGGCGACGTCAAAATCGCCGACGATCTTCTTGCCGATCAGATCGCGCAACGTTTCCGACGCGCCGCCGCCAATCGAGCCATAACGCGCACCGCGATAAAACCGCGATACCGGAAACTCATCGGTGAAGCCGAAGCCGCCATGCACCTGCACGGCTTCGGTGGTCACTCGCAACGACATCTCATTACAGAAGATTTTCGCCGCCGCTGCCATGAACGGATCAGGGAACGGGTTGGCGGTCAGGCAAGCACGGTACAGCAGGCCACGCGCCGCCTCGATGTCCTTAAACATATCGGCGAGCTTCCAGCGGATGCCCTGGAAGTCGGCAATCGGCTTGCCGAAGATCGTGCGCTCGCGAACGTAATTCACCGCTTCGTCAAACGCACCCTCGGCGAGGCCGAGTGAAATGGATGGGTTCAGGCAACGTTGGGTATTGAACGCACTCAGCAGCCGGCGAAAGCCGTCCTCCTTGATCACCAGATTTTCCAGCGGCAACTCGCAGTCGTTGAACTGGATTTCGTGCAGGTTCTCGCCGCCCATGGTGTGATAGGTGCCGGTTACCTCGAAGCCTTTGGTATCGGGCTCCAGCAAAACGCAGCCGATGCCCTCACGGCCTGGCTTGCCGTCGATCCGGCTGAATACGACGAACATGCCGGCTTCACGCGCGCGACTGATGAGGGTTTTGGTGCCTTTCAGCACGATCCGGTCGCTCAGCACCCGCGTGTTGGTGCGATAGTTCGCGACGTCGGTGCCAGCATGGGGCTCGGTCATGCACACGGCGAGGATGCAATCACCACTGACCACGCGCGGCAGAATGCGCTCACGGATCGATGCGGGGGCATAACGGGCAATCACTCGGGTTTGCACCCCGGCTTCACCGAGCACCGCCATTGCTGTCACGTAATCGACCTTGGCGATTTCTTCCAGGATCAGCGCGGTGTCCAGGATCGGCAGGCCAAGCCCGCCGTACTCTTCCGGCACCGACATACCCAACACGCCAAGGTCAGCCAGTTTCTTCATATTTTCCCAAGGGAACGTGCCATCCATCCAGCGCTGGGCATTGGGTTTGAATTCGGCCTGTGCCAACTCCCGCACTGATGCGATCATTTCCCGCTGCTGTGGGGCAATCTGAAATTCCATGGTTGGTAACCCTTCAGCCGAGCGCGTGATTCAGGAAAGCATCCATCTTCGCTGTTGCAGCCTTGGACAAATCATTGGGAAACAGCGTGAAGCCGTGCGCCCCACCGGGGTAGATCGCCAGCTCGGCCGGGTTGCCGGCAGCGATCCAACGAGCGTGCATAAACAGCGTATCGTCCAGTAGGGCATCCTTGGTTCCCACACTGAACAGTGCCGGACAGAGACCGTGCAAGTCCGCATAAAGCGGCGAGATATCCGGCAGCTGCCGGTCCGTCACGGTCGGCAGGAACGCATTGCCAAACTGTTGAATATCGATCGTCCGCAATACCAGCCTCGTATTACCAAACTGCCTTTGACTGGGCGTTAAACTCATATCGTAAGCGCCATAGACCAGATTGGCGCCGCGGAAGCCGGTGTAACCGTATCGGTCGCGCATCCTTAACACAGTGACGGCTGACAAATGGCCGCCGGCAGACTCGCCACCGATGGTGAGGGCATCGGTGCCAAATTCTTTCCTGCCGTTTTGCACCAGCCAGGCGGCAGCAGTCTCGCAATCATCCGGACCCGCGGGATAAGGATGTTCCGGAGCCAGCCGATATTCCACGCTGACAACAGCCTGACCGGTGTTGTCTGCGATCCGCTCGAGCATCGGATCCTGCATGTCCGCACCACCTAGCACCCAACCGCCGCCATGGATATGCAAATAGATGCCACGCGGACTGGCCGGTGCGATCACGCGTAACGGAATCTCGTTGCCGTCCTTGCCGGTGATTGTGATGGTGCGCGCACGGCTCGACATCACCGGAGCGGGGAACGGCCCCTCACCCCGACGCCGAGCGGCACGGAACGCCGCTGGACCCATGATCCACCATTCCGGCAATCCGGTCATCAGTTGGATCATTTGTTCGTTCAGTTTGGCGGTATCGGGCGAAATCGCGTCAGCGCTGAACAAAGCCGGGTCGAACGGGCGAGTGTCGGTCATGGCGTGCCTCCTTCCCTGACCTTTTCCAACGCCTTCCAGTCAAAGGCAACGCCATGCCCCGGCGTATCCGGCGCAAGCGCCACACCCTCCCGAATCACAATCGGCCGTTCAATGTAACGATCGAGCCCGAAGCCATGCACCTCCAGGTACGACCGATTGGGCAGCGCTGCCAGCAGATGCACCGTCAGGTCATGTGCGCCGTGCGAGGTGACCGGCAAATTGTACGCCTCAGCCAAATGCGCGACTTTCATGAACACTGTGATGCCACCGCAATTGGTGACATCCGGCTCGGG
>Ga0187879_10000756_pt1 | contig 21598 bp, 17 predicted proteins | sample June2016WEW_19_1_FD_132423 | JGI IMG/M metagenome (GOLD analysis project Ga0187879, IMG submission 132423) | Peatland microbial communities from SPRUCE experiment site at the Marcell Experimental Forest, Minnesota, USA - June2016WEW_19_10 | ecosystem: Environmental > Terrestrial > Soil >... | reverse complement strand
TTCGCGGCCGCGTCTCCGACCCTCATTGTGGGATGCGCGCCTTCAGCAGGGACGCCTTTCAGCGAATGCGGCTGACCTCGGGCGGGATGGAGCTCGCTTCGGAGATGGTGATCAAGGGCCTGCTGGCCGGGCTGCGCATCTCCGAGGTCCCCATCATACTGCGTCCCGACGGCAGAATCAGTCATGGACCGCACCTAAGAGCATTTCGCGACGGATGGCGCCATCTGCGCTACATGCTGCTGCTGTCTCCCAACTATCTATTCGTGATTCCCGGAGCGGCTTGCATGCTGCTCGGCCTGATTCCGCTGGTATTGCTCGGCCCTGGTCCGGCAGCAGTCGCCGACGTGCGATTCGACTATCACTACATGATCCTTGGCAGTCTGCTAACGATTCTCGGCTCGCAGGCGGTGATGACCGGCCTGTTCGCCAAGGCTTACTGTCATGCTGCGCGGCTGTACTCACCCGATCGCATGCTCGAAGTCTTCCGCCGCCACTTCAGCCTTGAGCGCGGCCTCGTTCTGGGGACTGTACTGTTGCTGGCCGGATTCGTGGTGGACGCGAGAATCCTGATCGGATGGCTGCGCAGCGGGATGGGCGAGCTCAATGCGATCCGTCCAGCAACCCAGGCCTCGACGCTGATGATCATCGGCGCGCAGATCAATTTTGCATCGTTCTTCCTGAGCCTGCTCGGCATGTTCCCGTCCGATGCGGATGACGCTGCGCCGATCGTGGCCGAAGCGCTCGATGATATGGGCCCCGCGCGCGGTTCCGATTGACTCCGTTGCGCATCCTTTTCGTGTACGATTGCCTCTATCCGCACACCATTGGCGGCTTCGAGCGGTTCTATCGCGACGTAGCCGGGCGCTTGGCACGCAACCACGAAGTTACCTATCTAACGCGCACACAATGGAGCGCCGATCAGTCGCCGGACACGCCCGAAGGCGTGGAGTTGGTCGCGCTGAATTGCGGGCGGGATTTGTACGCCGCGTCTGGCCGGCGGCGCATCTTGCCGCCGCTTCGTTTCGGTATGGGCGTATTGGCTCATCTGCTCCGCAACCGTCATCGCTACGACATCGTACAGACTTGCAGTTTCCCCTACTTCCCGATGGTCTCCTGCGCGATGGTTCGCGTGCTCGGCGGACCCCCAATCGTGACCGACTGGATCGAAGTGTGGTCGGACGAATACTGGCAGAGCTATCTGGGAAGAATCGGCGGACGAATCGGGGCGGCCGTGCAAACCCTCTGCATTCGGCTGACGACGACCGCGTTTACGCTCTCCGAACTGAGTGCGAAATCGCTGCGTCAGAGAGGCTACCGAAACAGGTTGGTGATTCTCAAGGGACTATCGACTGACGCGCCGGCGCCGACAAGCCAGCTCCAGCTTCAAAGAGAGCCGCTGGTGGTCTTCGCCGGGCGGCACATTCCTGAAAAACATGTGACCGCGATTCCGGCGGCCATCGATCTGGCGCGGCAGCAGATTCCCGGCCTTCGGGCGCTGATTTTTGGCGACGGTCCAGAACGCTCGAGGGTGATAGAAGAGGTTAACCGGTTAGGACTCGAAGAGGTCGTTCGCTGTCAGGGAATCGTTCCGTGGCGTGAAGTCGAGGACGCGATCGGCCGCGCCATGTGCCTGATACTTCCGTCGCAGCGGGAGGGCTACGGCACGGTAGTAATCGAGGCGATCGCTCGGGGCACTCCCGCGATAGTGGTCCAAGGCCCCGACAACGCAGCGACCAGTTTGATCGTTGAAAACGTGAATGGGTTCGTTTCGTCGAGCGGGGAGCCGTCAATGCTTGCGGATCAAATCCTCAAAATTCATCGTGCAGGTCCGGAACTCGTTTCACGCACCTATGGCTGGTTTCGCCAACAAGCCGAGGGAATCGGCATCGAGGCTTCGATGGCTCAAATCGAGGAGACCTATCGGACGATCACTAGCACTAGCGGATGCTAGCAATGGTCATTGGGCTCGCGATTGCGGTGGTCCGGGTAGAGCGTTTTCCGGCGCGGAGTCACAAACACTTCGATACACCGCCAAGGTCGCACGCGCTGCGGCCGCCCAAGTGAATTGGTGGGCATGCCTTAGGCCCGCATCAACAACCTGTCGGCGCATATCTTTGTCTTCGAGCAGCCGCAACGCCTGCGATACAAACTCTCGAGGATCGGCAGGGTCCGCAAGCAGCGCCGCCGGGCCACCGACTTCCGGCATCGAGGAGACGCTCGACGCGATCACCGGCGTCCCGCACGCCATTGCCTCCAGGATCGGGAGGCCGAATCCCTCGTATAACGAGGGATAAATGAAGAGCTCGGCGCGGTTGTAAAACTCCACCAGATCGCGGTCTGGCACATCGGTTAGCACCTTCACCCACGGTCGCAGGTCCCGATACTTCGCCATCGTTAGCGGGTTCTTCCATCGCCAACCCGGGCGGCCGATGATGATCAGCTCCAGACGATGCCCGCGCCGATGCAGGGCGCGAATCACCTCGAGCAGCATCGGATGGTTCTTCCGAGGCTCCAAAACCCCCACCGTCAGAATGAACGGGTTAGTGATCTGATGGCGCCCTGCTAACTCCGAAGTCGCTTCGGTCGGTTGGAATATGGGATTGATGCCATGCGGGATGCACACGATTCTATCGTCGGACGCGAGGTTGGCCGCCACCAGATCGCGCCCCGTAGCGCGCGATGGCACGATTATGCGATTGGCGCGCCTTAGCGTCCGGCGCGTCAGAATGCGACTGGCCCAGACGCGATGGCGCGGGTGCATTGAGGGGAACAGCAGCGGCGTCAGATCCTGCAGCGTCACGACCTGTCTTATCGATACGGGCAGCGAGGAGCCGCCGAACAGGTTCGGGAAGTGAATCAGATCCAGATTGAACTCGCGGACCGGCCGCGAATAAGGACCGCCCAGCAGGGCCAGCGCTCGATCGATCTTCCGGGCGGGCATGAAGACGTTGTGTGCGCGGGGATTCTGATAAACGTCGAGGAAGCCACGACCGAATCGAATCAGGAAGTACTCGTTGACGGAATCCACTGTCAGCAAGTGCCGGATGAGGTGATAGATATAGACGCCGACGCCTCCATTGGCGATTCGGACTTCGCCGTTGACGATCCGCTCGTGCATCGAATCCGTGACAATGCCGATTCTGAGCGGGCGCGCGGAGGATTCAGTGGTCATTCGAGGTCACTCTGCCGAGGGCGGCAGCGAGGGGCATCGATAGCCGGGAAATATCCATTTACATTCGATCGACGCGTCTGGACCAAGCCGACCGGTTAGAAATGAGCAGCCGCCTTCGCGGGTAGATACCCGGCACGGTTGTAGTTAAGATTCTGCATCGCGATGCGGCAGACGCAAGTGGCATGCTGAATAGCAATCTCATCTTCCTGATTCAGAATCTGGTGCTCAAGGACTTTCGGATTCGTTACCGAAATATGTCGCTAGGAATTGCCTGGTCGGTGGTCAATCCGCTGCTCATGATGGGCATTTTGACCTTTGTGTTCACGCGCATTTTCAATAATCCCATCCACCATTTCGCCTTATTCGCGCTTTGCGCCTTGGTCCCATTTAACTTCTACAGCCTGGCCTCGAATGCCGGCTCGACCTCGTTGCTGGAAAACGCCACCTTGATCAAGCGAGTCCAATGCCCACGCGCGGTCTTTCCAATCGCGTCGGTGCTCTCGAGCTCGCTTCACTTCCTTATTCAAATCGCCTTGCTGATATTGCTCCTGCTGATATTCGGGCACAAGGTCAATCGCTACTGGCTCTGGTTGCCCGCGATTTGGGGGATGGAAGTTGTATTCCTATGTGGATTGTCGCTGATGACGGCGGCGCTCGATATCTACTACCGGGACGTTCGTTATCTGGTGGAGGCTTCGGGGCTGGTAATGTTCTGGGTAGTGCCGGTGTTTTATTCTCTCGAGATGGTTCCTCGCCGCTACCAGCAATTGTTCATGCTCAATCCGATTGCGGCGGTCGCGGTGGCGGGACGCCGGGTGCTAATCGATGGGGTCTCGCCATCTGCGAATTTGCTCGTGCCAATGAGCGTGGTTTCGATAATCCTGCTCGCGATGGGGTTCGTGGTATTCAGGTGGCTGGAGCGCGACTTCGCGGATTACCTGTAAGAGATGGCCACCCAAAGTAAGCTTGAGGAAGCTGCAATCCCAGCGGACAATTACGAGCACCAGGATGGACTCGGCAGGTTGAAACCTGCCGATTGTGTGATCAGCTTCGAGAGCGTCAACAAGAGCTACTTGCGCAATGCGAGCCGCTCGCTGCTGCGGCATCGACTGACCGCGTGGATCACGCGCGTTCCGGCGGACCGGTTCCCGGCGCTCAAGGAGGTATCGTTCGAGTTGCGCAGCGGGGAAAGCCTCGCGGTGGTGGGCGCAAACGGGGCCGGAAAGAGCACTCTGCTGCGGCTTGTTACCGGCGTCTCGGTTCCCGATTCCGGGCGGGTAGCGGTGCGTGGAACGATGGCGGCGGTGTTGGAACTCGGTGCCGGCTTTCATCCCGATCTGACGGGCGCGGAAAATTTGGTCCTGAATGCGTCGTTGCTGGGGTTCTCGCGCAGGAAGACCTACCAGCAATTCGATTCGATAGTTGAGTTCTCGGGGATCAAGGACTTCATCGATGAGCCGCTGCGTACCTATTCAAGTGGGATGATTTTGCGGTTGGCCTTCTCCGTAGCGGTGCGGCTCAATCCCGACATCCTAATAGTCGACGAAGTGCTTTCGGTCGGGGATCAGGAATTCCAGCGCAAATGTAGCGGCGAGATCAGGCGTTTAAAGAGTGCGGGCAAGACCCTGGTCTGCGTTTCACACAGCACGGCGATCCTGCGTGAGCTATGTGATCGGGGGCTTTGGCTCGAACATGGCGAAGTCAAAATGTGGGGGCCTTTGAGCACCGTCCTCGATAGCTACGAAGGTCGGATCAAACCCTTGTGAAGGCCGAACTACGGCCGACGTGTCCATCGTAGGACGATGATGGTCACTCATACGAACGGTGCGCTTGGATAGCGGGCGATGATTTCGCCGCGCTCGTTCACCAGTCCGCTACTCACAGGCCTACTCTGGGGCAGCCGCAATCCAAGCCAGGTGCGGGCTTCGCAATCGCGAAGCCCGCGCCCAAAAACGATCGAAGTTGCCAGAGATCAGATCGGCGAGACGGTCGAGGTCGGAGCGCCGTCGCTGGGAGTGTTACCCGTGACGTAGTTGTTGCCGAAGGAAACGAGCGCACCTCCGGAGGCGTTGAGTCCGATGGCGTTGCCGGTAACCGTATCACCCGCGATATACACCGTCGAGTCGGTTCCGTCCGACCTGATTCCGTGGCTGCCATTATTGTCCGCGGTCGAATTCTCGACGGTCATGGAAACCGCGGAAACATTCGAGATCGTGGTGAACCCGTTGAACGTGTTCGAGGAAGCGGCACTGTTGGTAACCGTCGCGGTCGTGCCGTCCTCAAAGATCATTCCGGTATTTTGGTTGTTCTTGGAGAGCGTGGTGGTTATGGTAACCGCGGCGGTGGTGCCGGGAAATGATGAAGGCGCGACGAACACTCCATTGAGCGTGTTGTTTTGCGTGATCGTGTCGCTGACGAACAACTGGCCGGGCGCGGTGGGCGTGAAGGCGATGCCGTTCTGGGTAAAGTGGTTGATATAGCAATGTTCAATGTGCAGCGTTCCCGCCTGAGTGAACGAAATACCGGTCAGTCCGGTACCGAGACCCTCAATCGTTAACCCGCGCAGCGTAACCAAGCTGCCGCTCGGCGTATTGACCACGATACCGTTAGTTCCCGAAACCAGCACCCCCGCGATCACGCCCTCGGCCTCGATCGAAATCGACTTGGTGATAGTGAGTGCGCCGAAGCCGCCGGGATCCAGGACGTCGATTTCGCCGCCGGTTGCAGTTTTTGAAATCGCGCCCGCAAAGGTCTTGCAGGGAGCGGTGCGGCTGCATGGATTCGCATCGTCGCCGACGCCCGATACCCAAGTCCGGGTCGCCTGGGCATGCGCCACCGAAGATAGCGCGCAAAACGAGAACATCATCAAGACGATTCTCGCAGCGATCTTTGTTTTCATCTCTGGCTCCTTTTAGAAACTTGTTTCGGTCACTCGTTTAAACCGTCGATCCTCATATCAAACTGGCGGGCGATAAGGCTAGAGACGATCTTAACCGCGAGCATCAGTATTAACCCGAGAGTTAACCTCGGTTGATTGAATAGCGTCGGGATGGTTCACCTTATTCCGCCTTCTGCTACCATTACATTCCGATGCTTGTGAAAACGGCTCGCCGGCTCAGTTCAATGATCCTCGCGGGGACGCGCGCAGGCCACCAATCGTCTTCCATAGATCGACCAGTCGTGATCGGAGCAATCGGAGGATCCGGCACACGCGTGGTGGTGAAAATCCTGCGCCATGGCGGTTATTTCATGGGACGCAACCTCAATGAATGCGAAGATGCGATGGAGTTCGTAGAGTTTTACGATCGCTGGATTAACCGATTCATTCGGCGTAACGAAGTGCCGCTCGACGAGGAGGAAAGCGATCGCATGGCGCGGGAGTTTGACCAATGCATCGGCCGCCATCGCACGGCGATTGATTCCCCACAAGCGCCATGGGGGTGGAAGGAGCCGCGCAGCATCTATCTGCTGCCTTTTTTTCGCGCGAAATTTCCCCGCATCAAGTTCATCCACGTGATTCGCGACGGAAGAGATATGGCCTTTTCACAGAACCATCACCAATGGCGCAAGCACGGCGCGGCGGTCCTTGGAGCGCAATGGGCCTTGGCTCCTCAACCGGTCCAAATGGCGGCGCTGTGGAAAATCGCCAATCTGGAGGTTGCCAGTTACGGCGAACAGATGGGCCCCGACTACCTGCTGGTCAAGTACGAGTCGTTGTGTGGGGATCCGTACGACACGATTGAGCGGATCCTCGACTTTGTCAGGGCGCCGCGAACCGGCATTTCTGCCGCGGCTGCCGAGGTGCGTCCTCCCCCGACTATTGGAAGATGGCGGACCGCGGCCGACGACGAACTTGCCAAGGCGATCGAGGCGGCTGCGGCGAAAGCTCTGCATGAATTTGGGTACCGGTAATGAGGCTGTTGCGACGAGGGAACCGGTCCTCTCAGCTCTCGTTCAACGGCTCTCTGCGGGTCGACTTCCAGGGCGCGCGAGTGACCTCCGACGCTGACCAGCTTACAACAGCGGTTGGTGAAAACCGGCGGACGGCTGATCAAACACGCCCGCTACTACCGGCTCCTGCTGGCCTGCTGACAAGCGGAATTCAGCGACCGGGCGTCAGGGTCCCGATCGCTCTGCGGCGTTCCACGAACCACAAGGCCAGCGACACAAGAAGCGTAATCACGGCGATCGCGGTTCCTGCGATCACTGAAGCGGGTCGGTAGCGGAGTTCCATGCGCTGGTGCCCGGCGGGAACCTGCACCGCCAGCAGCCCGGGGAAACCGGGCAATCCCGGGATCTTGCCGGGAGGAAGAACGCCGAAGTCGAATACCTGACCCGTTCCCCTGGCGAGCCGCCACGACTGGTCGTAGTTTTGATTCACAATCACCAGGTCGCTGGGTGACGCCGCATCGACATCGTATTCGAGGGCATTCGGGGTCCACTGCTCGAGCCGCGCTGTACCCGGCCCGATGATGTACTGCTCGCCCTGGTAGTAGATTTGGTCGTAGCCCTTGATTGCGGTCGGGAATTTTTTCGTGAACTCGTAGCAATCCTTTACGCCCGCGTTGTGCCGCGCGTAGTTGAGTTCGTGATGGGGCACCGCGCTAGACAGCTGGTGGAAGCCGTCGCTGGGCAGCGGTTGTACGTCTGACTCTGGTTTGCTGACCACGTACCAATAGTTCGGCGTTACCACCAGGAGACAATCGACAGTCGCGACCGCGATCAGGATGAGCGCGATCGCGGGGCCGAATCGTCGCGTACGCTTTATTATCCAATCAAGCCCGAACCCCGTCATCACCGCCAACGTGAGCGTGAATGGTATTATCGCGCGTGAAGGAACACGCATAATGGAAAAGACCGGTAGATGATGCAGTATCTCCCATGGCGAGAACGGACCATGAGAACCCATCCAGATGAGCAGCATGCACGCGCCTGCAAAGAGCCACACCAGTACGGCGGCGCCCCCGACAAGCGCGCCGATGATCGCGGGCACGATAAACAATCCGGCGTAAGCGCCTGATTCCCAGAAACCCCATTTCCATTTCACCTCCGGCCAGAGCCAGAAGTCCTGGTTGCGCGACCAAAGCAGCTGACCGAGCACCCGGTAGTCGTTCACTTCGGGGTGCAGAATCGGACGGGGATGTGCGCGCATGAAATCGATGGCGGGTAGCAACTTCGGCGCCATGAATCCCACGCCGAAGACGAGCGCGAGCCCGAACACCAGGAGCGGCCACGCGCTTCGCCGGTAGAGCGCCCATGCTGCTAAAACCGCGGCCATTAGGAGAGACGCATAGATGGTTGGATAAGGATTGCCATCCAAGAACGTGAGGGCGAGCGCCGCGCCGCTCAGCGCGGTGTATGAAAGACGGCGGCACTCAGCGGCGAGCAGCGCAGGCACCAGGACCCATGGCAGTAGTGTGAATGCGAGGAGATCGGCGTGTCCGGCCGTTGCGTGAAGCGCGTACCAGGAGCTCGCAGGGAAGACCGTCGCAGCGCCAATCGCCGCAAGCCGGCTTACCCCGAGGACACGCGCGAGCAGGTAACCGCCCGACCAAGCTACCGCGAAGTGCAGGGGCACTTCGAGATAAAGACCCGCGATTGGTCCGGCGAGGAGATGTAGCAGCGTAAAGGGCGTCAGGATCCGATCCTGCGGATTCCCGAGCCCCGGGATTCCGCCGCACTTGTAAGGGTTCCACAGTGGGATCTGATGAAAACGCCATATGGTGTCGTACTGCACCCATGAAAAAGCCAGATGCTGGTCCCAATCCACGGAGAAACCACTCGGTACCCATAGAGCCGTCAGGAGGGGGTAGGTGAAGAGAAAGCCGAGCGCGAGCGACACCGTCGCGACCGCGACCGGCTCTCGCCAGCCGCTACAACGCTGTATACAGGTTAAAGACGACAAGTGCATTTAACCCCTAAGAAGGCCATCAGCGCGTATATAGCGCGACTTTCTGTTGCGCGACTACAGCGTCTGCACGACCTTTGACATCAGAGACCGGCCATATCAGTGGAGCGCTCCTGATCTGCTCACTGTTCGGTCGCTGGAGCAGATGGCGCAGTTTCGCTTCGCTCCTCGGAAGCGGATCCGACTGAGCCTAGGGCAGGGAGCCTGTAGGAGGCGTACCAGACCGAAGCGGCGAAGACGGTCAGATTCAGAAGTGCTCCGCAGATCACGATCCAGGGCCTACTGGCTCCGAAACGCAGCTCTTCAATCCCACCCATTCCGTACAGCAGGTTGGAGTAAAACGCCGCGCTGAGCAGCAGGAGAGCAGTCATCAAAAGTGGCGATTCAAGCGCGATCGGAATCAAGAACACCAGCGCGGCGTACCCGTACCGTTCGTGCATCCGCGGAGCGAACAGGAAAAACCCGAGCACGCCGATGAACGCGGCGAGTGTAGCAGCGCGATCTCCGGCGTGCTGCAATAGCAGCCGCGCCACAAAGACGTAGGTTGCGAGCACCAGGAAGCCGCCAAGCACGAAATAGGAAACGCCAGCAACCCTGACGCTGTCTGGTACATCCATTCCAAAGACCAGCGCCGGGAAATTAAACGCCCGCGAAGATGCGCTCCGAAAGCGCTCTCCAATTTGAGCGTACACGTCCGGCACCAATGTGATGTGATGGTTCAGTTGAAACGGCAGGAATCCAATCACGATCACTGCCGCGACAGCCGCGAGACTGAACGTCCATTGCAACGGACCTTGTCTCAGCAGAGTAATCAGCCCGAGCACCGGCAGCAGCGCGACCGGTTGTGGCTTAACCAAGATGGCCAGCGCCGCGAGTGCCCATCCGAGCGCCGGGCGCCCGCGCAAGACAAGTACAAATGAGAGAAACATCGGAAGCGCGTACATTGAATCGTTCTGCGCCCAGACCGCGACGTCGTAGAACAATCCAGGATTGAGTACATACAAGAGCATCAATATGACAGCGCGTTGGACCGTGTCGGTCCGGAGCGCGACGAAGAAGATCGTTAGCGCCAGAAGAACACTGCAAATGATCGGAGGAACCTGCATGAGTACGCGAAACCCGGCGACACCGGGCATAAGAATCGTTCCAAGCCATCCAACCAGCCATTGGTCGTACGCGATAGCGGGAGGATAGAAATCGTCTCCGAGCCGCGGGTCGTAGTAATTTGCTGGGCCGCGATAGGCCATTTGGATCGCACGCGCGGCAAAAGACCTGATGTCCCAGTGCAAGCCGTCATAGTGTGCAACAGACGCTAATTCCACCGCCGTCATTAGCAGGGCCACGCTCACTCCGATCACAACCACGGTCCTGCTATTCAACGCGGGTCGCCATAACTCGAAAAGTCCCCATCCGAGCAAAAGAAGCAGTAGCAGCCCACAGCCAACGCCAAGCAGCTTCCCGGTTTTTGGCGGCGACCGCGGCGGGGGCATTCGGGCCGGACCTAACGGATCGAGATCGATCACGGGTTCATCGGCGGTAGGAGCGGAGATCGGCAGCACTTGAATGTTTCGGAACCAGGAGTGGCCGACGACAAGCGGGCCAAGTTCGCAGCGGATCTCAAGTGTCCCCCCCCATTGCTGCTCTCGCAGATTAAACCCTAAATGCGTCCAGGGGCTGGTACCGCTCAGGCGCACAAGCGTGGCGCTTGTTCCGCTCGATTGTAGGAGTGCGATGCCGGCGTAACCTCGCGAGACTTTTTCAGTACGTATATCGGCCGCAACGTGGTACCAACCGGGGCGCAAAAGTAGCAATTGATCCCACTTTGCAGCCGTTGGCGTGACGTTTTCGATCTCCAGCTCTCCCGGTTCCGCCCCCGGCGGATGCCATCGTAAAATCGAACTGGAAGTGGGTCGGTCCGGACTCCAATGGAGCGGCAGACCATCGCTGCCGGAGGAGAGGTCGCCGTTGCGGACGAGGTTTTTGGCGGGATCGGGATTGGCGCACGCAGACAGAAGGACGGCGGCGACAATCGAGAGAAACGCGATTGCCAAGGCTGCACGAATCCGGTGTCGGAAACGCGGCTCGGCGTATGGCAGCCTCATGGGGATTTTGACGATGAATGGCTTCGACGACCGCTGCCGCGCGAAGGGTTCACGGCGCAGCAGGTGCGGACCTGGAAACCTCCACCAAACGGCCGTGGCATCGTTACTTTTGTGGGAATGCCCGCTGGGTTGTGGTTCCTTGTCGCTGCTCAAAACCTGGTCCGTGCGAACCGAGACGCAATGGGTCACCCTGACGGCTCGCGGCGTCGCTGACAAGTTCGAAATGTCAGCCCTATGACGGCGTTGTGCCCGCGCCTCGGTCCGCTCACTTCTTATTTGTCGCAATCCACCACGTGTTGCCGGAGGTATCCTTAACGCCTCCGACGCGGTCGCCCCAGGTCATATCGGCTGGCTCTCTGATCGCCTTGGCGCCAAGGCTCACCGCGCGTTTGTAGGTCGCATCGACATCGGGAACGTAGATATAGATCGCGGCTGCCATCGAGGGGTCGGAAAAATAGCCGTTTCCAAACAGCACGTGCGCGTCGCCGACTTTGGCCTCGGCATGAAATTGCCCCTCGGCATCGGGCGTCGGAGTATGCGTCACCTCTGCGCCGAAAGCATTCTTGAGGAAATCTGCAAGGTCGAGCCTCGCGTAAAGATACGGCGTGATTGTCGTGTAGCCGGGTTGAATGTGCTTGTTGGTGGCGCCCATGGGCTCTGCTCCTTTCCGATTCGGGTGATTGATACTACACGGGCATTGTTACTGCTAGAAGGTCCGGAATGCGGCTTCGCTGTTGCTCGAAGCAAATTCCCTGTTCACCCCACGGGGTGCAGTCCATCGCGTTTCAACTCGCCTGTAGACCGAACGGCCTTCCTCTGCGAGGCTTTAACCGGTTCTGGTCCTGGAGTTTTGCAGCGGCGCAGGGACAGGCCGGTTTCGCATCTGGCGATGAGAACCTTGGCGCCGCCGGTATAACCACAAGCAGGAAAGACGATGACCAGTCACGACGTTTGGGATCGAATCGCGCCAGGTGAGGCCGTAAGCGGGCCCAGGCTAGAGGTCACCCGCGAGAGTATCCGCGAGTTCGCGGAGGCCTCGCTCGACTTCAACCCGCTCCATCTCGACGACAAATACATGGAGACAACCTTCGGCAAGACCCGGTTCGGCGGGATCATCGCGCATGGGATGATGACCTTCGCCCTCATCACGCGCACCATGACCGACTGGCTCGGTTCACGCGGCGCCATCCATCGGCGGCTCGAAACGCGATGGCTAAGGCCGGTGCGCGTGGGCGACACGATCGCCGCGCATGCACGCGTCTCGGCAAAAGTCGCGACCGACAAGGGCCGCTGGCTCCAGTTCGAAGTCGAGGTCAAGAACCATCGCGGCGAGACCACTGCCACGGGCGATGCGATGGCGGAGTTTCGCGGGACGCCGAGCTTAGCGGCAGAAGGTCGCGGGCCGGCCGCCGGCGTGAGCGGCGCAAGCCGCGCACCGACCCGCACGGAGAGCGTTTTCGATCCGTCCGCCTTCGAACGCGACTTCTGGAAAAACGCAGACAAACGCAAGACCTGGGATGAGATTGTACCGGGCGAACTGCGCAGAACCTTTCCGGTCACGTTAACCAGCGAGGCGATCCAGCGCCTTGCACGTTCGGTGGGCGACTTGAACCCGCTCTATTTCGACGAGGATTACGCCGCGCAATCGCCCTGGTGCGGGCTCATCGCGCCTCCGAGTGTCCATATCATGCTGATGTTCGCGTGCACGCCCGACGACGACTGGATGCGCACGCCGGGAACGATCAACGCGGGGCAGTCATGGTTCTACCACGTCCCGGCGCGTCCTGGGGATACGGTCAGGATGGTGGCGCGGGCGCTCGACCGCTTTATCAGGAAGGAACGCCTGTTCGTGGTCCATGACAACGTTTTCTACAACCAGGCGGGCGAGGTGATCTGCTCGGGCCGCGGCTGGACTATCCGCCCGCGCTAGCGTCCTGAGTTAGACGCGGCATCGCGTCGGGAGGCGGCAGCGTGAAATCGTTGTTGACCGAAGAAGCCATAGCTCTCAAGATCCGCCATGACTAGTCGATCGATTGTATCGGCGTGGCGCCGTGCGCGCTCGAATCGTAGCAGGCCTCGACCACCGCCATCGTGCGGATTGCGTCCTCGACACTTGAGACCAGTTTCCGATCCTCGCGGGCCACGAATCTCTGCAGATTCGACATCGGGCCTTCGAAGGCCTCCAGAAACCATGAGCCGCGAAGCGCGATCGTGCTCCAATCCGAATCCGTGCGCGCGAACTCGAGCGTATCCGGCTCGCCCTCCGGATAGTTCAGGTTCACTCCCATCTTCGCGATTGCGGCGCCGGCAGTGCCTTCCAGCTTCAACTGCGACATGCCGAAGCGCGCGCCGAAGGTATGTGCGTGATTCATCGTCAGGCTGCATCGGATCGTATCGCCGTAATCGAGGATGATGCTGGTGCGGACGTCAGGGTAGTCGGGCATCGCGGGATGCCGCACGCCCTTGCAATAGACGCCGCGCGGTTCACCCAGCATCGAGCGAATCAAATCGAGGTAGTGAATCGAATGCAGCAAGACTTCGAGCCGCGGAACTCCTTTCAGGAATGCCCAGTAATTCCACGGCGTATGCAGATTGAGCCGCACTTCAACGTCAAGCAGCTCGCCGAGCAGGCCGCGCTCAAGCGCATCCTTAAGCGCGAGCATGTTGGGCGCGAAGCGAAGTTGGAAATTCATGGCCGCAACGAGCCGCCGCTCGCGGCAGATCGCCATGATCCGCCGAGCGTCGGCGAGATCGCGTCCCATCGGCTTTTGAATCAACACCGCGGCGCCCGGCGGTAACCGTTCCACGACCCCGGCGATGTTTTCGGGCGGGATCGCGACATCGAAGATCGCGTCCTTCGCCGCCACCGCTTCATCGATCGACCCGAACACGCGTGCAATCGAATACGCGCGAGCCTTATCGCGGCTGGCTTCGGGATTGACGTCGAAAATTCCAACCACTGGGAATCCGAGGCGTTTGTAGACCGGCAGATGCGCGTCGCGAACGATGCTGCCTGCGCCGATCACCACGATCGGTCTCGGCGCCGACGGACGGGGCCAGGCCTGGCGCAGATCGGCCGGAGGAAATAGCGATTGGGTCGTCATCGCCGGTCGCGCGATGCTACCATGCCGCAGAGGAAAAACGATCATGGCGCGAACAATATCGGGACTATCGGTCCGTGACATCCGAGCACCGACTTCGAGAACGCTGGCCGGCTCGGACGCCGTGCATACCGACCCGGACTATTCCGCCACCTACGTGGTGCTGAAGACCGACGCGCGCGACACGCTCGAAGGCCACGGAATTACCTTCACGCTTGGGCGCGGCAACGAGGTCTGCGTCGCGGCGGTGCGCGCACTGCAGCATCTCGTGGTGGGCTCGACGCTGGAATCGATAGTTGCCGATATGGGCGCTTTCTGGGACCGGCTCGTGCACGAAAGCCAGCTCCGATGGATCGGTCCGGAGAAGGGCGCAATACATCTCGCCACGGCGGCGATAGTCAATGCGGTTTGGGACCTTTACGCAAAAGTCGAGCGCAAGCCCGTATGGAAACTCGTCGCCGACATGACGCCCGAGCAATTCGTCGCGTGCGTCGACTTTCGTTACATGACTGACGTGCTCAGTCGCGACGAGGCGCTCGAGCTTTTGCGCCGCAAATCGAGCACCCGTGCCGCACGCGAAGCGCAGATGAGAAAAGAGGGTTATCCGGCCTACATCACGTCGGCGGGATGGATGGGATACCCAGATGACAAGGTGCGGCGGCTCTGTCGCGAGGCGCTCGCGCAAGGATGGACCCGATTCAAGATCAAGGTCGGCCGCGACTCGGCCGCAAACGTGCATCGGGCTGAACTTGTGCGCCAGGAAATCGGTTCTGATGCGACGATGATGATGGACGCGAACCAGGCGTGGGACGTTGGCGAGGCGATCGAATTCATGCGTCCGCTCGCGCGATTCAACCCGCTGTGGATCGAAGAGCCGACCAGCCCGGACGATATTCTCGGCCACGCCACGATTCGCCGCGCGATCCATCCGATTGGAGTTGCTACCGGAGAGCACGCGGCCAATCGCGTGATGTTCAAACAGCTGATGCGGGCGGATGCGATCGACTTTTGCCAGTTCGACAACTGCCGTCTCGGGGGACTCAACGAAGTGCTCGCGGTTCTGCTGCTGGCGGCGAAGTTCGGGGTCCCGGTTTGCCCGCATGCGGGTGGAATCGGGTTATGCGAATATGCGCAGCACGTTTCGCTGATCGATTACATCTGCGTGAGCGGCAGTCTCGACAACCGGATGATCGAGTTCGCCGACCATCTGCATGAACACTTCAAGGACCCGGTCGTTGTGCGCGGCGCCAGGTACATGCCGCCGGCCGCGGCAGGATTCAGTATCGAGATGCTACCGGAATCCCTCGACGCGTTTGAGTTTCCAGTCTGGCCGCGAGTGGAAGAAGTAGCTGCGCGCGTCAGAGAGAGAAAACCAGCTTCATCTCGGCCCACCATTCGGCCGGCCGCGCGTCGGGCACCGGCTCCTGCATCGAGGCCATCAGCTCCTGCCACTGGCGACAGCGCGGATCGGCGGCCTCGTAGCGGGCGAAGTCGCGCTCGGGATCGAACTCGTCGATCGTCTCCATGAACATGAAGAGCTGCCGGCCGAGCTTGTAGATGAGCATCCACTCGATGCCGATTGATTTGAGCCCGCGCTCGACCTCCGGCCAGATCGCGCTATGGTGTTCGAGGTAGCGCTCGATCGTCTTCGGATCGTTTTTCAGATTGATGGTGCGGCCGTATTGTTTCATCAGCTTCAAAATGCGAGCACGCCGCCGTCGATTGGATACGCCTGTCCGGTGATGAAGGACGCTTCGTCCGAGCAGAGGTAGAGCGCGAGCGCAGCGACTTCCTCGGGCGTGCCCATTCTGCCGAGCGGCTGATACTCCGACAATTGGCGGAACATCTCGGCTTCGCGGCCCGGATATGTCGTGCGTAAATAACCGTCGACGAAGGGAGTGTGAACGCGAGCCGGGCAGATACAGTTGCATCGGATGCCACGCTTGACGTAGTCAACCGCGATCGATCGGGTCATCGTCAGCACCGCGCCCTTGCTCATCGAGTACGCGAAGCGATCGGTCAGGCCGATCAGCGAAGCGATCGACGCGAGGTTGAGAATCACGCCGCCGCCGGTCGTCAGCATTCTTCGCACCGCGGCCTGCGAGCATAGAAATATGCCCTTCACATTGACCGAATAAATCCGGTCGAAGTCCTCTTCGGAGGTGTTCTCAACCGTGCCTATGTGGGCGATTCCCGCATTGTTGACCAGGATATCGATGCGCGCCGCGTCGCTGCTGGAATCGATACGCGCGAAGGCGGATTGCACCGAGGCCGCGACTGCGACGTCGCATTCGAGCGCCGATGCTTTCCCTCTAGCCGCGCGAATACTTTCGACGGCAGCGCCGGCCGCTTTGAAATCGCGATCGAGAGCGAAAACGCGCGCACCGTTTTGGGCAAACGTCGATGCGATCGCCAGGCCGATTCCCGATCCGGCGCCGGTGACGATCGCGTTCTTTCCGTCGAGTCGAAACACGCCAGCATGCTCCTCGGACGTGAACAGTAAAACAGGTGAGCGTTACATGACAAACGACTAGCATGACGCCCACAACGCCGCCCGAGACCAGGATTGTCCTACTCCCACTCTGCTTCAGGAATCGACCTCAGATGAGGACGTTTGAATCGACTCTCGTCCGCTTCCACCGTATAGTTCTGGATGCGCCGGTTCTCAAGGGCATCCCTCTTCGCTTTGTCTTATACGGAGTCCGGCGTCAGCTTTGGACATGGGAGGCTGACAGAGACGTCTGTGGAAATGCCTGGTGTAGAAAGCGTCAGACTTGAGCCCGCGAATTGTCTTCTCGCGGATCAAGAACCGCCTCGCCCCCGACTTTTGTTTGTTCACGAGGATCCGCGCCTAATGGGCGGCGGCGAGGTGGTCCTGGCTCACCTTGCACGGCTGGCCGGAACGATGGCGCGAGTGGACCTGGCTTTGGTCTTCGGGGTGACAGAGCCGATTGCGGCGGAGCTACGCGAGTGCTTTGACCACGTGAACAGTTTCGACTTTGATATGAAACTTCAGGTCCGCACGCTTCCCTCGCTTGTTCGCAACCTTCGGGCGCTGCGAAAACTCTTGTCCTCTGGGGCCACGTGCGGCTGTATCGCAATGGGTTACGCGTCGGCGGTTCGCGCGGCGCTCGCCACAACCGGAACGAATGTGACCCTGCTGTGGATGTGCAACTTTCCCACGGGGGTCAGCTCGCGGTCACGTCGCCTGAAGCGATCCGCCGGCGTCCGTCTGCTGAGTCAGTCGGGGGCGATCGCGGTCTGCCCCAGCACAGCTATTCGCGACGAGCTCGAGGCATTAGGGTACGCGCGCCGGCAGCTCCGCGTAATCTACAATGGCGTTGATATCGAGCGGATATGCCGGTGTTCGATGAGCAACGACGAGCGGCAGCGCTTTCGCTTGCAGCACCAGGTCCCGTCGGCTGATCTGGTCGCGACCTGCGTAGCGAGGGTCGATCCGGTGAAGAATCACCAGCTCCTGATCCGTGCCGTCGCCCATGCGGCCCGACGGGGAATCCGCGTTGCCCTGATTTGCGCGGGCGGCAGCGACCCAGCACATCGCACCTACGCGGAAGAACTGCGGAGACTGGCTGACGAACTGGGAGTAGCCGACAGAATTCTATGGCTCGGGCACAGCGACGAAGTGTCGCAATGGCTTGCCGCTTCCGACGTAGCGGTGCTTGCGAGCCGGATGGAAGCGGGGCCGCTGTCGCTGATCGAGGCGGCCGCCGCCGGGTTGCCGCTGGTGGCGCCCCGCGTCGGAGGCGTCCTCGAAGTAGTGATCCCGGCTCGCACAGGCTACCTGTTCTCGCAGGACGACGCGGAGGAATGCGCGCACGCGCTTGTCCGCCTCGCCGGCAACGAGGCGGAGCGGCGCGCGCTCGGCACGCAGGCACGTCGTCTGGTCAAGCTTGAGTTCAGCGAGAAGAGCATGGATGCGAAATGGAGCGCGCTGATCGGCGCGCTGGTCGACTCCAGCCGGTATTCGCGGCCGATGGCACGCGGATGATCGCGGCCATGAGCCAACCCTAGCCGCCTTCTTCAGGGTGAGTCGCTTGAGGTTGACGCAGTGCGCACAGACCGCGTGGAAACGACACCTGCGTTTTTCCGCGGCTCAGGCCATGGCAGACAATGCCGTCGAATCTCCCCCTGCCGCTTGATGGATTCAAGAAGGAAAGAATCTTACAGTCTCGATTCCCCTGAGATGCTGGTCTCGCGCAAACGCCGCGCCGCCCGAAACGCATTGCGTGCTCTAAGCTGGCTCGCCGCCCGCCGCCGGAAAACCCGCTGCGTGGTTCTCATGTATCACGCGGTCGGCGACTCGGTTCACTGTGTCAGCCGGGACGCCTTCGAGGCTCAAATGAGCTACCTCAAGGAGCATGCCCGGGTCATCAGCCTGGACGCTATACTGAACGGCCAATGTCGCCATTCCACTGCACCGCTCACTTGCGCAATAACATTTGACGACGGATACGCCGGCGTGTATGAACACGCCTACCCGATTCTTCGCCATTATGGCTTCCCGGCGATCCTTTATGTAACGACGTCCGGCCTCGATAGGGACCGCGGGGAGCGTTTCTACACGATTCCAGGATTCTTTCCGGGCGAGCCGACGGTGACATGGGCCCAGGTGCAAGAAATGAGCATCGAGGGAATGAATATAGGATCCCATCTCAGCAACCACCTGGACATGAGAGGGTTGCGCCCTGACATCGGCATGGAAGAGCTGGTGCGTTCAAAGGAAATAATCACCCAGCAGGTCGGCGCACCCTGTAAACACTTCGCCTATCCTTTTGGATTGTTCAACGCGCAGAACGTCGACTGGGTAAGGAAGTGCGGTTACGAAAGCGCAGTAACTGTTCGCCATAGCGTGGTCGCCGACAATTTCGACCCGTTCAGAATTCCCAGGATGGGCCTGGCGCCCAGGGATAGCTTTGCCGAATTCGTGGGGATGCTACGAGGCGATCTGGATTACCTGTTGGTGGTCCGAAAAGTACGGCAGATATTGGGCCTGGTGTGATGTCCCAGAGATTCGATGAATAAAAACCGCTAAAAGCTCGCCCCCTCTCGAATGTTCCTAATATCTGACGAGGGAACCGTAGTCACACGTCGTCCATGTCGCCAGGCACCCATTGCCACATGGGGAGTTGTATGACCTCCCGCTCCTCGCCCTGTGGCGAGAAGTAGATCTCGGAGGGCACCGGCAAGAAACCGACGGCGCGCAAGAGCTTCCAGTGTCGCCATCTTGGCGGCGCCGAAAATGTAAGACGGGTACAGCCGGCTGCTTGTGCCGTCTCGATGAGGTGGAGTAGCAAAGCCGAGGCGAGGCGGCGCGGCGAAACAGGCGTCACAAATTCCATCAGCCAACTCGACTGCCCGTCAATCTTCAGCACGTAGTAGCCCGCCAGCTTGCAGCTGTCCACTAGCGCGAAAGCGAGGTACCGCGCCGTAGGATGCCCTAGGTAGCGCCAATTCAGGAAGTCGGCATCGTGTGGCGACCAGAAGCCGGGCCAGGTCATGCACCTCTGGGTGACCTCATCAACGCTCGCCTCGAAGCGTCGAACCGCTTCGAACGCGAGGCCGGCCTGGCCTTGGAGTACGAGCTTGCGCCATGCCGTCATAGCAGTGTCCACCACCGCCCCGCCGGCTGCACTCACGAGGGCGGGCCAGTTGTGCTCGGCCAGGTAGGCTTTGGCGTTCAATATCAACACGGCCTTGGGCACCGGCCCTACGATGCGGGCGGTATGACCACGCTTGATCATCGCCCCGCGCGATTTCTCGTTGGGCCAGCTCAGCCCAATATTTTTGCCTTCCCATGCATGGGAACGCCACACCTTCCCGCGCAATGCTCTGATCCCTTGGCGCTGCCATCCCGGAGCGACGACCGAATCACCATATTGAGCGCCTTCCACACAATGCGCCCCCCGCGCCATCGGCCATGGCCAGCAAGCTGTGCTGCCCACGAGCCGCCCGCTGGCGCGGTCGAATACTACCCAACAGCGCGCTGTTCCATAGGGGTTACGCCGGTAGATCCAGTCATACCGCGCGCGCGATCGCTTGAAGCCAAAGGCGTCGTTGACCAAGTCGTAGATGCCATCGAACTCCGCCGGCACCGCCCGCCGGACGTCGAAGCGCGGATGCATCGACTCCAGTTGTGCCGGAGCGCGCAGCCACTCTTCAAAGCGGTCAACGCGTGAGAAGCGGAAGGGCGCAGCCAGGGGAACCGCCGATCCTGTTTCGGGCTCAATCACCGATCATTCATCCCGATATTTTCCAGATGGATGGACACTACGCCTCGGGACGCAGATAGCCAACGTCGGGAAACCGCCCGGCTACGGAATCAGCATACAATCAGAGAAACAATGGATCGCGCGAACGTAAGCACGCCGGCGATATTGCGGCGGTGAATATCAAAACTCTAAACTTTCCGTGCGAAACGCACCCGCTGCACGCTCGAACCGTGTCGAAGCGTCCGAGTGCTTCCGTTCGCATCAGAGCGGACCTCTCTGATGCGAACGGCATCATGTGCGGGCGCCGATTAGGCTGCTTAATTCGAAATGTTAATTGCCCAGCAGTGCGGGACCATCTCATTTTGCCCATGGCATGTCGGTTGCTTCTCTCCAGTCTTGCCCAAACATATATTGCTGGAGGCTTAAAATGAGTGAAAGTCCCAATGTGTGTGTGATCGGAGTCGGAATGTCGGCGTTCGGACGGCACCCGGAGGAATCCTTCGAGGATTTCGGTAAGGAAGCGATTGAGGCCGCTCTGGCCGATGCGGGACTCGACTATTCGGCGATCGAAATGGCTTGCTGCGGCCACGCGATGCAGGGAATCACGGCGGGCCAGCGGCTGCTCAATCGCGTCGGTGCCACCGGCATCCCAATCATCAACGTCGAGAATGCGTGCGCGACCGGTTCGACCGCCTTTCACCAGGCGGTGATGGCGGTGCGGGCCGGCGTGGTCGATGTGGCTCTGGCGGTGGGATTCGAGAAGATGCAGCGCGGGCCGCTGGCTGCCGACGCGCGACTCGCGGCGCCATCGCAAGCTCAACGGTCGGCGCCGATGCCCGAGATGTTTGCCGAGGTCTTCCGCGCGCACAGCAAGAAGTACGGCACCACGGTCGAGCAGATGGCGATGGTATCGGTGAAGAACCATCGCAACGCCTCGCACAATCCGAAAGCGCAGTACGGTATCGAGGTGGGGGTGGAAGATGTTATCGGCTCTCGCATGGTCGCCGACCCGCTGACCCTGATGATGTGCTGTCCGACCAGTTCAGGAGCGGCCGCCGCGATCGTCGCGCGCGCGGACTTCGCGC
>Ga0187879_10000755_pt1 | contig 21611 bp, 23 predicted proteins | sample June2016WEW_19_1_FD_132423 | JGI IMG/M metagenome (GOLD analysis project Ga0187879, IMG submission 132423) | Peatland microbial communities from SPRUCE experiment site at the Marcell Experimental Forest, Minnesota, USA - June2016WEW_19_10 | ecosystem: Environmental > Terrestrial > Soil >... | reverse complement strand
TCAGACATCTCGTCTTGTCTCGCCTCGTATCGCTATGCTTGAAGCTCGTCATGGTGCATACCCGAGGGAGACAGACCATGATCAAGCGGGAGCTTTCGCCCTTGGGGCAGATCCGTGCAAGGCACGGTCAGCGCTGGCAGATCGAGCGGGACGGGCTGGTGTAGACGGCAACCGAGCATCCGAGCCCGACTGCACTCCACGTGATTATCGCCCACGATCTGGAAGCACTAGAGCAGAAGATCATCAGATCAGAACTATCTGGCTGAGCAACGTCCCTTCGCCACGTTGCAGGCCATCACGTCGGTCAAGCCCTGATTAGAGTGGCCATTGCTCAGGCTTCGCCCGGTCCATCCAGCCATAGTCCGCTGTCGGACAGTCAGCACTGCGACAGGTGCCCTTACAACCGGGTTGGTCCAAAAGTTGACTAGTGGCGTCTATACTTCTGACTATGACAATTGCTTCGACGCCAGTGCCGCTGTCCGAAGCCAAGGCACACCTGTCTGAGCTAGCCAGGCGAGTACGCCAGCAGCATGAGCGGATCACCCTGACCCGCAACGGAGAGGCGGAGGCTGTCTTGCTGTCGGTGGACGACCTTGAGGGCCTGGAGATGACCCTGGAGATCCTCGGTGACAGCGAGGCCGTCGCGCGCATCTCCGAGAGCCTGGCAGCTCTGGGGCGGGGTGAGCCTGGCGCTGACATGGCCACCGTTCGGCAAGACCTGGCCCGGCGCCGCGTCACCGGCACGTGACGACCGAGCCTCCGCAGCGGTACGAGATCCGGTTCCAGCCTGCCGCCCGGCGAGCGATCGCCCAGCGGCTTCCGGAAGCCGTTGCCGCCGCCGTGCTGGAGTTCTGCGATGCCGCGCTAGCGGTCAACCCGAATCGCGTCGGCAAGCCGCTGTTCGGGCCGCTTGCTGGCTGTCACGGCGCCCGGCGCGGCACCTATCGCATCGTCTACCGGATCGACGAGAACAGCCGCATGGTCCACGTCCTCGATATTGACCACCGTTCAGAGATCTACCACCGCCCGCAGCAGTGACTGGCTAGAGGCGTTGCACGCCCGCGGTACCGGGGGCTCCACGAAATCGCAGGTCAGGCGGTTCTTCTGATCAGTCTGGGATGGCCTTCAAGATCACCTGACCGTCAGTTGACCGTCGCTCTGGGCATAGAGAGTTGGCACTCAGCCTCACGGACTGACTCTCGATGGCATGCCGCTTCGACGTAGCGGAGACTCTTGTTGAACAGCCAAGGGCCCTGCCCATGGCTGGCACCCGAGTTCGCTCGGCCGTCCAGATGAGTCCCGGTCATCCAGGAACGCCCGGCGGGAGGTCCGCGCCGCTACATCGTCTTGGCCTCAGCGAGCGGTAGCCCCGGTCGCGGTCTGTAACGGAGTGTTACGGCGTCCGAGGCATCCGGAGGTAATCCGGAGGTAATCCGCGGCGCGCATCGCCGAATATTTGCCATTGACCCGTTACATCGACGAACGCCTAGCTGCGGTCAGGCTGCCCGCCGCAGCCTGAGAAACTCGGCTCAACTGTCAAACCCCTAGAGGGTTATCCAGGTGGTCAGCACGCTCACCCCGCTGGTGGCGTGACAGTGCAGCCGGAACGGGGACTCGGGCAGCGGCCGGATGATGAAGCAGCCGATCCCGTCGATGCTGGCGGTCAGCGACGCCCCACTGGCCGGGCAGGCGTCCACGTGCCCGGGCTGCGGCGGCACAATCTGCCCGATGATCTCGTCACGGCCGATTTCCAGCTCGATGATGAGGTCGGTAGCGGTGAAGGTGACCAAACGCGGGCTCGCCTCCTCCGACCGTACCGCCGCAGCCATGGCCCCGGTGTCCGAGTCGAAGGTCAGCGCGGCTAGCTCGGCGTCGATGCTGTGCCAGGTGAAGGCGGCCTTCGCCGCTTCGATGAAGGCGGGGGGAACGTCACGCTCGGCCCGAAAGGCCCCGGCCAGCGCGGCCATCAGCTGATCGTCATCTGCCCACTGCTGCCTGGCCACTCAATTCACCTCCGCGGTAAAGGCTCCGGCGCTGATCAGCGCGGCCATCGCCGGGTACCGGCGGAGCCGCTCCAGGCACCGGGCCCGGGTTGGGCCGATGCTGCCGACCGGGATGCGCAGCTTGCCGCTGATGTCAGCGTACGGGACCGGGGGGTCGGCGATGAGCAAGCCGATCAGCTCCTGGCAGCGCGGTGGCAGCTGGCGGACCGCCTCGCGCAGCACCGCGTTGCGCTCGGCCACGAGTACCTCGGCGTCGGCCGCCCCGGGGCTCGGGTCCGGCATTTCCGCGACGTCCTGCGCGTAGCCAAGGACCTCACGGCGGCGGGGCGCGCTGACCAGGCGCCCGCATTCCCGCCGCGTCGTGGTGGCGATCCAGCCAGGCAGCGCCGCCGGGTCGCGGATCAACGGCAGCTGATCCACCAGCCGCAGCCAGACGCTCTGCCCGACATCGTCGGCGTCCGGCCGGTCCAGCCGGTACCGGCGGCAGATCGCCCAGATGAGGGGCGCGTACCGCTCCACGATGGCGTCCCAGGCCTGCTTGTCGCCGTCCTGGGCGCGGGCTACCAGTGTGGGGACGGACGAGTCGTCGCTCATCTCGGTCCCGCCCTCTCCAGGCGTTGGCCGCAGCCGCGCAGCCGGCGTCGGTATGCCCCGCATTCTACGGGCACTGCCTAGGCCGGGCACTTTCTCCATGAGTTCGCGCCTCCGATGTCCGCCGGGACAGCCGGCGCGTTGTGCGCCCGCGGCACCAGACCGAACGGAACGGTTCACTGAGACGGAGCCGCACAGCCCGCGCTTGATACATGCCGCAGCCAGATTCGGGATATCAGGCGCTGACCGCACGGCTCTGTACGGGATGAAGGCCGGTGCTCCCCACCGGCCACCCAGCCCGGCCCTGGCGCCGCCTGGAGGGGGAGACGGGCATCCGCCCGGGCCGGCTGGCCCAGCAGGGGCGGGGCGGAGCCGCCGCTCAGCCGGCGCCCAGGGCCGTCAGGGACAGCGCAGTCCCATGCTGGATGGGATCTGCGGTGCTGCCGCAGCGCACGTCGCGCATGGCTTCGGCGAGGGTCTGGCCACCGCGCAGGTGCCGGTGCAGATCCACCATGAGCGGCACCACCGCGTGGTCGTTGAGCGGGACCATGCTGGCGATGATCCCGGCCGTGCCCAGCGGCAGGAGGCTGCTCACCAGGCCGAGCAGCTCTTCTGCCCCGGCGGGGGCCAGGACGCCGGAATCGCAGCTGGACAGCACCAGCCGGTAGGGCGCACGGTGCAGCTGCTCGAAGTCGTACACGGTCAGCGGCCCGTCATGCATGCGCAGCGAGGAGAACAGCGGGCTGTCGGCGCGGAACCTGCCATGAGCGGCGATATGCGCCAGCCAGGCCCCGTCAAGCGCGGCCAGTACCCGGCCCGCGGTGGCATCTGCGCCGGACAGCACGGTGGCGCCGTCATACAACTGAGCCAGCACAGGTACCTCGGCGCCGTCGGTGACCAGGCCCGGCCCGCGGGCCAGGGTGACAGGCCGGCGGCTGGGCGGTCTGGCCGCGTGGGCCCGCAGCCACGTGCTGGCCGACGGGGCGACGGTGAAGGCGCACTCGGCCAGGACGGGAAGCAGCGCCCACGGGATCGAGTGCAGGCTGCCCGGCGGGACGATGACCACTGGCCGGTGCCGGTCGCCCAGGTGACCGGTCGCGGGGCCGAGGAGCGCGTTCTGGAGCTGCGGCCCGGCCGCCTGCAAGATGGCCTGCGCGCTGTCCACGTCGTCCCCGGGCCGGCTACGGGCCAGGCGGCGCAGGGCGAAGCGGGAGAGGTCGGCCGCCCGGAGGGCATCCGCGGTGCGGCCTGCCGTGAACTGCCGGACCCGTCCCGCCCCGCACACCAGCACGTGCAAGGTGCCGTCCACATCGACGATCTCGATGAGCAGGGCCGGGCCCAGCTCATCCAGCAGTTCCGGGACCTGCACAGCTGGGCCAGCCGAATCGGCGCTCCCCGGGGCCCGCAGCGAGCAGCCGCGCACCACCTTCTCCAGCCGCCGCTGTTCCCGCTGCAGGGCGGCAGGCCGCATGCCCTGGCGCTGCGCCTCCTCCAGTTCGCTGGTGACGTGGCGGAGCGCGGCCAGGCTGGCGCCAAGCTGCGGGTCGGTCGGCGGCCGCACCGCCGGGACCGCCAGGGCGGTGGCCCGCCACCGTTCACTCCAGGTGAGCAGCAGCCGCGGCCGGTGCGCGTGCGCGGCATGACGCTGAGCCAGCATGGCCAGTTCGGCGCCATGCGCGGTGGCCTGGGCCCGCAGCTCCGAGGCTCCCAGGGTGAACCGGTGCTCGTCCAGGACCTGAAGACCGCGGCGGCAGGCGGCGAGCAGGCGGCGCGGATTGCCCGCCGCCTCGGCCCGCAGCGCTTCGGCGAGCCAGCCGCTGGCCCGCGACATGGCCGGGCCGCGCCGCCGGGCGCGTGCCGCGGCGCTGAGATGACGATCGGCGTCGTCCCAGCGGCCCAGGTCCAGCGCTATCCGCCCGGCCAGCAGATGCGCCAGTGCGGCCTCGGCCGAGCCGAGCTCCTCCAGCCGGGTGGCGGCCCGGTCTGCTGTGCTGAGCAACCGGGCCGACACCTGCCCGGCCCGGTAGCGGGCTCGGATGAGCACGAGCCCGGCGTGAGCCTGCCACCAGGCGCTCTGCTGCGACCGGAACAGGCGGTGGGCAGCCTGGGCCCGGTCCAGGGCTGCCTGCGGCTGCCCTGCGGCCAGCGCGCAGGTGGCCGCCATCAGCAGCAATTCGGCTTTCTTGGTCGGCCAGCCATGCGCCTGCTCGATATCCCGGACGGCCGCGTCCGCCTCGGCCAGTGCCTCACTGGCCAGCCCGGCTGCCAGCAGCACGTCGCAGCGGTCGAAGCTGAGGAAGGGCGTGGGCACGTTCAGCGGCCGGTACCGAGAGGCCGCTTCATCCAGGAACGACAGCGCGGCGGGCAGGTCTCCTGACCGGAAGGCGGCCACCCCGCGGTTGAGCACCGTCTGGATCGCTTCGAGCTCCTGGCTGGTCTGGGCGAACAGCCGCTCGGCCGCCACGAAATCATCATCCGCGCGGGCCGGTGATCCGAGGGCCAAAAAGACCAGCCCGCGGCCGCTCAGCGCCCGGGCCGTCCAGAGCCGGTCCCCGGCGCGCTGCAGCACGCTGACCGCACGGCGGAAGTCGTCCAGGGCCGCCGCGTACCGGCCGAGGGTCCACAGCACTACGCCGCGGCGGTGCAGCACCCGTCCCAGCAGCACCCCGGTGGACAACTGGGCAGCGCGGTCAAGGGCGGCGAGCCCGTCCGCCGTCCGGCCGGCGTAAACGAATGCTCCGCCTAGGGATCCCAGCACATCGGCCTCGCGCTCGGCGACGCCCGTCCGGCGGGCCAGGCGCAGCGCGCCGCGCAGCTCCTGTACGCCGGCGTTGACATCGCCGGTATCACGCAGGACGATCCCGGCCGCCTGATGAGCGACTGAGGCCTCGTAAGGCTCTGGGCATCCCTCCAGGACCGCGCGAGCCTGGGCCAATGCCTCATGCGGACGGGACAGGGCCAGCGGCAGCAAATCGTCTACAGCCCGCCGGCCAGATCCGGCCGCAAGCGCGCCCTCCGCCACGAAGCTGATGTTAAGTCCTCGTATTCTCAGGGTCCACGCAATATCTTCTCCCTATACGTCCAATCCCTTTGACAGTCGACTACTTTAAGTAATCGTAACTTACGGACAGTGATACCGCCGGGCGGGCGGTTGCTTGCAATACCCGACCGGCAGAGGTATCACCGCGGCAGGTGCTGGCTCCGTATATGCATCGGACCCGAGGGCACAGCCGTGCCCGCGGCAGGCTGCGAATGGCCCGCTCGGGTCCGGCCCGGGCAGAGTCCATGTCGTTCAACCATGGAGGGCAGCATGACCGAGCCAGGCGATTGGCGAAACGGCCTGCAACCAAGGGTCGCCGATGAGGCTGAGTTCATAATCTCGGCTTTTCGCGATCCCCCGCGCCAGGAACACGCCGAGCCCCCCCGCGGAAAGGAGGTCAAGGTCGTTCCGACCAGCGGCGGCGGCATTGAATACATGTACATCGAAGGTGAGATCCTGGTCCGCGACGAGTACCTCGAGCGGGTGCTGGAGATCCTCGGCCACCCCCCGCGGTCCGAACTGGAGCAGGCCGAGACGAACCCGCTCCAGCCGGTCATCGCCGGGGTCACCCGGCTCACCGCCCTGGGCGACCGGCATGCGCTCTCGCTGTCCGCGCTCGACGCGATTGACGAACGGCTCGGCTGGGGAATCGCCACGCCGAATCACGTACTGACCGCCGCAGGAGGGACGGCCAGCCACTGCCCGGCCACCGACCCCGAAGAGGTATACGACGACATCGAGCCCTACCCGTCAGTGTGCGACGACAACGGCGGCGCGGGGGTGCTGGTCTACCTGGCCGACACCGGCCTCCTGGAGAATGCGACGTCTCACGCGTGGCTGGCCGGGGTGACCGGGGATCCGGATCCCGGCGAGCCCCAGCTCGTCAGCGGCACGCTGACGATCCCGCCCTCCGTCGGGCCCTACGCCGGGCACGGCACGTTCACCGCCGGCGTCGCCCGGTGCATGGCACCGGCCGCGGAGATCATCGTGGCCAATGTTTCGTTCGCCGCCGGCAGTGTCACGGAATCGGACCTGATCCCCGGGCTCCAGGCGGTGCTCGGCCGCGGGGTGGACATCTACCACCTGAACCTTGCCTGTCTGTCCAGGCATGATTTCCCGCTGATCGCCTTCGGGCAGTGGCTCCGGCGGCTGCGCGAGTACGGCGGTGCGGTGTGCGTCGCCCCGGCAGGCAACAGCGGCGTGCGCAGGCCGGCCTGGCCGTCCGCGTTCGCCGAGGTGGTCTCCGTTGGCGCGCTGGGTGCCGACTGGCGTGGCCGGGCCTCGTTCAGCAACTTCGGCCCCCAGGTCGACGTGTATGCGCCCGGCCGGGACCTGGTCAACGCCTACGCGACGGGTACGTACACCTGCTCGGTGGCTCCGTACACGAATGACATCCGGGACTTCTACGGCATGGCGAAGTGGAGCGGCACGTCCTTCTCCAGCCCCATCGTGACCGGGCTGATCGCCTCGCGGATGTCCCGCATCGGGGAAAACGCCGAGCAGGCCGCGGCGGCCGTGCTCGCCGAGGCGCGGTGCCATTCCATTCCCGGCGTCGGCCCCGTCCTGCTGCCCCGGTGCCGCGGCGAGCGTTCGGCCTGCCCAGCCGAGCCCCACCGAGAGGGATGCCGGTGCCACCACCATGGGGGGTGCCCGCAGTGCGGCTAGCGTTAGCCGGCACGACAGGGCAACCCCGATGAAAGCCCAGGCTAAATTAGCCAGAGAATCGCATGCACGGTCCGTCGTCGTGCCGGTGCCCTTGATCCTTCGCCTGTGGCTTGCTGTGGCGTGGGAGTGTGAAACTGGCATGGCAAAGGGGTGGTGGTATGCCGGGTGAGGTGTTGATGGCCCTGGCGCAGTTCGCTGGGCAGACGGTGGCGGCCGCGGCGATCACCGATGTGTGGGACGCGGTCCGGGGCCGGTTCGCCCGGCTGCTGGGCCGCGGTGACGCCCGGAAGACCCAGGTCGCGGAGCAGTGGCTGGCGCAGACTCGCCAGCAGCTGGCCGCGGCGGCGGGTTCTGGGCTGGAGCAGGACCAGGAGGCTGCGGCGGAGCGGTGGGCGGGCCGGTTTGCGGATCTGCTGGATGAGGACCCGATCGCCGCGCTCAGGGCCGTCAGGACGGCTGCCAGGGCCAGGACGGCGTCGGCCAGTGCCACGGTGATGGCCTGATCGGTGGTCCCGGCCGGGGCGGAGCGGAGGCGTTCCAGCAGCTCGGCGGCGGTGCGGCGGCCAGTGTAGTGGTGGCTGGGGCAGAACGCGGCAATCCGCTTCTCGCCGAGGTGGCGGGCCGATTCGGGGGTCGGGTAACGGGCCAGGAATGCCAGCCCGATCGGGGAGGCGATGCCGGCGAAGATGACCGCTGCGCCGGGCCAGCAGTCCTCCAGCAGGGCGGTCAGCTGGTTGGCGGTGGCGACGCGGGTCTGGACCAGGTCACCGCGGGTACGGACGACGGTCCGCAGTGCCCTGGTCTGGCCGGAGTAGGGGACCGCGACGGTGAGCTTGTGCTGGCGCAGCCGCAGGTACTCCGCGATCACCGCGGCGTCCCCGGCGTCGGACTTGGCACCCGAGAGCACCTCGCCGTCGCGCCAGGCCTTGATCGCGTTCGGCTTGACCGGCACGACCGGGTGGCCGGCCTCCAGCAGCAGGTCCGCCAGCCGGCCGTTCGGGCGCTCGATGGCGACCTGCATCCCAGCCGGGTCACCGAACCTGGCCAGGCGGCGGATCAGCAATGCGATCCCGTCGGCGGTATGGGCGATGGTGAACTGGGCGGCGATCTTGCCCGCGGCGTTCATCACGCATACGGCATGGTTCTCGGCGGCCCAGTCGATCCCGGTAAAGAATTTTGCCTCACGCAGCGCAAGCGGCACTTCGGCTCCTCAAAGGTGGCAGCGACGACCCGGCGAGGAGGACAGCTACCGGGCGGTCACTAACCGGCGCTCTGCGGCGCGTCTCCCTGTTGCCAGTCCGTGCCCCCGCAGAAGCCAGGGGCGGTGGTGTTCTTCTGGCCGTCTTCCGGCGACCAACTCAGACCGTCACCCCGGCTCCCGCCGAGTCCCTACAACGAGCACCGTAACGATGCCCATGAGAGACATGGTGCCCTAGTGACCGGGTCTGGGCGGCGCCATGGCGAGCCCACGGCACGGCGGCCACCACCACGCCGTGCTCGGGGCAGGCCACCCGCGGCGCGGCGGCCTCCAGCTCCGCACCGTGCCCAGGTCCAGCGCCCGCCGCCGGCGTCATAGCCCGGCCGCCTCTTGCCGCAGACCCCGCACTGGCTGGCCAGCCGCTTACGCGGCCGCACGTGCACGGTAACCGTCAGCTGCCGCTCCCCGGCACCGCCGCAGTATCGCGATCCGGTTATAGATGACCTCACTCACATCTTCCTTATTCGGTCGCTTGCGAGGCGCTCATATTCCCCGAATCGCTTTCTCGCGGCGGGCCGCGACGGTCGAGCCGGACTCGCGGCGCGCCATCCGCCGAAGCACTACCGGCGCCAGCACGAGGCCCGCGACCGCCCACGCGGCCAGGACGCCGAACGTGGCCAGGTGCCGCCACGAGTGGCCGACTTCCACCGCCGCCATCGCGCTCGGCAGCAGCGCCGAACGCATCCCGAGCCCCAGCCAGTACATCGGGAACACCTGCCCGGTCCATTGCAGGAACACGGGCAGGTGCGTGATCGGGTAGAAGATGCCGGAGATCGCGGCAAGTCCGGCCAGCAGCAGCAGCATCGGCCCCCCGGCGCTGCGCTGGCTGGGAAACAGCGACCCGAGCATGGCGCCCAACGGCAACGTGGCGAGCAGCCCGAGCACGAGCACCGAGGCCAGCGTCAGCCAGCTGCCAGGGCTGCCGATCGCCAGGCCGGTGAGCAGGAAAGCGCCGGTGAGCAGCGTGATCGCGACAGCGAACGTTATCTGCCCGGAGATGTTGACGACCTTGCCAAGCAGGTAGCCGAGCATGCCGTTCGGGACGGCCTTGGCCCGCAGCAGCGTGCCGTCCTCGCGTTCGGTCACGAGCAGGTCGCCCATTGTGATGACTCCGTACACGACGACGTTCAGGCCGAGCACGCTGACCAGCATCGTGGTGCCCAGCGAGAAGTGCGTCCCTGGCACGTGCGTGTGCCGGGTCCAGATCATCGCGGCGAGGAAGCCGCCGGTCGTGATCAGGATCGCGATCAGGTCATGCGGCGTGGTCAGGGTCTGCTTGAGCTCGATCCAGCCACGGGACAGTCCCGCTCGCGCCGCCACCAGCGTGGGATTCATGCCGCCACCGCCGTCAACCTGCGCGGCACACCGTGCTCCGCCTGGCGGACCAGTGCCATGTACGTGTCCTCCAGGCTGGCCCGGTGCACCTCCAGATCCTCGACCGACTCCCCGTACTGCCGGAACAGCTCCCTGACGAACGCCGTCGCGTCGTCCGCCGCGCGCACGAACCGCTGCCCGTCCCGGCTCCAGCGCACCTCGGACTGGCCCGACATCGCGCGGCCCAGTTCATCGGCGGAGCCGTCCGCGATGATCGTGCCGCCGGCCAGGATCAGGATGCGATCCGCGAGCCGTTCCGCCTCGTCAAGGTCGTGCGTGGTGAGCAGGATCGTGGTCTTCTCCCGGTCGGTGAGCCGGTGCACGACGTCATGGAAGTCGCGTCTGGCCTCGGGGTCGAAGCCGGCCGTCGGCTCGTCGAGGAACAGCAGCTCGGGCCGCCCCACGATGCCGATCGCCACGTCGAGGCGGCGCCGCTGCCCGCCGGACAGGTTACGCACCCGCTTGCGGGCGTGCGGGGTCAGCCCGACGGTCTCGATCAGGTCATCCACGTCCCAGGGGCGCGTGACGCTCGGCGTGGAGTACGGCGCGTAGTAGCGGCCCAGGTGCGCGAGCAGCTCGCGGACCTGCCATTTCGCGTGGTCGCGCCAGGACTGCAGCACGACGCCGGTCCTCGCCCGCCACGCCTCGCCGCCGTGCGCGGGGTCGGCGCCGAGCACGCTGACCTCGCCCGCCGAACGCATCCGGAACCCCTCGAGGATCTCGATCGTGGTGGTCTTGCCCGCTCCGTTCGGCCCGAGCAGGCCGAGCACCTCCCCGCGGCGCGCCGCGAAGCTGACACCGCTGAGCACGTCGGTCTTGCCGTACCGCATCCGCAGATCACGGACATCCAGTACATCCTCCATGCATCGGAGGGTAGCATATGTTCAGCATTCGCTGAACAGTTATTGCTTAACATCTCCCGGTCAAGCGGTATCCTCTGATCGATGTCCGCGAGTTATGACCAGGAGCGATCACCGGAGGACGCCCCTCCCTACCGCTTCGAGAATCCCCGCAGTATCCGGGCCCTGGCGCACCCGGCCCGGCTGGCCATCATCGACGCCCTGGCGACGGGCGAAGAGCTGACCGCCACCCAGTGCGCGGAGCTAACCGGCCTGAGTCCGAGCGCGACGGCGTACCACCTGAAGCTCCTGGAACGGTACGGGCTCGCCGAAACGGCGCCCCTGAGACCGGACCGCCGGGAGCGGCCGTGGCGGGCGACCGGACGCCAGATCCAGGCCGACCTGGACGGCTCGACGCCCGCCGGAGCCTCGGCCACCGCAGCCGTCGTCGCGGCCCACATCGACATGACCCGCGCCATCGCTGTCGGGTTCACCGCGGCCGGCCACGCCGAGCCTGAGCAGTGGCGCGATGCCGCCGTTTTGAACAACGCTGACCTCTGGCTGACCGTCGAGGAGTTTCAGCGGGTGGGCGAGGAGCTGGGAGCGGTCATCGCTCCGTACCGGAGGCGCACACGCCCGGCGGGCAGCAGGCAGGTCAGGGTCATGAACGTCGTCGTACCGCGCCGGCGCGCCCGCCCCGAACCGGGTTCGCCAGAGGCATGAATCCGCCGGCTGGGCAATAAAGGGCCATCCTCATGAGCACGCAGCCGACCCTGACCACCGCGTCGTCCCGCCGAGCGGCTAGAGCCCCGTATCCCCCGAGCCGGGTCCTCGAACGCCATGCGCCAGTGCCCCGATGGCGACTACCGTCGCCACGCAGCCGCGGCCCAGCCGGATCTGACCGGCATGGAGAGGTTTATTGACGCGCGTCCACGGCGAACTTAGCGTGACGTGCAAGAGATGGGCCGGGCCAGTGCTGCTGATCGTGATGTATGAGTTGCAGACCTGGCGTGTCCGTCCGGGTGAGCCGTTCACTTTCGGGCGGGCGCCAGCCTGTTCCGCGGTGCTGCCCGCCCTCGACCAGGGCGTATCACGGCACGCCGGGAGCTTCCGCTACCACCAGGGGTCCTGGTGGCTGCATAACGACAGCAGCTCCGCGATGCTGCGCGTGCTCGGCGATCGCGGGTTCCGGGCCGATCTGCCGCCCGGGCTGCAGCTGCCGCTGCAGCAGTGGCACGCCAAGGTGACCTTGCCCGGGGTGCTGGACACCTACACGCTGCGGCTGCGGCTGCCCGGCCTCGATGATGTGCCCGACCCGGCGGAGCAGGCCGCGGCGGCCGCTGTGACCGGGGAAGGCGCGGTGACCAGCACCCATTACCGTGCTCCGCTGACTGGTAGTGATCGGCTGGTGCTTGCCGCGCGGTTCGAGGCATACCTGAACTGGCGGCACGCCGGGCCCCAGGCACCGGCCAGCGCCAGGGAAACCGCTGAGCGGATCGGCTGGCCGGCCCATACGGTGGCCAAGCGGTGCGAGAACATCCGCGACCGCTACGCGCGCCTGGGCGTTCCCGGGCTGCGTGGGCCGCGGGCACTGGAGCAGCTCGCGCTGCTGCTGATCTCCACCGGTGAGCTGACCGCCGCCGACCTGCGGCTCCTGCCCGCCAAGGCCTCACCCCGCTGAACGCGCCAGCGCCCGCGGCCGCGTCATGGGGAGGCCTCCCCACAACCGGCGGGCGGCCAGGCCGTCATAGCAGGCAGCCGTCAGGCGTATAGGTCCTGACATCGTCGAGCAAAGGCGGACGCCATGCACCTTCCCACTTCCTCCCCACGGCGACTGATCGGCGCGGCAGCCATCGCCTGCGCGGCGGCGCTGACACCGGCGGCCGCGCTCGCCGCCACATCCTCCTCCGCGGCACAGGATGCCACGGCCAGCGCGCGCTGCGCGACATCCGGGCTGGTGGTCTGGCTGAACGTGCCGCCGGGCAACGGCTACACCGGAGGCGCCTACTACGACCTGGAGTTCACCAACCTGTCCGGGCATGCGTGCACGCTCCGCGGCTACCCCGGGGTCTCGGCGGTCAGTCTCAACGGCCGCCAGCTGGGCAGCCCGGCGGGCTGGGGCAGTCCCAAGACAACCACAGTCAGGCTCGCCAGCGACCGCACCGCGACCGCGGAACTGCAGATCGCGGATACAGGCAACTACAGCCAGTGCTTCCAGCGGCTTCCGCAGGGGCCGGGTATGCCTGGGCTTCTGCCCACAGCGGCCGGGCTGCGCGTCTACCCACCGAACCAGACCGCCTCCACTGTCATCCCCTACCCGTTGCGCGCATGCGCGCACACCGGACCGGTCTGGATTCACGTCGGCCCGGTAACGCCCGGAGGCCCTCCTCCTGGTATCTAAATTCCCGGCGCGGACAGCTCCCTGGCTTGCCTTCCCCGGCCAGGGGGCCGACCGCTGCCCACCTTGCCAGATGGCCGTTTACCCCTGACACGATCGACCCACGCCGCGCTGGGTCCCGCTGCGTCCGCGCCGGGGCGTGAAGCTCCTGCGCTCCCAGCAGCCGACTCCGGGCTGCCCGCTGAACAACCCCGCCCACGAAATCAACCCCCTTGACGACGGTTTCCGCAGCCGCACGCTGGGCGTTTCCGACCCGTGGTGCGCCGCCGATGACACACATAGCCACGCTTGAACCGCCCACGTCATCGGTCAGCGTCGGACCCGTCGCCGCCAGAGTCGGCAGGCGCCAGGAGCGCCGTCCCCCACGTCACGCTCTGTTGTTGGCCCTGTCCGTCGCTTGACATCCGTATCCGCCATTCGGATTGCTCTCGGCAAACCCGCGGCGGCGACGGTGCAGATCGGTCATTCTGCGCTCAGCCACCTCTTCCCGGCCACACGAGCAGCTGAGTACCGAATCGGCAGGGCTGGCTCGCCGGGGGGTCAGGCCGCTGGTCTCAGCGCAACCGCAGGCGATCCTCAAGAGGTCGGGTGAACATGCGTGTCAGGACATAAAGATGCGCACAGGTAACGCGCGCTATTCAGCACGACAGTGAAGCGGCCGGGCCTGTCATCGGGGTAGGTCGAGTTGTTCGGGTCGATGCTGACGACGTCCCGGTAGGCGGAGGCCGGTAGGCGGAGGCCGGTAGGCTGAGGCTTCGATTCCGTAAGGGATCTCCAGTTCATGAATACTTTTCGAATATGGAAATCGAGTATCTCCTTCGATTGGGTGGCATTTGAGTGGCAAATGCCGCGCAAGGCAGGGGCTCGTGACCTGGGAGTTCGCTGCACGGTAGGCTCGGTATGGCGATTCCCGTCTGGGGAACAGGCCCTGGATTACGCTCGACGGGCTGGCCGTAGCAGGAACCTTGGCCGGGACCGAGCCCGGGGCCTTCTTGTCCAACTGGACGCGCCCTTCGCTGCCAAGTTGCGGATGGCCGCGTCCAACACCTTCACCAGCTGCGCCGCCGCCAGGCTTGCTGTGGCCACAACGACCGCTCGGGTGTTGAACCGGCCGATCCGCCTCGTTAGGGCAGACCCGCCACCGAAGACCAGCCACACCACCACGGCCACGGGCACAACCACGATCACCCGGCTACAAGGACCAGCGACGGGGTAGCTCAAGCCCTCCGGACGAGGAGCGCAGACCGCTCGTGGCCACTGGAGTGATCACCAACATGGCGCTAGCCTTAGCCAGAGGGATTCTGGGGGGGTCCATGACCGACACCGGACGTGCGCAGGCAGGGAACGTCGCGGCTGCGCCAGGCCCGCCTCCTTCCCAAATCCAGGTGGTCCCTCTTAAGGGGCTGCCGATCGTGGCTGCGGTCGTCGTGTTCGTCATCGTGTCCATCGCGGGCAACTGGCTGTGGGCCCTTACCTTCTGTCATGTCGTAGGCGGCGCGCTGTGGACGGCGATCGATCTGTTCGTCGGGCTGATCATCGGGCCGATCCTGGGCCGGTTGTCCATCGCGGCACGAGCGGAGTTCGCGGCGCGGTTCATGCCCAAGATGGTCCTCCTCATGCCTACCTTGGTCCTGATGACGCTCGCCGCCGGGTTCCAGCTGGCGCTGAAAGAGGGAAACCTCGCGCCCTCCAACCCGAACCACGCCTGGCTGATCGTCTCCTATTGCGTCGTCGGGGTGATGGCAGTGATCGCGCTCGGCGTGCTTGAACCAGCCAACATCGCCGTCCTCGTGGAGATGCGCAAGTCGAGGCCGGACGGGGCGGTCATCGCCCTGTTGATGAGGCGATTCCTCTATACCGCCGGGATCACCGGCTTGATGCAAGTTGCGACCCTCATCATCATGACCAGGGTGGCGACCCAATGAGCAGCGAGCTGGCCACGGCGGCGCCGACGATCCAGCGGCGCTTTCCACCGGTAGCCGAACTGACCATCTGCTCCCTGGCCTTGGTGGTCATCGGCGGGATCCTCTTGGCGTCATATGCCCCTCGCCGACCGCCTCTCGGCGTGCCGACCGCTCTCGCAGTCATCAGCGCAGCGCTGCTCCTCACGAGCGCCTACCTCCTGTCCAGGCTGCAAATGTTCGCGTGGGAACGGTTCTTCTTGGTCTTCCGGTGGGCGCTGCTGGCCTACGTCATCTCGGCCGGGATGATCGGCTTCGCGTTCATCCATGATCACACCCGGGGCGCTCCGCTGTTCCTGCTGGTGGTGATGCTCGTGATCTTCGCGCTCGACGTTCCGCTCATCATCGCTTTTACGGTGGCGCGCTACTCCTCACCCCCACACTCTGCGAGCTGACGGCCCGCTCACAAGTCTTTCCAAAAGATCTCTAATGGTTACCGCTCGGACACAGGTGACCAACCGGATGCCGATCTTCGGCGAACGACACCTGCGGCGAGTCCTGGCCGAGTACGAGGCGCACTACAACGGACGACGCCCTCATCGCAGCCGCCAGCTCCGGCCGCCCCGGCCTGACCATCCCGTCGCCGACCTCTCCCAGAAGCGGATCAAGCGCCAGCCGGTCCTCGGCGGCCTCATCAACGAATACCAGCGAGCCGCATAGAGGCCCAGGTCAAGCCAGTAGCCCGAGTTCTGGAACCCCACAGCCCGAGCTGCGGCAAGATCAACGCCGCGCAGCCGCCGCCATCGGCACACCCCGGCAGCATCTCCTACGGCCCGGGTATCAACACCGCCGCAGTGCTGCTGACCTGCTACGGGAACGTGCCCGCGGAACGAGCCGCGAACCTGATCGGCATGCTGCTCGGCGTGCCGGTCTCGGCGGGGTTCGTCGACGGTGCCAGCGAGCGGCTGGCCTCCCGGCTGGACGGCGCCGGGTTCGATGAGGCGATGCAGGCCGCCCTGGCGGCCGAGCCGGTGCTGGCCGCCGACGAGACCCCGGTCAACCTGATAGACCCGCATGCCGGGCTGGCCGGGCAGGACGCGGGCGCGCCACTGATCTTCCGGGCTGGTCATCTTGCGGATGGCTGGGTATCGGTTCCGTGCGGCGCCGTGTTCCCAGCCATTGACGACACCGGCTCGGGTGAGGAGCTCGAGATGGACAAGATCACAGATGTCGGAGAGCCCGCTAGCGAACTGGAGCGTCTGATCGCGGAACTGTCGGGGTCCGGACTGCGTCCCGCAGCGCGGTGGCAGCCGCGGCGTTCGTGTACGCAGAGTTGTTGACGCCGGTGTGGTATTCGTCCGGCGGCTGGACCGTGTTGATGTCATAGCCACCGTTCGGGGTCAGGGGCCGCCTTGCTGACCCAGAACTGTGCCAGCGCCTGGAGGACTGGCCAGCCGTGCTGACGGAGCCAGCTGGTGTCGCCAGTGGCCTCGTAGCTTTCCCATTGCGCCATCGCAATGTCGGCTTGCAGATGGAGTTCCTGGCTGCAGCTGAAGTTCGGATCCGAGGTGATCGTGTCGTTCGAGTCCGTGGTGGTGCCGTAGCAGTCGGCGCCGGTGTATCCGTCGTCCCCGGCGGTCCACGGGTGGAACGCTCCCTGGTAGCCGTTGGCCGCGGCGTCGTGTTCAGCCGCTTGCAGGGTCTTGAATCGGTAGTCGACCGCGGCCCTGGCGATGTCCGGGTGCGTCGCGAGGATCGCGGGGAACATCCAGATGTCGGAGTCCCAGAAGATCATTCCGGCGTAGCCGTCGCTCGACAGCCCGCTCGGGCCGATCGCGTCCGGGCTGTCGCTGCGGATGCTCGCGTACAGGTCGTACGTGTTGGCGTTGATGGCCGTCTGCAGCGACGGATCGCCGTTGACCGAGACGCCGCTCTTCAGGGATGCCGGCTCGCCGCCGACCCAGCGCCTGGTCCCGCGTGGTGCATTGCGGCCGCCACCACTGTGCCTGGATGAAGCGCCGGACTGCAGCAGTTCTAGGTCTAGGCCAGGCCAACCGCGACCCGCCGAAGAGAAACTCCCCGGCTCCCCCAGACCCAGCTGAACGATCATGTCTGCAGCTCCGCCGACAACACTGTTCACGTCGCATCGCCACAGGTCACAACCATGATCAATAAGATCGCTCAAGATAACCTGCGCTACCGCATCCTGCACGCCGCCGGCCGGCTGGCCCGCAGCGGTCGGCGCCGACGGCTCAAGATCTCCGCCACCTGGCCCTGGGCACCGGCGATCACGGCCGCATGGGACCGGATTACCGCCTTGCCTCAGGCCCCTAACCAGCAGCAAACCGTCCCTGCGGCAAGGAATGAGCCAACCCAGCGGGGCCCGTGGAACCCCCGGCACCCGGCCCGCCAGCCGGGCACCCGTTGTACCCACACCCCAAAATGAAGATCAACTACGCGGCCCGGCGGCCATCACAGGCCAGCGATCCATCACCGTGAATCATCAGGGTTAAGGCCCGCAAGTGGATGTCAGGGGAGCCGATATGAGAGACGATAGCCTTATGGGGAGGGACTTGTGACGATCGGTGTGGAGCGGCTGATTCAGGCTGTCGACGAACTGACGCCGCGCGATCGGCCAGTCATGGTGCACGCATCGCTGCGGTCATTCGACGAGTGGATCGAGGGTGGAGCGGAAACCCTGCTGGACGCTCTATTGCCGGGTCGGCGTACGGTCGTTGTACCCTCATTCAGCGAGTCTCATTTCGATGCGGTGCCGACGGCCACCATGCGCCTTGCGCGCAACGGTATCGATTATGCCGACTTCGCGGGGAAGACCCGTGAAGGGCCGGAATATACCGTCAGATGCGGCCTCATCGATTCATCTATGGGCACGATGCCCGCGAGCCTGATTGCCCGCCCAGGCGCTCGCCGGGGCCAGCATCCGCTCGACTCATTTGCCGCGCTTGGGCCGCAGGCCATCGAACTCGTCGCCGGGCAGAGCACCACAGACGTATACGCTCCCCTTCGTACGCTCGCCGAGGGTGGCGGCACGGTGCTGTTGATGGGAGTGGGATTGAACCGGATGACCGCACTCCATCTGGCCGAGCAGGAGTCGGGGCGGCGGCTCTTCGTCCGCTGGACCCGCGGGAAGCAGGGCGAGGTGAGGATGGTGGAGACGGGCTCATGTTCCGAGGGGTTTCCCCGGCTGGAGCCGTATCTGCGCCCGTATGCATCGACCGCCGTTGTGGGCCGATCCCAATGGACTGCCTACCCCGCTAAAGAGACGATCGCCGCAGCATCAGCGGCTATATCCGCTGACCCGAGCATTACCCACTGCTCCGATAACGACTGCATCCGGTGCCGAGACTCAATCGCCGGCGGCCCGATCGGCCCTGACGTCCTGGGGTAACGGTGTCTAGGGCGAGTTATCCAGTAGCACGCGCAACGGGATGTCCAGTATGCAGGGCTCAGTTACGCTGAGCCGCTCGGCTGATCGGCCGAGCGGCCTGTAACAGCCATCGGGTTCCCATCGCCAGAGCGAGACAGCAAGCGGGGGCATCTCGATCCGCCAGTAGTAGGCGGCCGGCGCGGCAGGAGTCGCGTCGCCGGTAGCGGTAGTCACCTCAACGGTGAGCAGCGGCCCGTCATGCATTACCTGGAGTGAGAGCGGCATCCCCCCGGGCAGGTTAATTGACGCGCCAGCCGGCAGTGCGTCCGCCAGCCGACGGCCCAGCGCGGACAGGATCTGAGGAGCCGTTGGACCACGTGTTTCCACGATCACGTCGAGATCATCGACGGTCCAGCTGTCGACCGGTGTGGAGTGGGGGTCCAAGTCTTCTCCTGAATCAGCAACATCGCTCATGATAGATCTATACGAGCGGGGAGCGGGAGCATCGTGGCTGCGAAAAATCAGCAGAAGCGACACGGAAGTGGCCGAGTTCCGCTTGGGTGGGCGTTCGCCACTGGGACGGCCGCCTTCGTGGCGATCGCGGCCGGTTGGGCGTCGATCGCGGGCATTCGCTGGTATCAGATCGCAGGCGCGGGCGCCGCCTCGATTCTCGCGGGTGGCACCGCCTATATCGAGCGGCGAGCCAGGCAAAAGGCGACCCAGCTTGATGCGAAGCCGATCGATGCACGGCCCCCCCTATGGAACGTCCCCGCTCCCAATGCCCAGTTCAGTGGACGCGAAGACGAGCTGGCGAGACTACGTGCAATGTTCGCGGAGTCCGCCGTGGTGGCCCTTTACGGTATCGGCGGCGTGGGCAAGACTCAGCTGGCGATCCAGTACGCTCACACAACTGCCGACAATTACGAAATAGTCTGGTGGATACCTGCTGAGCAGCCTGACCTAGTTGACCTGCGACTAGCAGAGCTTGCTGTCGGCCTTGGGCTTATCCCGCAAGGCGCCGACCGGTCCATCGCCGCGCACACCGCGCTCGGCCATCTGCGCCGCCGATCGAACTGGCTACTCGTGTTCGACAATGCAGAGGACCCCGCCGCGCTGAGTCCCTGGTTGCCCGGAGGCGGTGGCCATGTCCTTATTACGTCCCGGATCGCCGGCTGGCACGAACTCGCCACTCCCTTTGAGTTGCAAGTCCTGCGGCGTGCAGGCAGCGCCGAGCTGCTTAGACGTGGTCGTGACGATCTATCCGATGATGAGGTCGAACTGCTGGGGGACAGGCTTGGCGACCTTCCGCTGGCCGTCGCTCAAGCTGCCGGTGTGCTGGCTGAGACAGGCATGGCCGTGAGCGACTATCTCGAGCTCGTGGACGCGAAAGCGGCCCAAATCCTCGACGAGGGCGCTCCGCCGACCTATGGGCTGTCGCTTGCAGCGGTCACACGGCTTTCGCTGAGCCGCCTCGCCGAGGCCAACCCCGCGGCTGCGCATCTGCTTCGGCTTTGCGCGTTCCTCGCGCCGGAGCCGGTGCCGGTCCGCATGCTGATCGAGGCCGCGCAAGTCATCGGCTCATCTGCGGAGGCATCGGGCGGTGACGGCTCCGTTCGAGATATGGTCCGCCAGATTAGCCGGTATGGACTTGCCCGCAGCGACCGTTCAGGCCTGCAGATGCACCGCTTGACCCAATTCATCATCCGGGACCAGTCGAATGAACAGAGCAAGGCCATATCCCTGCTGGTGCGAGCATGTCCTGGTGATCCTCGCGATCCTGCGTGCTGGGCGGACTGGGGAGTATTTCTGCCGCACCTCCAGGCCGCAGATGTGGTCACGACAGACAATGAAGGGCTGCGCCAGGTCGTGTGTGAGGCGGTCTGGTACCTTCTCTCTTCCGGCGCCAGCGAGGCCGCCCTCTCGTTGGCACAGGCGATACACGAGGGCTGGGGCATGCGTTACGGCGTCGACGACCTGCTGACGCTACGTGCGGCCGATGCAGCGGCACAGGCCTATCGTGATCTCGGCCGGCCGACAAAAGCCTGCGAAGTGGACCAGGACACCCTGCAACGCCGCCGCCGGGTGCTCGGCGACGACCATGCCGATACGCTTGCAGCCGCTCACAACCTTGCAATCGACCATCATGCGCTCGGTAGGTTCGCGCAGGCGCGTCGGCTGAACGAGGAGACGTTCGCCGCCCGATGCCGAATTCTTGGTGCCGAGCATCCCGACACGCTCGCGTCCGCCAACAATCTCGCTATTGATCTCTATGCCGACGGCGACCCGAACGCGGCCGCCCAACGAGACGAGACCACGCTCCAGTTGCGCCGACAGATACTGGGGCCGGATCATCCATGCACGTTCACCTCGGAGAACAATCTCGCGGTGGCGCTGCGGGCGGTGGGCGACGAAATGGGTGCCCGTCGGCTGCATAAGGACCTTGTGGCCCGTCGGAGCGCGGTACTCGGCGACGATCACCCCCACACACTGACCTCGGTCAACAACCTAGGGGTAAGCCTGCGCGCCACCGGTGACGCTGCCGAGGCACGCCTCACGCATGAGCGGGCATTGGAGCGACGGCGCGCCCTGTACGGCGATGATCATCATGACACGCTAACCTCGGCGGGCAATCTCGCTGTCGCCCTGTATTTTCTCGGAGAGCACAGAGCAGCGCGTGCACTCAACGAGGACACCTTGAAACGCCGCCGCCGGGTACAGGGTGAAGATCATCCCGATACTCTTATATGTGCTGGCAACCTCGCCGCGTGCTTGTGCGCGACCGGCGATCCCGACATGGCCAGAAGCCTGAACGAAGACACTTTGGCGCGGCGTCGCCGGGTCCTCGGCGAGAACCATCCCCTGACGCTTTTAGCTGCGAGCAATCTCGCAGTCAGCATGCACGCAACCGGCGCGCACGACGCCGCACAAAGGCTCGACCGCGATACGCTCGCGCGACGGCGCAGAACCCTCGGCGACGGGCACACGGACACAATCGTCTCGGCCTGCGCGCTATGCTCGCCGCCGCCGCAAGGAATCGCGGCCCGGCACCTGCCGTTCCGACGTGGGTGACGACTTGCCGATTGCCTGGCAAGGGTCCCTTGTACCGCTTCAGAACTCGCCGCAGGTACTGTGACCTGCGGTTTGGCTGGTTGAG
>Ga0187879_10000753_pt1 | contig 21614 bp, 17 predicted proteins | sample June2016WEW_19_1_FD_132423 | JGI IMG/M metagenome (GOLD analysis project Ga0187879, IMG submission 132423) | Peatland microbial communities from SPRUCE experiment site at the Marcell Experimental Forest, Minnesota, USA - June2016WEW_19_10 | ecosystem: Environmental > Terrestrial > Soil >... | reverse complement strand
GGCGATCATGGAGAGAGTGATCTTAAAATAAAAACGGGGATTGCATTCGAGGTGCCAGATTGACCCGTCCGGCGATAATATCATGTCGAAATTGTAGACGCCGTCCACGCCTAGTGTTTCGATAATTTTTGAAATATCGGAATATATCCGTTCGTCATGGAACGTATGATAGACCTTGCGGCGAAGCCAGTGGGCGACATAAGCCTCGATTTTGCCAGCCCTGGCGTAGACGCTCGCGCCGATATCGTCTCCTGGGATCAGCGTCTGCACCAGAACCGGCTTGTAGTTTATCGTGTTTAGTCGGTTCTCGCTGTCGACGCCGTCAAGAATGAGCACTCCGCCGTTACCGCTCCGGCTCAGCGGCTTAGCGACGAGCGGGTATTCGAGGCCGCCGGTTGTGATCTCGCGCGCAAGAGTCGCCGCGTCGGGTAGCAAGCGCGTCGCGGGATAACGAATGCCGAGATTTTCGCATATCCGAGCGAACATCCACTTGTTGTTGAGGCAATCAAATCGGTCGAGGCTTGGCAAGGGAAAGCACTCCGCTTCGATCAGATCTCGACAGGCGATGACCGCTCGCGTCGACGGGGCGTCGCCTGGCATTACCAAAGTGATGCGAAAGTCGCGCGCGATGCAGTTGATTTCCAGCGCCAAAGCCTCGTCTCTCTCGCCGTTAATAACGCAGTCGCTGAGAACGAAGCGACGGCAATGACGCGAGAAGCGGAGACCTCTGGCGCCAAGATTGCCGAGGACAAAGACCTCGGCGCCGCTCGCATGGGCACAGCGCAGAACACGATAGGAAAGATTGAACACCGTCGCGAGCATGAGGATTCTGAGCGGACCTGCGGACGCGCTCGACCCTTTGCCGGCGCCTGGCGTTCGGCCAAGCACGCCGACGGAAGGATGCGGCTCCCTCGGATGATTCAACGACTCCGTGGATTGCGAACTTTCGTCAAGGTTCCGCAATGAGGCTTCGTTCGGAGTTGAACGCATGGCGCGGCCTCCGTTCAATTCGGCAAAGTGGTGGAAACTGATATGGGTCGGCGCAGAAGATTCTGTTGCAGAATCCGGGACAGCCTCCGCGCGGGATGAATCGCGCCGACGACGAAACGCATGACGGGGCCGAAGCTCCGCGCCGACGCGACTCCCACAAAATAGAGGCCCCGTTCGGAACTCTCGAAATCGGACGAAAGAACAGGCGTGTCATTGACCGTGCGAAGGTTTCGGCGCGTGTTTTCGGCGAGAAAAGCCAATCGACCCACGTCGACCCGATATCCTGTAGCGGCAACGAGGTGATCGCTTTCGATCGTCTCGCGCGTTCCGTCCTTCGCAATGGTGGTCAAGCGGACGCGATCACCACGTTCCTCGGCCGCTTCGATTTCACGCCCGAGCTTCAACGTCACCTTTTGGGCGATCTGATCACGAATGAAATAACCGCCGGATGGCCCCAAGGTTTTCTTCAAAATGGCGCCGCGCACCCGATCCGGCAGGAGATGGACGAGTTGCGGCGCGTCACCATAGAAACGCAATAGCCATCCCCCGCCTAACCCATTGGCCGTAGGAAACAGAGCTTGATGCAGAAGAGACGGAGTGGGGTCGGGCGGATTCTGGAAATGCGCTTCCGGACTGCGCGAGACAATCGTCACGGTAGCGCCGCGCATACTGGCCAGCGCCGCGATGTCGAGAGCGGATGATCCACTGCCGACGATGGTGATTTCGCGTCCATCGAGCGAGTCGAGCAGACCGTGATCGCTGCTGTGGGTCATCAATGGAGGGGGCAGATGTGCGAGAGAAGGCGGCGTGCGCTTGAAAGGCGTGATGCCAACCCCGATCACGACCCGCTTGGCGGTCACGGTTTCGCCGTTGTCGAAATGGAGTTCATGTCCGCGATATGTCGGCGTCAACGCAATCAATTGCTTCCGCTCGACGCGAGGCGCGAACCGCTCTTGAAAGGCCTTCCCATAGGCGATGAAGGTCTCCAGTTCCACCGAAATCATGGTGGGGTGATAATCGATTCGCTTCTCGCGGCAGAAGTCTTCGAGAGTGTAGCTCATTTGCGGATCGAAGAGGTTCGATGACTCGCCATAAGACTTGAGGCGCATGCCGCTCGGCATATGATGCTGCCATGCCTCCATCGGAGCGCCGAAAATCCGATATTCGACAGCCGCCGCGTCCAGGTGAGCGGCGATCGAAAGTCCATAGGGCCCGGCCCCAATAATGGCAACGTCAATAACACTACTCATGTAACTACCCTCCTCGACAATGACCTGCCCACCAATGCGGAAACGCGGTTTTCGTTCGCTTCATATCCAACGTAACGCATCACCGATCATCAGCGCCTCGTCATTTCCGAATGATACCGAACAAACCGTTGCCGTCGAAGCGCCGTTCATCGGGCCGCAATGGCTTCGACTGACAGACAAGTTGCCGGGCTTCGGGCCAAGTCATGCCGAACCGCGCGAAGCCCTGATTGGTGTCGATATCATCTACGACGCAGAATGATCCGCCGAGCATTGCGGGTCGAACCGCGGATAGTTCGAAACACACGTTTCGCGCGCTATGGAGGCTGTCGTGGATGAACAAATCGATCTGGCGCAACTCGCGCGCCAATGCTGGAAGGTGACGCCGGCTCGACCCATTGATGAGAGTCCAGCGAGCTTGAAAGCGGTCTTCCACGGCAATGCCTATCTCCGCGGCCTTTTCGGGAGTCACCGGAAACAAGTCGATGCTCCACAAGCGCCCTTTGCCGTTACGTTCCATGGCTTCCAATATGAAACGCGACGTGACTCCATGCCCTACCCCTGTTTCGACTACGACCTCGGGCTTCAGATGGCGCACGAGACACCAAATCGCGCGAACCAACTCTGGGTCTCCATCGTTCCAACCGTAGAAACTTTCCGGACCCAGTTTGAGGCCCTTGTTCGCCAGACAGTGCATGACAACAGGCCACAATTCGGCGAATTCAGCCAATTCCGCGCACGGCCATCGAACGCCAATCCACTGGTGAAGACATTCCTCCCAACGTTCATTGGGCGTGTAAACCGGCGCGTCGGCAAATCGCTCGAAACGCCCGACCGCCCTGTCGAGCAACTTCGAAATTGTCGGAGCCGGATTGATAAGTTCCGCGATCGCTTCCGCCGGATGGCTTAAATAATGTAGAAGAGCCTCTTTCACTGCACGCCCCGTCTTCCCGCAATGACCTACTTTGGTTTCTAGGTCCGCGCAGATGAACTTCAAGTGCTCCACGAAAAGCGGGGGAGACTTTTGTTCGCCTGTTTCGCCGGCGAGGCAAAGGTAGAGCTGACGGACAATGTCTTGGAATATTACGCGGTCGCTGGACGCACGTTCGGCTCTCGTCATCCACAATTGAAGAGAGGCGACATGGTCACGTAGCGTCGAAAGTCACCACTCGTTTTGACATGGCGATGATGATAATCCAGAACGCAATGGCGATGAGACACTCGATTACATAGAACGCCACGATCGCGCCGCCGAGAAGAAATTTGTAGGTCATGGCCGCGACAAGGAACGAGCCGACGATGCTGCCAACATTGTATATTGTCGCGCGCAGACCGTGCTGTCCCGAGGCGCCCAAGGCTTCGGCCGCCATTTCCTGCGCGCCAAGGAGCACGCCGATCCAACAGAGCGCTCGCGTATAGGTGATTGTTTCCGAAAAGCCAGAGCCGAACAACCGTGGAAGGATCGGCGCCAGCATAAAAATAGAAATGCTCGTCGAGCCCGCGATCGCGAACACGACGATCAGGAGCTTCCTGGCGAGCGCGAGCGTCGAAGCGAACCCCGAAGCGTTGACGACCGCCAGCTTGGGATATGTCAGCCGGTGCAGGCCGGAGACGGTCAGAGTGCTGGTGTCCAAGATGCGCCGGGCGACGCTAAAGCTTCCGATAATGTCCGGCGTCGCCACAAAACTCAAAACGAGAAGATCGATGTTCTGGCGTATGGCCTTGAAAAAATAAGGCGTGCAAAAAAAAATTCCAAGTCGAGTTTCGTTTGGCAGAATTGTCCAACGGGGCCAACCAAACCGGCTCAAGATGGCCGTGCATACCGCAGCCACCAAAAGGTGACATCCTCCGTGCCAAAGCGCCCAGTCGGACAATTGGCTCAGGCCAAATCCGTAACAAGCCAGAACAACGGTGAATGCGCGAGCGAGAGCGAAACCGATATTCGCAAGGTTGGCCGCGCCAAATTCAAACCGTGAAATGAAAACCTGTTCGGTCACGAATATCCAACGAGCCAACACAACGTTGCTTACGACGAACGCGAGCAGCGCGGTGAAGTTGGTGAAACCGTCGGATGAAACAGTGATGAAACGCGGGAGCGCCGCCGCGAGAATAAGGACGAGAACCGATCCCGACGCGCCAATGAGGATCAGATGGTGTCCAATGGCCTCCCGATAGATCGTTGGATCCGCCGCGACGCGTCTCACGACTGTCTCCGTGGCGCCAAGACCACAAAGCTGCATGCCGACATTGGTCGCGGCGGTGATGGTGACCAACACCCCGAACTGCTCCACGCCAAGGTGTCGAGCGAGGACGGCGAAGCTGACGAGTTGCGCAATTCCGGAAATGGCCAAACTCCCCGCGGAAAAGAAATAGCCCAGCACCAACGGAAGCTTCAACTTGATCGTGGGCCAGGAAAGAATCGCGCTGGCGCCAGCGTCGGGTTGGTCGCGGTTTGACTGCATCATGCTGCTTTCCTAAATTTCTCTGCTCGCCACGGCGCGGCTATGAGCGGCCGACGTAACTTGATCGATGCATCAAAGTTCCCTTCCGGCTACATTGCCAATTTTTTGGATCGGTCAAGTCGCATCAACGTCAAGCGCCGACATAGGAGAAGCGGTTCGCGAGAACGCGGCACCCAACTCGCATCTGTCATTCGCTACATAGCCGCGATGAGCATAGCGATATGTCGACGGAAAATTTCCCGCGGCGCTTCCCCACGGCACTCGTTCTTGGTCATTGAGATCTGGGGCGCGCCGATTCTTGTCGACGACGAGACCCGGCGAAGCTCTCGCGCGACGCAGCATGCGACGGGGCATGACGAGGTTTCCGTCGTTCCGCGTAAACCCGCGCCCTGTGGATCGCGCTCTTTCCCTTGACGTGTCCCACTACCTCCGACACCGCGTATTTTGGCGGGGTCGCGATCATCACGTGCATGTGGTCGGGCATAAAGTGTCCCTCCTCGATCCGGCTCTCCTTTTGCGCTTTCTTGAACACTTCCCCGAGATGACGCTGCAACTCGCCATGCAACGCTTTCCTGCGGCATTTGGGAATGAACACAACGTGGTATTTGCGGTCCCACCGCGTGTGACTTAAGCTCTGATATTCGTGCATCGTCAGATTTCCTCATCGTGAGCTCGGCGGCTCACGACTGTAAATTTCGACGGTGGTCTGCCGAAAACGTTAAACTTATATTGCCACTCCGGTAAAACCGGAGAACTCCCCTTGCGGTTTACCCGCCTTCCGCCTCTTGATCCACTCCACCGTCGCATTAGTTGGAGCGATGCATATATGGAGTTTCCTTCGGTGATTGCGTCCGTAACAATGTGCATGTTTCTTGGCGTCGCGCTCGGATGGCGATTCACGAGCTATGTGCTAATTCCGGGCGGAGCCAATGCGCTGGTTATCGGCCTTGCCGTTGCTTCAATGGGGGGCAATGGCGGGCATTCGATACTATTCATCATGTCGATCAATGCGATCGCTCTCGAGATCGGCTTTCTCTTTGGCGCGTCAATCGCCGATTACCTCGCATTCCGCGAGGCAGACTGGCGGGGTCGGGCGGCGCGAGGGGGCCTTGGGGTCGCCGCCGAGAATCCGCCGATTTCAGTAATGATGGTTGGCTTGCGCGGCTGTCCTGGCGTGCAGGGCGGCGTGGAGCGGCACGTCGAACAGCTTGCGCCTTTGTTGGCGGCGCGCAACTGCCAGGTCGAAGTTATCGCGCGCGCGCCGCACATGGCGAGTCGACCTCGATATTGGCGCGGGGTCGCCGTGACGCGCGTTTGGGCGCCTCGCAGCCGCAGCTTCGAAGCGATCGCTCACACCGCCGTCGCAATTCTCTACGCGGCCGCGCGGCGGCCTGATATTGTTCACATACACGCCATTGGGCCGTCGATTCTCGCGCCTTTCGCGCGTCTTTTTGGTTTGCGCGTTGTGGTGACGCATCATGGGTGTGATTACGATCGCCTGAAATGGGGTCGGATGGCAAAATTGGTTTTGAAGATGGGTGAGTTTTTTGGAATGCGCTTCAGCAATGCGCGCATCGCCGTTTCGAGCGGCATCGCAGGGCATGTGCAACGGCGCTTCCACGTCCCAACCGTCGTCATTCCCAACGGCGTGATGATCGATTCGGGGGAAACGCAAACAACGAGCGCGCTGGAAACGCATGGCTTGACGCCCAAGCACTACATCCTTTCGGTCGGTCGCCTGGTGCCGGAGAAGCGTCATACGGACCTCGTCGCCGCCTTCGAGAAGGCTCGGACGCCTGGGTGGAAGTTGGTGATTGTCGGCGCGAGCGATTTTCCAAGCGACTACTCGCGCACTCTGGAAGCCATGGCAAGAAAATCGCCCAATGTCGTCATGACAGGGTTTCAGTCGGGAACCGCGTTGCGAGAATTATATTCGCATGCCGGCCTATTCATGTTGCCTTCGAGCCATGAAGGGCTGTCGATCGCTCTGCTCGAGGCAATGGCCGCTGGGCTGCGGGTGTTGGCCAGCGATATTCCGGCCAATCGCGAGGTGCAGTTGCCCGAGCGTTGCTATTTTTGCGTGGGCGACGTCGATCGGATGTCTGCGCTGATCGGCGATGCCGTAACGCGGCCGTTTTCCGAAGAAGAGAAACGAGCGCAGTGCGCTCGATTGGCGGAGCGATATGACTGGAAACCAATCGCGGAACAAACTTTATCGGTCTATTCGCGCGTCATGGATCTAGGCGCTTGGTCGAAATCATCTTGGTACAGGCGGGCGCCGCAAGCATGAGCTGTTGGAGGGTCCATTGATTAGCGCCTGGTCCCTTGGACTACGTCTCTCGGCCGTCAAAAGGAGCCGTGGCTGCAAAGGCAAGGGTATGGCCCCGGATTTCTGTTCAGCGGAATGATCTCGAGAACAGGGACAACCGCATGAGAAACTACGATGTCTCGCACTGGTCGGTCACGGATCGCTTTGGCCATCGGGTCGCGGCCTATTTGCGGACCAATGTCAAACCCATGAGAAACACCAGGCCGATCGTTTCCTTCACTTTCGACGACGTGCCGGAGTCCGCCTACTCGAAGGGCGCCGATATTTTGGACGCGCACGGGGTCAACGGTACGTTTTACATCGCGGGTGGACTTTGTGACACGCAAGAGCCCCACCGACGTTTGATCGCGAGACATCAGTGTCGCGATCTGGCGTCGCGCGGCCATGAGATCGGATGCCATACATTTTCTCATTGCAAGGTCAACTCCCTCTCGGATCAGGATCTTGATCTCGAACTTGAGCGCAACCAATCGTTTTTCGTAGGACTCGATCCCGGCATCGTCCTGGAAAACTTCGCCTATCCGTACAATCTCGTTTCCCCACGCGCGAAGCTGCGTTTGCAACGGCGCTTTCACTCTTGCCGCGCGGGAGGACAAGCGATCAACATTGGTTCTGTCGATCTTTGCATGCTCAAGAGCACGGAAATTTGCGAAGGCGTGATGGCGGTCGATGGGATCGCCGCTTGGATCGACCAAACTGTAGCGAGCAAGGGATGGCTCATATTCCTGACGCATGACGTGAGCGCTTATCCAGGCAAATGGGGTTGTTCCCCGCAACTGCTGGCAGCCGCGGTTTCATTTGCCGTGGCGCGTGGATGCAAGGTCTTGTCGGTGCGCGAGGCGCTGCAGGAAGTATACTAGGCTCGGGACCGGGGTCCGTCGGATGAATGCAGAATACGGGATGTTAGCGGCCGGCCAGGGCGACCCTCGTTTTCCGCATCGGCGACTCTCGGGCTCTGACGAGACAAGACGCGCATGGAGCGTTTAAATGCACAAGCATTAGGCAAATAACTAAAGGTGGACAGTTAATTTGGCTTTTATGCATTGCTTGCGAGTCAAATAAATGCAACCAAACCTTTTCTTAGGAGTTGTATAGTTCGCATGGTTAACGTGTTGCTAACATGCCGTCAAATTGACGGCGATGTAGGGGAGAGCGTGCGTCCTATATTCTCTCTCTTAGTAAAGGAGTGTATCATGCGATCTCGTGCACCCACTCACAATGGAGAAACAGTAGCCAGCGCGCCTCTTTTCCAACATCATGTTGCGGGGCGAGAGACCGCCATTCCAGAATCGCCAGCCCTGTTTTTGGCAATCTGCGCCGTCCTGGAGGGTGTCGCGATTAGTGTCGTCGCTTACTTGGCCAATGTCGCTTATCATATTGCGATCGGTGTCGAACTAGGCGATATATGGCTTACGCAATCTTTCGTTTTGTCTTTAGTTATCTCCGCGCTTGTGTTGATGTGCTCTCTAATTCTTCATCCGGCTTTCGCCTTTCAGGGGCAAGGGATAGATAAAATATTGGCCAACGGCATCGCGGCGACCGGCCTGGGATTTTCGCTGTTTGTTTCCGGCATGTTTTTCCTAAAAATTACTGATCAATATTCGAGAGGAGCATTTATTTTTCAGCTCGCCAGCGTCGCCGCGCTTGTCGTCGTCGAGCGTTCACTTCTATTCGCAGGTTTTCGCTCGGCAACTGCCGCCGGCCTGATACGGCCGCGTCGAGTCATTCTCATTGGCGATACGGCTGACTGTTTGCGATTGGCTGACCAAATGAAAGACTGCGGCGTTAGAATCGTTGGGAGTTTTTCAAAGCCGGGCGAATGCGATCCTACTGCAGCCCCATGCGGCGGCCACGACATTCAATCGCTGATCGACACGTGCAGAGCACTCAAGGCGCATGAGATCTTCGTACTGAACGGTCCCGCAGGCTGGCCCAAGATAAACGAGCTTCTCGATCCTCTCTCCCATCTGCCCGTGGGCTTGCATCTCGTCCCGATGCGATGTGAGGAAATTATCGCCAAGTCCCGTATCGCCGAGTTCGGAAATGTCGCGACGATCCAAGTTGCTCGACCACCACTGTCCAACCTCGACGAGCTGATCAAGAGAAGCTTCGATGTTTGTGCGGCTATCAGCGGTCTTATCCTGCTTTCGCCGCTGCTTCTGATGGTTTCGGTTGCGATCAAGGTCGACTCGCGCGGACCGGTGTTTTTCCGTCAGCTACGCTATGGCTATAACCGCGATAAAATCTCGGTGCTCAAATTCCGCTCGATGAATGTCATGGAAGACGGCGGCGGACGGTTCGAACAGGCGCGGCCGAACGATCCGCGGGTCACACGCGTCGGTCGGGTGCTCCGGCGCACCAGTCTCGACGAGCTTCCACAGCTGCTGAATGTGCTGCTTGGCGAAATGTCGATTGTCGGCCCGAGGCCTCACGCAACCGCGCATAACGAGTTGTTCGAGACCTTGATTCCTTCCTATGCGCGCAGACACGCCGTGAAGCCTGGAATTACAGGCTGGGCGCAAGTGAACGGTAGCCGGGGCGAAACGGACACCAACGACAAGATGCGCCGTCGCGCGGACTATGATTTGTATTACATTGACAACTGGTCAGTCTGGTTCGACTTGAAAATCATCGTGTTGACGCTGTTTTCCAAACAAGCGCGTAACCACGCGTACTAAATCACAGGCGCGGCGGCGTCGGCGCATCGATAAGTTGCGTTGACGTATCGCCTCATAGCCGCGCACCGCTTGCGTCACTCTCACGCGCAAGAGCATGAAATGAGCGCACGTCGCCTCTTGTCGATCAATAATTACTACTACCGCCGCGGCGGCGCGGAGGTTGTCTTTCTCGAACATAACCGCATTTTTCAGGACGCGGGCTGGCAGGTTGCACCTTTCTCCATGCAGCATCCTCACAACTTGCAAACGCCATGGCAGGAGTATTTCGTCGAAGAAATCGAGGTGGAGCGGTCCTATCGGACGGCTGAAAAAGTGCTTCGCGCCGCTCGAGTTATCTATTCGCGCGAAGCCCGGGATAAGCTGCGTCGTCTAATCGACAAATTCAAGCCACGGATCGCACACGCCCACAATATATATCATCACATCTCTCCTTCTGTCCTCGGCGTTCTCAACGACGCTGGAATCCCCGCCGTAATGACGGTACACGACCTGAAGCTCGCCTGTCCCTCATACAAGATGTTGCTGCATGATCAAATTTGTGAACGGTGCAAAGGGGGCCGCATTTACAATGTGGCGCTGCATCGCTGCGTCAAAAATTCGGTCTCGATCAGTGCGTTGGTGATGATTGAAACGCTCGTCCATCGAACATTGGGGCTTTACAAAGACACCCTTGATCGCCTAATTGTCCCAAGTCGCTTTTATATTGAAAAGCTGGTCGAATGGGGGTGGCCGCGCGATCGTTTCATCCATGTGCCGAATTTTGTCGACGTCAAAAATCTTTCCATTGATCGCGAAATCGGCGAGCCGTTCGTTTTCGCGGGCCGCTTGAGCGCGGAAAAAGGGGTCGAAATACTGCTGCACGCTGCGGCCCTTGCGCGCTTGCCACTCCTTATCGCCGGCGATGGGCCTCAAGCGGAGGGGCTTCACGTTCTCGCGGATCGGTTGGGCACCAATGTGCGTTTTCACGGCAAGCTGGGCAAAAATGAACTGACAAGCTTAATCAGGTCAGCGCGCGCGGTTGTGCTGCCCTCGCTTTGGTACGAAAACGCGCCCATGGGCCTATTGGAAGCCTATGCTCTGGGTCGTCCGGTGATCGCTTCACGAATTGGCGGGTTGCCAGAGTTAATCCGCGAAGGCGAAACTGGCGCGACCGTTCCACCCGGAGATATTGAGAGCCTCGCCGCCACAATGACGCGTTTTGCCGCGGCGCCCAAGGTTCAGCTGGCTGAAATGGGCGCAAGGGGACGCGCTTGGGTCGAAGACGAGTTCAGCGAAGCGAGTTATTTGGCTCGTATATCCAATCTTTACGCATCGCTTCCGGGAAAATAAATCGCGCGGCTGCGGAACGCCGCAAATGTCCAACAGGCGTCGCAGGTTGAACCGAAGTGGGTGGCGAGATTCTTACGACGCTATGTTGGGAACCAAGCCATCCAACAGATCATCCTCACGGATAATGCGCGAGGCGCGTGTTATCGATATTCGAGGGACAGGACAAAAGGCCAATTATCGACACTAAGGCCTTGCCGGGAGCAGCGACCCGCCTACTTGTAAATTGGGGCTAGCTGTGTCGCTCAAGAGGCCTCGATCATATTGGGCCGCGCGCAATATTCTCAGAGGTTTATCATGACCTTGGTCAGCGTTATCGTCAAAACCTTGAACGAAGAGCGTCATGTTTCGATGGCGATCGAAAGCGCCTTGCGCGCACTCAAGGACGTCGATGGCGAGATCATCGTGGCTGACAGCGCATCGAACGATCGCACGGTTGAAATTGCTCTACGCTACCCGGTGCGCGTTGTGCAACTCGCGAGACGCCAAGATCGCGGCTGCGGCGTCGGCCCGCAACTTGGTTATCAGTACAGCAACGGCGCTTACATCTGTCTTATTGACGGCGATATGGTTCTCGATGACGCCTTCATTGCGCGGGGTCTGGAGTTTCTGTCGCGCGCGCCGCAAGTCGCCGGCGTCGGCGGGGTCCTCAATGAAATGAATGTCGTCAGTCTCGAATTTGTTCGCAGGGTGAAAAGATCGGCGCGCAATCTGTCCACCGGACCGATCGATCGCCTCAATGGCGGAGGGCTTTATCGAAGATCGGCGATCGAATCTGTCGGCTACTTCTCCGATCGAAATCTGCACGCGCGCGAGGAATTCGAACTTGCCGCGCGGCTGCGAACCGCGGGATGGAAACTTCACAAACTCGACCAGCCTTTCGTTTCCCATTTCGGCCACACGGAAAACGCTTATCGGCTTCTGGGACGCCGGTTGCTAAACGGCTATTTGCGCGGCTCGGGCGAGGTTCTGCGCGCCGCGCTCGGAAAGCCCCAATTCCGGCTCGTCGTCAGCGAGTTGCGAGAGCTCCGTCTCTGGCTGGCCATCTATGCATCGTGGGTGACCATCGCGACTTGTTTCTTGCTCGCGCCCGATGCATGGACAGCGGCCATGGTCGCGCTGTCTCTGACAACTTTTCCATTCGCTTTGATGGGTCTTCGATATCGCTCGCCGCGCCTCGGCGTCTATGCGGTGGTTGCATGGAACTTTCACGCGCTCGGCTCGGCTTTGGGTTTTTTACACGGGAGGATCCCGCCGCGAAACTGGATTGACAGTCGCCTTATCGAGAATTCGCCCTCTGAATCGGCAAACGCGGGTTCTGAACCCTTTCGCCTCCGAAGCTCCCGCAAATTGGATTTGTTATAAGGAGTGAGCGAATGCAGGCGTCTTTTGATGAGTACACCAACATCCAACGCGCCGTCAGTCATGCGGGAAACATTCATGCCTGGTTCCAGCGTTCCTCCAATCGCGCGATCATGGTCGCGATGATCGCTTCGGTCGTTCCGGCCCGCGCCGAATGGGTTCCTATTCGAGACGAGTCTCTCGTCATTTCCGCCAACAGCGCGCTCGACTTCTCGGCTTTGTGGCCCACGCGGCCCGCGGGAGCGTTGGGACGAGTCGTGGCGTCTTCCAACGGGGCGCTCGCCTTCGAGAATAAGCCCGATGAATCGATCCGCTTCCACTGCGCGTCGCTCGCATGGAATCCAGCGCCGACAGACGGCTTTCCAAGCAAGGAGACAGCGGAGCTTTATGCGGAGCAGCTCCAAATGCACGGCTATAACGCGGTGCGCTTTCATTTTGTCGACGCATTGCTGATGGCAGGTAGCGATAAGGATTTCGACTATGACGCGGTCCAATTGGATCGTTTCCACTATTTCCTCGCCGCGCTGAAACGCCACGGCATTTATTGGGTCATGGACGTCATGACCTCGCCCAACGGCGCATATGGAAATGTTCGCCCCGACCGGTGGGTCCGTCGATACGATCTGAAGCTCGATGTTTATCTCGATTACGAAGCGCGTCGACATTGGCGGCGATTGGCGGAAACCATTCTCGCGACGCGCAATCCATATACCAACTTGAGTCCTCTTGAAGACCCCACCCTTGCTTTGCTCGTGCTCGTTAATGAAAATGGCGTGGAATTCACCTCGATTATTGATCAAGGCTACACCGGCGCCGCATACCCCCCAAAGTTAGCGCCGAAATTCAATGAGTGGCTCAATTCAAAATATAAGGGCACGGCTGCGCTTCGTTCCGCATGGGGCGATTTATCGCTGGGAGAGCGCCTCGAAGCTGGCTCCGTGCATTTGCCCGCTTCGCGCGAAGAACGCAGTCCGCGCATGCGCGATGCGCAATCCTTCTTTCGCAGCATCGAGGCCGAGACGTTCCAGTGGCTTACGCGAGAGATCCGCGCTTTGGGATATCCCGGACTGATCAGCCAATTCAACAATTGGGCGACGACGGCGACGAGTTTCAGCCGGATGAACCTCCCAGTCGTGACGATGAACAGTTATTTTGACGAAGTATGGAATTTCGATCCGGGCTTTTCGATTTCGCAAAACAGCTCCTTGGACGACGATGCCAATTATGTGCGCGAAATGTTCAGTGTGCGCTGGCTGCGAAGGCCGTTTGTCGTGACGGAATATGGACAGGTTTTTTGGAACCGTTACAGGCACGAGGCGGGGATCGTCGTTCCCGCCTACGCGGCGCTGCAAGGATGGGATCTCATTTGTCTCCATGGCGTTGCGATCGATCGTCCGTTTTCGCCGCGGCGACCGGGCAATCGTTCGATCATGCCTTACGCCATAGGAATCGATCCTGTCGCCCGGGCCGGAGAGACTCTGTCAGCGTTACTGTTTCGTCGAGGCGACGTTTCGACCGCGCGAACCACCGTTGCGATCCCCTTCGGTCAGGAAAGCGATATGCTGGACGCAGGCCAAGGCCAAATTCCTTCGAGTCTAATCACTCTGGGACTTCTTGTTCGCCTCGGCTTAATGCAGAGAGACGATGCTGAAATTTCGCCGGATTCCTCTTCGCCTCCATCGCTCATGTTTGAGAGCCGGGGATCGCGTGCGCAGCGCCCAGCGACGAGATCGGTTCCGGCGCCAAACATCGGAGCCGGAAATTCGCTTATGGGAATCCGTGCTTTCGCGCGATCCTTGTCGAGCGCTGAACCTGATGCTTGGACCCCCCGCCCTATTCGCGCCGGGGGCGTTCGCGAGCTGTCCAGATATGTCTCGAACCTTCGTGACGCCGGCGTTCTCTCCAAGGAGAATCAAACCGATCCCGCCGCCCGCATCTATCACAGCGAGACGGACGAAATCCTCATGGATGCGCCCCGCGGCTTCTTCCGCGTCGTCACGCCCCGAACGGTAGCCGCGAGCTTCGAGCGTATCGCCTCGCCTTGCGTTCTGGGCGCCATGACTATCAATGCCGGCAGCGGACCTGCTCTCGTCGCGCTGAGTTCCTTGGATGGCGAACCGGTCGCGAGAAGCGCGCATCTTCTGTTGATCTTTGCCACGGACGCCCGAAATTCAAACATGAAGTTTCGCGACGATCGTCAACGAACGATCGAAAGTTACGGAGGCATGCCCGTATTGATCAGGCGCGAAAGCGTGCACATTCAATTCCACCCCGAGGTGTCCGGCTCCTGGTCCTTGTCCTCGCTTCATTTGAACGGAACGGTGGGCGATCGTCTCTCAATGACGATGAAGGATTCGCAAGTCGAATTCCGCCTCGACAACGCAGGGACAAGCCACGGACCGACCACCTTTTTCCGGCTCGATCGTTACCCGTGACGACGGCCGTGCGAAGGATAGTAAAAGTGAGGGGGACATGTATCAGCAACCCGGCGCCGAGCAGACAACACCGAGTCAAGCGTCCGACCGCGGAGAAGGAGTTGACCTCGCGGAGGTGGGCGCTCGACTTTGGCGACGCAAAAGTTGGATCTTCATATCAATGGCTTTGGCGGGCGCTTGCGTCGCCGCCTATTTGAATGTCACGCCCCCGGAATATACCGCGTCATTGGAGTTGCTGCTCGACCCGTCAGACCTGCGGGTGGCCGACAACGGCCTGCGCCCTCCCATGCAATCGGGGGAGTGGCAGATCGCGGAAGTCGAAAACCAGCTTCGCCTTTTGACGTCGGGAAATGTGATGAGACGCGTGGTCGGCGCGCAGTCCCTCGCAGAGGACGCGGAATTCGCCAGTCCAGGCGTCGCCTATTTGCCAGGGTCCGATGCGCCCCTTCAAGAAGCAATTCGAAATCTTGGAAAGAAAGTGCGAGCGAGAAGGGCTGAGCGAACCTATGTCGTTACGTTGGAAGTGACGGCGCGCACGCGCGAAAAAGCCATCGCTCTCGCAAATGCGTTTGTTGACGCCTTCACTCAGGAGCGGGCCCAGGCGCAAGCGGAAACGGCGATCCGCGTCGCAAGCTCGCTCAATGAAGCCTTGGAGGCGCTCAAGCAGCAAGCGGCTGACGCCGAGGAACGGCTCGTGGATTATAAAAAGAGACACAGCATCACTCTGGAGGTCAACGCGTCCGGCGCCGGTCAATTTTTCGAGGGCGCCAACGATCTGCTCAAACAGGCCCACCTCCGCACTTCGGAAGCCCAAGCTGCTTATGATGAGGCTCTCGCCCGCCGCTCGGCGAACGATTTCGCCGGCCTTCCAAATACGCTCGGTCCCAACGTCGTGAGTCTACGTGATCAATATGCGCAACGTCTCCAGGCTGAGAACGAGGCGATCAGACTGTATGGCCAGCAGACCCGGCGCGCTTTACGCGCGAAGGCGAGACGTCTGTACTTGGCCAAACTCATCCAAACGGATATCGACCACGCCATCGCGGCGAAAAGCGATAATCTGGAGCGCGCTCGAGCCAACGAAAAGCTGATCGCCAGCCACGTTCCAAACTATGAGGTCGCTGCCAGCGCGCAAGAGCTGGAGCATGAACTTTGGGCCATTCGCACGCTCGACAAGGCATATAAGGTCAGAGAGGTCGAAGTGGCGGGGCAGCAAAAATTGGATACATCCAGTTTCCGGGTCATTTCGCCCGCCATGTCGGTTGGGCCCAGAAGCTGGCCGCCGCCATCATTCCTTCTATTTTTCATCGCGCTCCTCGCCGGAGGAGTGCTCGGAGCCGCCGCCGCTCTACTACACGGTGGAGTAGCCAAGCAATCTGGCCATGGCCGGTGATGGGGAGCAATCATCCAAATGTCGACGGACCTTGCACAGGCGTCGGGACGGCCTTCAAGGGTCGATGTAGGCACGTTCCTGCGCGGCGTCCTTTTTGTCGCCGCCTACTCATACTCATGGATTACCCTCTATCCATTTCCCGACCTGTCCGATCCCATCGTCCTGCAGCCCGCCAAGTCATTGGGATTGATTAATCAGTCCGTGGCGGTCATCCTTGGGATCCTGTCGATCTCGTTTATTTACAGCCATGACTGGCGGCGACTGAAGCCGATTTTCAGCCCGTTGTTCATCGCCGCCATGCTGTGGTGCGGATTCTCGGGGCTCTTGTCTCCGCACGCGGACATCGCGATTCGCCGCTATGTGTTGACGCTTATCATCATGACGATAGCAGCGGCGACTCTCTTGCTTCCTCGGGACGAGCGGCATTTTGGCGGTCTGATCGCGGCGGCGACGCTGCTGGTTCTCTTTGTATGCTATGCGGGCGTGGTGCTTTTCCCGCTTCGGTCCGTGCATCAATTCATGGATCTCAATGAGCCGCAACTCGCGGGAGCATGGCGCGGATCATTCACCCATAAAAACGACGCCGGAAGCGCGATGGCCATGATCGCCTTATTGGGACTTTACGTCGCCAGGACGCGCAATCTGGTCGTTGGCGGCTTCATTGTCGGCGCTTCCCTTGTTTTCCTGTGCTTCAGTTTGTCCAAGACGTCGATCGCCTTGCTGCCCGTCGTTCTGTTGATGACATCTGCGGTCACCGCCATGCGCGGCGCGCCGGCGCGAGGCTTGTTGGTCATCGGCGGACTTGTCTTGTTCAATGTGTTTACGATTGGCTCGGCTTTTTCCACGCCCATCAGCGATTTTTTGGCGTCGCTCGGATTTGACTCATCGTACACGCAACGAAACGACGTCTGGCGCTTCGCCGTCGCGCAACTCGCGCTTCGTCCTTTGACGGGCCAAGGGTTCCAGGCCTTCTGGCGGATGAATGACGTCATTTACAATGGCGGCGGAACCGAGACTTGGGCGATTCAATCCCCGGACGGGCACAACGACTATCTCGATCTTGCGCTGACGATTGGCGTGCCGGGATTGATCCTCGTCGTCCTGTGGCTAGTTGTCTCGCCGATCGGCGATATCGGCCGCGGCCTGAGAACTGGCAACGACCCGGCTCTGACCGCCCTGTTTATCCAACTCTGGTTGTTCGGCATCTTTCGCGGCTGCCTCGAAACTGCCTTCTTCACCGGAGGAAGCCCGCACTGGTTCATGATGTCCGTGGCGATCTTTGGACTTCGATTGCAGGGAAGCTCGGCGCTCATCCCAAATCTGACGAAAAATGGGAAAAACACTGGTCGAGATCGCTGAGAGCTCTACGAGCGCTCGGTTCACACGGACAAGAACGAGTCTCTCCGACAAGCGCGTCGATGGTCTATCCTTTTATCGCGCGACGGTGGCAAGCTTCGGAGCGAACCATATCTAGGCTCCAGTGGGAGGTGAAAGCGTGGCGGACGCGCGCGACAGGTGTCGACGGCGGGCGGGCTCGCCACTCGAACAATGCGTCGAAGTTTGCGCCGCCGCATTCGCTTTAGCGAGGAGGCTGACGATCATGATGAAGAGCCATCTGCGGAGAAGCTTGATCATCGCCGCGGCGTCGCCGGTGATTTGCGCCGGACTGCCATCGCCAAGCTGGGCTGGAGAAGTTTCCCACGCCATTGGCGTCGTCAACGGCTTCAACTGCGATATCTGGAGATGGCTCGATTCGAGCGGGCGTCCGCGCACGGTCGCGCTGAAGATGGAAGGCGCGGGCAATTCGGGTCATGGCGGTTACGCCGTGGAAATGACCTACTTCGCCAAAAGGGCCGGCCAAGCCTCCGATAGGGCATGGGATAAAATTACCGTCAAAACTGAAGCGAACAGCCTGACCGACTCCGACGGAGATGGGGGCTTTGGCTATTTCGTCTCGCACGAACGTCAGCGTTATTTTGGCCGAAACAAGACTGGCGCCGAGATTTGGCGGACCATCGCGAGCCTTTTCCCCGATGGTCCCCATGCCACGGATTCGCCGTTGGGTCGCGCCTTTCCCGCTCTCTCCAGCGGACCCAGGCTGAACAGCGGCGCCACCGTAGGCGCGCAAAGTTTCACGATCGACTACGGCCACTACGGAACGACGAGGGCGGTCACGATTGATCCCGAGTCCGGCAAGGATTCGCCTCCGCTCACTAATGACGCCAAAAATTCCGTGAACTATGCCTATTATACGATCCCCGTGACGACGACCTGGGTGTTCCAAGAGGGCATGGATTATCCGCGGATCGATATTTCAGTGGATTTTTCGAAAGTCATTCCGCCTAACTCCACGAGTCCAACTCCAAACCTTGTCAGCTTCGACGTCCGTGGCCCCTATGGGGTGACGGTGTTCGACAATGGCGTCGACGGTCCGATTGATCGGGTGCTTTGGGGTGATCGACAATACGTGTTTCTCGCGGGGACATCGGCGCATGATAGCGCGTGGGACTACATCCTCGTTTCGGGAATGGCGACGCGGAGCAGCGTTTGGGATTGGAGCTTGCCCAACAAGGGCGCCAGGTACCATGGCCTGACCGCCAAGGGCGGGACATTGGGATCCTTCGAAATGGGTCTGTTCGAGCCGCTCCCGGCGTGGAAAAGCGCGTTACTCGACGGATATGCCGCGGAGCGGGGCTACACCAGCAAGTCTTACGCCGAAGCGGTCGCGAATCCGCGCAACGGGCTTACCCCTAGCGTGTCTTCGTGCCAAGGCAACACGCCGCAAACCCTTCCCACTGACTCGACCTGGCCCTACCAGTCGCTTCAGTACAGTCTGCCGTGCAGTGGATACAACTACCTGACGAGGCCGGCGAAGACGAAGAAGCTCGCCTGGGGCTCCTCCGCCTATTACGGGATGGTTTTGCCCGCCACCTTCGTGGGCGCCGACACCCCACCGAACGCCGGTTGGCCGCCTAACAACAGGCTTGACTATAGCGTCTGCCTTGTGTTGGCGTGGAATTCCGGACCCGCGCGCAATCCGCGAATTCAAGAAGTTGACTCCGCCGCCGCTCACGGGGCGGAAAATCTGGACACTAGTCTCGCAAGGGCGGCGGCCGCTTATGGAGAGTTGGAACCGAAGAGCTCCAATTGCACGACGGAAGGCGCGCCCTAGATTTCCGCGTCGCAGGTCTTGATCGCGGTCCCGTTATGCTCGCATCGCAAATGGGTCCACCTCATAGGTGACACCTCGTTAGATTGGTGCGGGAGTTGACGCCGGAGGCGGATGCCGCAGGGGACACCTTCCGCTCGATCAGTCCGTCAATCGAGGAGGCGCCGCTAGAATTTGTAGCTGGCCTCCAGGGTGCCATACCAGCCGTTGCTAAGCTTGGAATCGCGCAAGAATCCCGTTCCAACCCCCAGTTCGATCGCGCCCACCTTGATTCCTCTCAGATGGCCGCCCAGGGTCCACTGCCGCCAGAAGCTATTGCCCGCGAAGCCGGCTTCGGGGCCCAGATATACATCGTGCGCGATTTCATATCCGGGGCGGAACCTTGACCACCAGGAACTATTCGCCGTCGAATAAAAGCCGGCCACCGCGAGCGACACCGATTTCATTGGCTTATAGTCAGCGCTGAGCGAGGTTATAACTCCCCATCTCGCGCCAATCGTCGAGTTGCTTGGATCGTATTTGGACACCGAGACATGTTGATAATTGGGCCCAATAAGAAGAGACGCATAAAGCGTTTCATTTATATAGGTGTATCCGATAAAAGTGCTGACATTAACGTAATGGCCGTGAATGTCGACTAATGGCGGCTGCCCGTCCTGGATGTTGCCTTGATCATTATAATTAAAACCGCCGTTGGCGCCGTCGATTTTCACGCGCACGCCGGACTTATCGACCCCACCCGGAGCGTAGGTGACGCCCCCGTATCCTCCGATATTATAGCGCGAATTGACGTCGAAGCTCGTGTCGATGGATATGGTCTGACCAGTTGTCGAATCGGTCGTCTGCGCCGGTTCCGCGGTCGTTTTATCTTTAGCCGATGTATCGGCGGACAGCATATCAGCGGCGGCGGCGCTCCCGCTGAGCGCAAGATTCGCGAGAAATAACCATTTAAACAATCTTTTCATCATCAGCCCTCCGCGCCGAAAGGGTCGAGCCCACCCCCTCGATCAAACGCGATTCCTCTCTTTAGCGTGGAAAGGTTGCCCAATCAATTAACCGAGTCTCGATATGGTGGAAGCCAAACACTTTCAAACAAACTGTTGCAAAAAAGCCACACACGATTGATTACGACGCTCATGACTCCAAACTCTTGCAAATCAGTCTAGTGGCTCGATTCAACCATTTTGGACAGGGGAGATCGGATAGAGCGCCTTGAGTTTGACTCAGGCGTCATCGGTTGTGAACTGCCAATCGGCCTTGGCTTGGTTTTTGTTGCGATCCACGACCCAAGCTGCGACCTCGCCACGAAGCTTTCGATGTGCCGATGCGGCGGTCGAGACATTGCGAGGCGAGGACGCTGAGTTCGCTCTCGGCCAAGTCGAGCAGCTGCCGTGCTTTGGCGTGTAATGCCATTCGAAGTACTCGGTCAGGCGGCGCGCTTCCTTCGCTTCAAACGCTTGATAGAGCGAAGCGGGCTTGCGCGTGTTCAGATTGTCCTGGACGAGCACGATCTTTTCGGCGTGCGAGAACATTTCGTTGCGCCTGCGGCCGGCGTCTGTTCCATTAAGTCAAAGCTCGCGGTTACACGGGGAGTTTTTCAAATCTCGAGCGCCTTTTGGAAAATGGCGCAATCCAAAACACAAGGCAACGCGGTCCGAAGCGACGGTTCCGAGGGCTCAGCCTATCGCTCCCGCTACGGGCGGTCGATCTCACCGATCGTGGCCGCGACATTGTGCATCGGCGCGCCAAAATATCCGTGGGCGCCTGCACAAATGCCGCAGCGACCTGCATGAGCTCTCCAAGCGACATTTTCCGCGTCCGTATCTCCTGCGGCGAGCCACGCGCGGACATTGCCGCCAAAGCCGATCATCGCCGCCGCTCCGCATTCAACAAGGCGCCGATCACGCTCGCTAGCGTCGCCGCATCCAGCACTCCTTCGATCTTCAACCGCGCGCCGCCCTCGGCGGTGTCGCGTCCGCCAGATTCGTCCATCCCCTCGATCGTGATCTTCCAACGCATCGCCGTCCCTACTTAGAGTTGGCCTTTGCTGCATCGGAAAGCGTTAACGGTCGTAGCACCCCAGTTAATTTATCGGCCCCTAGAAATATTGCAATGCCTGCGGATGTAATCCAGATCGTTCTATCCGCAACCCCGCTTTCATTAAGGGACAACGCGACTTCCAAATCGCTCAAGAAATCGTTATCATTTACGCTTCTTTGAATC
>Ga0187879_10000745_pt1 | contig 21701 bp, 20 predicted proteins | sample June2016WEW_19_1_FD_132423 | JGI IMG/M metagenome (GOLD analysis project Ga0187879, IMG submission 132423) | Peatland microbial communities from SPRUCE experiment site at the Marcell Experimental Forest, Minnesota, USA - June2016WEW_19_10 | ecosystem: Environmental > Terrestrial > Soil >... | reverse complement strand
GCGCCAATGCCTCCACCATCGTGTGTCCGGCCTTGCCGATAGAAATCACCAGCACCCTTGAATAGACGTGCAGATCGTAAAGATCTTCGCAAACCCTCAACACCCCCCGCTCGCAATGCACATGCCGCCCAAACCCCTTGGCGATCGAGGCTTTGGCTAGCGCATGAAGAAATATCTCCCGCGCAGCCTCGCGCATTCGCCGAAACCGCTCAACGTCATTCATGAAAACTGTCATCCTGAGCGCAGCATCCACGTTCGCTCGCGAACATGGATGCGGAGTCGAAGGATCCTTCGCACTCTCGCACCACTCGCGGCTTCAGAAGGAGTTCCCACAACGAACCACGATCCACGCCGATGTGCTTATCAAACTCATCGATCACGCTGCCCGATGATCAGCGAGAGTCTCTTTCACCCAACCTTCGATTGCTTCTCTCAGCTCCCGCAACCGGCCCTCAAAGAAATGATCCGCACCCTCGATCACAACCAGCTTCTTCGGCTCCGGCACCGACGCAACCAACTCCTCCAGCTTCGCCCGCGGACCAAACTGATCGCGCGCGCCGCTCACAAATAACTTAGGCTTCACGCAGTCGCGCAGGAAATCAAACGTGTAAACCCGCGGTGCTTCCACGTTCGCGGCCACCGGAGCTACCGGCGTTCCCACGCCGATCAACGCTTTCACTCGCGCATCAGAAGCCGCGGCTCGCATTCCCACCGCCGCGCCAAAAGAAAATCCCGCAAATATCAACGGAAGATGAAACTCCGCATCGAGCCAGTCGAGCGCCGTGCGTACATCTTCCATTTCTCCGTTACCATGATCGTGCTCGCCATGACTGAGTCCAGTGCCACGAAAATTGAAGCGCAGCACCGGAAGACCGAAGCTGTTCAGCGCCTTCATGGTATGGAACACGACTTTGTTATGCAGCGTCCCGCCAAACAACGGATGCGGATGACAAACCACCGCCGCGTATGTCGCATTCTCGGCGCCCGCATTCAACAGCGCTTCCAGCCGTCCCGCCGGACCTTCGAGGAACAGCGACTTGATGGTTGAATTCTGGGCAGTCACGCCATTCAGATTACATGAAGTCAGAAGTGAGAAGTCAGAGTGCGGAACTTGACTTCGCCACTCTGCGCCCCGAGGTCACGATTTTGCTTCTGCATTTTGCATTCTTACTTCTAACCTATTCGTCCGTTTTCGTCTGCTATTCTCTCCACCATGGACGCCATCACCCTCACTCGCCAACTCGTCGACATCGAATCCATCTCCGGCAACGAAGCTGCTGTCGGAAACTATCTCTACGGTGAGCTCGCCCGCATCGGTTACCAGACACGAAGAATTCCCGTCGAGGGCGACCGCTTCGATGTCTACGCCACATCGCCCGATCAGCCGAATCCGGAAGTGGTCTTCTCCACGCATATGGATACAGTCCCTCCCTTCATTCCTTCTTCCGAGGACGCAGCACGAATTTACGGCCGCGGTTCATGCGACGCGAAAGGCATCATCGCCGCACAGATCGCCGCCTCGGAACGGCTGCGCCAGCAAGGAATCTACGTCGGTCTGCTCTTCGTGGCGGGAGAAGAGCGCGATAGCCTGGGCGCGAAGATCGCCAACGAGTACGCTGCAACTCAACCAGGGCATCGTTGCAGATATTTGGTCAACGGCGAGCCCACCGAGAACCATATTGCCCTCGCTTCGAAAGGCACGCTAAGAGCGGAGGTCACGGCTTCTGGCCGTATGGCGCATTCCGCCTATCCGGAGCTCGGTGAATCGGCCATCGACAAACTGCTTGCCTCCCTCACTCGTCTGCGCGCCATGCCGTTGCCAACAGATCCAGAGATTGGTCCGTGCACGCTGAATATTGGATTGATCGAAGGCGGACGGGCGCCGAATGTAATTCCTGATTACGCCCACGCAGATTTGCTCTATCGCCTCATCGGTCCCTCCAAGGATTTGAGGAGTCAAATTCTCGCAACCGCCGGCGATCAGGTAAAAGTTGATTTCCCTCTGGAACTTCCCTTCCTGCGTCTTCGCACCATCGATGGCCTCCCGACGATGATCGCGGCTTTCACCACCGACATCCCCAGGCTAACGAACTGGGGTGAGCCGCTGCTGATTGGTCCGGGATCAATTCACGTAGCGCATACCGACGGTGAATTCATCGAGAAGCAGCAACTTGCGGAAGCAATTGATCTCTACTGCGCGATCGCAAAGAAACTCATTTAGCTCATAGAGAAAAGTCCGAATGTAGTAACGATTTGGGGGCAACAATCGCTGATTGCCGCCGGCCCAACATCAACTCGCCCAGTACAATTAGACTCTAATGATCATGACCACCACCACCCTCAATTCCCTCGCCCGCGCTTCCTCCGCGTACCTACGTTCCGCCATGCACCAGCCAATTCGTTGGCATGAGTGGGGTGAGGAGGCGTTCGCTTCCGCGCAGCGGGAAAACAAGCCGATGCTCCTAGACATTGGCGCGGTCTGGTGCCACTGGTGCCATGTAATGGATCGCGAGTCTTATGACGATCCCGAAGTGGCGGCCATCGTGAACGAGCATTTCATCGCCGTCAAAGTGGATCGCGATGAGCGCCCCGATATCGACATCCGTTACCAGGCTGCGGTCAGCGCGGTCAGCGGGCAAGGCGGCTGGCCGCTCACCGCGTTTCTCACGCCCGACGGCAAGCCATTTTATGGCGGCACTTATTTTCCTCCAACCGATGGCTACGGGCGCCCGAGCTTTCGCCGCGTGTTGTTGAGCATCGCCAATGCTTACAAAGAAAAGAACGGCGACGTGGTCGAGCAGGCGAAGATGGTGGAGAACGCCATCGCGCAGGCGGAATCTTTCGCCGGACGCGGCGGGCGCATCTCGCCCAGCATCATTGCGACGATTCAGGAATCCGCTCTCAAAATGTTCGATCCCCAACACGGCGGATTCGGGCAAGCGCCCAAGTTTCCCCATCCTTCAGTATTGGATCTGTTGATCGAGCAGTTTGTTCGGACCAAAGACGAAAGCTTGCGCAACTTGATCGTCACCACTCTCGAGCACATGGCCAATGGCGGCGTTTACGATCAACTGGCCGGAGGATTTCATCGTTACTCGGTTGACGAGCGCTGGGTCGTCCCGCACTTCGAGAAGATGTGCTACGACAATTCCGAACTGCTGAAGAATTACGTGCACGCATACCAGGCTACGGGATCGGAGTTCTTCGCCAACGTGGCCCGTGACATCATCCGCTGGATGGATGCATGGCTGAGCGACCGCGAGCTCGGGGGTTTCTACGCTTCGCAGGATGCCGACATCAACATGGACGACGATGGCGACTACTTCACCTGGACGCTTGACGAAACTCATGCCGTGCTAACCGAAGAAGAATCGCAGGTCGCCGCGTTGCACTATGACATCAACGAAGTAGGCGAGATGCACCACAATCCGGCGAAGAACGTGTTGTATGTCCGTGCGCCGATCGACGAAATTGCGCGGCGCATGAACCTCAGCGAGGAGCATGTAAAGGATTTGCTCGATTCCGCCAAGAAAAAAATGTACGCTGCGCGCCTGCAGCGGCCAACGCCTTACGTCGACAAAACAGTTTACGTGGGATGGAACAGCATGTGTGTCTCGGCTTATCTGGAAGCCGCGAAGGTGCTCAACCTCGCTGAGACGCGGCGTTTCGCGCTGCGCTCCCTCGACCGCATCCTGGCGGAGGCTTGGAAGGCGCACGCAGGAAGCGCTGCCGAGGGCACCCACGCGATACACGCACAATTGTTGCACGTGGTTGCTTACTCGGACCCTGAGGCCGAGCATCGCGAAGTCCCCGGCATGCTCGAAGATTATGCCGCGACTGCGCTGGCCTGCCTCGACGCGTACGAAGCCACAGCTGATCTCAGCTATTTCAAATTTGCCCAGGCCATCGCCGACGCCATGATTGCCAAGTTCTTCGACCCGGTCTCTGGAGGCTTCTTCGATGCAGAGCCCGCAGCCGATGGCAAGAGCCTGGGCGTGCTGGCAACACGCCGCAAACCACTGCAGGATTCGCCCACTCCGGCAGGCAACCCCATGGCAGCGATTGCTCTATTGCGCCTGCACCACTACACGGGCGACGCCGCGTATCGCGATAAGGCCGAACAGACGCTCGAAACTTTCGCGGGCGTCGCTGGACAATTTGGAATCTTCGCCGCGACCTACGGAATTGCGGCGGTGCACTTCCTGGAAAACCCAATTCAGGTCGTCGTGGTCTCTGAAAATGTAGCTAACGATGTAGGCACTGCTCTGGCCGCGGCGGCCAATGCGTCCTTCGCGTTCAATAAGAACGCGCTTCGACTCACTGCGAATCAGGCAGTCGCGAAGAATCTTCCTCCGGCGCTCGCCTCTACCATCCCGAATCTGCCCGAACTGAAATCCGGCAGGGCATTTGCAGTTCTTTGTTCCGGCTTTACCTGTCAGCCCCCAACCCGTGACGCTCCAGAACTGCGCCGAGCACTGGAACTAGCCGTGAAGCGGCAGAGTTGACAATCCTTTTCCCCAAAAAAAACAGGGCTGACGGTTTATGTATGAGTCCGTCAGCCCAAAAATAGCGAGCCCAGGTTCGGCCCAAGTTACCACAGGTTACTTTGGTGATCTTGCCTTCAACCCTCTCCTCCGATTAACTACTACTTCATCATCGGTGGAAGCTGAACGCATCTACCCTGCAGTTGTTGTTGTGGTGGGCACACTAGAATCGGGCCTCCGTCCGGGGCGGGAACCTGCGGAACGGCAGCTGCGACATAGGTGCCCACTAGTCCACACATCAGGATCGAAATCCTGATTGCTTGCTTCATGGGTTTTCTCCTACCGCGTCGTTACTTCAAGGGAAGCTAACTTGACGCGGTGGAGAATTATAAGGCACAAGTCAATCCCTTCTACAGAAATTCCCCTACATCGTTTCCTGTAGCTGGCTTATACTCCTTACTCCAGCCATCTCACCGCCTGGTTTAACCATTTATCATCAATAACTTAATTGATTAACCCTAAGGTGATTAAACAACTAACGAGGGATGATGTTCCGTGAGACGCGCGGTGGGAGCGAAATTTACGAAATCCGAAATCGAGGCGCGAACTGCAGCCAGAGTGCTAAGAAACCGGCGGAAGGAACTTCAGCGAATTTATCTTCTGGTCGATCCAGTGCCAGGAAGTCCGCTGAATCCCACAGCTGTGGGAGCCCCTCCGGCATGAGCCGCCGCAGCTTTGGTATTAATCCTGTCCTCTTGCACCAGCGACGGCGAAGCTTGAGTTTTCGAGAGAGCTCGATCCACCATGCCTTCAAACATCGGGATCAAGGAGTCCGCAGGAAGCGGGTGATGAATGTCGGTCAGGCTCTGTTCCCAACGCTGCGGCCGCAGCATGTTTGACGGAGCTTCGCGGGCAGGGCTCTTCGCCAGGGTGTATCCCAGCCAGATGAGCAGCGTGCAATTGTAGGCGGCCATGTTTACCAGGCCCATCGAAAGATTATTCAAGTGATCGCCCACCCAGGACGCCACCAGAGAAAGTTCTACCGTAGCGAAGTATCCGAATCCCAACGCAACGCCGAAGCTGTACTGTCGCCGGCTCACGCCCAGGTACCGGGCAAAGAACAGCAGGAAAAGTACCATGCCGATTTGAATGATTCGTACGCAGCGCTGCGCCGTGAGAATGGCTTGCACCCACGGAGCGATGTCCGGCGAATCCGTGGAAACCGATACCACTCCAGCCACCAGCAGCATCACCAGCCCTGCCCATTTAAACAGGACCGTGCCCAGATCTCGCAGTGTGTGGAAGGGCCGGAAAGCATCGAGGAAGGCCTCGTGAATCACCTTGAAACCCAAAGCCACGCTGACTGCGGTACTGATCCAGCTGAGGTAAACGCATGCGGCAGGATTATAGCGATAGGTCGGAAAGACCACGGCAAAGCCAGCAATCTGCGCGATGATGTAGGCGAAAAAATATTTGAAATGCTTCTGCCGCCCCAGACGGAACATAGCCACAGCGATGGCGGTCTGCAGGATGGGATGAGCAATCCACAGAACGTAATAAAGGATCCTAATTTTGCTCATCGCAACAGTTCTCCGGACCTAACTCAAGCACCGACGGCAAGAAACAAGAAAGAGGCAGTAACGCCGTTCTAATGCAGTAACGGCGTTCTAACTAAGAGAAGTTAAACCTTTTAGCGCGGGTGTTCAATGTACTCGCGTAACCTAAAGTAACGTTACCTTCGTGCCATATGCCCGATCCTCAGAACCTGCTCTCGGCAGCTCCTTGCTCAAACGAGCCAATGTACACGTCCAGCGCTGGCGCGCGGAGTGCATCCTCGGGCACGCTCTAGGCGTCGGGAACGGAATGGATGTAGGCCCGCATCATGCGCACTTCGTCATCCTTCTCATTCAAGTCGTGTAGCAGGATGTCCCGTAGCGAGACGATGCCGACCAGCTGTCCCTCGTGGCACACGGGCAGATGGCGGAAGCTATGCCTCCGCATGAGGGCCATGCAGTTTTCCAGGTCCTCGTGCATGCTTACGGTGAGCGGGTCGTCCGTCATCACTTCCGCCAGGCAGGTGCTGCGGGGATCGAAACCCTCGGCCACTACGCGCTTCATCAGATCGCGCTCCGAGAAAATCCCCACTAGTTTGCCGTTGTGCAACACGGGAACCGCGCCGATATTGCGTTCCACCATGGCACGCACCGTTTCTAAAACGGTTTGTCCCATCTCTGCCTGGTAGGTTACCTGGTCCTTGATCAGCTCGCAGATACGCATTGGATCCTCCCAGATTGTTATCTTCCGAGCACCCACAAACCCCTAACGGGGGGCGAGTATATTCCGAAATCAGATGCAGGGGAAGGGCTAAACAGTTGGGAGAAATAATATTTCCGCTCCAGACTCATTCGGGGACGAACGAGCGCAGACCGCTCTACGCCTTGCGGGGGCGAGGGGACCCTTCAGCACCAAGGAAAACAAAGTAGGAGCAATTCCACCAGGAGGTAGGCAGGCTGCCATGCGGCCTCGCCGTCAGCACAATGTTGTATTCGCCAGTGTTATCCAGGCCAATTTCCCTCAGATCGACCTCTCGCGTGATCCCCGGCCGCTGCGCCTGCCCGGAATGCGTCGCTCCCACCGGCTCGATCACCGCCAGCTGCGCCAGGAATTCGTGGAGATCCACGCCCCGGCCTTGCCCCGGAATCACAAATGAGACTTCCGCGTCTTGCGTGGAAAAATGCCACCCCAACGATGCCGCCAGATTCACCGCTTGCTCATAAGCCTCATCGGAGATCACTCCCGCCACTGGATTATCGAAGACGATGCACAGCTTGCGCTCATCCTCGCGGCTAAACTCGCGCACCTTCAGCGATCCGGATTTCGCCGTTGCCTTCCAGTCCACATGGCGCGCGGAATCTTCCGGCATGTACTCGCGGATGCGGTAGAGATCGGAGCCGCGCCCGCGCACAAAGCTTTCCCACTCCCCGCGCACCAGCGGCAAAATCTCGAACAGCTCTTCCGGCGGCTCAACCGGTGGATAGACGAGAATCTCCCGCTGCAGCGCAATCTGCCGCGTCTTCGTCAGAAACGCAAACGGAAAGCGCGTAGCCACTCCAAAACTCGACTCGCAATACCGTCCGCGGCGATCAAACAGCAACTCCAAGTCCGCCGCCAACTCAGTCTTCGCCGGCAAATATGGAAAGTAAACCATGCCCTCGAAAATTCCCGGCGGAGCGCCCGGCAACTCTACCCGCCGCACGCGATAGTCGCGCAGCCGCACCCACTGATTCTGCGGTGGACGATTCAGCGGGAAAACAAATGTGGTCGGCTCCCAGCGCCATTCCTTGCGGACTTTCTTTTCCTTGCGTGTGGGCACGATGCGAATGGAAAACGACGGCATCCAGCGCCGCGCGTTCCGCAGCACAATATGTCCCATGACCGCCCGCCCGGCAAAAACATGCTCGGGAAGTCGCACATCCAATTCCAGGCCGCGCAGTACCATCGCGGAAACTACGCCCGACACCAGGATCGCTGCCAGCATGGCCGCGACCACGATGTACAGCAGATTATTTCCCGTGTTCAATGCCGCGATGCCGATCACCAGCGTGACCAGCACATAGACCACCCCCGCCCGAGTCACTTCATAATGAAATGTCTGCCGCAGCCGCTCGAGCGCCACCCGCCGCGCCAGATACGGCACGGTCACCAGTCCCACGAACACCGCCATCAACAGCGCCACGGACGCCAGAATCACCGAGGCCCACAAATGTCCGGCCTCACCTGACGCCGTCGAAAACAATGCCGTCCCGAAAGCCAGGCTCAGTCCCACCAGCGCCAGCAGAAATTTCGCCCACACCTCCGCCGTCGCCGATTGCCACCACGCTCCCACGCGGCTCGCGGCGTCGCCGGAATTCACAGAATGGATGGTTGTAGAACCCACTGTCGCCAGCCTAGCATCGCATTCAGGAACGATCAACGAGAAGCGGCTTGCAAAGAAAGCGGCGGTAACTTGCCCGGCGACCGTTTGGCGTCATCTCGAAGGCGTCATGCGAAAGTCCCGCGTTTTTCACCAGCGGGACGAGGAATCTCCCGTACGCACACAGCCGTCTGGTCAGACCGGACCACTCAGCTATCCACTCAACTCCCTCGGCGTTCTTCCTGTCCCCAGGATGTAATCATGGACGAGTCCTTTGATCTGCTTCCGCACTTCATCCATGCTTGGCGCGCTGGCCCGGACCTCGGCTCCCCCAACCGTGGCAGCCGGCGAATTGGCCGTCCCCTCCGCCGCGCGAACCGCAGCCCCCTCAACGTTGTCGTCCACGCTGTCTTCCTCTTCTTCTTCCTCTTCTTCGCCCGACTCAAATTCTTCCGGATCCCATTGCGGGCCACCGATGTCGGTCAGCTGTACATCTTCACGAATGATAACCACATCGGTCGGCTCCTCGGGCTCGAAGTCCACGTAGCTCAGGTTGGCGCTCGCGGTCTGCAAACCGTAGAGGAGTAGTCCCGCCATCTTGTGATCCATTTGGCCCCAGGCCAGCAGTTGCATCACTTGCATAAGCGCCATCTGCACTGCATTCGCATCCTCGAGCAGCGGTAGCACAAACCGGGACTGCTTGAACTGATCTTTGATAATCCGGTTATGCTGCTCCCGCGCCCGCTCATGAAAAAAGCACTGCCTCCTTCGGTTCAGCGCGGGAGAGCCGCACTGGATTCCATTCATCTTGATATGCTGACACCGAGGAACATTTCCTAAAGCCATATTTTCTTGACTCCTCCGCCGTCGATGGCACCGGATCGAAATCCGATGCCCCACAGATTCCAAAACTGTTGTGAATTCCGCCCTGTTCTCAGTATTCCCTATTTGGAATTTTCGGCAAGGTTAAGTGAACATCGCGGCAGGGAATCTTGTGGAAATGCCAAAGTTTGTTTTGGCGGGGTGGTGAGACTCGAAGGTTGGTTGGGTACCCCTACCCTAGTGGTCCGTTGGAATCATGGGTTTGGCAAAAAAATGCCCGCAAAATCTAGAGGCCAGACGGGTTACCGAGCAAAATCTAGAGAACAAAGGAAGTTGTGAGGCGGCGGTCTGGTTGCGCCTTTCTTGCGCGTGTTCGCGCTGGATGTGCTATGTAAGCTTGACCATGATGGAGCGAATTGGAGGTGAGGCGCAAGGTTAGATGTCACAGGCCGCCGCGGATTGAGTAGTCGTGCAGTTTGACAGCGAAATGAGCCAAAGGTATGCGCGGATTTTGGGCGGTCTACGATCGACTGACGACTTTTCACTTCGCAGACAGGTCTTTTTCAAATTGCTCCAAAAGGCGAAGGTGCACATCCGTCGGCAGCGGAGCATCGGAAAAGTACTTCTTCTCAGAAAACGGAGTGTTGTCTCGACGTTGGATAGAGAATCGCCCAAGCGGGTGCTTCCTCGTTAGCTGGTCATAGTCGATGCTAAGGATCGCCACGTCGTATCTCAGATCCTCTCCCATGGTATCGGCCACGCCCTTAGCGACAGAGGCGGCCAGCCTTTCAACCGCTGAACTAGCACCGCTCATCTGAGCGTTACTGTGGAATGTCACCTGACTCGCATATTGCCACCTCTTGACCATATCCGGCCTGTATACAAACCCGAGTTCCTTGCGTCTTCTCGCGGCCAAGGAGATCGACATGCCGCTCGGTAAACGTGCCATCGCGGAATTTTTTGGAACCTTCTGGTTGGGCGATTTTCGCCGGCGGCTGGGCGTTGCAGCAATTGTGGATGTTCTGGGTCGCCCCGCTCCTCATCGGCGCGCTCGGAGGAGGGATCTACCGAGCGTTGTTTGCCGAGTAGACGGCCCAAAGGAATTACGAGGGCCGCGCCTGAAAGACGCGGCCCTCAAACCGATCGACTATCTCCGGTTATTTCGACGACTTCGAGTTCGCGGCCTGTTTCAGCCCGAAGATTTCCAACTCCTTGTTGCTCGCGACATAGACTTTGCCGTTCTCCACCACCGGGACTTGATTCGAGTCTCCGCCGAAATTCGGCCAGGAGCCTGCGTTAGCATGAAAGAGCAGAGTCATCGTCTTTCCCCCTGCATCAGGGTTGAACGCGTACAGCCCGATCGCAGTGGAACTACGCGAGACTGGCCGCGTCAGTGCCCAGATAATCGGAGTGGCATTCCCGTTGGAAGACACGCTGGTGAAGAAGCCAGCATTCTGGCCGCTCGTCAGCTTCGGCGAGCGCGTCACACCAACCAGCTTCGGACTCGGCGACGTCTTCACCTTCCAAACCATCACTTCCTGCCCACCACTGCTCACCACGCGCGCCGCGCCATCAGTTGGATCCACAAAGTAAGATTCTCCACACCAGCAGCCGCCCACTTGATAAGTGCCGAGGACGTTATTCGTGGTGGTCGAGTAGCCGCCAAGTTTGTCTTCATTCATCAGATACATGCTGCCGTATTTGCCAGCCGCCACAGCCAGATGCGGCGTAGAACCGGTCTGATCCGGCAAAACCAGCACGCCCCCGGAGCCAAAATCCGTGTCCCCCTCGTCGAGGCTGGCCTGGTTCGAGGGCGTAAACAAGTCGACCACCGTCGTCAGATCGGACGACACCTTCACCACGCTCTCCTGAATGTTGCTTACTCCGTCATAAGTCGTCCCGGAGTAATCGGAGTTTCCCGTGACGAACACGACGTTCCCCGAATCATCCGCCGCCAGCCCGTACCCCGACATCCAGATCGACGACAGAAAAAAATTGTTCGGAGAACTCGGCTGCTGATCGTTGAGCCGGTTGGCAGAAAGTGGCGCCAGCGTTGCCGCATTCCAACCCAGCAACCAGCCGCGTGAATGGTTGGCTGAGTAATCGCAGAAGCTCCCAAACCCCGCATAGATGTTTCCATTCGCCAGCAGCAACCCCGGACGTTGCCGCTGGTAGGTCGCATTGAAAGTAAGTGTGGTGCCATCAGTCAGGGTGTGAGACGCATTTACCACCATCGGCGCAACTTTATCGGTCAGGTTACCCAGGTCAAGCGCGTGAACGCGATAAGCCGGCCCCGTCGAATCCTGTGTATACGCGGTCAAGTAGATCGTATTGCTGCTGACGTCGATCACTGGCGTCGAGTCGATGCCGACGTTCGGTCCATTGTTGTTGCAGCCCAGCGGCGAACTCACGGGCTTCCCGAGGTTCTGGCTTAGCAATATCGTGCCGGCAGTGGCGTCGATCGCATGCACCGTGTCATTTCCCGTCACAATATAGACGACGTCGTGAACCCCCTGGTTACTCCCCGCCGTGATGGTCACCCCTGGAACCACAAGCGGCTGCCCATCCACTTGATCATCCACGGCAACTTTGGCCAGAAGTCCAAACGAAGAAGTGCTCACCGTGCTCGGTGTCAGCACGGTCTCAGCCGAGTTCCAGCCCGTGCGGTAATTGTCGTTGTGATAAGTGGTAACGGCAGTCTGTGCCGCGGCGATCTGAGCAACGAAGAGAATGGACGCTAGGCTGGCGACTCCTGCCAGCCCACGGATATGAGCTTGAAGACGAAGCGGCGTCATCGGAACCCCCAAAGTGGCGCCTAATCTTAGGGGCATCGCGAGGCTCTGGTCAATTGTGGAAGGAACACCCGGAGATGGAAGACTCTATAACGCTGTGGGCGCGCAGTTCACCCTTCGCCGTGAACTCAATACTCGGCCAGCTCTTTCATGGCTCGAAACAGATCGTTCGCCTGGGGCAGAATCGCGTCTTCGAGAATCGGCTGGTACGGTACAAACGCGTCCGCGGCAGCGACCCGGCGCACCGGAGCGTCCAGATGATCGAAGAGTTTGTCGCCGATACGAGCCGCGATCTCCGCTCCGTAACCCCAACTCAAGGTATCTTCGTAGGCCACGATCACCCGATTCGTCTTCGCCACCGATGCCGCAATCGTCTCCCAGTCAAACGGATTCAGGCACCGCAGGTCGATCAACTCGACCCTCACGCCGTGTTCACGCTCAATTTTCTGCGCCGCCTGCAGCGCCCGCGGCACCACCGCGCCGTAAGTGATGACCGTCAAGTCCGTCCCCGGATTCACGATCTTCGCCTTGCCGAACGGAATCATGTACTCGGGTCCCGGATAAGGCGCGCGTCCGAAGGTTTCGCGATACAGCCGCTTGTGCTCGAGAAACAATACGGGATCGTCGCAGCGGATCGCGGTGCGCAGCAATCCCGCAGCATCGAGCGCGTTGGACGGGAATACAACCCGCAGCCCCGGCATGTGCGTAAACATGCTCTCTCCGCACTGCGAGTGATAAATCGCGCCGCCGGTAAGATACCCTCCGATCGCCACGCGAATCACCACAGGGCAGGAGAACACATTGTTGGACCGCCAGCGAATGACCGACAGTTCGTCGCGAATCTGCATCACTGCGGGCCATATGTAATCAAAGAACTGAATTTCCACGACCGGCTTCATTCCGCGCGTGGCCATGCCAGTCGCGCGTCCGACAATGGCGGCTTCGGCCAGTGGCGAGTTGAACACGCGATCGTTGCCGAACTCATTCTGCAAACCGAAGGTCAGCTTGAAGACTCCGCCCTTCCCTTTCACCAGCTTGCGCTTCAGATATTCTTCGCGGCTGCAATCCGCGACGTCTTCGCCGAAGATCACGATCCGTTCGTCGCGCTTCATTTCATCGCGCAGCGTCACGTTGATCAGATCGGCCATGGTCTTCGCGGCTGGCTTCTTGCCGTCGGCCGAATCAGGGCCGATCACCGCCTGCGAGTCGAACGCCGCCGATGTCGGATCGATATCCGGTGAATACACATACTGCATCACGCTCTCGGGTGCTGGAGGCAGTGCTTCCAGGGCCTGATCGACAGCGATTTGAAGTTCTTCGTCGACTTTCTTTTCCAGATCGTTGATGCCTTTTTCGTCGAGGATCCCTTCGCGCAGCAAAAACATCTGGGTCCGCGACACGGGATCGCGCGCCGAGTCCCGTTCCCGCTCGGTGTCTGGACGGTACAACCGCTCATCGTCAGAAAGCGAATGCGAATAGGGACGAATCACGTGCGCATGCACAAACGCCGGACCGTGGCCCTCGCGGCAATACTGCGTCGCCCGCTGGAAGGCTCCGTAACTTGCCACCGGATCGGTGCCGTCAACTTCTTCAAAATGAAAATTCGGGAATCCCGAAACCAGGCGCGAAATGCTGCCTCCCGCCGTTTGCACTTCCACCGGCACCGAGATCGCATAGCCGTTATCCTGCACGCAAAAAATGACCGGCAACTTGTTCAGCGCAACCGCGTTCAAAGCCTCCCAAAACTCGCCTTCGCTGGTGGTACCGTCGCCCAGAGAAACATACGTGACTTCATCGCCGCGAAAGGTCACGTTCTTGAACTGGCGATAATCAACGCTCTTGGAAGCTGGAACCTCGGCAGTTTTCGGATGCTGCGTAAAATAGCGCCCAGCCTCGGCGCATCCCACCGCCTGCAGAATCTGTGATCCCGTGGGCGACGATTGGGTCACAACATTCAGACGCCGGTAGCCCCAGTGAGAGGGCATCTGCCGCCCACCCGAACTCGGATCGTCCGCCGCTCCCACCGCTTGCAGAAACATCTCCAGAGGCTTGGCCCCCAGCGCCAGGCACAGCGCTCGGTCGCGGTAATAAGGATAGAACCAGTCATAACCCGCCTTCAGCACCATCCCCGCCGCCGCCCCGATCGCCTCATGCCCGGCTCCCGACATCTGGAAGAAAATCTTCTGCTGCCGTTTGAGCATGATTTCCCGGTCGTCGATGCGCCGGGAGGTGTACATGATGCGGTAGGCTTCGATGAGCTGTTCGCGGGTAAGTCCCTCATAACTGGGGGTCTTTTTTGTGCCCGTGAGAGACAATTTGGGGTCGGTTTTTGTAGTCGCCATCCGGTTCCCTGATAAGTGCCTTATAAAACTTTACCGCTTATTAGATGCGCCTACCGAAATAAGGTGCAACGCGCTATGAGGCAGGTTGCATTGTAAATGGGAACAAGGAATTCGAAAATATGCAAGTTCCTCCCTCGGGAACTCCGGAACCTTAGTCACCCCGAGAATCGCCCCGGTTACCCCAGACTTTCCTCAGGCAACGCTCCAAATCTTCAAGCAAATCTTCCGTATCCTCCAGCCCGATGTTCAGCCTTACAACGCGGTGCCCGTAATCCGGACGCACTTTCGATCTCTGAAAGTCGTAAGCCACAGCCAGACTCGCCACTCCTCCCCAGCTATAGCCAATCTCAAACAATTCCAGCCCATCCACAAAGGCGAGCACTTGCGCTTTCGTAGCATCGGGTTTGAAGACGATGGAAAAAACTCCCGCTGATCCGGTGAAATCCCGCTTCCATAATTCATGTCCCGGCGAGCCTTCCAGCGCCGGATGCAGAACGTGCTCAATCTCCGGCCTCGCCGCCAGCCAGCGCGCAATCTGCAAGGCCGAAGCCTCAATGTGCTTGAGTCGCACCGCCATTGTCCGCATGCCGCGCAAGGCCAGACTGCAATCGTCCGGCGAGGCCGCATTCCCCAGAAGTTGCTGTGTCGTCCCTAATTGCTGGTATAGCTTCGGATCCTTCACCGTCGCCGACCCCATCAGCAAATCGCTGTGCCCGCCCACATATTTCGTTAGCGCTTGCATCGTGATGTCCAAGCCATGCGCAAACGCATCGAAATACACTCCCGCGGCCCACGTATTGTCCATCGCGACGAGCGCTCCGCGGGAATGCGCGGCCTCGGAAATGGCCGGCACATCCTGCACTTCCATCGTGATCGATCCCGGACTCTCGCACCACACCAGCCGCGTATTCTCGCGCAGAAGGTCCTTAATTCCGGCTCCAATCTCAGGTGGATAAAAGCATGCCTCCACGCCAAACCTCCGCAGCACGTGATAAGCCAGCTTACGATTCGGAGTGTAAACGCTCTCCGGAATCAAAACCTGATCGCCGCTCTTCAGAAACGCCAGACTGATCAGCGAAATCGCGCCCTGGCCTCCGGGCGTAATGATCGTTCGGTAGCCTTTTTCCAGCTCGCAGATTTTTCCTGCAAGTTCCAACGTGGTGGGAGTGCCGTAAAGCCCGTACGTATAGCCGACTTCAGGCTGATCCCAACTGTCGTTAACGGAAGCGGCATCCGGAAACAACGTGGTTGAACCCCGAAATACCGGACTTGCCAGCGACCGGTATCCCTCCGGCACCTTCACATCCGAATGTATCAACCGCGTCTTCCAGCTCTTCGCCATGCCGGAATTATACGGGCACCGCGCCGCGTTGCAGATCAACCCGTAACATTGTGGGAGAGGCTAGAAGCGTCTCAGCCCTGCCATCATTTATTCTAGAAATACACATGATCCAGATTCGCCGTGCCTTCGACCCGCGCTTGATCAAGTTGGTGATCTTTGACCTCGACGGCACGCTGATTGATTCGCGTCTCGACCTGGTGCACTCCGTCAACGCCGCGCTTCGCCACATCGGTCGGCCAGAATTGCCCGATGACGTCATCGCCAGCTACGTCGGCGACGGCGCACCGATTCTGATCCAGCGCGCGCTGGGCGGCGAAACGGTCGATGAGGCCGTCGTGCGTCAAGGCCTGCAGTTTTTCCTCGCATACTACCGCGAACACAAGCTCGACCACACCACCGTCTACGCCGGCATCCACGAGGCACTCGAAACTATTCAGAATTCAATCCAGAGACCTTCTAACGGAAGCGCGCACCCAGGAACACCGCGCCAGATGGCCGTTCTCACCAACAAACCCGTCGTGCCGTCGCGTGCCATCGTCGAGGCCCTTGGCCTGAGCCCGTTCTTCACACAAATCTATGGCGGAAATAGTTTTGCCACCAAGAAACCCGACCCCGAAGGCGCGCGCAAACTACTCGACGAGCACCATGTTCGCCCAGAAGAAGCCGCCATCGTCGGCGACTCCCAGGTCGATGTCGAAACTGGACGCAATGCCGGCCTGTGGACGGTAGGCGTCAATTACGGCTTTGCCCCTCATACGTTGCCGGAGAGCCCTCCGGATGTGCTCGTAGACGCGCCCCGGGAACTGGCCGAGTTCTTCACTCCTCTCGTGTAAACTCATGCGACGATGAACGAGCCAACGGGCTTCACCTCTGAGGAACTCAGCAAGCTGCGCAGCATGAAAGATCCGCACGGCATCCAGAAATTTCTCGACGATGCCCCGTATCACCTCGCCGATACCGCCTGGTCTCCGCGCCGCGTGTTGGCCGAGCAAACTGCGCATTGCCTGGAGGGAGCAATCTTTGCTGCCGCTGCGCTTCGCGCCAATGGATATCCTCCGCTGCTTCTCGATTTTGAAGCCGAACATGACACCGACCATGTGATCGCCATTTTTCGTCAGAACGGATGTTGGGGGGCCGTCGCCAAGTCAAACTACACCGGATGCCGCTGGCGCGAGCCGGTCCATCGCACTCTGCGCGAGCTGGCGCTGACTTACTTCAACGCCTACTTCAATCTGCGCCGCGAGCGCACCTTACGCCGCTTTTCGGTTCCTGTAAACCTGAAACGCTTCGATCGCCAGAACTGGATGACCACCGACAAGCCCGTGTGGTTCATCGTCTTCCACCTCTTCGATATCAAGCATTACCCGCTCATCACGCCGGCAATGGCCAAGCGCCTGCATCGCGTGGACGAGCGCCTGTTTCAGGCGGAGTGTATGGGAAAAGCGCTGAAGAGAGACGAGTAGCAGCCAGGGGGCGGTGGAAAGACAGAACGGCGGAACGATTCGTCAAACCATCGTCCCGCCGTCGTGCTTCACTCAATTCGATGACACAAAGGCAATCACTCCGAAAGTTCCCGCCAGATTGCCGCTCGGCCCGGCGGTAAAGAACAACTGGTTCGTTCCCCCGTTGCTGCCCGTACCATCGCCGAAACCAACTCCCCAAAGCTGGTCAATATGAATGACCTTGCTGTTTGTGTCCTTGACGGTTCCAACAAACTTCCCTGTCGTCCCGTCGAAGGCATTGATGGTCCCGCTGTTGGTATTGTTCGAAATCAGCAGCGTATTGCCCAAAGGGCCAAAGTTTTTCGGGGCTGCGGCAATCCCCCAAGGCTGGTTGAGCGGCGCCCCTTGAATCAAATGCTGCCCCGGGGTCACGGGCGTACCGTCTTCCTTAAATACGTCAACGAAGCCCCCACTCCCACCGGTAGTACTGGCAAAGGTCACGTAGACCAGTCCATTTATGTCTTGGATGCCGAATGGTGCAAAGCCCGCAGGCACCGCAGCGTCAACGATCGAGGTCACCAGGTTGAAATTTCCGTCGTATATGTCCACTTTATTGTTCTTGGAGTCAGCAGCGTACAAGAAGTTCCCTGACGCGTGGTTCGTGATGGCCAGGCCCGTATAGACCGATGGGGTCGTATTGGTCGACGTGTCCACTGCCACAAGCGCCTGGTTGACGTTTGATTTAAATGTCCACCCACTGATGGTTCCATCCAGCGTGGCAAACAGGAAAAGTGACGGCCATCCCTGCACCTGGAATTCGCCGGTCGTCGATGCACTCCACACAATCCCCGTCGGCGAACCTGGGCCGTTTGCCCCAGTGGGCGAATCCGGGCCGCCTCCCGCCGTTGGGATCAATACCCTCAGTCCCTGCGCCACTCCGGCGCCATTGTAAAGCGTCGACCATCCGGAGTTATTGTCGCTGACCCACCAAGCAGAGCCCGGGGCGTGAACCAATCCCCACGCATTCACCAGCAATGGATCCGTGTGTTTCGCGGCTTTTACCTGGTTTGAACTTAGGTTTGTGAGTTGATATTGTGCCGCGGCTGTGCTGGAAGCAAGCATCAGCATCAACGCGACGAACGACGTGACCGCTAGAGCGCGAGCCGGCAAATGGCGCATATGCGAACGGGACATGGTGGTTCTCCTTCGTGGCTGAAATGAGAGGGCTCGGCCGAAGGCGCATTTCTTTTCTGCTCTCGGCCTAGGAAAGAGTAGGTTGGCCATTCTTTGACCTTGTCACCGCCGCGTAATGAGTTTGTACAATTTGTGTCTTTTGCACGCCGTCGATTCACTCCGATTTTTCAACCGTGCTCTCTCGTTCCCTGCGATAAACTGTGCGTGTGGGTTCCCGCGTCCTCGTTTCCTTCTTGTCCTTCTTGCTGCTCGCGACTGTGCTGGCTTTCGGTCAGCAAGGTCAGCCTGCGTCCGGAACCATTCCTGACAAAACGACTACGGAGACGGCGGACCCGTCCTCCCTGCCCAATCTGAAGCCCGATGCCAACGGCAATCTCTCGCAGGAGCAGATGCAGCAACTCTTGCGCGTGGTCGCCGACAAGGACATGGAAAACGACAAGCGCTGCGCGATTACACCTACATTGAACGCGACGAAGAACATAAGCTCGATGGCAAGGGACAGGTGAAGTCCAAGGAAGCTAAGACTTATGAAGTGATGGAGCTATACGGCGAACAGGTACAACGGCTGATCGAAAAAGACGATAAGCCGCTCGATGCCAAGGACGCAGCGAAAGAAGAAGAAAAAATTCAGAAGATCCTCGACAAGCGCAAGAACGAATCAGAGGACGAGCGCAGGAAGCGCGAGGAAAAAGAAGAGAAAGAACGTGAAGAGGACCGCAAGTTCTTGAGCGAGGTAGCCGATGCCTACAATTTCAAGTTAGTCGGATCAGAACTTGTAGGCGGGCGCGACGCCTGGGTGATTGACGGCGAGCCACGGCCGGGCTTTGTGCCGCGCCTGAAAGAATCAAAGTTTCTACCGAAGTTCCACGGTCGAGTCTGGATCGACAAGAGCGGACTTGCAACTTTCCAAGATGGACGTGGAATGCCTGGATACGATTTCCTGGGGATTATTTCTGGCCCGTTTTCATAAGGGTTCTCGCTTCATGCTGGAGCAACCCGGGTGAACGAAGAAGTGTGGCTGCCGCGCCAGCTTACGGCCAAAATCGACGTGCGTCTCGACCTGCTCAAGAACTTTAACGTAGATGTGGAACAGACATTCCGCGACTACAAGAAATTCCGCGCCACTTCACGGATTCTGGCGGTCGAAGATCTCCAGAAAAAATAATCGGCCACGTAACCGGCAATCCATTTTTCCGATGCGTCCGGACCCTCGCGTTTGTCATCTACTATGTCTTCAGTCCTTTCGATCTTCTCTTGCCGGGAGAAACCATGTCGACTCAGCAAATACCACTGGCCGCCGATATCCGCGGTGAGGCTTTCCCCGTCCTCACCGAGGAACAGATCAGCCGCATCCGTCCTCTTACCAGGATTCGAAAAGTGAACGTGGGCGACATTCTCTTCGAGCCCGGCGACAGCGACATCCCATTTTTCGTGCTGCTTTCCGGAAGCATGGAAATCGTTCAGCCCGAACTACGTGGCGAAAGTCCCATCGTCGACCATGGAGCCGGAGAATTCACCGGCGAAATTACGATGATCTCTGGCCGTCGCTGCCTGGTGCGCGGGCGCGTCACCGCAGCCGGCGAATTCCTGGAAATGAGCAGCCAGGATCTGCGCACCCTGGTGGCGCGAGACGCGGAACTGAGTGAGATCTTCATGCGCGCCTTCATCCTGCGCCGTGTGGAACTGATTAACCGCGGCCAGGGAAATGTGATCCTGTTGGGCTCTCGCCATTCGGCCCCAACATTGCGTTTGCGCGAATTTCTCACCCGCAACGGACATCCCCACACTTACGTCGATCTCGACACCGACACCAGCTATCAGGATCTCCTGGATCACTTTCAAGTCAAACTCGATCAAATCCCCGTCGTCATCTGCAACAACCAGACGGTGCTCCGCAATCCGTCGATTCAGGAATTGGCGCGCTGCCTCGGCCTGAACTCCAATATCACGGCGTCGGAGGTGCGGGATCTCGTCATCGTGGGTGCCGGACCATCCGGCTTGGCTGCCGCCGTTTATGCCGCTTCCGAAGGACTGGACGTTTTAGTGATCGAGGCCGAGTCTCCCGGAGGTCAAGCCGGATCGAGCTCCAAGATCGAAAACTATCTCGGCTTTCCCATGGGAATTTCAGGAAACGAACTGGCAGGCCGTGCCGCCGCCCAGGCGCAGAAATTTGGCGCCAAGGTGTTAATCGCCAACACCGTCACTCGACTCAATTGCGAACGGCGTCCTTACGAGTTGACCGTCGACTGCGGTCAGGTCATTCGCGCGCGTACCGTCGTGATTGCCAGCGGCGCGCAGTACAACAAGCCAAAAATTGACAATCTCGCCCAGTTCGAAGGTCAGGGCATTTACTACGGCGCAACCTACATTGAGGCGCAACTTTGCGGGAAAGATGACGTCATCGTCGTCGGGGGCGGTAACTCGGCGGGTCAGGCCGCCGTCTATCTCTCCCAGATGGCGGGCAGAGTCCACATGCTCGTCCGGTCCAGCCGGTTGTCCGATACCATGTCGCGCTATCTCATCCAGCGTATCGAAGAAAATCCCATGATCAGCTTGCACTACCGCACCGAGATCGTCGGCCTCGAGGGCGGCACACAGTTGGAGCGAGTAACCTGGCAAGACAAGAACACAGGTGAGAGTTCGATCCACGATATCCGTCACGTGTTCATCATGACTGGCGCTTCTCCTCGAACTGACTGGCTCAAGGGTTGCGTGATGCTCGACAACAAAGGCTTCATTCTCACCGGCCGCGACTTGGATCCGGTCGCGCAGGAGTTCAAATGGACACTTCCCCGTGCTCCCCAAATGTTCGAAACCAGCTTGCCAGGCGTCTTTGCCGTAGGCGATGTCCGCGCCGGAAACGTGAAGCGCGTGGCCTCCGCCGTCGGTGAGGGATCGATCTCCATCTATCTGGTGCACCGCGCACTGGCCGAGTTGTAAACCCGTCGGGAGTGGCCTCGATTTGCCCGCGTTATAATAGAAAGATTCTTAGTCGGCAAAGTTGCCCTCTGTGAGGGTGCACGCGAGAACGGGTGCCAATCACAGGGTCTGCTAAAGGCTAAGAGCCAAAAAAAGAGCTTCTTCCATGGACTTTAAACTCGTCTCGAATTACAAACCGCAGGGCGATCAGGGCCGCGCGATTGAATCCCTGCTGCGCGGTGTGTACGACCGCGAGCAGCATCAGGTTCTCCTGGGCGTCACTGGATCGGGCAAGACCTACACCATGGCCAAGGTGATCGAGGCGGTCAACCGTCCGGCGCTGGTAATGGCTCATAACAAGACGCTAGCCGCTCAGCTCTATCACGAGTTCAAGAATTTCTTTCCGCACAACGCCGTCGAATATTTCGTTTCCTATTACGACTACTACCAG
>Ga0187879_10000741_pt1 | contig 21774 bp, 17 predicted proteins | sample June2016WEW_19_1_FD_132423 | JGI IMG/M metagenome (GOLD analysis project Ga0187879, IMG submission 132423) | Peatland microbial communities from SPRUCE experiment site at the Marcell Experimental Forest, Minnesota, USA - June2016WEW_19_10 | ecosystem: Environmental > Terrestrial > Soil >... | reverse complement strand
CCAAAGGAACCTCTGGCGGTGGGTCGAGAATCTCGACCTGTTCGAATCCGGGTACAAAAAGATTGACGCCGATCAGTTTGTGCCGCTGGTGAAAGAATGAACCTCTCACTCCCCGAATTCTCACTCGCGCGTCCACAAACCGCTCTGGATCAGCCGCCCGGGCGTGCTGCACGTAGACCGGAATGCGGGCTGGACCGAGAGCGAGAGTCAAACGCACCAAGGTGCCCGCCTCACCCTGATGGGGCATAGGAGTAGAAATGTCCTTTTCCCAGAACTGCCGCGCGTATTGCGCCGCTCCGGCGAGCTCTATCGACCGGACGATCCCCTCGACTTCCACCCAGTCGCAGTCACGATCGATCCGCTGCAAATCCTCGTACGAAAGTCGGACGGGCTCCGGGAGAGTTCCAGGTCCTAAACGGCGAATGACAGCGGCCTTGATGTTCGGCGCGAAGTCAGGCAGCCACGTCGTGCCCTCAATCTCCACGCGATCGCCCCTCGTTAGTTGCTGTGTCCCGGTTTCAGGAGAATCGACGAAGATTGACCCGCTTGCGTCCTGAACAAAGAGTATCTGGTAATCCGGGGCACTGAAAGTGACCGTGGCAAGGACTTTGACCGGGTAGCCGCGCCCGGCATCCTGCCGCGTCAGCGCACGAATTTGCTCGATCCGCGTGAGCAGAGGTAGTCCACCGGCGCCTGCCACCCCCGGTTGCCCGCGCAGAAATGCCGGGGATCCGCACGCTAAGCACAGCCCCAACAGCGACCAGCTGAGGCCCTGATGCAGCCGCTGTTTCCGAGAAATACGAATTGTGAGTTCGTATACCAACTCGTCGCTCGACACGCCTCCCATTAGTAAGTCGGAAAGTCGGCGGAAAAGCTTAAGTGCGGACGGCATGTCCGCCGTCAGATCTCTCGTTCCGCTCGGAGCCGGCACGCGAGCATTCGCCTTTGCAGGTGATTGCGGGCGATGCACGACGCTATGCTTGCGATGCTGCCCGTCGCTGATTCTTAAAAGCTGTTTCAAAACCGAGCGGCAGACGAAATATTAATGAATGCTACCCAGGATCCCCGGCCACCGCTTGAGCGCTTAGCCCCGCAGGGGCTGGACATGAGTAGCCGGGGGCAACGCCCCATAGGCGTTAACTTAACGCCTCAAGTAGCGGCAATATAGGTCTCGCTCACCGCTGATACAGGCCCGGAGGGCCGACAGGGAGTAGCCCACGGCGTGAGCCGTGGGACCGAGGAGCCACCCCCTGGTTATTCTCAGCCCCGGAGGGGCGGCAGTGGCTCCCGCGCAAGATCTGTCGCCCCTTCCGGGGCTGTGAATATTAACGCCACATTCGGTCCCACGGCTCACGCCGTGGGCTATTTTCTGGCGCCGCTCCGCGGCTCTCGAAGTCCCGGCACCGTAAGTTAACGCTTATGGGGCAACGCCTCCGGAAACGCTCAATTTTCTCGCCTCAGGGGAGCACGGCTTCGCGCGTAGTCGACGATCGCCGCTGCAACCGGGTATAAGAGGTTTTGAAACAGCTTTTAGTGAGCAATCCCTGCCATTTAGCTAATGACCTTTGTTTCACAAAGTACTTGACAAGTGTTTGCCTCGGCGGTATAAACGCCCTATGACCTGCGCGGGTCCAGTTCGCTCACGACATTCCAGGGCGGCGCCCGTGCCTGCCCACGCCATCGACGATTTGCGCTTCATCCGCGAAACCATGGAAAGCGCCGCCTCGTTCACCGCCGTTCCGGGCTGGGGCGGGGTGATGATCGGGATCACGGCCTTGGGGGCCGCGCTGGTTGCCTCGTTGCGTGCGCCGGTGGCGTGGTGGGTCGGTGTGTGGGGGTTAGAGGCCCTGTGCGCGTTCGCGGTGGGCGCGTCGGCGGCTTTCTGGAAGGCGCGTAAGGCCGAGACGCCGCTGTTTTCAAGGCCGGGCCGGAAGTTTGTGCTCGCATTGCTTCCCCCCATGCTGGCGGCGGCGGTGCTGAGCGCGGTGGTTTACCGAGCCGGAGTCTTTTACCTGCTGCCGGGCATCTGGCTGCTGCTTTACGGCGCGGGCGTGGTGACGGGAGGAGCCTACTCCGTCAAGGTGGTCCCGATCATGGGCCTGTGTTTTATGTTCGCGGGAATGGTGGCCCTCGTCAGCCCGCCTGCCTGGGCCAACTCGATCATGGCGGCGGGTTTCGGCGGGCTGCACATTGTCTTCGGGACGATTATTGCAAGGAGGTACGGTGGCTAGACAGAGTTCCAACGCCGCGAGCCGGGCTGCGGGGGCGACCCGCCTGGTGCAGCAGGCGGGGCAATTGCGGTCGAGAGCGTCTGCGGGCTCGCCCGTGGAAGTGGATCGCTTGATTCACGAACGCATTCGACTGGGCATGGTCAGTGCCCTGGCGGTGAACGAATCGCTCAGCTTCAACGATTTAAAGAAATTGCTCAAGACTACGGACGGAAACCTGAGCGTGCATGCCCGGCGGCTCGAAGAGGCGGAATACGTGATTTGCGAGAAGTCATTCGTGGGCCGAGTGCCGAAAACCGTCTATCGGCTGACAGCGACTGGGCGGCAGGCTCTCGAGCGATACCTGGATGATATGGAAGCGTTAATCCACTCCATGCGCCCGCAGTAATCGGGTGAAAATTTTTTTGAGCGAGTGCTTTATATGATAAAGTCCTTTGAAGAAGCCGCTGTTGAATCGTTGCCTCGGGTCGGGCGAGAGCGGCCACAAGCGCCGCCCCTGCATCCCCTCATTCACGCCGCCATCATCATGGACGGCAGCGGTCGCTGGGCGGAAAGGCGCGGCCTGGGGCGTAGCGCCGGACATCGCGCCGGAGTAGCCGCGGTTTGCCGCGTCGTCCAGGCCGCGCCTGGCCTGGGGATCGGGACGTTGACATTGCATGCCTTTTCTGCGGATAACTGGCAGCGTCCCGCGTACGAAGTTCGCGAGCTGATGAGCATTTTTACGGAGTTCCTGCGCGGTTCCGTGGCGGAGTGGGTGGGCGCTGGAATAAGAACCAGCATCATCGGACGCCGGGATCGAATCGAGCCGTCGCTGGTGGCGGCCATCGAGGAGGCCGAGGCCGCGACGCGAGAGGGGCCGGGATTGCACCTCCGCCTGGCGATTGACTATTCGGCCCGCGATGCAATAATTCACGCGGCACGATCCCTGCCTGGAAGTGAAGAAGCCACCCCGCTCGAGTTCGGGCGCTTGCTTGGCGCGGACGGCCGCCACGCGGAGCCGGTCCCCGAGCTCGATCTGCTGATTCGCACCGGCGGCGAGCAGCGATTGAGCGACTTCATGCTGTGGGAGTGCGCCTACGCGGAACTTGTTTTCATGGAGCGGATGTGGCCTGACTTCGATGCGGAAGACCTCGCGGCCGCAGTGCGCGAGTTTCGTTCCCGCGACCGGCGTTTCGGACGGATTGTAGAGACCGTCGCGGCAGAAACATGACGGAGGCGGCCGACTCCCCCCATCCTCATTAACGACCCGATCATAATCCCCCGTCGGCAGCCACGGCTGGTAGCATGGGTAGCCCATGCATTGCCGTGAAGAGAATCAACCGCCTGTCATCCTGAGCGGAGCGAAGGATCTCAGCAGTTTCCCACGGTTCAATGGCCTACAAACAACTGCAGAGATCCTTCGCTGCGCTCAGGATGACACATTCCACACTTTCCGTTCATGCGCGCGCCCTCTGCGGCCGCAAAGTGAATAAAGGGATGCGCCGAAGTCCCCCTAAGGTTTAATCTATTTAAAGGGGGAGGGATTCAGATGACAAATGAGCTGAAAACTAAGGTTGCGGTGGTCACCGGCGCGTCGCGGGGAATCGGTTATAGTATTGCCGAAAGGCTGCTGCAAGAAGGTGCAAAGGTGTACATTTGCGCGCGCGACGCGCAGGTTCTGAAGCAATCGCTTTCAAAACTGCGCGCCGAGGGCGGCGCCGAGGTTGAGGGGCTGGCCGCGGACGTGGGCCGCTATGAGGACTGCCGAGAGCTGATCCGCACAGCCGCCGGGCATTTCGGAGGTATTGATATCCTTGTGAATAATGCCGGAATAGGAATTTTGAAGCCTGTGGATCAGCTCACGCCGGAGGAGTGGGATGCCACCATTCACACCAACTTGTCGGGAGTTTTTTACTGCTGCCGCGAGGTCATTCCCATTATGCGCCGGCGAGGGGGTGGCTATATCTTCAACATTTCGAGCCTCGCCGGCGTGAATCCCTTCCCCGGCGGGACCGCTTATAACGCCTCGAAGTTCGGGCTCAACGGATTTAGCGAGGCCATGATGCAGGACGTCCGATACGACAGCATTCGGGTGAGCTACATCATGCCTGGCAGTGTGGATACCGACTTCGGAGGAGCGCCGGGGAGCAGGCGGCACGACAGTTGGAAACTCTCCGGCGAAGACATCGCCAAGGCGGTGGTGGACCTTTACACATTTCCCTCGACGACCCTTGCGAGCCGTATTGAGATGCGGCCTTCACAGCCGCCGCGCAAAAAATAGAGCCGGCGCGCTCGTCCACCACCCCCTGGCCCCCTCCACAGAGAGGAGGGGAGTTAGTGGGCAAATTCCCCTCCTTCGTAAGGAGGGGCAGGGGTGGTTGCTGTGTTATTGAAGCAGGTCGCCAATCACTAGAAGGCGCAGTCCGGCAACTTTTTCAAAGGACGAGAAATCACGGTCGCGCGTAATCAAGGGTACGCCGTGATCGAGGCAGCTTTGAGCGATTAGAGTGTCCGCGACTTTCGGCCGGAGCCGGAGGCGAAACATTTGGGCTCGAAGTTCTCCCGCACGTTCCCAGTATCCGGAACTGATCTCTAATCGCGGGATCTGGGTGACCAGTTCGTCCAGCGAGGGCGTGGGATCAGGATCGCTCAGTAATTCGGTGACGGAGATCGGCGAAACGCAGAGTAGTCGATCGCTCAGCGCCTGTCGTACCATGTCAACGTCGCGTCCCGCTTCGCCACCCAGCAGAGCCACCAAGGAACTTGTGTCGGCACAGATCATTCTTCCCCTCGCATTTCTTGCCAGGTGAGGCTGAATTTGACTTTTCCCTGCAAAGCACGCAGCCGGTCGTAAACATCATGCGCTGCCAGTAACTCCAACCCTTTGCGCACCGTGGGGGTAGCGCCTGCCTTGGTTGCCCGCTGGGCCCTGCGAAGGAGGTCTTGAGGAACTAGAATGGTGAGCTTTTTCATCTGTTCTTTAGCCATGCCGTAATTGTACCAGCATCGATGCCGTATGGCTATACGGCAAATGCGGAGGGGTTCGAAGAATGCACCGGACGATAGGCCGAGACCTCCCCAGAGATGCTCCGCCTTGCTCTCGCGGCGGCCACACCATTTATGTCATTCCCGCGGAAGCGGGAATCCATTGTCTTCAAGACCGACGATGGAACCCCGCTTTCGCGGGGGTGACATCGATTATGATCGTTGGTCGATCGGTGTGAAGCGGGACCAGGAGCGCCGGGGATGACGAACAAAACGCTATGTTCCTATAAGGACTCATGGCAGAATCCTGGAGCGGCAGACGATAAGTCAGTTCGGCCCCCAAAATGCCTATATGTCAATGTGGGAGGGCGAGTAAGGGCATTTTGTCGCTGTGATCCCGGAAAGGACGTGAGAAAATGCGCACTCTTTTGGGCTGTTCGGGACAAGTGGCGTTGGGAAATCTCAGCCCCGATACGCAGCAGAGGCTGGGACAGGTCGAAGCGACCTGGCTGGAATTTGTCCCCGAGTCCGTGTCGCTGGAGATTCGCCATGTCCAACCCGACGACCGGCCGGTGCTTCCGGAGATCGTTCGGGAGTTGGTCGAATTTCTCAATCAACTGACCGATAACGAACGCGCTGAGGCGGCGGGGGGAGCCGTCTTCTACCAGGACGCCGTCAAAGGACGGTACGTCAGGGTTAAGGTCTGGAAAGATTGTTTCCTAACTATCTCCTGGGCTAGGCCGGACTACGAGCACGCGGACTGGGAGCAATATCGCAGCCAGCCCGTGTCAGTTGTGCCTGAGCCCTACCAACGGCTGAACGGGAAGTTCAGCTTCGAAGGGGTTCCTACCGCTGCGGATGACATTCGCAAACTTCTGGAGCGAACGGCGGGCCTATATTCCGAAGGCGATTTTGAAATTGTTGCCCGAGTGGATCGAATCGAGGCTTCTCTGCGGGATGTCAATGCGAGCGTTTTACCCCTCGTTTACGCGCTGCAGGTGCTCGCCAGGCCGGGGACGCTGGAAGGTGAGATTGACGTCAGTTCGTTTCGGGCCGGGGACCTTGAAGAGTGCTGTCGTTTTGCCTTCCGCACCGGCGAGGCATGGCTGGTGAGGCCGGCTTTGTGGCAAAGCTGTGCAGAGGAAGAATAGCCGAACATGGAAACTGGAAAATGGAAAATAGAGGCCGGGATCGCTCGTTCGTTCCATCTTCCGATCATCTGACCCAGTTTCTATTTTCCAATTTCTATTTTCCGATTCCCATTCCGAGGTGAGTATGGATTACGGATTTACAGAGTATCAAAGGGCCATCCAAGGTCTTGCCCGCGAGATCGCAGAGAAGGAAATCCGGCCGGTGGCGGCGGAATATGACCGCGAGGCCAAGTTCCCCTGGCCGATCGTGAAAATACTCGCGCAGACTGACCTGTTTCGAGTTTTCATTGATGAGAAATACGGCGGAATGCCGGAAGGGACTCCGATCATGAACATGGTGATCGTGACGGAGGAACTCTCCAAGGCCTGCGGCGGGATTGCGCTCAGTTTTGCAGGCACTGCGCTCGGCGCCCTGCCGATCATTCTTTCCGGCACCGAGGAACAAAAGCAGAAATGGCTTCCGGACGTAGCGGCCGGTAAGCGCCTGGTGGCTTTCGCGCTGACCGAACCGCAGGCTGGTTCGGATGCCGCAGCCGTGCGCACTACGGCCCTGCGCGACGGCGACCACTATGTGCTGAATGGCACCAAACAGTGGATCACGAATGGCGGCGAAGCAGAACTCTACTCCGTGATCGCGCTCACCAATCCCTCCAAGGGCCCTCGCGGGGCCTCCTGCATCGTGGTTGAAAAGGGCACGCCTGGTTTCACTTTCGGCAAAAAGGAAGACAAGCTGGGGATTCGCGCCTCAGCCACCCGCGAACTGGTTTTTCAGGATTGCCGCGTGCCGGTCGAGAACTGCCTGGGACGCGAAGGAACGGGCTTCATCACCGCCATGCGGACATTCGACGTGTCGCGTCCCGGAGTGGGCGCTCAGGCGGTGGGGATTGCGCAAGGGGCTTTCGACCTGGCGCTGGAGTACGCCTGCACACGCAAGCAGTTTGACGCGCCGATTGGCTCCTTCCAGGGTCTGCGCTTCCTGATGGCCGATATGGCAATGAAGATTGAAGCGGCGCGCGCGCTCGTTTATGCCACCTCGCGTTACATCGATACGCAGCCCAAGGAGCGGCCGACGCTTTACTCCGCCATGTGCAAGTGCTTTGCCTCAGACGTGGCGATGGAAGTCACCGTAGACGCGCTGCAGGTTTTCGGCGGCTACGGGTACATGCACGACTACCCGATCGAGAAGTATATGCGCGACGCCAAGATCACCCAGATTTATGAAGGCACCAACCAGATCCAGCGCGAGGAGATGTCCAAAACGCTGATCAGCGGCTTCCATTCGAAACGCTCCGCCAGTGATGCCCGCGCGGCGTAGGAAAAGCAGAATGCAGAAACGGGTGTCCTGAGTCAGAAGTTCGTTGAAGAAATGAGCCCGTCAGCCGACGGGCGGCAGCGAGTAGCCCACGGCGTGAGCCGTGGATCGCGAGACCCACCCTCACCCCCGTCCCCTCTCCCGCCGGGCTGGAGAGGGGTGCCGAAGGCGGGGCGAGGGCCGTCCAACCCAGGGCTAACGCCCTGGGCTACTCTATGCCGCCCCTGACGGGGCTCCGAAAAAACTGCGCACGCGAGAGCCTTTCTTGACGAGCTTGTGACTCGGGACACTGGAAAATAGAAACTGGGCGGTGGGACCTGCATTCTGGAGAACGACCCCAGATTTTCCCAGTTTCCATTTTCTATTTTCCATTTTCCAATGTGGTCGCTGTGGCTACAAAACCACAATCCGCCCTGCCGGTGCCGCCGGCAGCGATTGCTTTTCGTCCGGAATATCTCGATTTCCGCCGCGGCATCCACGTGGGGAATCTTGAGGATAACGAGCGAATCACGCGCATTCTGAAGCTCGAGCTCGAATCCCGCTATGCCCAACCCTTCGTGACCGAGCGCTGGGGGCGGGGCGTTTACTGGCAATGGATCGGCTACCTGCCTCGCGCCAATCGCGAAGCCATGCCGCTCTCCTCGAAGGTCAGTTTCGGCTGCTCGAAGTTTTTCATCAGCGTCGACACGGAGGAGAAGCTCTTCAAATGCGGGATGCAGGTGGAGCGGGGATATGTGAAGGCGCCGCGCGATTACCGCGAGTGCCAATTGCAGTCCGATTGGGATTGGCACCGGTTGCTGGGCGCACTCCGCCCGCGCAGCCCCATGGAGCGCGAACTTAAACGTCTGGTGCTGCGCGAAGGATTTATGCTGCGCGGCGGAAGTTGGGAAAACGAAGCCCAGGGCTTCGATCGCGAGAGTCTTCCTTCCACGATGAAACTCCGAGGGTTACTCGAGGCTGCGCCCGTGGCACACTGGGCAGGATTTCAAGTCTATTATCCGATGACCGAAAGCGAAGTTCAGTCATCAACCGGACTTGACCTTGTCGATTCGATGCTCGCCGTCTTCCGCGAAGTTACCCCCGTCATGAACCTTTGCATGAAGGTTCGCCTCAGGGAGGATTGAGCGGCGCTTTCCTCTCATATTCCTTCGCGCGCGCCGAACCGGTCTCAGCCTTTCATTCAGAAAACCGCGCCTTTAGTTAAAGACGGACGTCGGCGACGACTTCTCACTGCCGGACGACTTCGCCTTCGCGGACTTCTCCTTCGCAGACGATGAGGGGGTGCGGGACGACTTGGTCGTGGAAGACGATGATTTTCCCCAGCCGAAGTGATACACAATGCCTATCGTGTATTGGATATTATGCGCGTTGCCGCTGATCGGAAAGTACGCGGGCGACGATGTGGTGTTTACATAGGGCAAGCCAAGGGTTGGCGAACCGGTGATATGATCGCGAACGTCAATCCGCACGCCCCACTTTTCCGTCACGTTGTAATCAAGGCCGCCGCCGAAGTTGACGCCCCCGTTGCCTTCGGAGGTGAGTTTAGCTACAGGTGCATAGGCAAACCCCGTAGTGTTGGCCAAAGCAACCGCGGCGCTGCTGGGAGAAAAGCGGTTGTATTCGGCGCCCAGGACGGCGTAAGGGCGGATGCCCCGAAAAGTCGATGGCGAGTGCACCACCAGGTCGCCGCCAAACCTGTTGTCCCTCAGGCCGTAGGATTTTGTGACGGGCAGGGTGGGGCTGTTTTCATAAGTCAATTCAAGATTATTCTGGCTGTAGCCGTATGAAAGCTCGAGACCGAAGATCTTGCTCCTCTTCAGCGGCAGTTCGAATCCTACGTTCGCTCCTCCGCCGGCAGCATAGGTTGTTTGATAGGGAATATAGGCCTCTTCGAAGGACCGGGCATCGCTGAGCCTGTTGCCCCCGCCCGTAACAAAAACTAAACTAGTCTGTGCCTTGCCCACAGCGGCAATGAGGCTGAGCGCCGCTGCGACGATCAAACCTTGCAGAAGTCTCTTCACGGTCATATCGGGTCAAACCTCCCGGGTGTCTGGAACTCAGGTGCTTCGATGCGCTGTGTTTGTCGGAAGTTGGTTCAGTTGTGCACACCACCCCGAAAAAACCACAAAAGGATGAGGTCTCAGGGGCGCCCCCGAAGCGGCGGAGCATAACTAGCCTAACAGCATGCTGCTGAGAATGCAAGAAACCAGCGCCGGCTGATAAACCCCTTGCCTCCTCTGTCGCCGGCGGGTAGCATTGGCGTATGCGTCCAAAGGCCAAGCGCGCCTAACAAGTCAACACTCAAGTGTCGAGGGCGGGCCGACGCGTTACCAACTGGGGGCTCGGATGGCTGACATCGCTTCTTTACCACTTTCCTCGATTACCCCGCTGACGGTCCTCGGCGAGGAAGAACGGATGTTCCAGGCGGCGGCGCGCGAGTTCGCCGAAAACGAAATCCGCCCGCACGTCGAAACGATGGACCGTGAGGGCGTTTTCAATCACGAGTTGATCGCGAAATTCTTCGAGCAGGGATTCATGGGTCTGGCCGTTCCGGAAGCTTACGGGGGTGGCGGGGGGACGTTCTTCATCGCCGCTCTGGCCATCGAAGAGTTCTCGCGGGTCGATGCTTCGGCAGGCGTGGTGGTCGACGTCCAGAATACGCTGGTGAACAATGCCATCGAGCGTTGGGGCAGCGAAGCGCAGAAGCAGGAATACCTCCCGCGTCTGGTGCGAGACACGGTGGGGGCTTACGCACTCTCGGAAGCGGGTTCCGGCAGCGATGCGTTTGCGCTTGCCACCCGCGCCCGCCAGGATGGCGACCACTTCGTCTTGAACGGGCGCAAGCTCTGGATCACCAACGCCAAAGAAGCCGGATTGTTCATCGTCTTCGCGAACCTCAATCCCGAAGCGGGCTACAAGGGCATCACCGCGTTCCTCATCGAGCGCGACACTCCGGGCTTCAGTGTGGGCAAGAAAGAAGACAAGCTGGGGATACGCGCCTCTTCAACTTGCGAATTGCTCCTGGAAGACTGCCGCCTTCCCCGCGCGAATGTGCTGGGTGAAATGGGCAAGGGCTACAAGGTGGCGATCGAAACTCTGAACGAGGGGCGGATCGGCATCGGCGCGCAGATGCTGGGCGTCGCGCGCGGCGCCCTCGAACACGCGATCGCTTATGCCAAAGAACGCAAACAATTCGGCAAGCCTATCGCGGAATTTCAGGCTATTCAGTTTCAGCTTGCACGCCTTGCCACTGAAGTGGAAGCGGCGCGCCTCGTGGTGTACAACGCCGCTCGACTCAAAGACGCGCGCCTGCCGTTCCTGAAAGAAGCCGCCATGGCCAAGTATTTCTGTTCGCAAGTGGCCGAGCGCGTGGCCTCTGAATGCCTCGAGGTCTATGGCGGCTACGGCTTCACTAAGGACTATCCCGCCGAGAAATATCTCCGCGACTCGAAGATCGGAAAAATTTACGAAGGCACGTCGTTCATGCAGCTTCAGACCATCGCGAAATTGATTCTGGGATAATGCGGCGCGGGTACCTCGCTTCAGATCGGGAAGGGCGGGGCTTTAATAGCAAGCCGACGGAGAGACGTAGCGCGGGCGTCCCGCCCGCGGTCGCGGGAGCGTCCCGCTCCCGCGCACGGGCAGAGCCTGTCCTGAGCGGAGCGAAGGAATGCCCGTGCCACGGCGGGCGAGACGCCCGCCCTCCGATTTTCAGAGCGGAGCGAGATTCCTCGTCGCCTACGGCTCCTCGGAATGACAGCAAAAACGAGTTCTCACCCAGACTCTAAAGCCCCCGCCGCATCGCGGATTACGGCAACGCCGGCACGTTGGCGCTTTCGCGCGACGCCTCTTGCAGTTCCGGATCGTAGTTGAGGTTGGGGCGGAGCCAGCGCTCCACTTGGCGGAGGTCCATGCCTTTGCGGCGGTGATAATCCTCCACCTGGTCGCGGTCGATCTTGCCGACGGCGAAATACTGCGCTTCGGGGTGGGCAAAATACAACCCGCACACCGAGGCGGCGGGCGACATAGCGAAGTTCTCCGTGAGCTGGATGCCGGTGTTTTTTTCGGCGTGCAAAAGGTCGAAGAGCTCGCGCTTCTCGGAGTGGTCGGGGCAGGCCGGGTAGCCGGGCGCGGGACGAATTCCCCGGTAGCGCTCCTGGATCAGGTCTTCCGGCGTTAGATTTTCATCCTTGCCATAACTCCAATAATTACGAGCCTTTTTGTGCATTAACTCCGCTAAGGCCTCCGCCAGGCGGTCGGCGAGGGCTTTGGCCATGATGGAGTTGTAGTCGTCGTGGTCGCGGAGGAAACGTTCGAGCAGCGGTTCGAGGTCCAGGCCCGCGGTCACTGCGAACGCGCCAAGATAATCCTCAAGGCCCGTTGATTCTGGGGCGATTAAATCCGCGAGCGCCCGGTTGTAATGCCCCGCCGCCTTTTCCATCTGCTGCCGCAAAGTGTGGAAGGTTACGAGGAGGCCGGAGCGAGAAGCGTCGCGGTACACCTCGATGTCGTCCCCCACGCTCGCTGCCGGAAAGATGCCGATGACGGCGTTGGCGGTGAGAAGCTTTTCTCTCACGATGCGCGTGAGTAGTTTTTGCGCATCGCACAACAGTTCGCGGGCCTTCTCGCCGACCGTCGCATCGTCCAGAATCTTGGGATAAGTTCCGCGCAGCTCCCAGGCCTGGAAGAGCGGAGTCCAGTCGATGTAAGAAACAATCTCCTCGAGCATCACGGCGGGAAAAGCGCGAATCCCCGTGAACTCAGGACGCGGAATGTCCGCCCGGCTCCAGTCGAGGGGCGGCCTGCGGCGGCGGGCCTCTTCGAGGGTCAGGAGCTTCTGCGCGGCGGGCTTGTGCGCAGCGCGGAGCCTTTCCTGCTCGCGGCGGTTTTCTTCCTGGAATGCCGGACGCGTATCGGGATTCTTAAGTCGGCTCACCACGCCGACGGCTCGTGAAGCGTCCAGGACATGAACCACCGGCTGGCAGAAATGGGGGGCAATCTTCACCGCAGTATGGACGCGGCTGGTGGTGGCGCCGCCGATGAGCAGCGGAATGGTGAAGCCTTCACGTTCCATTTCCTTGGCCACGTGCACCATTTCATCGAGCGAAGGTGTGATCAGCCCACTCAGGCCGATCATGTCCGCGTTGGTCGCCCGCGCGGTTTCGAGAATCTTCTCGCACGGTACCATCACGCCCAGATCGATCACCTCATAGTTGTTGCAGCCCAGTACCACGCCCACGATATTCTTGCCGATGTCGTGCACGTCGCCCTTCACGGTGGCCGTCACGATCTTGCCTTCCGCGCGAGCTTTGCCGCCCGCTTCCTTTTCCGATTCCATGAACGGCAGCAAATAGGCGACTGCTTTTTTCATAACGCGAGCGCTTTTGACAACCTGGGGCAGAAACATCTTGCCGGAGCCGAACAAATCGCCCACCGCGCTCATGCCGGCCATCAGCGGGCCCTCGATCACGGCGAGCGGCCGGCCCAGTTTTTGCCGAGCCTCCTCGGTGTCCGCCTCGACGTGATCGGCGACGCCTTTAACCAGCGCGTGCAGTATGCGTTCCTCGACCGTGCCCTGCCGCCAGGCGTCTTCCTGCAACTCCGCCGGGCCGCGCTGCTTCACCGATTCCGAAAACGCCAGCAGCCTTTCCGTGGCGTCGGCGCTGCGATTCAGCAGGACGTCTTCCACGAGTTCGAGCAGGTCGCGCGGCAATTCCTCGTACACGGCCAATTGCCCAGCGTTCACGATGGCCATGTCAAGTCCCGCCCGTATGGCGTGGTAGAGGAAAGCCGAGTGCATGGCCTCACGGATGGTATTCATGCCGCGAAATGAGAACGAGATGTTGCTGATGCCGCCGCTTACCTTGCAATCGGGAAGCTTGGCCTTGATCAGGCGGGCGCTTTCGATGAAGCTCACGGCGTAGTCGCGGTGCTCTTCGATTCCCGTCGCCACGGTGAGAACGTTAGGGTCAAAGATGATGTCGCACGGATCGACGCCCACGTCTTCGGTGAGAATCCGGTAGCTGCGCGCGCAGATTTCCACCCGGCGCTCCGTTGAGACCGCCTGGCCCGACTCGTCAAAGGCCATCACCACCATGGCGGCGCCGTAGCGCTTGATCAATCGGGCGCGCTCGATGAAAATCTCCTCGCCCTCTTTGAGGCTGATGGAATTGACGATGCCTTTACCCTGGATGCACTTCAGCCCAGCCTCGATGACACTCCACTTGGAGCTGTCGATCATGATGGGGACGCGGGCGATGTCAGGCTCGGAGGCGACGTAATTCAGGAAGGTGGTCATCGCCTGCTCGGAATCCAGCATGGCCTCGTCCAGGTTGACGTCGATGATCTGCGCGCCGCCTTCCACTTGCTGCTTGGCGACGCTCAGGGCCTCCTCGAACTGGCCGCCCAGAATGAGCTTCGAGAACTTCGGCGACCCGGTCACGTTGGTGCGTTCGCCGATATTCACGAAATTGGTCTCGGGACGAATTACCAGGGGCTCGAGCCCGCTGTAACGCGAATAGCGCTCGACCTGGGGCGGCACGCGGGGCGGGATCTTGCTGACTGCGTCGCGGATGGCGCGAATGTGCGCGGGCGTTGAGCCGCAGCAGCCGCCCACGATGTTGACCCAGCCGTTCGACGCAAACTCGCGCAAGTCGGCCGCCATAGTCTCGGGAGTTTCGTCGAATCCTCCGAAAGCGTTGGGCAGGCCTGCGTTCGGATAGCAGCTTGTGAAGATGGGCGCGATTCTCGAGAGTTCCTCGATGTGGGCGCGCATCTGCTTCGCGCCCAGCGCGCAGTTGATCCCCACGCTCACGAGCGGCGCCTGCGAAACCGAAACCCAGAAGGCTTCGACTGTCTGGCCCGAAAGGGTGCGTCCGCTCAGGTCCACGATGGTCACGGAGGCCGCGAGCGGCAGGCGCTTGCCGGTGTCTTCGAAATACTGCTGGGCGGCGAAGAGCGCCGCTTTGCCGTTCAGCGTATCGAAGATGGTTTCAACGAGAAGCAGGTCAGCGCCGCCGTCCACAAGGCCCCGGATCTGCTCGTAATACGCGTCTCTTAACTGGTCGAAGGTCACAGCGCGCGCGGCGGGGCTCGAAATGTCCTGCGAGGCCGAGGCCGTGCGGCTGGTGGGGCCGATCGAACCCGCCACCCAGCAGCAGCGCTCGGGATTCTGGCGCGCGAATCCGTCCACCGCACGGCGTGCCGCCAGCGCCCCAGCTTTGTTAAGGTCGTAGACAAAACCCTGCAAGCCGTACTCGGCCATCGAGATCGCGGTGGCGTTAAAGGTATTGGTCTCGATGATGTCCGCGCCGGCCTCGAGATATTGCCTGTGGATCTTTTCGATGATCGCCGGCTGGGTAATGTTCAAGACGTCGTTGCAGAGGTGCAGGTCACGCGGGTGGCTCGCGAACTCCTTGCCGCGGTAGTCCGCTTCCTCGAGCTTGTGGGCCTGGATCATCGTGCCCATGGCGCCGTCGATGATGACAATGCGCCGTTTTAGCGTGTCAACCAGCAAATCCGTGTTAGGCATAGCATCTTTCATCTTAATTCGAGTTCGTTTTCATTCAAGAACCAGTTCGTTTTGCGCACTCGAAAAATGTCACGTCCCTTAATTGTACATAGATCGCTAAGTTCGTTCCCTCGAAAAAACAGCACTTTCCCAGCTTTCCAACACTTCGGCTTCGTGGCCGTCAGTTTGCGGGTCCGGCAAACAGCAGCAGATTCCCATCCGGATCTTTGACGACGAAATTCTTAGCGCCCCAAGGCTGCTTCTTCAGTTTCTGGTGAAAGGTAACGCCAGCGGACTGAAACTCGAGAAACAGTAGCTTGATCTCGCCGGCTGTGGCGACGGTCATAGATACCGACAACAGTTCCTCACGATCGCGGACCGTCGACTCGATTACGGACCCCTCGACACACCTGAGATTAAGGCGTGCCGCGTCGCGACCCACTTGCGCATAGTAGGGAGGGTTGCCGTAACTGAATACAAGCGAAAAGCCTAGCTTGTCACAGAAAAACTCGCATGATCTTTTCATGTCGGCGACGAGCAGTTGCGGCTCCGCGCCGACAATGGTCGCTTTGGATGGCGACGACTTAAGCTTGCGCGGTGTGCTGGAAAGTCCAGTTTTCAGGATTTGCCAACTATCGAAGCCGTGCTGTCTTGCGACCATTTCTTGCGCATCGCGGAGCTTAAAGCTCGCTCGAAGAATCTCCGAGTCGGACACATTCAGGAAACGAGGCATAAGCCCGCGGATTTGCGCGGCGACGGGATAGTGCCGTTCGCGATGCCAACGCAATATGAGCTTGGCTTGCTTTTTGAGGTTTTCCAGATTGGGCATGCAGGCCTCCAGCGAGGAGATCGGGTAGGTGGGCATTGCCCTTCGGCGATGTGCCAATGCACCCTACATGCGCCGATTCCAGTATCGGCCGTCGTGACAGCAATTGTCAATTGAGAAACTGAGAACGCGCTACACGTTGTGGTGCCGTACTTACATATTTTTGTCGTATCGCGCACAACTCGGAAGTTGTCCTGAACGGGCCGCGACCGTTCCGATCAGTGGCGATCAGCGGAGCAGGGTTAACCAATCCACTTGGCTGGTTAGGCGGCCATGCGTACGGATAACCCCGCGAAAGACCATGGGCGCAAACGCGAAGCTGCCTACTTGCTTGTGGAGAACCTGAAGACCGTGCTCTGGCGATAGGTCTGGCCGGGCTTGAGTTCGGTTGATGGGAAGCTGGGCTTATTGGGAGAATCAGGGAAGTGCTGAGTCTCCTGGCAAAACGCCGAGCGGCGGCCGTATGCTTTGCCCCCCTTGCCGTGAATGCTGCCGTCCAGGAAATTGCCTGTATAGAATTGCAACCCCGGTTGAGTCGTGAGCACCTCCAGCACGCGCCCCGATTCGGGGTCGGTGACCCGGGCGGCAAGGCTGAGACCGGCGCCGGAGCGGTTCAACACGAAATTATGGTCATAGCCCTTGCCAAATTTGATCTGCTCGTCGTCAGCATCAATCCGTGCTCCAATCAGGGTAGACTTGTGGAAATCGAACGGAGTGCCGGCGACCTTGCGAAGTTCGCCGGTCGGGATCAGCGTGCCGTCAATAGGAGTGAAGCGGTCGGCATTGATCATGATCTCGTGCTTGAGGATGTTGCCGTTGCCTTCCCCGGCCAGATTGAAGTAGGAGTGGTTCGTGAGGTTCAGCACTGTGTCTTTGTCGGTCGTCGCCGAGTAATCGATTCTGAGCGCGTTGTCTTCTGTCAGTGAATAAACGACCTTCGCGCTCAGGGTACCAGGGTAACCCTCTTCGCCATCCTTGCTGAGGTAAGTCAGTTCGAGCGCCGGGTGCTCGCCGCGGATCTCGCGCGCGGTCCAGACTCGCTTGTCGAAGCCCTTCAGTCCGCCGTGGAGGCTGTTCGGACCGTCGTTAGCAGGCAGCTTGTGTTCCGCCCCATCCAGTTTGAACCTGGAATTCCCGATGCGGTTTCCGTAACGCCCGATGAGCGCGCCAAAGTAAGGCTCCTTGGCGAGGTACCCCTCGAGATTATCGAAGCCCAGCACAACGTCGCCCGGCTTACCGGTGCGATCCGGCACCACGATTGAAACCACGATTCCGCCGTAATTCGTGATGGCAACGTGCATCCCGTGGTTGTTGCTGAGAGTATAGAGGTCAATGGTTCTTCCGTCCGGCATTGTCCCGAAGGCCTTCTTACTGATGCCGGAGTTGCCCTTGTCCGCTGCGCCGCCCGCGGCGCCAACGATGGCAAGCACAAGAAGTACGGAGGAAGTGTAAGTGAGGTATGTCATGTCCTGCTCCTGAGAGGAAGATGTTCATGACCCGCGTCGAGGATTCGTACCGGCGGCTTCACATCGCCCGTGCGCATCGAGTTCATTGGCCATGTGGCGGGATGAACCCGCCGCTACCTCGCGCCTGATGACAACAAGTTCGTTCTCGCCTACGCCAGCCCCAGACTCAGGAGGACGTAGGATTTCGCCGGGACCTCGAGAGTCATTCTTGAACCGACCTGTGGAGCATCCAGCGGTTTGGGCACGACCCGATCGGGCGCATCAAAGCCATTCTCCGCCTTCAGGTCGGATCCCGTCAAGACCTGGCAAGTGTTCACGCGTGTGGGCGTGGTCTCGTGCCAGACCAACTCGAGATCGCGCGCCTTCTCGAGGTCCCGGTTCAGAACGAACAGGCTGGCGGTCTTGTTCTCAACATCGATTGTCCCAGCGACATCGAGGTAGGGCACAGACATGTTTTCGTGGGAACGGGCCGCTGGCCGCCCTGCAACGGGGACCTCGTAAGCCGGCGATGTCACCGCCAACTCGAGCGCCTTTCCGCGCGCGTGCTCGAGAGCCCAGGCATAGGGGTAATAAATCGTCTGCCGGAACAGGCCGTTTTCGTTGGTCATAATTGGCGCGATGACGTTCACCAATTGCGCCAGGCATGCCACGCGTACGCGATCCGAACGGCGAATCAGGGTGTTCAGCAGCCCACCGACTAACAGTGCGTCCTCGAGATTGTAAATCTCTTCGAGCAGGTGCGGCGCTACCTGCCTTTGGCCATCCACAGCGGTGCCGCTGCGCGCGCGGTACCACACGTTCCACTCGTCGAAAGACAGCCACAGCGTCTTGTTCGACCTCATTCGGCCCCCGACCATGTCGCACACAGCCATGATCTCGTGAATTTGCCGGTCCATATCAAGATTCATGGCCAGATACCGGGTGGTGTCTCCTCCGGTTTCCTCGGCGTTGCCAAAGTAGCGGTGCAGCGAGATGGCGTCAACTTCGTCATAGCATTGTTCCAGCGTCTGCTGGTCCCATTCGAGGTAAGTCGGCATAAAAGGGCCGCTCGATCCGCAGGCGACCAGCTTGACCGAGGGGTCCATCTCCCGCATCTGGCGCGCGGCGTCGCGCGCTTTAATTCCGTACTGAGTGGCGGGAATGTGCCCGATCTGCCATGGCCCGTCCATTTCATTTCCGAGGCACCAGTACTTGATGGCGTGAGGCTTTTCGTAACCGTGGGCGCGGCGCAAGTCACTCCACTTGGTTCCCTTATCCACGTTGCAGTACTCGAGCAGCGCGAGGGTTGTCTCCGGCGTGCCGGTGCCGAAGTTGGTCCCGATGAGCGGCTGCGCGTCTACGGCGTGGCACCACGTCACATATTCGTTAATGCCGAACTGGTTGGTCTCGATGGTATCCCAGGCGCGGTCGAGCACCCGTGGACGGTCCTTTTTTGGTCCTACGCCGTCAAGCCAGTTATACCCGGAAACGAAATTCCCTCCGGGATAACGAATAATCGGAACACCTATTCCCTTGATCTCCTTCAAAACATCGGTGCGGAATCCGTTGGAATCGGCAAACTTCGAACCGGGCTCGTAGATACCTCCATAGACAGAACGACCCAGGTGCTCGATGAAGGACCCGAAGATGTTTCTGTCCACCGTCGAAATGCAACGGTCCGGATCGATGACGACGCGCGCCGGGCCGGCGCTCTCCTGCGCCGCAGCGGAGTTCGCGAGCCAAGGAAAACGCGCGGCGAGCGAAGCGCCTGCCACAACGGTGCCGCTGAGAAACCTGCGTCTCGAGATGCAATTCATGTTGGCCTCCTTAGGCGACAGTGAAGGATCGCGATGTTTCTTGTGGATCAAGTACGCAGATAATGACAGCTGTAAGCGCTTAAACAAAGCATCTTGACTCAGCCCTGATTCTGCCTCCAACATTCCGGGGTGCAGAGTGGAATCAGGGGTCGGGGGCAGCTTATACGGGTGTCGAAAAGAAGTCAAGAGTGCTGAGCAGCAGAGGCCGATCCGCTGTAAGCGTTTGCAAAATTGCCTTCCCATGTGATAAACACACCTTCAGAAGGAGGGTGATCGAGATCATGCCTAACTCAACTGCGAAAACAGCCCTTATTATTGTCACGCTGTTTACCTTCTTGACCGCGCCGGTGGCAGCCAGAACCGCGGACGTTCAAGACTCGGCAACGGTGAAAGCTCCGCTGCTTCCCGCGGGAGCAAGGCTCAGGGAACTGCCTCTGACCGCTGTCGAGATCGAGGACGCTTTCTGGTCGCCTCGCCTGGAAGTCAATCGCACCCGTACGCTCGATCACGTTTACAAAGAACTGGAGTTGACGGGGTGCATTCGAAACTTCGATATCGCCGGCGGCAAGGCGCAGGGCAAATTCGGCGGACCATGGTGGGCCGATTCTGACGTGTACAAGTGGATTGAAGGCGCTTCGTATATCCTCGCCCTGCACCCTAACGCTCAACTCGAGTCGAAAGTGGACGAGTTGATTCGGAAGATCGCGGCCGCCCAGCAGAAAGACGGATACCTGGACACCTACGTTCTTTTGAGGCTGCCTGACCTGAAGTGGAAGAGCCTGGCGTTCAATCACGAAATGTTCTGCGCCGGTTCGCTTTTCGAGGCGGCCGTGGCTCACAACCAAGCTACGGGGAAGCGTTCCCTGCTCGAGATCGCGTTGCGACTTGCCGATCACCTCGATTCGACATTCGGGCCGGGCAAGCAGGCCGGCATCCCCGGCCACGAAGAGGTGGAACTGGCCCTTGTCAGACTCTACCGCCTGACGGGGGAGAAGAGATACCTCCGGCTCGCCGAATATTTCGTCAATTCCCGCGGTCAAAAGCCTTCCATCTTCGAACGTCAATACGAGCAGTTGCCGGAGAGGCAGGTGGACCTGCTCGGCCATCCGATGAGCATTAAGGACTTCTACCGGCGGTTTTTCCTCGTGAATCCGTCGAAGTTTGACACCAGCTATTCCCAGGACCAACTGCCGGCCCGCGAGCAGCGCGTGGCCGTCGGTCATGCCGTGCGGGCCATGTACTTCTACTCCGGCATGGCAGACCTGGTTTATGAAACCGGCGACGCGGGCCTGTGGGAAGCGCTCGAAAGCCTGCACGACAGTGTGACCGATCACCGCATGTACGTGACCGGTGGCATCGGCCCTTCGGAGCGCAACGAAGGCTTCACCGCAGACTATGACCTTCCGAACGAAGACGCTTACCAGGAGACTTGCGCTTCGGCAGGCATGGTCTTCTGGAACTATCGCATGCTGAAACTCACCGGCGACGCGCGCTATGCCGATGTCATGGAACTCTCGCTCTATAACGCACTGGCAGCGGGCGTTTCGTTAACGGGAGACACCTTCTGCTATGTCACGCCACTTGCGAGCCGGGGTGATTTCAAGCGCGATCCGTGGTTCGGCGTACCCTGCTGCCCGACCACGGTCGCCCGATTTCTGCCCGCCCTCGGCCGATACATTTACAGTGAGTCACCGGATGGCCTGTGGGTGAATCTCTTCATCGCCGGCCAGGCGAACGCCAACGTCGCGGGCGAGAAGGTCACGCTGCGGCAATCCGGCAACTACCCGTGGGACGGAAAAATCAAGTTCACGATAGGCGTAGAGGCGCCACAGGATTTCGTCCTGCGCGTGCGCATTCCCGGCTGGGCGGCCAGAGCGGATTTTGAGGTCAATGGAAAGAAATTCTCTCCTCGCGTCGTAAACGGCTATGCTGAAATCCGCCGGCCCTGGTCGAACGGGGCCACGGTTGAGCTGACACTCCCCATGGAGGTACAGCGCCTCGAGGCCAATCCTCAAGTTGTGTACGACCATGGCAAATCTGCGGTGCGGCGCGGGCCGCTCATCTATTGCCTGGAGCAGGCCGACCAAACAGCGCCGCTCGACGAGATCATCTTGCCGCTTGGAGCACAGCTTGAAAGCCAGAACATGCCTGACCTCCTGGGCGGCATAACTGTCGTCAAGGGACAGGGGCTCCTGCGCCCACTTGATGATTGGAAGAGCGTGCTCTACCAGCGGGCTCGTACGGCGAATACCCAGCCGCTTCGCGTCACTGCGGTTCCTTACTGCGTATGGGGAAATCGCGGGCTGGGGAAGATGGCTGTTTGGCTAGACACAACGCCGTAGCGCGCGTCGGTGTAGGGGGACCGCTTGCGGTCCCCGCATTTCCGCTGGCCCGACAAGGGTAGGGCTTGCCCTCATAAGCGTTTACTTAAGGATTGCTTTCGGTCTGGGGTTCAGTTATGCTTCGGGTCTATGAGCCAAACGCTGGCGGTCTTTGAGGAGTTGGACGATTGGGAAGTGTT
>Ga0187879_10000740_pt1 | contig 21774 bp, 17 predicted proteins | sample June2016WEW_19_1_FD_132423 | JGI IMG/M metagenome (GOLD analysis project Ga0187879, IMG submission 132423) | Peatland microbial communities from SPRUCE experiment site at the Marcell Experimental Forest, Minnesota, USA - June2016WEW_19_10 | ecosystem: Environmental > Terrestrial > Soil >... | reverse complement strand
TGATCCCAGCCTTCCGGATCACCTCCACGACGGGGACACCAACCTCTGCCTGTTTCAGCACCCCCACGATCTGCTCCACACTGAATCGCTTCTTCTTCATCAGCAAAAATCCTCCGCCCTCTTTAGGCTAGGTTCTCGCCGATGACTAACATTCAAGCTGGCTCAGAAATACCGGGGCCGATCAAGCGCAGATTGCGCAACTGAACGAGTTGACGCAGGATCTTCCGAAGACCCACAAGGCCGTGCGAAGCGGCTATGATGGCACGATTGAGATTTTGATCCCAATGAACAGCAACGACATTGTGCTGGTTCAGGTGAACCCTAAGAGGGGAAAGTAATCCGAACCCGACGAGCGAGACCATAGCGCATGCTCACCACGTCAAAAGGATCAGCGATTTGGCGTGCCGTGGCAGCGTAGTTTCAATCGTCACTTTCTGATCGCGGACATCAAGCTGTACGGCTCACCTCGAGATGGGATCGCCTAAAGCTCTCACTGCGGCACAAGTTGCGCATCTGAATTAAACACCTATTTTGGAAAAGCCGGCTTATGCGTAACGCTCCCACGCCTTGGCCGAAGCGGGGTCGAGCGCACCGGACATGATGAGTCGAATGTTGTTGTCGCCCGTTCTCACTTCGCGGCCGCGAATACCACCAGCACGGTTCATCTCCGCCTCGGCATCATTGTAGACGCGCATAAGACGCGGGTTGTTGTCAGGGTCGTGCGCCGCTGCACTGTTTCCGCCCAGTGGCAGCAGAATGTGCTTGCTGGCATGGTAGTCGATCGCCAGCGGATCGTGCCCTGCAAGCAGAATGTTCTGTCGGCTCGTAATGCTCGGTGGGTATCCGACGCACCCGCTCACGTGTTGGCCGCCCGCCGCCATCGAACCATAGCTCACCCAGATGCAGTCCAAAATGTTCAGATCGGGCGCGCGCACCTCCGTCCACATCCTGGCGCACTGCGTGCCGAGATCTTCATAGTGACGCTTAGCTGAGGTGCCATCCGACATGGAGAGAGTGCCGTAGACTATCTTCAGTGCCCCCGTCATTCCTATATCGCCACTGTGGTCCTTGAGGATGGCGCAGTGGACCAGCTTGAGGTTTTGTGCGTAGCCCGAGCCCGTCCAGCGGCCCTCCCTGAGCTCGATGCGGTTGCCCCGTGCCGTGGTGAAGCATGGATAGGAGATGCATGCAGTGCCCGCCTCGCCGACCCGTCGGTATCCATTGGTCATATGGTCGTTCGCGCCGATCCACGTGTTTGCGTACGGATCCATCAGGAGGGCACTCACCGGCTTGCCGGCGAAAACAGTGTTGACGAGATAATCGATTGTCGTCACGTCCTGCTGCTCGGCGTTGACCATCACCTTACCTTCCAGTTCAGGGAACGGCTTGTACTCTCCTTTGTCGCCGTTGCCATAAATTCCGTCGAACGAAGCTGGCCGGCGCTGACCGTTTTCAAAAATAACTACTTCGCCCATGAAACCGTCCGGGTGACCCAGAATGCGATGGATCAAGCCGCGCAGCATGTCGGTGTTCGTTCCGCCGCGGCATATCCATTGTGCGTTCACCTTCAGGATCACAACATCGTTAGCCGCGATCAGGCCAGAGACGCCGCATAAATCATCGGGCCGCTCTGACATGTAGAATTTCGTGCCATTCATCGAGATGAGATGAAGCAAAGCGTCAACGCCCACATGTCGCAAATTCTCGTCGTGAACTGGACAGCCGTTCACGCGGAAAACCTGCGACCTGGCGCCGGCAGTCTCTGCTTGAGAATCGTCCACAGCGAGAGCGCCAAGCAGCGGGAGCGCTACGGTACCGGTGACGGTGTTGCGAAGAAAGTTTCGTCGTGAAGTTCTTCCGGGTTCCGGCATCGAAGTCTCCGTTTTCTCGAAGCTAAGCTAGGCTCAGTCTAGACTTTATGAGGCAGCTCTCGATAGGTCTGTAATGGCGATCACAATGGCGTTTAAATCGCCGGCTTTCCTTTCGCGCCGGCCTGCCCTGGCACCTCAGTGCTCCGAGTCACCGGGACTCTCCGGAATGTCGGGATCGTCGAGAACCTGGACAGCCGTGGCCGGACCTAAGTGAGTCCAATCCTGCAGCACCCAAACCACTCTCTTGTCGCGTGTAACTTCCACAAGCTGTGGCCCTTCGTTGCTGCCGCCGCGCGAACAGAGGATTGTATCTCCATTCGCCAGCCTCGTGGCGGACTGCGAATTCCCATACCGATACTGCGCGGGTATGTCGGCGGGCGAAATCTGCCACACGATCTTCTTGTCTGAGGTCACTTCGAAGGTGGTCACATCGTGCTCGTCGGTAATCAAGGTGTTACCGTTCTTCAGGCGAATTGCCGCCCAGGGGGTAGGAACGTCATAGCTCCAGATTTCCTTGAAGTCCTTGTCGTATTCGACGACCCTGTTCATTTCGAGAAACGACACCAGGTAGGTTCCTTTTGCTGTGTACCGAACTCGCCGGAACTGCGCGTGCTCGGTCTCCCGATCAGTGAGGCTCGGAGCAGGCAAGACGTGATCCACCTCCACCGCATTTGTCCGGATGTTCACAACCTCGAGATGAGGTGGAAGTCCGTTCTCAACGAACAACACCTTGTCCAAGCCGATAGGTTGGCAAGTGTGAATCTCTGATCCCGGCGGCGCATCGTAGCGCCAGACAACCTTCTTGTCGGGCGTAATCTCGGCAATGTACTGCATTCTAGTAAATAGGATGTTTCCGTTCGAGAGCATCCAAGCATCGTCGTATTCCCATCCCCCGTCGGTTTGATAGCTCCAGATAATCTTGCCTTTGTTGATGATCATGAGCTTGTTGTAGCCTTCTCCCAAAAAAAGCATTGGGTGCTGTGCCAAACCTTTGCCGGGTAGCCCTTTCCGAACAGGCTTCTCCTTCCAGTTGCGCGGGGCTTCGAGCTCGGTAGAAGCCATCTGAGGCACATTAGGAGCAGTGAACAGCGGTAACAGTTTCATTAACGGCTTCGCGCTCGATGGTGTGCTGGCGTTTGAGGTTTGTTGCGTAGAGGCCGCTCCCGGAGCTACGAAAGCGCAAACCGAGAAAATGCCAAGGCAGACTATGAATCTGTGAAATGTTTTGTACTGCATAAAGACTTGTCCTTCCCGTGTTATCAATTGGCTTCGATGGATCGAGATACGCCGGGCGCCGCATCCCGTGCATATACGCTGCACAGGCGAAGCAGTTGGCTACTGGCAACGGCCACAGATTTCATCGTTTGGTCTCTCTTGAACAATCGGTGAATGAGGATCCGGCTGCTCATTTGGCGCGCAGCGGCTCCACGACCGAGGCCATATCCTGTTCGCCGAAGCCTTTCGCGACAGCCTCTTCAAAGAGGCTTCGCGCTGCTTTTGCAGTCTTCAAATCAACGTTGCAGGTTGCCGCTTCTGTCTGCGCATAAAGCATGTCTTTCGTCATGAGCCTCAGTAAAAAATTTACAGCGTAATTGTGATTGGTCATTCGTTCCGAGACGGCCGCGAATAGTGGGCTGGCCGGCGCACCGGAGTTCAGTATTGAAAGAGCCTTCTGCGGATCGAGCCCGCTGCGTTCAATCCACGTCAAGGCTTCCGCCAAAGAGGCGACTTGAACCCCGCACAGAAAATTGTTGATCAACTTCATCTTGGCGCCGCTGCCGACAGGGCCCAGATGAACAATTTCCTTGCTCATTGCTTTCAGCACCGGAGTGACGGCTTCGAGCGCCCGATCGTTTCCGCCCACTAGAAATGTAAGCTGACCGGCCGCAGCCTGGGCGCGGCTTCCCGTCACCGGAGCGTCGAGAAACTCGGCCTCGTGTTTCGCAGCGAAGCCCGCGAGTTCCACAATCCACGCCGGGCTCACTGTGCTGGATTCAATCAAGGTTGCGCCTTTCTCTACGCCTTTGAGGGCGCCGTTTGTCCCCGTCCAAACTTCGCGCGATGCCGCATCGTCAGCCAGCATTCCGATGACAACGGACGCGCTCTTTGCGGCTTTAGCCGGCGTTGATTCAAGCCGTGCGCCGGCACTCACCAGCGCCTGCGCCTTGGCCGCAGTGCGGTTATACACGGTAAGCGAACATCCAGCCTTTAGAAGATTCGCAGCCATGCCGGCGCCCATCGTGCCCAGCCCAAGTATTGCTACATTTTCACGCACCGAATGGTCCCCCCGTTGGTCTGTTGTCAGGCAAGCGAACGCACGGTCACCAGGCGGTTCGTGTCGTCTGTCTTTATGCGGATGGGATTGCGCAGCGCTCGTCCGAAGCCTTCGTACCGTACTTCCATCCAGTCCCCTACCTGGAGCACGATGTTGTCTTCAAAACTGAGGGAGTCGGCGCCGAAAAAGTGCACATGCACATCACCCGGCTGGCGATGGCATTCAAATTTGAAATGATGATGCTCGAGGTTAGCGAGGCTGTGGCACATGTTCTGCTCCCCGGTCTGAACGGCCCTTGACCAAATGATCTCCGCTCCTCGCTGGATCCGCACTTCTCCGCTAACCGCCTGGAAATTCGCACCAATCACCAGTTCAGGGCCCAAACTACATGTGCGCAGCTTTGAGCCGGCAAGGTTTAGGTAGTTGCGCCTCTCAAACTGGTGGTCAGAGAACTCGTTGCCGGTAGTCATGCCGATGCGATATGGCGCACCATCCTGGCCGATGATATAGATGCCTGCGATCTCCGCCTCCTCACCGTCATCCTCCGCAAAAGGCGGCACAGTTAAAGGCTCGAACGGCCCACGCAATATCGACCCATTGCCTTTGTAGAACCACTCTGGCGCGACCCCAATCTCACCTTCTTTGGGACGTCCGTCTTCGATGCCCCACTGGAACATCCGCATGCTGTCAGTCACCGATTCGGTTGCTTTCTCCGCGCCGGCGACGTGCATGGCCTGCCTAGCCTTGGCGCTTCTCATGTGGGTCAGACCAGTTCCCGCAATCATCAGGCGCGATGGCGCTCCCGGCACGTCGACTGGAGCCAGCAGTTGCCACTCGGAAGCTCTGGCATAAACGACGTCGTAGTCAAGCGTTTCGCCGTCAGCGAGTGCAAGCGCCTCCTCTCCAAGCTTGCGATCATCCTTGAGACAGCGCTGTGCCAATTCATAGATGCTTTGCACTTCATTGAGGCAGCGGAGGCGAGGTTCCTCCACCAACGCGACCCGGCGAGACGAACCATTGCCGATCTGAACCAGTCGAATCATGAGTTGTAGCGTCCCTTACTCGATGATCTTGAAACGCTTGAGAGACTCTTCGTTGACGGTCAGGCCGAGTCCTGGTGTGTTCTCGTCCAGATCAATGTAGCCATCCACAGGAACCGGCTCGCCGTCGAAGATATACCAGAACAACTCGTTGCCGACTTCAACGTCCACCTTGGGAAAAAACTCAGCCATGGGTGAGTTCAGACTGGCCATAACGACGTGGTAGTTATGCATCTGTCCCGCGTGCGGAACCACTGGAACCTGATACGCCTCAGCGAGCGCGGTAATCTTGCGCGCCTGGCTGATCCCTCCTACCCGGTTCGTGTCGAACTGTATGTAGTCGAGCGCATTCGCCTCCAGCAGATCGCAAAACCCAAAGACCGTGAACTCATGCTCCCCACCGGCAATCGGCACGCGCCCATACGCCTTTAGCTCCTTGTAGCCGCGGATGTCGTCTGGAATCACCGGTTCTTCCAGCCAGCGCAGATTGAACGGTTCCAGGAGCGGCAACATGCGCTTTGCATAGTCGAGCGTCCAACCCATGTATGCGTCCGCCATCACATCGACGCCATCGCCCACCACCTCGCGGACTGCGCGCACCAGTTCGATGTTGCGCTGCATCCCCTCCGCGCCATCCACCGGACCCCAGCCGAAGCGCAGCTTCATCGCCACGTAGCCTGCGTCCTTGTAGCGCTGCGCTTCCGCGCGCAGTTCATCCAGCGGCATGCTATAGAGACGGCTCGCATACACCGGGATGCGCTTCTTTGTGCGTCCTCCCAGCAAGCGGTACACGGGCTGCTTTGCGGATTTCCCCAGCAAGTCCCATAACGCAATGTCGACCGCGCTGATCGCCGTCATGCCGACGCCATTTCGCCCAAAGGCCATGGTCCGCCGATACATCTGCTGCCAGAGATACTCGGTATCCCACGGGTCGGCGCCCAGCAGCAGAGGTTTCAGGTAGATATCGATGCAAGCCTTCGTCACCAGCGGCGATAAAGCCGCATCGCCCAGTCCAACCAGGCCGGCGTCCGTGAATATCTCCACCAGCACCCACCCATGGAATGCAAAGTTTCCCATGGACGCCTCGCGGAACATGACCAGGTCCATCGGATTGGTGCAAAAGTGAGGAGGCAAAGGCGTACTCTCACCCTCCCACTGAACGACGCGTGTGCGAACTTCGGTGATCTTCATGAGGGGCTCACTTTCGGTATTAGTAGTAGATCCGGCGTCTTAAGTGGCTGCACTCTGCCTCCAAGGAGCAGGATAACCAGAAACGCGATGAGGTGAAAGGTTCCTACAACGACGAACAATGTACCATATCCAAAACCACGACCGAGAAGGAATCCCGCGACAATGCCGAAGATGGCTCCCCCTATTGCTCCGCCAAATCCGACTAGCCCGGAAACCGATCCCACCATGGAGAGTGGAAAGATGTCAGCTGGCAAAGTCATAATCAACCCCGACCAGGACTGCTGACAGAAAAATGCGATGCTGAATAAAAGCAGCGCCCATCCCACCGAAACATGCGGCACCAACATTACCACCGGCATAAACAGCGCGCTCAGACCCAAAACAAACTTACGCGCGAAATTCAGAGACCGCCCCCGGCTGAGCAACGCACTCGAAAACCACCCGCCAAGAGCACTTCCTAATCCGGATGCAGCATACGGAATCCACGCAAAGTAGCTTACATGTTTGACGTCGAAGCCGCGCACGTCGTAAAGATACCGCGGCAGCCAAAACAGGTAAAAGTACCATGCCGAATCGCTCATGAACTTAGCGAAGACAAGCACCTGAACCCTACTCATGCTGACAATATCCAGAAACGACAGCTCCCGCGCAACCAGCCGTGCATCCAGCGTGGCTATTGAAGCTTCGTTGCCTCCCCGATAGCTTGCCCACCACCAGACCACCCACGCAAGCCCCACCGCGCCCGACGCGAAGAACACCGTCCGCCATCCACTTCTTAAGAGCACCAACCCGATCAACGGCGGAGCCAGCAACGAACCCACTGCCGTACCTGCGTTGATGATTCCCATCGCCGTGGACCGTCGGTTGAATGGAACCCACTCCGCCACCACGCGGGCCGCGGCGGGAAATGCTCCTCCTTCGCCCATCCCCAACAGGCAAAGAGCCGCAAGCAAGAAGCCGAAATTCATCGCCAAACCTTGCAGAGCACACGCTCCGGACCACCAGAGCATGATCAGAATGAATCCCCGGCGCGTGCCCATTACATCCAGCAACCGACCGCAAACTGCATACATCAGCGCGTATGGAATGAGAAACGCAAACTGCAACCACGAGAACTGCTGATTGCTCAGCGGTATCGTTCGCTCGATAGACGAGATCGATACAGGCAGCGTCTGTCGGTCGAAGTAGCTGATAGCAATCGCTGCCGTTACCAGCGCGACAAAATACCACCGCGCCTTGATTGACCCAGCCTGCTCAACTAGTGTTTCTTCTGTCGACAGCGTCGCCACCATGTCACCATGTCACCATGTCACCACGTCAAACGCAACAGCGATGTAGCCTGGCGTGGAAGTTCCGTGTTGATTGTCACATTGCCGTCACTTACATCAAGCCACACCGGGGAAGTGAGAAGCTCCAGTTTCCCCGCCTCCTTCAAGCGCGCATACTGCTCCGGCGTCGGCGACTGCGGAGATCCCATGGCTTTCCATACCGAATACGAGTTGCTGTGCGTGTCGTCGATCCTGTAGTGCTCTAGCAATACTCTCTTCACGCTTTTCGGAATTCCGGTGACGGTGACCTGAACATCCGCGGCACGCGCGGGCAAGTCGTCATCGTGGTAATTCCAGACCATGACGGCTGCCTCGCGGTCTGCTTTCGTCGCAGACGCGTCCACATCAGGCACCTGGTGCACACCCTTGTTCACAAGGTCGTCGAGCGGAACTGCACCTGTGCTTGTGGTCATCATGCGCTCCCCTGACATCAGACCAGCCATACGGAAAAGATTCAGGATGGGCTTGTCTATTCCGTTTGTCGAGAGCGTTCGAAATCCCTCAAAGTATCCCTTGTTCTCGAATTCGAAGGACCACGACAGCATGGCGACTAGGTTCAGCTTCGCCTTGTCCTGCAGCTCGAACAGCGCCTTGATGGCTGTCGCCGTGTACGAAGCGTAGAGTGGTCCGTTGCGGTATGAGTCGGCCGGATGGTCTTTCATCGAGCAGGCCGCGCAGCCCTCGGGATCGGCCTCGCTCAGGATAATCGGCAGACGGCGATATTCGGGATATTTTGCGACGATGCGAAAGCCTGCGTCGGCAGCCTGCAACTCGTTTGCGAGGCCCATCCGCACATGCCCGTCAACCAAAGCCGTGCTGCCTTTGGGATGAAAGGAGATAAAGTCGAGGGGAATCGGCTTGCCGTCGGCCGCGCTCTTGTCGTGGAGGCAATGCTCAAGAAAGCGATCCAAGAAGGCGCTCGCCCTCGCGCTGACCGGCCCCGTACTCGCCGGCCCGCCAACTTTCGCATCCGGTAGCGCGGCCCTCACGCCCGACGCGGCATAGTCATAGAGCTTGAAGTACTCCTCTGGTGTGCCATGCCAGTAGCCAATGTCCGGCTCATTCCAAACTTCAAAGTACCAATTGCTAACCTCCTGCCTGCCGTAGCGTTTTGCGAGATGCTCGGTAAACTTCCGCACCATCTCGCCCCACATCGCATAGTCTTTCGGGGGATTGTTGGAAGCGCCAGCCATCGTGGGCTTGGGGTAATGAACCTGGTAGGCATCTACTCCTGGAAGTATCGAAGCCAGATCCTTGGGCATAAAGCCAAGCTCGACGTAAGGCCGCACGCCGGCGTTCTTGTACTCATCGAAGGTCCGGTCGGTAATGGTGAAGTCGTAGACGGGTTTTCCATTCGCATCGAGCGAAAAGACGTTCGATGAACTCCACTTGAGCTCCGCCACTCCGTTGCCCGATGTGAGCAGATGATGGGCGCGGATGTACACCGGCACCGGGCTCAGGTCATGCAACTCGCCGAGCAGTTGCATGCCATATTTCATCGTGGTGTAGTTGGATTCGTCGTATCCAAACCAGCGGTAAATCGGCGTGTACGGGCCCAGCGGCTTCGCAAGATCCACCCCGATAGAGATTTGAGCCGGTGAGAGATCCTGTGCTGCTGGTTGCAGAGAAGCGGCACAGACGAGGAGCATAGCGACAATACGCATATTTACGGATCCTTCTCCAGCAAGAAGTCGTGCCTTCGCGCGAATTGATTATCGCGCAAACGGACTGAAGTGGAAGTTACCGTGCAGCACGAAGATGAAGATACGGTGGCGCTGGGCGCATTGAAGCTGGTCGTATTCGAAATGTTGAAGGCTTCGACGCGGAACGGCAGCTGCGACTCGCGAAGACGGTAGAAATTCTTGGCGAGTAACGCGTCGAATTGCGGATGAAAATCCGATTGCAGCGTGTTTGAACGCACGGTCATATAGGTGTATTGCGCTGCCTGTAACGCTGAATGACGATCGTCTTCGTCTGCCACCCGCCCACCATCGCATTTGCAAACCCGCTGGTCTGATTCAGGAATGCCTTACCGCGCCCAACCGGTATTTGGTATGTCTCGCTGATGCCCAGGTTCTGTGGCAAATTGTAGGGAGAGTAGGCATGCTCGTAACCCAAGTTGCCCTCCGTTTATCCTTTGGATTTTCACGACAAATCTGTAGGTAGTAGGCCGCAAGGGCAGAGCCGCCGTTCTAACCGGTAACCTATGCTGGACGCTTAATCGCTGACCGACGGTAGTGCTCAATTCGTGATTCCACCTCTATCTTTCTTTTGGCTAAGACGCTACTGGATTAGCGGAGGAGCGGCTCGGCGTGAAGCCGCTCTCTCCGGGGATGCACAGTTCAGCTGCCGCTAAAACAGGAACTTCAGCGCAAACTGATACTGCCGCGGGTTGACTCCGCTGGCCGTAGATCCGATGGTGCCGACGCCGCAACAGGTTGTTGCAATATCGCCCGGCAGCAGGCCCACTTCCGAAATTGGATTGCTCGCGTTGTGTTCCGGTCCGGGGTTCCAGCCTTCGATACCCGCTGACGGCAAAGAGAAGTTTGGAGTGTTGGAGATGTTATAGCACTCAGCCCTGAACTGCAGCGTGTCCCTCTCTGTCAATTTGAAAGTCTTGGACAACGAGAAATCCGCGCGGCGGGTGTGGGGTCCATGGAGCGCGTCGTCGGGTTCATTTCCGGCAGTCCCGGCCGGCTGCGGTGTGAATGCCGCCACACTGAACCACTGATTAATGCTTGGGTGGGGGACTTTGAAAGTTTGACCAGACCAATTCGGACGATCTGCATAATCGGTGGGCAGGTTGATCGTGGGCAATCCATTAGGATTGGAAAAGCCGTCGGACACGGTGAATGGAAGGCCAGTCTGCCAGTAGTCGATCATGTTGGCGGTCCATCCTTTCAGCAGCCACGCCTCAGCTCCAGTCGCCCCGGCAGCGAACGGCAAGTCGTAGGTGAAATACACCGCGAATCTTTGCCGGATATCGATGGGCTGATTGCCGTAATCGTATCGCGGATCGGTGGCGATGAGTCCGGTGAACGAGGCAGCCGAACTAGAGTCTGCAGTATCACCGAGACCGTGCGCCCAGGTGTAGTTTGCATTGAACGCCAGCCCATGCGTGAATCGCCGAGCAAACACCGCCTGCAAGGAGTTATAGTTTTCGATTCCGACCGGCAGCGAGGCCCCGATTGTACCGACATTCGGCAATTTAGTAGACGTCAGCAGAGGCTGAGCCGGCGGCGGACCTTGTGTCGCATCATTCGGATACGGCCCGTTTGGGGGGGGGATGTTGACGGTCGTATCGAAACGCAAGTCACGCCCGACGCTACCTACGTAACCCAACGAGAATACATTTTCCCCGATCTTTTGCTGTGCCATTACATTAAATTGTTGAATCATCGACGTATTGAGGTTTGACGGCAGATACGATAAATTCCCCGAAAGGTTTGTCGTACTGGAAGGGATCGGGACGGGAAGTGCCGGCCAGAAGGGAGCGCAAGGGTTGCAACTACTTAAGTATTCATAGGGCGGATTGGGGTTCTGAATCAATGTTTGATAAACCGCGGGATAGTATGTGATGCCATAGCCGCCGCGGACCACGGTGTCTTTGCCAATTGATTGCGAGAACCCAATTCGCGGAGAGATGTTCTTGTAGCTGGTGTTAATGCCGATAGTTGGAGATGTGGAACCGGTGATCAGCGTCAGCGTCGGATAGTCGAAGTTTGCGTAGCGGTTGTGGGCTTCGGTGAAGGCGCTGAATATCTCATATCTAACCCCGAGGTTGAGTGTAAGGCTACGGTTAACGCGCCAGTCGTCTTGTAGGTAGAAATCTGGCTCCCAATCCCGGTATCCAGGTTTGATCAGAAGATTGCCACGCCCATATCCCTGTGGGTCGCCTGTCAGCAGATCTTCCTCTGAGTTACCGGTCTTTTTTTGGAAATTAACGTTTCCAAGAGGAGAAGAGCTCTGGAAGTAATTCAACTGCCGCCTAATGACTCCAGCACCCACCTTGATATTGTGCGCGCCGCGTGTGTAAGTGAGTGCACCCATATATTGGAATGTGTTGTTCACGTCCAGAATGGGAATGTAATTTGAATCGCCCAACCCTGTATAGCCATTGAGATTGACCGGCATCAGGCCGCCAGTTTCGGGGGCTATAGGAGTATTTACATTGATCAGCCCAATGGTTGACGAGATGTCTTGTTGTCCATTCGGATTCTGGGTGTCGATATTGATCCTGGTGTATCCCGCCTTCAACTCTAGCAGCAGGGTTGGGCTGAATACGTGCGCGTAATCCAGTTGGGTGTTGCTCGCATTGGTAGTCGAAGGGCCATAATACCCATAACCGCCGCCGGGGCCGCCGGGCAGCACAGTTTCGCCGTCTACCTTCACAGCCGGAAAGGGAGTAGGGATGGTCGTCTGAACCTTATTGTATGTATAGCGTCCGGAGAGCGGATCACCATTGCGAAAATGATGGTCGACACGTCCGTCCAGCGACAAGGCGAACTGCGGTTTCGGGGGAGCGGAAAAGAAGTTGTTGACTGCCCCTGCGCCTGGAATGTTTGGCGCGGGGTACATCTTGAAATACGCCAACCCAACCGGATTAAGAGACGCAGTCGGTACGACCGGGCCGCCAATGTCTGAGAAATCGCCCGGATTTTGCTCTTCATAGAGAGTTGGAACTGTGGACAGGGTCGAGGCTAGTCCTTGGATGGAACGAAAATCCTCAACGTCCGCAAAGAAGAAGGTCTTGCCCTTTACGATCGGACCACCAATGCCGCCTCCGAACTGGTTCAGCCGATATTCCGGTTTGGCTGTCACATTCACTTTGGCGAAAAAGTCGCGGGCGTCAAAGATGTCATTCCGGAAGAACTCGTAAGCTGAGCCGTGATACTGATCCGTACCCGACTTGGTAATGATGTTGACCACCGCACCGGCATTGCGGCCGATGTCGGCGCTATAGAGACTAGTATCTACCGTCACTTCGGCGATCGCTTCGACCGACGGACGAACCCCGAGGAAGCCTTGTTCGCGCTCGTTATTGTCCATGCCGTCGATCATCTCGTTGTTGTAGAGGTCGCCCTGCCCGTTTGCCGAGACTGTGGAAGTTTGACGGCGGTCGTCCGGACGGTTGCCCGAGCTAATGGCGCCCGGAGGTCCTGCGTTCACGCCAGGCAGAATCGTCACCAAGCCGATGAAGTTGCGGCCATTCAAAGGCAAAGCCTGCACTGACTGCTCAGGCACCACGCTGCTCACCGACGAGCTGTCAGTTTGCAGCAAAGGCGCAGCCGCGGTGACTTCCACTTTCTCCACCACGGCCCCGGTTTGCATCTGGCCGTCTTCACGGGTGCGATCGCCTGCCGCCAAGGTAATAACGGGAATGACTAGCATCTTGAAACCATTGGCTTCGATACTCACCGAGTAGCGGCCTGGGTCGACCAGATTGAAGACGTAATCGCCCGTCTGATTCGACTTCGTCACCTCTTTGACCTGCGTCTCCAGGTTTGTGATCGTGACTTTAGCTCCCGGCACGACCGCCCCGCTGGGGTCTGTTACAGTACCCACCACGTCTGCTGTTGTCGACTGCGCCTGCGCTCTAAACGGTATCAAAAGGAAGAGCAACGTAAGCGACAATAGACTTCCCAATCCTTTAATCTCAAGCCTCGAAAACATCGCAGATTCTCCTTATTGCGGCTGTCCAGCATTACGGTTGTGCGGTTTTCGCCACCTTCGCCCAGAATGCGGTCCGTTACATCTAGCCCCGAATTCTCACCTCTAGCCTTCGCTACGAGAAATTCCACGGCCGCTTCCTGGAATGACGGAACGACGTTGATCCTTAACGCGACGCCAAAGGTAGTACCAATCCATAGGAATTGTCAAGCAAAAAAATTAACAGTCTAGAATCACGTCCCCTCTCGGAAAAGCTATCTCGGCCTTCAAATTCTCCAAAAAAGAGCGCCAATAGATTACTAACTAGCTTATTGCAAACATGTTATTACTGATTCCTGCATGTCGCTGCCCGCCGCTTCGCGCGGCCCAACTTCCACATCGAAAGCAAATCGGACAGGCTGCCTTCGGAGGCATTATTCTGTAAGCTGTTATAAGATATAGGTAGAACCAAGTGGGTCCAATGTTAGATCGGAGAGCGCAGACTGGCGGTTTGACGCAAGCCGTGCGCTAGTATTCAGGAATGAAGGAAAATCGCAAAACTCCGCATATCAGCGTCGGGCATGGGCTCGCCAACAGGGATGATCTCACTCATTTGCTGATCCTCCGTTTCCAGCAATTGTTGAGCGCGGGATTGCTCGTCCCCGGCGCAAAGCTGCCGCCGGAGCGCGAGCTTGCGGCACACTTTGGTGTGGCCCGGTCGTCGCTGCGCCCCGCGCTCAAGGTTCTCGAGATCATGGGCGTCATCACCCAGAAGGTAGGAGACGGGAGCTACCTCAACAAGGACGCCTCGTCCGTACTGGCCGTGCCTATGGAGTTTCTCGTTCTCCTCGACGACACTTCGCCGCAGGAACTTTCCGAGATGCGCCTAATGATTGAGCCCGCGGTCGCAGCCAAGGCCGCCGAAAGGGCCAATGTGCAGGATATCGCGCTGCTTAAACAATCCATCGTCGACCTCGAAAGCAGCGGCTGCGACCACGTTCGCCTCGTTGCGTCCGATCTTCTCTTCCATCGCGCTATCTTTCAGGCATCCCGGAACCGCCTCGCGGAACGCCTCTTCCACACCATCCATCGCGCTATGCTCAACATGATCAACGTTACCTCTCAGCTCGTCCAAATCGAGCACACCCTTCAATTCCATCGGTCGATCATGGTCGCAATCGAGAAGCGTGACTCCGTGCTGGCGTCGCGCCTTATGACAAGTCACCTGATCGACGCGCGCGATCTCTTGCTTCACGGCAGCCAGGAGGAGACATCGCGCAAGCTTCGCGATCATCTTGCCTCTTCGCCATCGGTGCGCAAACGGGCCGGCGGAGGTCATTCCTCTGCATCGGGACAGCTGGTTAGGTCCTCGAACAGCAAAGCCGACGCTCGGACCGCGCAAGTCTAGCCCCAATGCTGTTTACTTAGGAAGCTTGAATGGTAAGGAATTGTCGGAACTCCTAAGGCGGCTGCAGAGATCGAATTCAGACCAGCCAAGTCAATGTTGCACTTTAGAGCGGGGGCGGATAGCGATTCCCATTTTCCCAAACTTCCTATTCGGTTTACGACGAACAGGAGTTGATTCTTGTCTCAGATGTGGTGACGGTTTGTGTACGCTTAGTGAGTTAGCCTCAATATTGCGCCGCTCATCGCTGCAGGTCGCCCTTCTCCGGAACCCCGGGTTGATCCAGCAGCTGGATCGAGGAGGCTGGCCCGAGATCTGGATCCTTCCACTGCCGGAGAGCCCAAACAACTTTCTTAGCCGGAGTCACTTCGATGATCTGAATAGTTGACGGCCAGTCTTCCGGCTTCGTATTCCCCGCTACCCAGTTTGTAATCACAGTATTGCCATTTGCGAGGCGTCCAACCTCTTGCACAACATCCAGAGGATAGCCGGGGAGGTCATTCTTGCCGAGCTCCCAGACGGTTTCGCCCTTAGGATTAACCTCAATCACATAGCCATACTCGTCGTTGCTAATCAAGGTGTTGCCATTCTTGAGGCGTATGGCGTCCCACGAACTAAACTTGCCCCACTTGGGTTGTGGGCCGGTCCACGTATCCGGACACGCATACGACCACACTTCTTTACCATCTGCATTGAATTCCGCCACCCGGTGCTCCTCCATCAATCCAACCAAAAACGTACCGGCTTTGGTCAGATGAGCTCGACGAACTTGCAAATGAACTCTGTCCGGGTAGGGCGTAGGCAGCGCTAGTTCTTTCTCGACCTTTCCGGAAACCGTATTAATAAGAAGGAGCTTAGTGGGAGCACCGTTTTGAGCTAACAAAACCCGATTCTTACCGGCAGGCTCTGCTGAATGGATTTCAGTGTTCGGAGCGGCACGGTAGTCCCAAATGATCTTTTTTTGAGGGGTCACTATACTCGCCCCCCAACGATAACTAAAAAGGATGTTGCCGTTAGAGAACCTGGTACAGTCTCCCAGTTCGCCCATCTGGGACTTTCCGTAGACCATCATGTTCGTTGGAATCGAGTATGTCCACTCCACCTTACCGTGACGTACAAGATACATCGTTTGATAGGGCTTAACGTAGTCGTACTCTCCGCAGTATAGAAATGGATGTTGAGCGAGACCATGGCCGGGCAGAGGGCCGGTTGTCACTGGATTTGCCGCCATCGTAAAGCTCCAGCTGTTCGCTGCAGGCGGAGGAGTGGACGAAGAAGAAGTCTGCGTTGCCAGGAAGTGTGTACCCGCCAGGGTCACAACAGAGAGCGCAAGTATCCCTCGGGTAGCCTTTGAAAATGACATTTGCATTTCAGAGAGTCCTCCTAAGAACTCCGTAAAGCCAACCAGAGCCTCAACATTATTGGCCATCTTGAGGTCAGACGAAGGAACGATGCTGGTTCCTTAATCGACGTCAAAGGTAGTACCAATTCTGTAGGACTGTCAAGCGAAAAACGTTTCCACGACTTTGAGATTTTTAATAAATAGCTTATTTTAAATAGGTTACTTTCCAATGCCTGCGTGTCGCTGGCCGCCGCTTCGCGAACCTCCACTTTCCAAATCGAAACCAATTCGGGCAGGCTGCCGCCGGACGCGTTCTGCTGGAATAGTATAGGTAGTACCAATTGAGTTCTTTGCATCATGGACCGGCTCGGGCTATTCACTGGCCGTCAGGAGAAAGTGCAAGTAATGATCTCTTTCATTCGTCGCAGCAGTATCCTGCTATGCGCGCTGGCCTTCTTGCTCGAACGTGGGCCAGCGGTCGCGCAGCAGAGCCTGCTTGTCCTTCCGCGCGGCAGCAGCACCATTGTCCTTGAGCCCTACGCGCCCAACATTGTGCTCGTCACGCTCAGCCTGCAGAGGGAATCTGCGCTGGCAATGCCGGGATACGGCCTTGTAGCGGCGCCCAATGCCGCCGGCTGGAGTGCAAGCCAAACCGCGCAAGCCGACGAATACAGCTCGCCGCGCATGGTCGTCAGCGTGGACCGCCAACGGCCTGCCGGGCCGGCGCCACTTCACACCATGGTCGACATAGCCAAATACTTCAGCGGTTCCACTCCTGGCTCGCATATCACCTTTCGTACACCAGACGGCACAAAGCTGCTTGAGCTTACGGGCTGGGCGCAGGATGAACTCAATTACAAATCCGGCACAGCGGGACTGGAGCACGATCGCCGTCCCGCGGATCCGCAGTTCTACACCGTAAGCGCGACCTTTGCCTCGCCCGCCGACGAGCACTACTACGGGCTGGGGCAGAATCAGGAGGGTTTTCTGGACCACCGCGGACATCCGGTCCATTGCTGGGCCGATTACACGGCTCCTGCTGCTCCTAGTTTCTGCGTGCCGTTCCTAGTCACCAACAAGGGCTATGGGCTCTTGTGGGACAACGCTTCGAAAACCACAATTGAACCGGGCTTCAATGAGCAGACGCGCTGGGTCTCCGAAGCGGGCGACCGCGTCTCCTTCTTCGTCATTGCAGGCGCCAATGCGGACGAGATTTACTCAGGATACAGGCTGCTCACGGGCCCCGCGCACATGCTGCCCAAAGCGGCTTACGGGTACATCCAGTGCAAGCAACGATACGCCAGCCAGCAGGAACTGCTGTCGGTTGCTCGAGGCTATCGCGACCGCCATCTGCCAGCTGACGTGCTGGTTGTGGATTGGTTCTACTACACGAAGATGGGCCAAATGGACTTCGATCCCAAACTCTGGCCTGACCCGTTGGCGATGAACAAGCAGCTCCACGAGATGGGCTTTGAAACCATGATCAGTGTCTGGCCGCGCTTTGTGCCCGATGACCGCTTCTATGCAAAGTTGAGCGAGAATGGTTGGTTCATCCATGTCGCCGACGGCACGCCGATCGACGGCCTGCCTTACGACCGCGCCGGGTCCGACATCGACACCACAAACCCCGCCGCCGCTCACTGGTACTGGAAGACCATCGATGACGAAATCCTCAGCAAGGGTTTCGATTTCATCTGGGCCGATGAAACGGAACCCGATCTGCCCCCCGCCGGCGCCTACTTCCACATCGGTCCCGGTACGGAGTTCTTCAACGTCTATCCGCTTTTCCACACCGCAGCGCTCTACGACGGCTTTCGCCAGGACGAGCCCGATCGGCGCGCGCTCATCCTCTCTCGTGACGCGTTCACTGGCGTGCAGCGCAATGGAACCATCGTGTGGTCCTCCGACATCTATCCCACCTGGGACACGCTCAAGCGACAGATTCCCACCGGCCTCGACGTTGCGGCGTCGGGGATTCCGTACTGGTCCAACGACACCGGCGGTTGGCAGTATCTTCCTGCAGTGCACCATCCGGACCACCCGCCGTTGCTTGATCCCTCCGATGCCCGCGATAATGTCGGCGCATACGACGACTACCCCGAGCTCTACACCCGTTGGTTCCAGTACGCCACGTTCCTGCCCATCTTCCGCACCCATGGCAGCCGCCTCGCGAATGAAGTGTGGTCGTATGGTAAACAGGCCGAGCCGATTCTTGAAAAGTACCTTCGGCTGCGCTACCAACTGATGCCTTACATCTACTCGCTGGGCTACCAGACCTGGCTCTCGGGCGCTCCCTTTATGCGCGCCCTGCCGCTGGACTTTCCCAATGACCCCAAGGTAGTCGACATGCGCGACGAGTACATGTTCGGACCGGCCTTTCTGGTTGCGCCCGTCACCGACCAGGGAGCCACTAGCCGCGAGGTGTACCTGCCATCCGGAACCGATTGGTATAACTTCTGGACGAATGAGCGCGTGAAGGGTGGCCAGACGATCACGGTCGCCGCCCCGATCGACACCATTCCGCTATTCGTGCGTGCCGGTTCGATTATTCCTCTGGGAACTGCCGTCGAAAACACTCATCAACCGCAGGCGATTGCACAGGTGAGCGTCTATCCAGGCGCCGATGCCAGCTTCACGCTCTTCTCAGACGACGGCACAACCTATGCCTATGAGAAGGGCGCAGGCTCCATTATCCGGCTCCATTGGGACGACGCAAAGCAGGTGCTCACGCACGATGGCGCTGCGGGCTGGAGCGAACCTGACAGCAAGATCGTCAAGATTGCCGGACGTTGATTTAAGGTGTTCCTCGGGTGAATTCCATCCGCGCGTAATGAAGCCACTTTCTACCTGTTAAGGAATTGCGAGAATAGTGCAGCGGTCGGTGCTACGCCAAGAGCCGGTGTTAAGCTTCGGTTACAGCCCTAGGCCCTCTGAAAGGCCACCTTCGCGGCGGGCAAGGCGGATTCGGCCCGTCGCCGTCCACTCGGCATTACCATTTGCGAATCGCTTCGGCGCGCGTCCGCGGTTTCGGTTTGAGCCTTGAGATCCAGGTGAAGCTTGGTCGGCATTGGTCACAATATGGTGAGGGCCGTACTTCGCCGGCTGCGCTTAACTCGGTGAGCAATCCGGCAACGCGCGGGCTTCAGAATCAGTGAAGATTAGGATGCGTTCTGAAAGCGATGAGCTCCGCATCGGAAAACGTCCCGCTCAGCCGTGCTCTCTTGAGCAGCGACAACCAAGTTGGGGAAACAGGCTCATTCTGTCACGGGACGGAATCTTGGCAAGAAACAGGATCGTCAAGCAGCCCTACCAGAAGTAGGTGGCGACTACCGGGGGGCTGGGAACTGCATCAGTCACTTCTGTCTGCACGCGATCGATGGCCGGCAGTCATCTGTTCTGGATTCTCGGTACAACTTCGGTACATTTGAAGATGAGAGAAAGTCCGGTCTTTCGTCCCTAAGCGGCACCAGATGAGGCACTTAGATTTGGACTTTCATTTGGTTCGGGACCAGGGGGTCGGAGGTTCGAATCCTCTCTCCCCGACCAACTTGTTAAGAGCATTTATTTCAATAATCTGCAAGGGCAGTTTTCTCGCGTTGACGACCGGCTCAAGGGATACAATTCTTTCAATAGCCAGTCACTCCCTCGAATCCTCGCAAACCTCTCCCGCCCTCTGGCGCCACTTTAGTACTTCAACGGAGTCTTCAATACGCTGACAAAGAGCCGGGAGGAATCCCGGCCAGCGTGCGAAGAGTTTCTTATTATGAAGTTGTCCTCTGAATCCTCGGCATCGGCCTACCCATGGACATCGGAAGTTCTCCCGACCATTTACAGCCACCCGGCGGCAAACATTTCAGAAATGTTTCTCCGTCGGGTTTCTGGTCCACTTTCTCGAGATAAATAATCACCTCTATAGGCTTTCCGCAGTTGGGGCAAATGAAGAAATAGTTAGGAATCTCCGGTATTGGCGCACCCTTAAACATAGGAAGGTCGCCGCACCATCCGCAGCCACCCGGTGGCAAACACTTCAGAAATATTTCTGCATTTGGTCTCTGGTCCAACTTCTCGAAATCAATAATCACTTCAATGCGCTTTCCGCAGTTGGGGCATACGAAGAAGTGGTTCGGCTGGAAAACAATCGGCACGGCGGGATGGAACGGAACCGGCATGGGTGGTCAGATTATAAGCTTGAGTCTAAATGTGCCGCACATCACATCTATGGAGATTCAACGGGTGCGATGGCTCTTATGCGGATAGCGGGCAATACCGCAAGAGGTACCAAGGTACCCAATCTTGTGATATGAATCACAATCGGCCTTCCGCTCTAAGCGCAAGATTGTGGAGAAACGCAGGAGTTGCCGACGGGAATGAACCAGGGTTCGAAAGCGCAGATCCATCAGTTTCCGGGATCGACAGCGCTGAAGCATCGGCAGAACGTGGTGCCGAAGTACGCGCCAGAGGAGGGTCCTGCGCCGGGGCCGGATCGACAATGTGTTTACAACCAGAGCCAAGAACGTTTCATTTCGACCGGTGTTCTGGCTGTGGGCAGTTCCAACGATAGTGCGGATGCTCGGCTCAGGAGTATTGGCCCGGGCGGCGGAGCAGCGCTCTGGATTTTTCCGTTCGAGGAGATCTCTCCAACCAGCGTGCGCTTTCCTCTGGACCTTGTCTTTTTGAGTGGTGATTGCGTCGTTTTGAACATTGTTGAATCGTTTCCCATATCCGGCGCCCATTCCTCAGGTGCACAGGCCGCAAGCATGCTTGTCTTTCCTGCAGACACTCTCGCGCAGGGTGAGATCCTGCCCGGCGATCAGTTAATCATCTGTGCGCCGGAAGAGATGAAGCGGCAATTGAAACGTTTGCAGGACGCGAAGGACAGCGTGCCGGGTGGTATTGACGCAGTTTCCCGCCGCCTAAAGACGAACCAGCAGCCCCAAGCCACGACAGGCACAGAACTCCAAAGCGTGAGCGAACCGGCCAATAACTTGGATCGCGTGGAGACGAGCGCCGTGCGCGAGAGCTCCACTGCGGCAGCGGCGGTAAATGCCCCGGCAAAGCGAGACGTTGCGGAACGTCCATGGGCCAAGAGAGATACGTCGAGGAGCTTTTTCCAGCGCCTGCTTTTGGGAGATCCTCCGGAGCCGCGAAGCGCGCCACGTGTTGTAGTTCCAGGGTTGATCGCCTATTTCTTTACGGGCGGCCCGCCGACGCCGTACGAAGTGAGCGATATCAGCACGTCGGGACTCTACATCGTTACCAACGAGCGGTGGTATATAGGCACGATTATCCTGCTCACATTAACTGACCGGCACAATCCGAAGACCGAACGATCGTTGTCGGTGAACGGAATAGTGGTTCGCCTGGGGAGCGACGGTGTGGGGTTCGAATTCCTGCTGGACGGGGACAATCGCCTTGAAGCAATGCACATGGGGCCGGATCATCGGACCGGCAGCGTGGACATCAAACGACTCAAAGGCTTTATTGATAGGCTCCGAGACCTGTAATCAGCTCTTCCCGATTAACCGGCATCCATGTAAGTCAAAGTCAAGAGAAAAGCACGGGATTGCTGGGCGCGCTTGGGAGAGCGCGCATTTCGACTGGTCCGGGCATTCGCCTGCGCACATGTGCCTCACGGCTGGTGGTCCCTGCATCCAGCAGGACCGGACATCCATT
>Ga0187879_10000739_pt1 | contig 21802 bp, 18 predicted proteins | sample June2016WEW_19_1_FD_132423 | JGI IMG/M metagenome (GOLD analysis project Ga0187879, IMG submission 132423) | Peatland microbial communities from SPRUCE experiment site at the Marcell Experimental Forest, Minnesota, USA - June2016WEW_19_10 | ecosystem: Environmental > Terrestrial > Soil >... | reverse complement strand
CAGTACCGCATTCCAGCAGAGGATGCCGACATTCTCGAGCCGGTCAGGCCACGCCGTTCCAGCGGGCCCTTCGCATATCGACGCGGCCGGGCTTGCCGTCCGGCGCCAGCCGCAGTGGCGTGCCCTCGGCCAGGTAATGGCTGAGCGCGGCCTGCTCGTGCCCGGCCAGCAGCGAGCCATCGGCATGGATGACCCGCCACCACGCCACGCCGCCGCCCCACAGCGCCAGCACGCGGCCGACCTGGCGCGGGCCGCCCTGGCCCAGGTACTCGGCGATGTCGCCGTAGGACATCACCCGGCCCCCGGGTATCGACTCCGCGAGGTCGAGGACGCGGCTGGTGAAATCGCCCAGCGCCGGGCGGCCAGCCTCGGTGCGTCGCGTGGTCATTCGCGTGCTCATTCGCGTGGCGAGGCCGCGCCCGGCCGCTGCGGCGCCGCCGCGTGGCGCCCGGCGGACCCGGCCGACAGGCCGTTCGGCGCATCGCGGGCAGGCCCTGCGGGCCAGTCCGGCGGGTACCTTTCGCCAGCCGGCTGCCGCCGCCTAAGGACAAGCCGGCTCGTCGCCGTGACGACCACCGCCAGGCAGGCCAGGCCGAGCACGCAGTACAGCACCAGCTGCTGCTTGCCCCGCGGGCCGACAGGGACGGGCGGAACCGCCGCAGGCCCGCCGCCGAAGTAGCTGCCCGGAAGAACGCTCCGCCTCGGCAGCAGGTCACTCAGGCGGGCACTGGCAGCGAGCTGCCCGGCCGCGGCCAGCGCCGCGGCGGCATCCACCGTGCCGAACCCGACCTGATCGTCATAGCCGCCCGCCGGGCGGTGGCTGGCCGTGGTGGTGAGAGCCTTCCTGACCAGCGGCGGCGGCAAGGCCGGGTACCTGGACCTGATCAGGGCCACCACTCCCGCCGCCAGTGCGCACGCCGGGCTGGTCCCGCTCACCAGCCAGTACTTGTTATCCCTGCCCTGCGCGGGCACCTGCACCCCAGGGGCCGCGACCTGCACGGAAAGGTTGTCGCTCGAGAACCCGGCCGACGCGCCATTCTGGCCGACGGCGGCCACCCCGAGGACGCCGGGATAGTCGGCAGGGAACGAGTACGGGGCATTCCGGCTGGCGGCCGCGGAGTCTCCCGAGTTGCCGGAGGACGCCACCACGACCACGTTGTGATTGAAGGCCTCCTGGAGCGCCTGCCTGACCGCCTCGCTGGGCCTGCCGTAGCCAAGCGACATACTGATCACGCCAGCACCGTGGGACACCGCGTAGGTGATGGCCCGCGCAAGCTCTCGCTGTACCCGTCCCTGTGGCTCGCGCTGGTATCGCGCATAGCCCGGATCCTGCCGGTCGGTGATGACCCGGATCGACAGCACGTGCGCCTCCGGTGCGATGCCGATGATCCCGCTGCCACCGCCGTCGTCACCGTGTCCCGCGATGAGCGAAGCCATCCAGGTGCCGTGCATGCCCCAGTTGGGGTTGTCGGGTGAGGTACCCACGCCGGTCAGGTCGGGGCCCGACGTCACCGATCCGACCAGGTCGGACACGGCTGGATTGACCCCGCTGTCGATGACGGCGACGGTCACGCCCTGCCCTTTCGTCACCTGCCACGCGGCCGGTGCCTGCACCGCGTCGAGGACCCACTGCTGGGCATCGCGGACGCCGTCCGCGCGGGCCGGGCCGGCCGAGATCGTCGCGGCCAGCACAGCCGCGGCGAGCACCACGAGCAGGCCCGCGGCCCGGGCGCGCACGCTGGCCGCTGTCATGTTCAGCATCCGGGTGCTCCAGGGCACCTGGGCGGGGCAGGCGGGGCGCCAAGCGGCATCGCGACTTCCTCGGCAACGCCGTCAGCCACGCTGGTCATCTCCTGCGCCGCGTAGCTGTCCGATGACAGCGGGACACGCGGCCGCCCGTCAGCGTAGCCGGCGGCCGACATGATCAGGTACGGGCCGTCGTTCACCGCCCAGGACAGCTGGCGCTGGCGGTCGCCGAATGACGACGCGAGAGTGTCAGGGAAGGCTACGGCGCGTACTCCTTCGCCCGGCTGCCCGCCGTGCGGCAGCTCACCGGCGACAGCCCCGGCCGCCGCCGCGCTCGGCAGCACCGCCACCCCGATCGTGACGACGAGGGCCCCGGTGGAGTCGATGTAGGTGGCCCTGAGCAATGCGACACAGCCCCGCCGGTCAAGCACCCGCGCCGCTGCCGGGTCGGTCGCAGCGCCGCAGCTCGACTGCCTCGCGATACCGATCCGCCGAGCGGTCAGGTTCAGCCCGGAACCTGACGCGAGCGAGTAACCGGGCAGCTGATAGGTGACGGTCGCAGGAAAGATCTGCCCGGCCGACCTGACCCGCCAGCGCCCCGCCGTCTGCCAGTTAATGATCCGCTGCTGCTGGACAACGCTGAACCTGCGCGGCAGCAGCTGGCTGGCAACGCCGGCGGCCGATACCGCCAAGCCGCTCAGCCCCAGCACGAGCGCGAGAAGAATCAGGCCGATCCGCCAGCCACCGGAACCTGGCCCGGCCGCGCCAACGAGCCCGGCGCGCTCCGCTGCCTCGTCGGCCGGCGCCGGGCTGCCCTCAGTGCCCGGAAACTCTGGCTGCATGGCCACACCGGAATGTTACGGCCTGCTCACGCATGACGCGCCCATCAGCGAAGAGGTTCACCAGCCCCTGCCGTCCGCTAGCTCAGTAAACGGGCAGGGTACGATCCACCTGACTGACCCAGGCGAGAACGCCCCCACCGACATGCACGGCGTCGGCGAACCCGGCGTTCTTGACCACGGCCAGGCATTCGGCACTCCGGGCGCCGCTCTTGCAGTGCAGCACGATCCTGCGGTCCTGCGGAAGGCGCTCGAGGGCGGCACCGGACAGGAACTGGTCCTTGGGGATGAGCACCGAGCCAGGGATGGACACGATCTCGTGCTCGTTCGGCTCCCGCACATCCACCAGGAAGATCTTGTCGTCGCTGTCGAGCATCGTCTTCAGCTCGGCCGCAGTGATCGTCGAACCCGATGCCGCCAGCTGGGCATCCTCTGATACCGCCCCGCAGAAGGCCTCGTAGTCAATCAGCTCGGTGATCGTCGGGTTCTTGCCGCACACCGCGCACTCGGGATCCTTCCTGACCCGCAGGGACCGGTAGCTCATCTCCAGAGCGTCGAAGATCATCAGCCGCCCGACCAGCGGCTCGCCCACGCCGGTGATCAGCTTGATGGCCTCGTTGACCTGGATGGAGCCGATAGACGCACACAGCACCCCGAGCACGCCGCCCTCGGCGCAGGATGGCACCATCCCCGGTGGCGGCGGCTCCGGGTAGAGGCAGCGGTAGCACGGGCCGTGCTCGGCCCAGAAGACGCTGGCCTGGCCGTCGAACCGGTAGATCGATCCCCACACATACGGCTTGTCAAGGAGCACGCAGGCGTCGTTCACGAGGTACCTGGTGGCAAAGTTGTCGGTGCCGTCCACAATCAGGTCGTAGTCCTCGAAGATCTGCAGCGCATTGTCGGAATCAAGCTGCTCGGCGTGGACCACGACATCGATGTAGGGGTTGATCTCCCTGATGCTGTCCTGCGCGGATTCAGCCTTCAGCCGGCCGACATCGGACTGGCCGTGGATAATCTGGCGCTGCAGGTTCGATTCGTCGACGACATCAAAGTCGATGATGCCCAGCGTGCCGACGCCCGCAGCGGCGAGGTAGAGCAGCGCTGGCGACCCGAGGCCGCCGGCGCCTACGCAGAGAACCTTGGCGTTCTTTAGGCGCTTCTGCCCGGTCATCCCGATCTCAGGGATGATCAGGTGGCGTGAATAACGACGCACTTCATCGACGCTAAGCTCGGCGGCTGGCTGGACCAGTGGTGGCAGCGACACTGAGTTACTCCCGGAAGGGCCTGCCTGAGCAGGCAAGCGGCTCGGCTGGGACGGGCGTTCGCTATCCCACCCCCTCTCAACCAGGCGGGCGGTCCCCGCATTCCGTGCTGGAGTTCAGCTCGCGGGCCGTGGGGCGCCAGGCGGCGGCCCGGTAGCGGCCCGGTAGCGGCCCGCTAGCGGCGCGGGTGCCAGCCGCGCGTGGCGGCCAGGAAATGTCACCGGTTCCGGGTAGAACTCATGACATGCCCGAGCCAACCCCGCCCACCAACCGTCAGCGGCCAGCACCTGGATCGCCGCGGCCGAACGTGCTGCCGCTCGTCCCGGACTTAGCCCGGCCGCCCGGCCAGCGGCGGCCATTGCCCGATGTAGCCGCAGTCCGCCCGATCCCGGTGCCCGATTACGCGCCCCCATACGATGACGAGTGCCAGGCGGCTGGGCGGGACCCGGCCACGCTGGCCTGCGGGCCGTCCGATGGGTGCCGCCCGGACGACCGCAGCCTGGACGACCGCAGCCCAGACGACCGCAGCCTGGACGACCGCAGCCCGGACGAAGGCGACGCTGGCCGGCCTGGGCCGGCCCGTTCCCGGCCAGCGGACCGTGATCCGGCTGCCGACGGACGCGGCTGGCCGGGCCAGTTCGCCCAGGTGCTTGCGGAGACGCTGGCCGGGTCCCGGCCACCTCGGCAGATCGTGCCGTGGACCACCGAGCAGGCACGCAAGCGCATCAGCCGGCTCGGGCCGATGCTCGCCGCCGGAGACCGGCCCGTGGTGCGGCGCGTCCTAGCCTCGCGCCCGGCAGCCGACGTCGTCGAGATGACCGTTGTCGTCCGATTCGGCCCCCGGGTCCGCGCGCTGGCCGTCAGGCTGGAGCGAGACGGTCCGCGCTGCGCGACCCCGGGCCGGCCCGCCAGGACCGCGCGCTGGCTCTGCACGGCGATAGAGGCGGCCTGACGTGCGGCGCCTATCGATTACGCGGGTCGCCGTGGCACTGCTTGAACTTCTTTCCCGAGCCGCATGGGCACGGGGCATTCCGTCCGACCCTGGAGAAGTCGGCGCCGTTCGCCGACTCGGTGCGCTGCTCGGTCTGGCCGGGGGCATCAGCGCTTGGCGCGCTGTACTGCAGCCGGCCTGGCCGCTGTGGGGCATCCAGGCCGCGGGGTGCCAGGCCAGCGGGAACCGCAGGGGCACCAGGAGCGGGCTGACCGCCCGGCGCCGCGGCGGCTCCCTGCCCCGCGCGGCCGCGGGCTCTCCGGCCGCCTGCCGCGGCCGATCGTGACCCGGTGCCGCCCGCCGCGCCCGATCGTGACCCGGTGCCGCCTGCCGCGGGCGCCGACGACCCGGCACCGCCCAGCGGGGCCGGCCCGGCGCCGGCCAGCACGCCGTCGGCTCCAGGCGGTGCCTCTTCAAGGATCGGGCTCTCCTGCACCTGCACCTGGAGGTTGAACAGGCTGCCGACCGACTCCTCCTTGATGCCCTCTTTCATCGAGTCGAACATCGTGTAGCCCTCGTTCTGGTACTCCACCAGCGGGTCACGCTGGGCCCAGGCCCGCAGGCCGATGCCCTCGCGCAGGTAGTCCATCTCGTACAGGTGCTCCCGCCACTTGCGGTCGAGCACCGACAGGACCACGCGCCGTTCGAGGTCGCGCATGACCTCCGGGGTCAGCTCAGCCTCGCGCCCGTCGTAGGCCGCCTGCGCGTCCTGCTGCATCGTCTGGGTGATGAACTCGGCCGACAGGCCCGAGCGCTCGCCGCCCGCCTCCTCGGTGATCGCCTCGAGGGAGAGCCCGACCGGGTACAGCTGCTTGAACGCCCGCCACAGCTGATCGAGATCCCATTCCTCGGGAAACCCGTCGCTGGTGGCGCCCGCCACATAGTCGGCCACCACGTCGTCGATCATGCCGCGGATCTGCTCGTGCATGTCGGCGCCCTCAAGGACCTGCCGTCGCTCGTCGTAGATGACATGCCGCTGCCGGTTCATGACATCGTCGTACTTGAGCAGGTCCTTGCGGATCTCGAAGTTCTGCTGCTCGACCTGTGTCTGGGCGGACCTGATCGACCGGCTGACGGTCTTGGACTCGATGGGCACGTCCGGCGGTGTCTTCAGCCACTCCATGATGTGCGCGACCTTGTCCGCGTTGAACATCCGCATCAGGTCGTCCTCGAGCGACAGGTAGAACCTCGACTCGCCGGGGTCGCCCTGCCGCCCCGACCGGCCGCGCAACTGGTTGTCGATCCGCCGGGACTCATGCCGCTCGGTGCCGAGCACGTAGAGACCGCCTGCCGCGACGACCTCCTCATGCTCCTCGGCCACCGCCCGCCGCGCCTTCTCGACTGCCTCAGGCCACGCCGCCTCGAAGTCCTCCGGCGTCTCCACCGGGGACAGGCCGCGATGGTGCAATTCCAGGTCGGCGATGAACTCGGGGTTACCGCCCAGCATGATGTCGGTGCCGCGGCCCGCCATGTTCGTAGCGACGGTGACGGCGCCCTTGCGTCCCGCCTGCGCGATGATCGCGGCCTCACGCTCGTGGTACTTGGCGTTCAGCACCTCGTGCGGGATGCCCTTGCGCTTAAGCATCCTGGACACGAGCTCGGACTTCTCGACGCTGGTCGTGCCGACAAGCACCGGCTGGCCGGCCGCGTGCCGCTCGGCGATGTCCTCCACGCAGGCCTCGAACTTCGCCTGCACGGTCTGATAGACCATGTCGGCCTGATCCGCCCTGATCATCGGCTTGTTCGTGGGGATCGGCACCACGCCGAGCTTGTAGGTCTGGTGGAACTCGTTCGCCTCGGTCTGGGCGGTGCCCGTCATCCCGGCGAGCTTGTCGTAGAGCCTGAAGTAGTTCTGCAGCGTGATCGTGGCGAGCGTCTGGTTCTCGTCCTTGATCTGCACGCCTTCCTTGGCCTCAATGGCCTGGTGCATGCCCTCGCTGTACCGGCGGCCGTGCAGCATGCGGCCGGTGAACTCGTCGACGATCAGGACCTCGCCGTTGATGATGACGTAGTCCTTGTCCTTCTTGTACAGCTCCTTGGCCTTGAGCGCGTTGTTCAGGAAGCTGACCAGGGGGGTGTTGACCGAGTCGTACAGGTTGTCGATGCCGAGCACGTCCTCGACCTTCTCGACGCCCGCCTCCGTGATGCCGACAGTCCGCTTCTTCTCGTCGACCTCGTAATCGCCCTCGCCTTCCTCGCCGCGCCGCAGCCTGGGCGCGATCTTGGCGAATTCGAGGTACCACCGGCTGTTCTGGTCGGCCGGCCCGCTGATGATCAGCGGGGTCCGCGCCTCGTCGATGAGGATGGAGTCGACCTCGTCGACGATCGCCAGATTGTGCCCCCGCTGGACGCATTCCTCCAGGCCCCAGGCCATATTGTCCCTGAGGTAGTCGAAGCCGAACTCGTTGTTGGTGCCGTAGGTGATGTCGGCCGCGTACTGCTTGCGCCGCTCGTCCGGCTCCATCTGAGCCAGGATCACGCCCACCTCGATGCCGAGGAAGTGGTGGATCCGCCCCATCCACTCGGCGTCGCGCTTGGCCAGGTAGTCGTTGACGGTGACGACGTGCACGCCGTTGCCGGACAGGGCGTTCAGGTAGGCCGGCAGCACGCTGGTGAGCGTCTTGCCCTCACCAGTCCGCATCTCCGCGATGTTGCCCATATGCAGCGCGGCACCGCCCATCAGCTGCACATCGAAGTGCCGCTGGCCGATGGTCCGCTTCGCGGCCTCGCGGACGGCCGCGAACGCCTCCGGCATCAGGTCGTCGAGCGACTCGCCGTCCGCGTGACGCTGCCGCAGGTGGTCCGTCATTGCCCGGAGCTCAGCGTCGCTGAGCGCGGCGAAGTCCTCCTCGATCGAGTTGACCTGCGCCGCAATACGCTTGAGCTTGCGGAGTAGTTTGCCCTCGCCAGCGCGAAGGACACTATCGATAATGACTGGCACTGCTCTTCGCGCTCCTCGCGGATCGTCTGTCAGCGGACCGGCTTGCCGCCACGGCACGGTCGGGGTGACACTTGCCAGGCGGGCAGATAGCGAGGCGGCTCACCGGCACACCGTATTACAGCCATGGTAGGCGAGACGCGGGATGAAACCGAGCCTGTACGGTAAGCCACGCACGGCAGGGGCGGGTACTCGCGGGCCAGGAGCGCTGGCCACAATGATATGCACGGCGGTCAGGCAGGGACGGCGGTCAGGCAGGACGACGGACAGGCAGGACGAGAGGAGCAGTGCGCATGTCGAACCAGGTGGAGCCGGGCACTATCGGCGGCGCCGCGCGGGATCAGGGCATCTTCGGCAGCGCCGCGCGGGACCAGAGCGGCTTCTCCAGCGCCATCGATGAGCAGAACCAGGGTGAGCAGGCGGCCCTTGCGCATCAGGTGCCGCCCGACTGGACGCCGCCGCATCCCTTCCACGGGCGCCCGGTCTCCTGGGTGGCGGTGTCCATCATCATGGTCGGTTTCCTGGTCGGCGGCCTCGCCCTGGTCTTCGGTCCGACCTGGTGGCTGTTCTGGGTCAGCCTCGGGCTAGCCGCGGTGGGCGGCCTGATGTCGCTGGCCATCAACATTTTCGAGGACTGGTACTAAAGCCCGGCCGCCCGCGGCTCTGGTAACCGTCCCGCGCCGCTGTCTCCCCGCTGCCCGCCGGCAGCGCGCCCGAAATGTCGGCGCCACCGGCTATGCTGCGCCTCGTGACCAGGCCCTCTCCCGCGGTGCCGGAGCTGACGCTGTCGGCGGACGAGGCTCGCCTGATGACACTGCGCGCCCAGGGCTTTATCGGTACCGAGGTCCGCCGCGGCGGCGTTCCCGCCATGCTGCGCAGGCTGGGCGCGGTCCAGCTGGACACGATCAGCGTGCTCGCCCGCTCGCACGAGCTTGTCGCCTACGCGCGGCTCGGGCCGGTGCCGCGGGCCCGGGTCGAGCGTGCCTACTGGCATCCGGGTAAGCCGGATGCGTTCGAATACTGGTCCCACGCCGCGTGCGTGCTGCCCATCGAGGAGTGGCCGTTCTACGGGTTCCGGCGCCGGACGTTCCGTGCCAGGGGCAGGCACTGGCACAAGGTGCCCGAAAATGCCTGCACGGACGTGCTGGCGCGGCTCAGCGCGGAAGGACCGCTGACCGCTACTCAGCTCGGCGGTGCCAAGCGCGGCAGCGACTGGTGGGACTGGTCGGACATGAAGATCGCTGTCGAATGGCTGCTCACCACCGGAGCGGTCATCTGCACCCGCCGCACCGGCTGGCGCCGCGTTTACGACCTGCCCGAACGGGTGCTGCCCGGGCACCTGCTCGACGCCGAGCCCTCCGATGAGCAGTGCATCACCCATCTCGTCGCTATCGCGGCCCGGGCCCTCGGCGTGGTTACCCGCAGCGATCTTGTCGACTACCAGCGGCTGCGGAACTTCGGCGCAGCCAAGGCGCTGGACGGGTTCTCGGTCGATGCGGCGGCGGCGAGCGCCGGCCTGATACCGGTGCTGATCGCTGCGGGCGTAGCGAAGGCGGGCCAGGCGGCCAACGAAGCCGGAAGCGGCGCGGCCTCCTCCCGGCCGCGCGGCCTGGCGTCGGCCAGTGGAACAGCTACGGCGCCAGTTCAGGCCTGGGCAGATCCGGCCGCGCTGGCCGGGGTCGGCGGGACGGGCCAGGATGCCGCGGGCCGCGGCCGGCACCGGGTGACGCTGCTGTCACCATTCGACTCGCTCATCTGGGACCGCAAGCGGACCCTGCGGATGTTCGGATTCGAGCACAGCCTGGAGGCCTACCTGCCGAGCGCGAAGCGCGTACACGGCTACTTCACGATGCCGCTGCTGGCCGGCGGCCGCCTTGTCGGCCGGGTCGATCCGGCCCGCAGCGGCCGGACCCTGCTCGCGCGCAAGCTGTCCCTGCAGTCAGCGGCAGCCGCGCCAGCGATGGCCCGCGCGCTGCGGGATGCGGCCGCCTGGGTCGGCTGCGACAACGTATCCGTCGGCGAGGTGGCACCAGCCCGCCTGGAGGGGCGGATGCGCGCCGAGATCGCCGCGGTGACCTGACCGCCGACCGGATTCGGCCTAGCTGCGGTCAGCTGAACTCGATCAGCTTCTCCCGCACCGCCACCATGACCGCCTCCATCCTGGAGTGGATCTGCAGCTTCTCCAGGATGTTGCGGACGTGGTTCTTCACGGTGTTCTCGGAGATGAAGAGCTCCTTGGCGATATCCCGATTGTTCATCCCCCTGGCCACCAGCTTGAGGACCTGCATCTCGCGGTCAGTGAGCTTGGGCGCGGGCACCTCCTGGGCCCGCGCCTCGCCGTCCCGTCTCGCCAGGGTCGCGAACTCGGTCAGCAGCTTGCCCGCCATCGACGGATTGATCAGGGATTGCCCGCCATGTACTGCCCGGACCGCCTCGGCGACCTCGTCCAGCGGGATGTCCTTGAGCAGGTAGCCACTGGCTCCCGCCCTGATCGCCTCGAACAGGTCTTCTTCCTCGTCACTGATAGTGAGAATGATGATCTTGGCGCTCGGCGCAGCCTCCTTCATGGCCCGGCACGCCTCGATCCCGCTGCTCCTAGGCATCCGGATGTCCATCAGGACTACGTCAGGCAGCGACTCGGCCGCCTTCTCCACCGCCTCGGCACCATCACTGGCCTGGCCGACCAGCTCGATATCCGGCTCCTCCTCGAGGACCATCTCCAGCCCGCGCCGAAACAGGGCATGATCGTCGACGATTATCGTGCGGATCGGCTCAGGTCGCTGTGCGGCAGCTGGCGGCGACGAGCTATCCGCGTGACTCGCGCCCATTGCACCTCCTCAGGCCGCCGAACCGGCGATGCCGCCCGGTGCACCGCCGCCGGGCGGCCATCGATGCCTGGATCCGCGGTGCCGTGTGATCAGACTCTGGCCGACCGGGGCCCGCGACGCAAGCGCGCCACCCTGGCGAGGGCTGCCGTGCCGCAGAGCTAGCCGGGGGCCACATCCGTCGTCCTCCCGGCCTGGCCGTTCGCTGGCGCCGCCGTCCGCGCCTGCGACGAGCCTGCGGCTCGTCCCGCCGACAGTTCTTCCACCAGGCGGATGACCCCGTACTGATATCCCCGGCGCCGGTACACGACGCTGGGACAACCGTCCTGGGCATCACGGAACAGGAAGAAGTCGTGGCCCACCAGCTCCATCTCAAACAGCGCCTGGTCGATGGCCATCGGGCGGGCGAGATGGAACTTCTCTCGCACCACCAGCGGCCCGTCGCCTTCCATCTCGATCGGCACGACATCGTCGGGCTCGTGCGACACTCCGTCGTCAGGCTCCTCCGGCCGGAATTCATCGGAGCCGGCCATCGCGGCCTCGGCCCGCGCGAGCCGGTCGCCCGAAGCCTGCCGCGGCACGGGCGGCAGCTGCGCCGCCGCCGTCGCCTGCACCGCGAGCAGGCCACCGGCAGCCAGGCTGACGGCGGCCTCGTCGATCACCGGCTCGCCCGGCCGGCTTGCCGGCGGCGCCGCTCGCCGTGCCTTGCGGCGGTCTCCGGCGCGCCGCAGCCGCGACTCCAGCTTGGCCAGCGCCATATCGAGCGCGGCATAGCGGTCCTGGCCAGCCGCCTCCGCACGGATGGCGGGCCCGCGAGACCTGATCGTCAGCTCGACGCGTTCCCGCCGGTCGGCCTGGCGCGGGTTGCGCTCGGCCGAGACCTCAACATCTATCCGTATCGCCTTCTGATCAAGCTTTCCGATCCTGCTGAGCTTTGCCGTCGCGCGCTCACGGAATCTCTCCTGCACGTCCGTGTGCCGGCCTTTGAAGATGATGTCCACCTGGAAACCCCCTTCTGCCCGCGTTGAGGTGACACCCGTCCGGCCGACCTGGTCTTCGACCCCACATTCGCCTGCTGAGGGGCTCGCGGCGAACCTTGTGCCACTACTACCCTTCTCCCTACCCGGGGGACGTCGGATCCCCCTGCGGGGCAGGACTTACTTCTAAGCCGCACCGTGATCAGTCGACAAGAAGTCGCCTTACGTGGACCGTTTCGCCTGCGGCTGGCATCGGCTTGCCAAGGCGGGGCCCCCGCTCGCGGGGGAGCCTGCCCGACGCAACCACGGACCCGGACGGGTGCCATGCCACGACGCTAGCCCTACCTGGGCCGGATGTCAGGTGGGAGCGCAAGCAACCCGCCGGTGTCAGCCGGAAGCGTACAGCGACCGCGACATCTCAGGCGGTAGCAGAGTGCCGGGATGGTCAGCCGGGGAAGACAGGACCCTTTCCGGCGGAGTCCACCGGCTCCCACGGAGCATTCAGGCTGGGCGACACGAAAAGCTCGCCGTTGGACAGCCCGACTGCCAGCCCGGCGCCGTCACCGGTCACCGACACGGTACCGCTCTGCGTCCCGATCAGCGTGGGCTGGCCGCCGTTGACCGGGACCTCCTCCAGCTGTGCCCCGGAGCCAGCTCCCGCCAGGACAACGATGTGATCAGCGTCATACCAGCTCAAGGCCCCCGGGTCGGCAATGCCCGCTCCGATAGCCACGGTCTGCCCGATCGATACCGCGGCGCCGGCGTCGCTATGAATGATGGCCGCGAGCAGCAGCTGAGAGGCGCCGTTACCGGTCTTGACGATCATCGCGGCCCGGACGCCGTCCGGGGCGACGCGGAACGCGGTCACCTCGTCGCCTGCTGGCAGGCCAAGGTCGGCCTGCACGGTGGAGCCGGTCCCTGGCGTCAGCATCCAGACGGAGCCGCCCGCCGCGAACCATAGGGCACCGCTGCGATCCCAGCTCAGCGAGGTAACGGTGCCGCTAGGGCGCTGCGCCGTCAGGGTTGCACTCCGGGCGAGCTCACCTCTGTAGATAATGCTGCCGTTCGCGGAGACGCCGGCCAGTGCGGCCTGGTCCGGTGATACCGCAATCGCGCTCAGCGCAGGGACCTCGGCCGTCCCTGCCTGACCGGAAACGGGGCGCGACGGGAGCGAGGTGACCGAGCCAAGGTGCCCGGCAGCCGTGACCAGCCTGACGGACCCGGTGCTGCTGATGAAGTAAGGCCCGGCCGCCGCCGAGGGGCTAGGCACCCAGTCCTGATACATCTTCGGCAGCAGGTACTGGCTCCCGTCCTGGCCCAGCGTGTGCCCGTTGACCTGCAGCTGAACAGACTGGATGCTCGACGGCCCGTAGGAGCTGCTGGTTAGCGTCCAGACCAGCTGGGCAGCCAGCGCTGGCTGGTTCAACGACTTCAGGGTCGCTTGCGGTACGCGGATGCTGACGGTCGCGTCCGGGCCATTGAAACTCACCTGGATATGCGGGCTGGTGCCCGCGGGAAAGGCGGTCCGCGTCGCCCCGGACAGCCAGCCCTGCGGGTCTTTGAGGAGCCCGGTGACCAGCTGCGTGGCCAGGTCACTTTCGGTGGCATTCTGCGGGACGAACACCGGGTCAGGCACCAGCGTCTGGCCGGACGGGTCGAGGAAGTACAGGTTCCGCTGCTGATACGCGCGCTCGAGCTCATCGGTGGTGAGCATCAGCTGCGCGGTGGGCAGCGGTGAGTCGATCCGCCACTGGTTATTGATCTTGGTCAGGTGGAACGTGTAGCCGCCCTTGGACGAAGCGGACGAAGGGGTGGTCAGGTACTGGCCGCTGCCCGTCAGCGTCGCCACCTGGACGGCGGAGACCTGCACCGTGGTTTGCTGACTTGCCAGGTTGAGCTGCCGCTTCGGGACGTTGGCAGTGGTGCTCGGCTGAAGGTTGCCTACCACAGTCACCTCCCCGCCTGGGTGCCATCTGCTGCGCTCTCCCGGAGTCAGATATTCAAGGGCTATCGCCCGATCATTGGCGAAGCTCGCGCTGGCCGCGAGGAAGCCGTTCACGATCTGGGCTGGATTCCAGCCTGGGACCGGTCCTATCGGGATGAGCTGGGGGTTTTCCTGATTCTGGCCGCCCCCGGCCTCGGAGATAGGGAGCTCGTTGACGCCTCCGCTGGCCGGCACCATGGCGCATCCGGCCAGGGCGAGTGCCGCGGCGCCCGCCACCGCTGCCGCCGTCACGAAGCGGCGGACGGCGGCGGCCCCAGGCTGGCCGATTGCCCGCCCGGCCGCCGGGCGCCAGGCCGAACGGGATGCGAGCTCGCTGTGGTCATTCATCCGGTACCGCCCCGGTGCCAGGAGCAGACCCGGCTCCGGCCTCGATGTCATGCCCATCGAGAGGCAGGCTGCCCGGCCCGGCTTTGCCGTCCCCGTCCAGGGGCAGCCCGGCCAGCCCCGCTGCGCCACCCCCCTCCCCGTCCAGGGGCAGCCCGGCCAGCCCCGCTGCGCCGTCGGCCAGTTCTGCCTCATCGGGGATAAGCGAAAGCGGTGAGCCCTCCAGAAGGGCGCCGGCCGCCCTCGGCAGCGTCAGCCGGAACAGCGAGCCACGGCCGCATTCCCCCCATGCCTCCAGCCATCCGCCATGCAAGCGAGCATCCTCAAGCGCGATCGACAGGCCAAGGCCGGTGCCGCCAGTACTCCTGGCCCGGGCCGGGTCCGCCCGCCAGAACCGATCGAATACCAGGTGCTCCTCGCCTGGCCTGAGCCCGACACCATGGTCGCGCACCGCGACGGCCACCGCGCCCGAGTCCCCGGCGACAGTGACCAGCGTGCCCTTGCCGTCACCATGCTCGACCGCGTTGACGAGTAGATTCCGCATGATGCGCTCCACCCGGCGCGGATCCACCTCGGCCACGCATGGCTCCGCAGGCAACCTGAACTCGATCTTCGCACCGCGCCGCTCAGCCAGTTGCTGTGCCACATCGGCCGCGTTCCTGACCAGGTCGCAGACGTCCACGGGCTCCGGGTCCAGGGTCGCCACATTCGCGTCGTGCTTGCTGATCTCCAGGAGGTCGGCGAGCAGCGACTCGAACCGTTCCAGCTGGCTCAGCAGCAGCTCGGCCGACCGGGCCGCCGCCGGGTCCAGCTCGGCACGGGACGCGAAGATGACCTCGGCGGCACACTTGATGGTCGTCAGCGGCGTTCGCAGTTCGTGGGAGACGTCGGAGACGAACTGGCGCTGACCCAGGGTGAGATCCTCAAGCTGCTGCATTTTGTCCTGCAGGCTGGCCGCCATCTCGTTGAATGAGGTCGCGAGCGCCGCCAGCTCGTCTGACCCGCGTACCGCCATCCGCTCCTGGAGATTGCCCGCGCGCAGCCGCTGCGCGCCGCTGGCGGCTTGCCGGACAGGTACCACGACCCAGCGGGTGACCAGCGAGGCGATCAGCGCCAGCAGGACGACAAGCGCCAGGCCGGCCAGCATCATTATCAGCTGCACCTGGTCCAGGCTGCGCTGCTCATCAGAGAGCGGAAAGAAGTAATAGAGCTGGTAGTAGTTTCCGAGCGGCACCCCGTAGGCGAATCCGGTGGTCACCGGCGCGCCGGACCCGGGGTAATTATTGATGCTGGTCAGCTGGTAGCTCAGCTTGTTCTGGATTCCATGTCCCTGCAGCTGGCTCACCTTGTCAGTGAGCGGAGTGGGCAGGCTCTGGGCGCTGGGGATCCCCAGCCGCCCGCCAGCGGTCAGCGCCGCGTATTCCTGCCTGGGCTGCGCGATCAAGACAGCCATGCCGTAGTTGCCGAGACCTGGCGCCTGGACTTGGAGCTGGTGCAGCAGCTGGTAGATCTGCCCTCTGGTCCCGCTCCCCGGGCTTGACCTGACCCAGGGCATTGCCTCGGCGGTCTGCAAGCCCTCGGCGGCTACGCTGCCCGTGCGTGTCGCGTCGGCTTGCAGTACGTCGCTGGCGATGTACTGCATCAGGAACAGGCCAAGGACGGTAACGACGGCCCCTGACAGCACCAGCGTGGTACCAACCACCCGCAGCTGCAGCGATCGCACCCAGTGCTCCCGCAGGCTGCCTGCCGCGGCGACGAGGCGCTTACGGAGGGCGGCGGACAGCCGGCTGGCCGGCCGCAGGGCCCGGCGGATCCGATCGGCATGAACGGTCACCGACCAGTGCCCGGCGGCCCCTGCAGCTTCATGCAGGTCGGCCGCGGGACTGCCGGGCGTCATCATGGCATTCGCATCCAGGCCGGTCTCATCGGCCGGCCGCGCGGCCGTGCTCAGTGCCGCCTGGCCCTGCTTCCCGTTGCCAAGACCAGCCAGGCGCCTCCCGCTCCCGGCAGTCCTGCTGATGACTCCCCTCATGACCCTTCTCTGCTGAACGGGCCGCCGACCGGTGCCGGGCATGATGGGCCCGGCGCGTCACCGATCAGCCCGGCCCGGCCTTATATCCCACGCCCCGGACCGTTACGACGACCTCCGGGCGCTCGGGATCCTTCTCGATCTTGGCGCGGAGCCGCTGGACATGGACGTTGACCAGCCGGGTGTCCGCCGCGTGCCGGTAACCCCACACCTGCTCAAGCAGCACCTCCCTGGTGAACACCTGACGTGGCTTGCGAGCCAGCGCCACGAGCAGGTCGAACTCCAGCGGGGTGAGGTTGAGCGGCACGCCGACCCGGGTCACCGAATGCCCGGCCACATCGATGCTGACATCACCTATCTGCAACATCTCCGGTGCCGGGTCGTCGGTGCGGCGCAGCCTGGCCCGCACCCGCGCGATCAGCACCTTCGACTGAAACGGCTTGACGATGTAGTCGTCAGCTCCCGACTCAAGCCCCAGCACCACGTCAACGGTGTCGCTCTTGGCGGTGAGCATGACGATCGGCACCCCGGACTCGGCCCGGATCTGCCTGCAGACGTCGATGCCGTCCAGGCCAGGCAGCATCAAGTCAAGCAGCACCAAATCCGGCCGGCTGTCACGGAACACGTCCATGGCCCTGTCCCCGTCAGCCACGAAGGTGGGCTCGAAGCCCTCGCCGCGGAGCACTATTCCCAGCATCTCGGCGAGAGCAGCGTCATCGTCGACGACTAGCACGCGACCTTTCATAAGCCTCATCGTTCCATGTAAACGGCGGCCAGGTGACCGTCCTGAAGATCGGATCCCCGGCCCAGGACACGCAGGGTACCTGCTGTGACAGGTTGCGCGACCCCGCGTTCGGTGACGATGGCGGTGATCAGCCCGGGCGGCGTGACGTCGAAAGCCGGGTTGAAAGCGGGCGTCCCAGGCGGCGCGACGGGTACTCCGGCGATCCAGGTGACCTCCTCCGACCGCCTGTGCTCGACTTCAATCGAGGCGCCGTCCGGGCTGCTCAGGTCCACCGTGGACGTTGGTGCGACCACCACGAACGGCACTTTGTGGTGGCGGGCAAGTACCGCGAGGCTGTAGCTGCCCACCTTGTTCGCCACGCTGCCGTCAGCCGCGATCCGGTCCGCGCCGATCAGGACAAGATCGACCGCACCCGCCGCGAACAGCGAACCGGCAGCGCAATCCGCGAGCACCGAGTGCGGAATCCCGGCCCGACCCGCCTCGTAGGTGGTCAGCCGGCCGCCCTGCAGCAGGGGCCTGGTCTCATCGATCCAGAGCTGGGCCAGCCTGCCTGCCCTATGTGCCGCGAGGACAACCGCGAAGGCTGTTCCCTCCCCCGCCGAGACAAGCGCTCCGGTGTTGCAGTGCGTCAGAACCCTGGCGCCCTCAGGTACCAGGGCAAGACCATGCGCCGCCATCGCCTGGCTCGCGGCGGCGTCTGCGGCCTCGATTGACGCTGCCTCGGCAACGGCAGCGGCCGCCGCTACCCGTTTCGCATCTGGGTCCTGACCCCGCAGCTGCCGTGCCGCCATGTAGGCAGCCAGCGCACGGCGGGTTCCCCAGCCCAGGTTGACTGCCGTGGGGCGGGCGGCCTCGATCATGGCGGCAGCGCTCGGCACGTCATCATCGCGATACGCGGCGAGCGCGACGCCGTAGGCGCCAGCCACGCCGAGCAGGGGTGCGCCACGCACCACAAGCCGGCGGATAGCGTCAACGAGCTCCGGGACATCGCTGCAGGTGACGACTGCCTCCTCGGCGGGCAGCCTGGTCTGGTCCAAGAGCGCGATCGCCGGACCTGCGGGCGGGTCCACCCAGCGCAGTGCAGGAACGTCCACACCACGATTTTGCGTCCTGGCGGCTCCCGGGTGCGAGACGCGGGCCCCGGCGCAGGGCGGATTCGGAAAGATCCGGTGCCGTTAACGACCCGAATCGGCGCATTTCAAGAGCCTCACCGTCGGCATCTCGCCCGTTGCCGTGCGAGTATCGGTGCCGGCGTCATTGTCTTGCTCGACCTCGGCATGCGGATGCGCAAGGAGGGACTCGGCCTCGCGCTGCAGGGCGCGGCGCAAAACCGGCAGCTGACCGCGGACGCCCAGTGCGGTCACGATCCCTGGCGCCAGGAGTCGAGGTAGTCCTGCTGCGCCGCAGTGAGAACGTCGATCTCGGCATCCTGCGAGGCGAGTGCGAGCCTGGCCACCCTGGCGTCGATGGCCGCGGGCACACCATGAACCCCCGCGCTCAGCCCATGAGCGCCCTCGGCCAGCCAGGCGAGGACAAGTGCCTGCACGGCGAAAGAGATGTCCATCACGTCGGCCGGGTTACCCTCGCCCGCGACCAGGTTGACCACCCGGCCGTCGGCCAGCAGGATCAGCCGCCTGCCGTCGGCCAGTACGTATTCATCGGCATGCGGGCGCACCCCTGGACGGATCTCCACCGCCGTCTCAGCGAGTCCCCGGACGTCGACCTCGACGTCGAAATGGCCTGCGTTGGCCAGGATCGCCCCGTCCCGCATCGAGGTCATGTGGGCGGCGCTGATCACGTCGCGGGAACCGGTCGCGGTCACGAACACCTCACCAAGCGGTGCGGCCGCCGCCATCGGGAGCACCTGGAATCCGCGCATGATCGCGTCGAGCGCCCGCACCGGATCGACCTCCGTGACGATGACCCGGGCGCCGAGCCCGCAGGCCCGGTCCGCGATGCCACGGCCACAGGGCCCGTAACCGGCGACCACGACGACCTTGCCCGCCAGCAGCGTATTGGTCGCGCGGATGATGCCGTCGATCGCGGACTGGCCGGTGCCGCAGAAATTGTCGAACATGCGCCTGGTCGCCGAGGCGTCCGCCGCCACCATCGGAAACGCCAGGATGCCGTCGGCCGCCATCCGGCGGAGCCTGGCCACGCCGGTGGTGGTCGACTCACAACCGCCGCGCACCCCGGCCAGCAGCTCTGGCCGCTGGCCGTGCAGCGTGTTCACCAGATCGCAGCCGTCGTCGACGACGAGGTCGGGCGCACAGTCCAGGGCCCGGTGAATGTGCTCGTAGTAGGTGTCCCTGTCCACCCCCGACCTGGCGAACACGGTGACACCCGGCCTAGCCGCCAGCGCCGCGGCGATGTCGTCCTGAGTGGACAACGGGTTGGACGCGGCCAGGTACACCCGGCCACCACCGTCGGTCAGCAGACTCACCAGGCCCGCCGTCTCCGCCGTGACATGGAGGCAGGCGGCGACCGCCAGCCCGGCGAACGGCTGCTCCGCCGCGGCGGCGTCGGCGACCATGGCAAGGACTGGCATCGCGCGCCGCGCCCAGGCGATCCGGGGCCGGCCGCCATCGGCCAGCCCCGGGTCGGATACGTCGGACGCCATACCGGGCGGCGCGGTACCGGCCGGGACGCGCGCGGCCCGGCTCATCTCATGACCCGGCGCATTGCCCGGCCCGGTTCCGTGTCGGCCCGGCTCAGTACCGGTAGTGGTCGGACTTGTAGGGGCCGTCGACGGGCACCCCGATGTAATCGGCCTGTCGCTTGGTCAGAGTCGTCAGCCTGACGCCAAGAGCGTCGAGGTGCAACCGCGCCACCTTCTCATCGAGGTGCTTAGGCAGGACATGCACGCCGAGCGAGTAGTCGGCGGCCCGGGTGTACAGCTCGATCTGAGCGATGACCTGGTTAGTGAAACTATTGGACATAACGAAGCTCGGGTGGCCGGTGGCGTTACCGAGGTTGAGCAGCCGCCCCTCCGACAAGACGATCACTGCGTGGCCGTCCGCGAAGACCCACTCATCGACCTGGGGCTTGATGGTCACCCGGCGGATGCCAGGCAGCCGGGCCAGGCCCGCCATGTCGATTTCGTTGTCGAAGTGCCCGATGTTGCCGACGATCGCCTGATGCTTCATCCCGCTCATGTGCGCGGCGGTGATGATGTGGAAGTTGCCGGTCGCGGAGACGAAGATGTCGGCGCTGCCCACGACGTCCTCCAGACGCGAGACCTGGAAGCCGTCCATCGCTGCCTGCAGCGCGCAGATCGGGTCGATCTCGGTGATGATCACCCGGGCGCCCTGTCCGCGCAGCGACTCTGCGCAGCCCTTGCCGACGTCCCCGTATCCGCAGACGACCGCGACCTTCCCGCCGATCAGCACGTCGGTGGCCCGGTTGATGCCGTCTACCAGCGAGTGCCTGCAGCCGTACTTGTTGTCGAACTTCGACTTGGTCACCGAGTCATTCACGTTGATCGCGGGGAACCGCAGCGTGCCCGCGGTCGCCATCTCATACAGCCGGTGCACCCCGGTGGTGGTCTCCTCAGTCACGCCGCGGATGGCCGCCGCCGCCGCCGTCCACCGCCGTGGGTCGGCCGTCAGCGAATCACGGAGCACCGACAGGACGACCTGCCATTCCTCCGGGTCGTCGTCGGCCGCCGACGGAACTGCCCCGGCCTCCTCGTACTCCGCTCCCTTGTGCACCAGGAGCGTCGCGTCGCCGCCGTCGTCGAGCAGCATGTTCGGCCCGCTCTCGCCAGGCCAGGTGAGCGCCTGCTGGGTGCACCACCAGTACTCGGGCAGCGTCTCGCCCTTCCACGCGAAGACGGGGATGCCCGCCGGGTCCTGCGGCGTGCCGTAAGGCCCGACGGCCACGGCCGCGGCGGCATGGTCCTGGGTGGAGAAGATGTTGCAGCTCGCCCAGCGCACCTGCGCGCCCAGTGCGGTCAGGGTCTCAATGAGCACCGCTGTCTGCACCGTCATGTGCAGCGAGCCGGTGATCCGCGCGCCGCGAAGCGGCTGCGCCTTGGCGTACTCCTCGCGCATGGCCATCAGGCCGGGCATCTCGTGCTCGGCCAGCCTGATCTCGTTGCGCCCGAACTCGGCGAGCGACAGATCGGCGACCTTGAACGCAGCGGGCTCTGCAGGCATGCGCATACTCCTCGGCTTGATCGGTGTCCGGGCTGGCTTGACCGGTGTCTGGGTTGAGATGACATCCCGACGGTACGGGACCGGAGGGGGTGATCGCACGTTAGAGGTCACATATCTAACAGGAAAATGTAAGCTTCATGCTTATGCGCATCACCGCAGCAGCCAGGCTGCTCGGCACGTCGCCGCGGATGCTGCGGTACCGGGAATCCCTCGGGCTCCTGCCGGCGGTGCGGGACCGTCCGGCTGCCCGGCGCCAGGCCGGCCGGCTGCGGGAGCCAAGCGGCCAGCCAGGCCGTGCCCCTGGCCAGCCCGGCCGTGCCCCTGGCCAGCCCGGCCGTGCCCCTGGCCAGCCCGGCCGTGCCCCGGGGCACCGGCGCTTCGGCCCGGAAGACCTGGACGCGGTTGCCCTGGCGCTGGCGATCGAGCAGCGCTACGACATCAGCCCGGCCGCGCTGGCGTTCGGCTTGCGGGTGCTGGCCGATCCCGCCGCCCGCAGCCAGGTGGCCGAGCTGGGCAGGCGGATCGGGCGGATCCAGGCGCCACCCGCCCGGGCGCTCGATTTCGAGAAGGAACGAGCGCACCGGCTGCTCAGCATCTCCGACGACCGCGCCAGGCGCTGACCCCAGGCTGCCAGCCTGACCTGCGGCCCGCCAGCATGCCCGGCTGGCGGCGCCTGCTACTGGGCAGGTGCAGATCAGCGCGAACGGCCGCGCAGCCCGCGGATCACGCCGCGACGGGACGACCGGCCGGCCGCGCGCACAGCCGGGTCGGTCTCATCGGACCGTTTAGCCTGGTACAGGTCGGGCTCGAGGTAGATGAGCTCGGCAATCGGGACCGCGGCCCTGACTCTGCCTTCGGCCCTATCAATAGCGGCGGCAAGGCTGGCTGCGCTGTCCTCGGCCCGCACCGCGATCTTCGCTGCCACCAGCAGGGTCTCCGGCCCTACGTGCATGGTGCGCAGGTG
>Ga0187879_10000736_pt1 | contig 21844 bp, 20 predicted proteins | sample June2016WEW_19_1_FD_132423 | JGI IMG/M metagenome (GOLD analysis project Ga0187879, IMG submission 132423) | Peatland microbial communities from SPRUCE experiment site at the Marcell Experimental Forest, Minnesota, USA - June2016WEW_19_10 | ecosystem: Environmental > Terrestrial > Soil >... | reverse complement strand
TGATTTAGCGAAAAATTCCCGCCAGATCTTTGAGTTTAAAGGGCTTATTCGTAAAATATTCCGCAATAAGGACTTAGCAAGAGTTCTCCCATTTTCGGGCCGGTGGCTGTTTTGCGGGGCTGGCAAGCGGCGCGGGAGACGGCGCTGGGCCGGAAGTCGGCTTTTTTGTCTGCGGCTATTTTGTCAAAGATCGAATTCGAGATACGGCAAACACTTTGTTTGCTATAAGTCTATTTTAACATTTGGTGTCAAGTTATTTGTCGGTTCCTTCCCGCCCTTCGATCAGCTCCATTGAAAATTAAGATTGCGGTCGAATTGGGCCTTTCGCCCTATAATTGAGATGTGCTCACGGAAGAAGACAAACAGTGGATTAGCGAGCGGTTGGGGAAGGTGGAAACCACCCTGCTGACCGAGTTTCACAAGTGGGCTTCTCCAGTCATTGCGTCAGCGGAGCCATGCCGCGGCGGTTCGCGCGCTGGATGCCGAAGTTGAGTCTCTGGCAGACCGGCTCAAGAATCTCGAAGGCCGCTGATCGGGCCTTGTCAGAACAGCTTACCGATTGGGCGATGAAGTTCTTGCCCGTCTTGGATGCGGAGCAGATGATTCGGGCGAATGGTGAAGACGCGGCCCGTAACTAGATTCAGTTCCGATTGGTTATTTTAGCCGCCGGTTCATCCTTTGGGACTCTGCGTAAAGACTGCACGATGCGATTGATTTCGGGCTGGGTAACCGCGACTGGTCCCCGCCCGTCGTCGTCCGCGAAAGTTATCTCGAAGCTGCCCTCGTCAGAATAGAGCTGCACTGTAACCCTGCGCGGGTGAGCTTGCGGATCGCCCAGTTGGAATCCGCGATAACTTTGATTCTGGATATTGAAGATCCCAGTATCGGCGGAGCGCCCAGACAAGACAACGATCTTCAACATGAGCAGCATCTGCTCGCGGTAGTGCACACTCGGCGATAGTCCCCAGCGGTGCATCTTGTCCGGAGTGAACTCGTACAGATTTTCAAGAAAGCTGTAGTCCGACTGCGCTGATCCGCGTCCAAACACCGATTCGAGCTTCTGCGGCGAGATGTCCATTCCCGGCGAATTCGTTTGGAAGCATGCGCGGTGGGCTGGCGCTCACTATCAAGTGCAATCCGGATCGGAAGGCCAAGGCGACCATTTCAGGATGGTCCTTTGGAACGGACCTGATCTGACTTTCGTCGAGATCGGTCCACGGAATCTCAAACTCATAACCTACATACGAGACCTTAGTTCCCGGAACCTGTGACACCGACAGGTCTTTTAGGTTGGTCGGGACAACCCTAGCCGCCGGCGGAGCCTTTCTCGCCGCATCGAAAGAAAGAGCGACCGGAGCCACATAGAACGCTCCCAAAGCGATCACTCCCAGGGTGATCGCGACCGTGGTCAGAATTCGTCGCGGTAAGCTCATGAACGCAAATAGCATACGCCCAGAATCAAAAAATCCAAGAGTATTTGACTTAGCTAAGTAAAGTTAGCTAACATGTATTCATGGAAACCATCACCATCCACAAGGCCAAGACCGAGCTTTCGCGGCTGATTGCGAGGGCTTGCCGGGGCGAGGAGATTGTGATCGCACGGGGGAAGAAGCCGGTGGTGCGGTTGGTGGCGATCCCGGCCGCACTTAAGAAACGAAGGCCCGGCATCCTCAAAGGAAAGATTTCTTATACCGCCGACGCGTTCGATCCGCTGACGGATCAGGAACTGAAGGATTTGGGATTCGAGTAGACCTGCACTATGGAAGCCTTGCTTGATACCCATATTGCGATTTGGTGGTTTGAGAACTCTTCGAACCTTTCCAAGCGGGCCTCGGCGATTTTGGCCGATCAGGGCAATACCCTTTATCTTTCTGCGGCGGTCGGATGGGAAATTGCGATCAAGGTCAATGCGGGCAAGTTCAGTTCCGCCGAACTGATCGGCGACATGGCGGGTTTTCTGGAGCGGGAGGGCTGGTTGGAGTTGCCGATAAGGATCGAGCACGCGGTGCGCGCGGGCCTGTTGCCGTTGCATCATCGCGATCCGTTCGACCGGCTTCTGGTGGCGCAGGCACAAGCGCTGAATTTGCCGATCCTAAGCGCGGATCGGGGCCTTGATAAATACGATGTCCGCCGGGTTTGGTGAAGCGCAGGCCCAGTATCCGTTCACCCGCCCGTTTTCCCCTTCCGCTGCTAATCCTCACATCCTCAAGAGCTTACGTTGACGTTGGGGTGCATCTTTCGATACCCTTGAAGCATCTTTTGTTAGGAAGAAGTGTACCCTGAGTGGGTGGGGGAACCGACTTGTCTAAGACCAGCAACTTACGCGCAAAGACGTTACACACGACGTTACACACGAAGACCTTACTGCTGTTGAAGCCGCGGGGATTCTGCGCCGGGGTGGTGCGGGCGATCGATATTGTCCGGATCGCGCTGGAGGCGTTTGGGCGGCCAATTTATGTACGCAAGGAGATCGTCCACAACCGGTTTGTCGTGGAGGAACTGCAACAGAAGGGCGCGATTTTTGTCGACAGCGTCGACGAAGTTCCCGAGGGCGAACGCGTGATTTATAGCGCGCACGGGGTTTCTCCCGAAGTGCGCGAGGCGAGCAAGCTGCGGAAACTGCGCGTGATCGATGCGACTTGTCCGCTGGTCACCAAGGTGCATGTGGAGGCGGTGAAGTTTGCCAAGGAAGGGTATTCGCTGATTTTGATCGGGCATCGCGATCATGACGAAGTGATTGGCACGCTGGGCGAAGCGCCGACGGTGACTCAGGTCGTTGGGTCGCCGGCAGAAGTGGCGTCGGTTACGTTGCCCGACCCCAATCGGGTGGCCTACCTGACGCAGACCACGCTCAGTCTGGATGAGACGCGCGACATTATTGCAGCGCTGCGGGCGCGGTTCCCGAACATTAAGGGTCCGGCGGCGCAGGATATTTGCTATGCCACGGAAAACCGGCAGGTCGCGGTCAAGCACGTGGCCTCCGATGCGGATTTGTTGCTGGTGGTTGGCTCCGATAATAGTTCGAATTCGAAGCGCCTGGTGGAAGTGGCGCGCAGTTTGGGCACCGAGGCGCATCTAATCGATGACTGCCGCAACATTCAGCCGCAGTGGTTGAATAGCGTGAAGACGGTGGCCCTGACCGCGGGAGCATCGGCTCCGGAGCATCTGGTGCAGGAAGTGGTGGAATATTTGGCGGGGCAGGGCTTCGGCAACGTGCAGGAACTGGAAATCATGCCGGAAAATGTGCGCTTTGGATTGCCGCCGGAGATTGTGGAAACGATTGCGGCGGCTCCGGCCGTGACGATGGAGGCCTAATTCGGAGTTCATGATGGAAGAATCCGCCCCTTTGAAATCGGCCGCGGCACCCCACCCCAGCCCGCCAAACGCGGGCGCGCTGGGGACCCCGCAGATGCGATTTGGCAAGATCGATGACCTGGGGAGCCGGGTCGCGGTTGCCGTCGATGCGGCTCGCAAGTATCTTTTCTCGCAGCAGCACGAAGATGGCTACTGGTGCGGCGAACTGGAAGCCGACACCACTCTCGAATCCGATTACATTCTGTTGCATACCTTGCTCGGAACGGGCAATCAGGAGCGTTTCGACAAGGCAGCCCGCTACATTCTCAATCATCAGAATGAAGACGGCGGCTGGAGTATCTATGCCGGCGGGCCCTCCAACATCAGCGCTTCGGTGAAGGCCTACTTTGGGCTGAAGATGGCGGGGTTCACGGCGGATCATCCCGCGCTGGCGCGCGCCCGCAAGAAGATTCTGGAGATGGGCGGCGTGACCGAAGTCAATACGTTCACCAAGATCTATCTCTGTTTTTTTGGGCAGTACGATTACGACGCGGTGCCGGCGATTCCACCGGAGATCGTGCTGTTTCCGAACTGGTTCTGGTTCAATATCTACGAAATTTCTTCCTGGTCGCGCGCCATTCTGGTGCCGCTTTCGATCTGCTACGCGAAGAAACCGTTCAAGAAGATTCCCGACGAGATGGGTGTGGAAGAACTTTTCGTTGGCGGGCGCGACAAGTCGCGCATGCATTTGCACTGGGCGAAGAAGTGGATTTCGTGGCGCAATTTCTTTTTGGTGCTGGACCGCATTACCCACTGGGCGGAGCGTTTATATATCCGTCCGCTACGCTCTCTGGCTTTGCGGCAGGCGGAGAAGTGGATGCTGGAGCGCTTCGAGATGAGCGACGGGCTGGGCGCGATCTATCCCTCGATGATGAACGCCATCATCGCGCTGCGCTGCCTGGGATATTCGGTGGATGATCCGCAGTTTATTCGCGCGATGGATGAGTTTGAAAAACTTGGGATCGAAGAGGGCGACACGTTCCGCATGCAGCCTTGCCTGTCTCCGGTGTGGGATACGGCGTATGCGCTGTTTGCGCTGGGCGAGGCGGGGGTTCCGGCGACGGATCCGCGGCTGGTGAAGTGCGCCGACTGGATGTTGCAGAAACAGGTGCGCAAGCCGGGAGACTGGAAGATCAAGAATCCGAAAGGCGAACCGGGCGGCTGGTATTTCGAATTTAACAACGAGTTTTATCCCGACGTGGATGACACGGCGATGGTGTGCCTGGGACTGAGCCGGGTTGAGCATCCGAACGGGCGCTATCAGCGCGAGTCGGTGCAGCGGGCGATCGATTGGGTCTTGTCGATGCAATGCAAGAACGGGGGCTGGGCCTCGTTCGACAAAGACAACGACCGCATGGTGTTCCAGTACGTGCCCTTTGCCGATCACAACGCCATGCTTGATCCGGCGACCGTCGACATCACGGGGCGGATTCTGGAGTGTCTCGCGAGTTACGGGTACAACCAGGACCATCCGGCGGTGAAACGGGCGCTGCAGTTTATTCGCAAAGAGCAGGAGCCGGACGGAAGCTGGTTTGGACGCTGGGGCGTGAACTACATCTACGGCACAATGCAGGTGTTGCGCGGACTGGAGGCAATGGCCGTGGATCGAAACGATCCGATGGTGCAGCAGGCGGCGGAGTGGATGCGCTCGGTGCAGAATGCCGATGGCGGCTGGGGAGAGACGGTGGGGTCGTATGACGATCCCAACCTGCGGGGACAAGGCGAGAGCACGGCTTCGCAGACGGCATGGGCGATTATGGGACTGCTTGCGGTGGGCGATACCCGCAGCGAATGCGTGGCTCGTGGCATGGCGTATCTTTTACGCACGCAGAGTAAAGACGGGTCGTGGGATGAAAAGTTCTATACCGGAACTGGCTTTCCGCGTGTGTTCTATCTGAAATATCACCTATACAGCGAATATTTCCCGCTGCTCGCGCTGACGACTTATTCGAAGGTGATGGCGGAGAAGAGTGGAAACTAGTTGTCAGTTATCAGTTATCAGTCTTCAGTAAAACCTTAACGTCGATTGTCGCGCACAGACTGCCGTTGTTACTGAGAACTGACAACTGAGAACTGAGAACTGGTTTTGAAGGCTTTTGTCACTGGCGCGACGGGATTTCTGGGCAGTCATGTTGCGCGTGTTTTGGCGGAACAGGGATCTGACTTACGTTTGCTGGTTCGTCCAACCAGCGATCTGCGCAACCTTGAAGGATTGAATGCAGATCGGGTGGCTGGCGACCTGCGCGATCCGGCTTCGATTGAGAAGGCGCTTTCGGGCTGCGATGTCGTGTTTCATGTCGCGGCCGACTATCGACTGTGGGTGCGTGATCCAGCCGAAATGTATCGGTCGAATGTCGAGGGCACGCGTTCGTTGCTGGAAGCGGCGAGGAAACAAGGCGTGCGGCGTGTGGTGTACACGTCGAGTGTCGCGACCATGGGCTTTACTTCGAAGACGAACTACGGCAACGTGGCCGACGAACAGAGTCCGGTCGGCATCGACGACATGATCGGGCACTACAAGCGTTCAAAGTTTATGGCGGAACAGGTGGCAGTCGAGGCGGCGAGATCAGGCGTCGATGTGGTGATTGTGAATCCCACAACGCCGATCGGCGAACGCGATATCAAGCCGACTCCGACGGGGCGAATCGTGGTGGATTTTCTGAAGCGGAAATTTCCGGCGTACGTGGAAACGGGATTGAACCTGGTGGACGCGACGGAATGCGCGCGTGGCCATGTCCAGGCTCTGGAGAAGGGAAGAGCGGGAGAGCGCTACATACTCGGCGGCGAAAATCTTACGCTCAAGCAGATTCTGGACCGGCTGGCGGCGATTACGGGATTGAAATCGCCGACGGTGAAGTTGCCGTATTTTTTTGCGCTGGCCACCGGAGTGGTCGACGAAATGGTGATGGGTCGGCTGCTGGGACGCGAGCCCCGCGCGACGATCGATGCCGTCCGGATGGGCCGCAAAATGATGTTTGTGAGTTCGGCGAAAGCGGAACGGGAACTGGGGTGGCGGACGGTTCCGGTGGAGGGCGCGCTGCGGCGGTCGGTGGAGTGGTTCCGCGCGAACGGATATGTCTAGGGGTGTCAAGATCAGGATTGGCATTATTGCGGCGATGGAGCGCGAGGTGCGACCGCTGGTCCGCGGATGGAAGGTCAGGATGATCGAACATGGCGGGCGGCAATATCGTCTCTTTGAAAGCGGAGAAGCGGCCCTGGTATGCGGCGGAATCGGAGCCGAAGCCGCGCGCCGCGCCACCGAAGCGTTGATTCAAGAAGTGCGCCCAGTGCGGGTGATCTCAGTCGGGTTTGCGGGGGCGCTGGATACTTCACTGCAAGTTGGAGACGTACTGGAGCCGCGCACAGTGATCAATGCCGCCGACGGGGTTCGGACCGACGTCGGGTCGGGCGCGGGAGTGCTCGTCAGTTCCGCAACCGTGGCTGACAAGGAGCAGAAAACTCGGCTTGGTAAAACGTATGGCGCGAGTGCAGTGGATATGGAAGCGGCAGCCGTGGCTCAGGGCGCCGAAGCGCGGGGAGTGGAGTTCGCGGTTTTGAAAGCCATCTCCGACGCAGCCGACTTTAGTTTGCCGACCATCGATGGTTTCGTCGCGGCCGACGGCAGGTTTCGATCGGCGAAATTTGCGTGTCACGTGGCGCTGCGCCCGTGGCTGTGGGGGACGACCATGGCCCTGGCCCGCAACAGTTCCAAGGCGAGCCGTGCCCTTTGCAGCGCGATTGCAAGTTACCTCGGTCGTCAGGCTTCGGCTCGGAATGCAGTGGAAGATGAGTCTTTGGCCGCCGCCTTGAATCAAAACATCGTTGCCCGTAGTGAAGGGAAACAATAGAGTCTGCCATGGCAATTGCTCCACCGTTAACCGCTGAACGATCCGCTGAAAGCGGAACGCATGGGATTCCGGCGACCATGAGCGCCGCCGTCTACCGTGGCGTGAACGAGGTGCGCCTGGAAGAAGTGCCCGTGCCTGAGATTGGGCCAGGAGAGATTCTGGTTCGCGTGCACACTTGCGGCATCTGTGGCACCGACCTCAAGAAGATCGCGACCGGGTCGCACTCCGCGCCGCGCATTTTTGGTCACGAAACCGCTGGTTTCGTCGCGAAGGTGGGCGAAGGAGTTAGCAAGTTCAGTGTGGGCGAGCGCGTGGTTGTGTTTCACCACATCCCGTGCGGAGAATGCTATTACTGCCGCCACAAAACCTTCGCCCAGTGCTCCACTTACAAAAAAGTTGGCTGCACGTCGGGATTCGAGCCCTCGGGGGGAGGATTCGCGGAGTATGTGCGGGTCATGGATTGGATCGTCGAAAAGGGAACGGTGCTGATTCCGGATGGCGTCAGCTTCGAGCAGGCGTCTTTTGTCGAACCGGTCAACACCTGCATCAAAGGGATTGAGACCCTCCGCCTGCAAGCCGGGGAGACTGTCCTGGTGATCGGGCAGGGTCCGATTGGCTTGATTTTGGCTACGCTGGCGAAGCGGGCGGGGGCACGAGTGATTACTTCCGATTTGTATCCGGCGAGGCTTACAATGGCTAGTAGCTTCGGCTTAAAACATACGATCGACGCCTCGAGGGCTGATGCCGGAGAAGCGGTGCGCGGAATGACGGAAGGTCGCGGGGCAGATGCAGTGATTCTGGCAGTGGCCGGGAGCGGGCAGGTCCGGCCGGCGATTGATGCTGCCCGTCCGGGAGGACGTGTTTTGTTGTTTGCGCAGACGACGCGAGGCGAGGTCACGATCGATCCGGCGGCGGTTTGCGTGGACGAAAAGGCTTTGTTGGGGTCCTACAGTGCATCGGTCGAATTGCAGGAGGAATCGGTGCGGTTCGTTATGAACCGTGAAATGGATCTGGAACGGCTAATCAGCCACCGTTTCCCGCTATCAAGCGGTGTGGAAGCGCTGAATCTGGCTGCCCATCCTCAACCGGACTCGATGAAGATCGTCATCCAGCCGGGCATGCCGGGGCAGAGGGCGCGGGAAGGACATCGACTGTGACAGGCAAGATGACGGCTGCCGTCCTTTACGGCAAAGAAGACATCAAGATTGAACGAGTGCCCATCCCGCGTTTGGGGGACGGCGAAGTTCTGGTCAAGGTGCACGTGGCGCTCACCTGCGGCACGGATCTGAAGGTGTATCAGCGCGGCTATCATGCGCGCATGATTGTGCCGCCGGCGCTGTTCGGACACGAACTAGCCGGCACGATCGAACAGGTTGGAGAAGGCGTCCGCGGTTTCAAGAAAGGCATGCGCGTGGTGGCGCTAAACTCGGCGCCTTGCGGCATGTGTTTTTATTGCTCCAAGCACCAACTCAACCTCTGCGAAGATCTGCTGTTCAATAACGGCGCGTATGCGGAGTACATCCGGATACCGAAGCGAATTGTAGAAGCCAATATGCTCGTCGTACCCTCGAATGTCACGTTCGAGGATGCCGCGATGACCGAGCCGCTGGCTTGCGTACTGCGCGGCCTGCATGAAACTGGCGTCGAGATCGGCGAAACCGTAGTGGTGATTGGCGGCGGGCCCATCGGCCTGATGTTTGTGCAAGTGGCCAAAGCGATCGGTTGCAACGTGATTGCGGTGGTCAAGCGCGATTCGCAAGTCGCACTGGCGCGCAAGAAGGGCGCGCACGAAGTCGTGCAGATCACCAAAGTGAAAGATGCGGTCGAGGCGGTGCGCGAACTGAGTCCGGAGAGACGCGGCGCAGACGTGGCCATTGAAGCCGTGGGCCGTCCGGAAGCCTGGGAGTGGGCCGTGCAGATGGTGCGCAAGGGCGGTACGGTGAATTTCTTTGGCGGATGCGCGGCGGGAACCAAAGTGCAGCTCGACACCAATCGTTTGCACTACTCGGAAATTACCTTGAAGGCGACCTTCCATCACACACCGGAGACCGTGCGCCGGGCCTTCCGTCTGATCGCGGAGAAAAAGGTCTGCGGCAACGACTACATCACCGGGGAAGCTCCGCTGTCGCGCTTGCAGGACGTGCTGCGCCACATGCTGAACCGCAACGGAGACATCAAGACGGCGATCATTCCGGGCCACTAGCATCGCTTCTCGTAAATTCCGCGTATATGTGTTGTCATCCTGAGCGAAGCGAAGGATCTGCTTTTTGCGGCGAACAACAGGTCCTTCGCTTCGCTCAGGATGACAATTCGAGCTTATTGAACGTTCGACAATGACTGCCGCCAGCCATCCCCCGACAGCCGCGCTCGCCTCCGCCTGGAGTGCGCTGCCGCCGGAGTACGCCATCCCCGAGCATGCGCCTTCGGAAGCTGAGGCGCGCGAGTATTGCCGACGGCTGGCGCGCTCGCATTACGAGAATTTTTCAGTTGCTTCCTGGTTTCTGCCGGGCCGCCTGCGCCAGCATTTTTTCAACGTCTACGCCTATTGCCGCATTTCGGACGATCTGGCCGATGAAGTCGGCGACAAAGCGGTGTCTTTGCGTCTGCTCGATCAATGGGAAGAGGAGTTGGGCGCGTGTTATGCCGGCCGGGCGCGACATCCGGTATTCGTCGCGCTGGCGGAGACTGTGCACAAGTTTGAAATTCCGAAGCACGAGTTCGCGGATTTGCTGACTGCCTTCCGGCAGGATCAACGGGTGACACGCTACGAAACCTTCGACGATCTGCTGGGCTATTGCCGCTACTCGGCGAATCCGGTCGGTCACTTGGTGCTCTACCTCTGCGGATACCGCGATGCCGAGCGCCAGCAGCTTTCCGATCGCACCTGCACCGCGCTGCAACTCGCGAATTTCTGGCAGGACGTGAGCGCGGATTTTGCGAAAGGACGAATTTATCTTCCGCTCGAAGACCTGCGCCGCTTCGGGGTGAGCGAGGCGGCGATACGCGACGAAGAAAACTTGGCTGCATTCCGCGAACTGATGAAGTTTGAGGTGGCGCGCGCGCGGGAATGGTTTGCGCAAGGTCTGCCGCTGATCGCGCAAGTCAACCGCCAACTGGCGGTCGATCTGGACCTGTTCAGCCGGGGCGGGCAGGAAATTCTAAACGCCATAGAGCGTCAAGAGTATGCCGTGCTGGGCCGGCGGCCGGCAATCTCCAGGAGCCGGAAGCTGGCCTTGATCGCGCGCGCCGCGCTGGGAAGGCTGCGATGAGCACCGCCGTGGGAAATGCGCCCGCGCAGTTTGCGCCGACGGCTTCGCAGTTGGACATGGCGTACTCGGTGTGCCGGAGTATCGCGCGCGCAGCCGCCAAGAATTTTTATTACGGATTCGCGGTGCTTCCCCGGCGCAAAAGAAATGCCTTGAGCGCGGTGTACGCTTTCATGCGGCGCTGCGACGACATCGCCGACAACAACACACTAAGCCCGGCCGATCGGCACCATGAACTGCTGGAATGGCTGAACAAGGTGCACCGCGCCCTGGCGTCGCAGCCAACCGACGATCCGGTGCTGCTGGCGCTGACCGATGCCCAGCGGACCTATCAGATTCCAGTGGGGCTTCTCGACCAGCTTGCCTACGGCACGGCGGCGGATCTTGAGGACGGTGGGGCGGATTCCACCGGCGCTGGACCGTTGGTTGCGCGCTACCAGACGTTTGAAGAGTTGCGGCAGTATTGTTATGGCGTCGCCTCGGTCGTAGGGCTGGTATGCATCAAGATTTTTGGATATCGCGATCCCGCGGCCGAGCCACTGGCGGAACGCTGCGGACTGGCGTTTCAGCTCACCAATATTATTCGCGACGTCAAAGAAGACGTGGCCGTGGGCCGGGTGTATTTTCCGCAAGAGGATTTAGCGCAGTGCGGGCTCGCGGCCGCCGATCTGGCTGGACCGCAAATTGACGTGGCCCGCATTCGGCCGTTGCTGGCGCTGGAGGGCGACCGCGCGCTTGAGTGCTACCGTGAAGCGGAAAAGCTGATTCCGATGGTGAGTGAAGACAGCCAGCCGGCGCTGTGGGTGCTTATTACCATCTATCGCCGCCTGCTGGAAAAGATTGCGTTGAAACAGTATGACGTGTTCACGGAACGCGTCCGACTGACCGTTCCCGAGAAGGTCGCCATTCTAGGAAAAGGAATCCTGAAGCGTTTGGTTTGATGCCTGCCTCGATGCATCCTGATACGACCCATCCGAATCCGGCACATTCTCCGACCGTTGCGATCGCGGGCGGTGGACTGGCTGGCCTTGCGGCTGGCTGCGCTCTGGCGGAATCTGGATTTCGCGTGACCCTGTTTGAGCGCCGCCCTTATCTCGGCGGACGCGCTTCATCGTATCAACATCCGGGCACCGGAGAAATTGTCGATAACTGCCAGCATGTGTTGTTCGGTTGCTGCACCAATCTGCTGGAGTTCTATCGGCGGATTGGAGTGGAGAAGAATATCCGCTGGTACGAGACCATGACCTTCGTCGAACCGGGCGGGCGCAGTTCGGTTCTGGAGCGGTCGTTCCTGCCGGCTCCTCTGCATACGACGCTGTCGTTTCTCTCGTTTCCGTTTTTGGATGCGTCCGACAAGTTGGCGATCTCGCGTGCCATGGCCGCCTTGATTCCGGCGCCAGCCCGTGACACGGGAGAATCGTTTCTGGACTGGCTGCACCGGCACAACCAAACCCACAATGCGATCGAACGCTTTTGGAAGCCAGTGCTCGTCAGCGCGCTGAGCGAGGATCTTGAACTGGTGTCGGTCGCATATGCCGGCCAGGTGGTGCGGGAGTCGATGAAGTCGAAGAAGGCGAGGGAGATGGGAATCCCCACCATTCCGCTGAGCGAACTGTACGCTTCGGCGGCCGACTACATATCCGCGCGCGGAGGATCGATCCGCTATCGCACGAGCGTCGAGTCATTTCACGCGCAGCCGTCGGAGGTTGGTGTGACCGCGAACGGAGAAGAACAGGAATTCGATTCCCTGGTGTTGGCCGTTCCGTTCGACGTGTTGGCGCGCATCCTGCCGGAGACTGCCGCGGCAGCGCCGCTGGCCGCCATGCTCGGGCAGTTTCAGACATCGCCGATTACGGGGATTCATCTGTGGTTTGACCGCGAGATCAGCGATCTGGATCATGCCGTGCTGCTCGATCGAACCATCCAGTGGATTTTTCACAAGTCGCGCCTCATCGCAGCGCGCCAGAACGAAGCTCGGGAGAACGCCAACGGGAGCTATGTGGAACTGGTGGTGAGCAGCTCAAAAAGCCTGTTGGAGAAATCGAAAACGGAAATTGTCGAAATGGCGGTCCAGGAGTTACGGGAGTTTTTCCCGGGCGCGCGCGAGGCGAATCTGGTGAAATCAACGGTGATTAAGGAAGTCAATGCGACTTATTCCCCGCGACCGGGAATCGACCAATATCGGCCTCAATCGGTGACCGTCTGGCCCCGCGTTTTTCTGGCCGGCGATTGGACCGCGACCGGTTGGCCTGCCACCATGGAGGGCGCGGTCCGCAGCGGATATCTGGCGGCGGAAGCCCTGGCAGGTTTGGCGAGGGGCAAGAGCGCCAGTTTTCTTGTCCCCGACCTCGCTCCGGGTGGCCTGATGAAGTTGTTTCGATAAGCACTCAAGCTGGCTTTAATTACGACGGTTTCCATCCCAGGTTACCTTGTGCCCGCCTCAAGTATTCTCGCCTGACAAACGATCTTATAAAGATGGCTGGTCGCAACGACCCAGAGGAGGACCGCCGCCGCAGCCCGCGATTCAGTTGCGGCGGCCGCGCCGAGATCCAATGCCTGCCGTCGAGCGGGATCGTGATTCCGGGGACGATCCGCGATTTAAGCCTTCACGGCTGCCATGTTGAAAGCTCGTTGCCGATCGCGTGCGGAGCGCGCGCTGAAATCGTGGTGCGCGTCAACTCAGCCTCGTTCCGCGCGGTGGGTGAGGTGCGGGCGATTCGAGGACGGTCGGGCGCGGGTGTGGAGTTTGCATATTTGAGCGCGGGCGGGAAGGAACTGCTCACCGGCCTGATCACGGACCTGGCGCGATTGCAGGCTCTCATGAACAAGCTCAAGGCCGAGCGCCGCGAGGTCGGTGGCGAGTCGTTTCGAAGAGAGTTGGCGGACGCAAAGGCTCAAGCCGCAATCTGGAGCGAGCGGTTTCCTTTTCTATGCGCGATTTCGCCGGCGGAAAACGCGGGAGATCGCGCGCAAGATGAATCGAAGGGCGGCAAAGCTGCACCCGCCAGCAAGGACGGGAACGGGGACTATCCAGCCGCGTCAGCGAAGCCGCTCATTGTCGCTGTCGACCTTTTCGGTTAGGGAAGCTCCGATTAAGTGTCGGCAAAGAGCGTAAACCACAGGGTACACAAGGGTGCACGGAGGAAACCGGGACTTAATCAGAGTTTCTTTAGAGCACTTCAGATCGCCATTAGCACCACGCCGCCCGCCACCAGCAAGGCGGCAATCCAGCGGCGGCGCCCTACGTGTTCGTGGAGAAAGATGCGCGCCGCGACCGCATTGGCGACAAAGGTAAGGGAAGCCGACGCGGGCACGACGAGACTCAGGTTTCCCCACGAGAGTCCGAAGAGCAAGCTGTAGAAAGCGACCGCCATCGCCATCAGGCCGAGCGCAAACGTAGGAGTTGTCAAGACGCGGCTAACAACGGTGAGCAATCCGCGGCGCTTCCAGAGTTCCCCGACATCGCCGACGCGCTTCATGGCGTGCGAGAGCAGAACGTCTCCGGTGGTGGAGGCAAGAATGATGAGGCCAATCGCGGCCCAGGCGTAGAGGTCTCTCATGACTCCGCCTCGCGGGAAAGCGCATCGCGCGCAGAGTTCGTTGAACTCCCGGGGCTGCGACTGGGTGTAACCGACGGGCCGACGGCCACGAAGCCCACACCGGCAGCGATCAGTGCAATGCCCAGCCAGCGCGTCAGCGAGATTTCTTCATGCAGTCGGAAGTGACCGATCAGCGCGACCAGTACGTAGGAGAGTGACGTCGCGGGCAGCACATACGTGAGGTCGGCCCACGAAAGCGCGGACATGTAGCAGGCGAAGAACGCCAGCAACAACAGGATTCCAGCCGCTACCCAGGGATTGAGGATCGACAGCAGCAGACCGGAAAGGTTGTGCAGGGAAACAGTTATATTGCCGAGATCTTTCATCCCGCGAGCCAGCAGGGAATCGCCCGCGGTGCTGAAGACGGTGATTCCGGCTAAGACAAGGTATTTTCGAAAGGTCACTTACAATCCAACCTCAAGCCTTAGGCTTTGGCCGGTTCCGGGGCAGGCGTTTCCTCTTTGCGGTTGTCCTTGACCCACTTGTTGCGCTGCGAGCGCAGTTTCAGGAAGGTCCGCGCCTCCTTGTACAGCCGCTTGCGTTCGGAGTTATTAAACACGGCTTTGCGCAAGATGCGGTACGCCGCCTTGGGCCGGAAATAGTAGGCGTCGTAGAAGTCGTGCACGGCAGCAAGAATCTCGGTCGCGGGCAGACCCGGATATTCGATCTGCACCATCTGGTGCCCGAGGTCGTCCACCATCTTCGTCTCGCTGGTCATGAATCCATTCTTTACCGCGGATTCGTGCAGTTCCGTTCCCGGGAAAGCATGCGCCACCGAAACCTGAATCGTTTCCACGTCGAGTTCCTTGGCGAACTTGATCGTGTTCTTGATGGTCTCGCGGCTTTCTCCCGGCAGGCCGAGGATGAAGTCTCCGTGCACTACGAGGCCTAGTTTGTGGCAATCCTTGGTGAACTGGCGGGCGCGCTCGATGGTTGCGCCTTTCTTGATGTTCTTGAGAATCTGCTGATCGCCCGACTCATAGCCCACGATCAACAGCCGGCATCCGGCTTCTTTCATGGCCTTGAGCGTTTCAAAATCGGTCGTGACGCGCGAGGTACACGACCAGGTCAGGCCCAGCGGCTTCAGCTTGGCGCACAGTTCGACGGTGCGGGCCTTCTGCAGGTTAAAGGTGTCGTCATCGAAGAAAAATTCTTTTACGTACGGCCAGTACTCTTTCGCCTTGGCCATTTCAGCTGCGACGTCGTCGGTGGAACGCTTGCGCCACGGATGTCCGCTGAGCGTCTGAGGCCAGAGGCAGAAGGTGCACTGCGCCGGGCATCCGCGCGTGGTGTAGAGCGACACAAAGGGATGCAGCAGAAAAGGCACGTTATAGCGCCGGACATCCAGGTCGCGCCGGTACACATCGGTCACGTGCGGCAGCGCGTCCAGATTCTCAATCGTCGGACGGTCGGGATTGTGCACGACGACGCCGCTCTTGCGATACGAAATGCCCAGAATGTCTTCGATTTTTTTGCCCTGCGCGTATTCGACTATGGAGTAGTCGAACTCCTTGCGGCAAACGACGTCAATTACCTTGGCATCCATCAGGGATTTCTCTGGTAGCACGCTGACGTGGGGGCCGACAAAGGCAATCTTGATGTGGGGATTGCTGCCCTTGATCGCTTCGGCGATGCGGACGTCGCCGGCGAAACCTGGAGTGCTGGTGAACAGCACCAGGAGTTCGTAGTCCTTGCAGGTGCGGATGGTCTCTTCGGCAGTAATGTGGTGCGGCGGCGCGTCGAGCAAGCGCGCGCCCTCGAGCATTCCCGTGGGATAGGCGAGCCAGACCGGATACCAGTACGATTCGATCTCGCGCGTGGCGGGCCAGCGCGAACCCGCGCCCCCATCGAAGTTCTCAAACGAAGGCGGATTCAAAAACAGTGTCTTTAATGGCATAGGTGTGAGTCTCTATTTTAGCATCGCTAGTCACAGGTTAGATGCGTATAAACCCCGGACGACGCTACCATTCTGGTACGTCGCAGCCGCGCCGGAAGCGTGGAACCCTTTGATCCAGTGTGCCTTAGCGAGGCCCAAACCGCAAAAGAAGCACACCGACCGTCGCTTCTGAGCATTGAGCCGCAAGAATCGGGTGCTGGCCGGGATGTCGGGTTAGATGCGCTATTTCGAGGCCGGGTCTATAGAGGCGGCGCCGGGCAGCGCCCACTTTTCCAGGTCGCCGGTGGCGCGCAGAAGATTCATGCGGACGCGCTGGTATTCAAAATCCGCATCCTGGAAAAGCAGGAACCGTTCGGCGGCTTGCACGCGCGCATCGGCCAACTCATGCAACGTGCCGGTCTTGGCGTCGACACGGGTTTGGGCCGCTTCCAGTCCCGACTGGGCAAGTTGATATTCCAACTCCGCCACCTCGCGCGCGGCTGCGAGTTGTTCGGCGGCGCGCTGCAGCTTTAGCGTTTCCTCGGCCACCTGATTGCGAGTCGCTTCCGCTTGTTTCTTCGCCTTCAGGGCTTCGGCCGCGGCCGCGTCGGAGCGGGCGCGCTGGCTGGCGTTGAAGAGCGGGATGCGGAGGGCCAGGCCGATGGTGGCGTTGTCCGGTTGAAACGTGCCCTTGGGGAGGTACTCGGCATAGTGATTGAAGGTGGAAAACCGTGCGTACTGCGCGGAGAAGTCGATGGTCGGCAAGAGCGAGCGATGCTCGCCCGCGGCGCGCATCGACTCGGCCAGGGAATGTTGTTCCGCGAATTTGAGGGCGGGGCTGGAGGCAACCGCCTTTTCCGAAAGATCTTCTTGCGGAGCGACCGAGGGCAAGGCCGGAATGGTCTCGGGCGCCAGTTCGATGGAAGACACCGGCAAGCCGGTCAGGGTTGAGAGATGGCGGCGAAGAACGTCGGCCGACCCGCGCGCTTCGGCTTGGTGAAGCCGTACACGCGCCGCGCCAAGCTTGGCCTTGTTCAAGTCCACCGCGCTGTCCACGCCCTCCTGCAAGCGCGCGGTTACCGCCTGTTCCAGTTTTCGCGCCTCGGCTTCGTAGTCTTGCAAGCGCGCCAGCCGCGCTTCCCACTTGGCTAGTTCCGCGTAGGTCAAGGCGACGTCCTGAATGACGGCATTGCGTTGGTCCTTGTCCTGAAACTGCGCAGCTTGCCAGTCAATTTTCGCCGCACCCAGAAACTGGCGCTGCGCGGGATTGAAGATCGAGCTCTGCGCGACTACATCCAGCAGCGACGGAGGCGACCCTTGGATCGACAGAGGATATCCATAAGTCCAGCCCAGACCCGAACCGGCGACCAGTTGCGGGACGAAGTTGTTGCGCAGTTCCCGGTAAGAAGCAAAGGCCCGCTGCACGTCGGCATTGGCAATCGCCGACCCTGTGCTATGCGCCAGGGCCAGCCGAATGGCGCGATCCAGAGGCAGAGGCTCGGCCTGGCCGCGCGCAGCGATCGTCAATGCAGCCGCAAGAAGCGCGAGTAGATTTATGAACTGTAGCCGGCGCGGTACTCGAAATTTCATCTCGTCACATTACCACTTATAGATTGTCACCTGTGGCGAAGCGAAGAAGCCGCGTCTTGCCGCGAACAGCAGGTCCTTCGCTGCGCTCAGGATGACAATTCCTGAAAGACATCGCTCGTGTGCCACTGCGCGACTATCGCCGCAGGCCGTCAGTGGGCAACTCGGTTGAGCGCTTGCTGGGCCGTGCCGAAGTTCCGGGCCAAAGCCAGGGAAGCGCGATACTCCTGCGCTGCGCCTGCCTTGTCCCCTTGTTTTTCCAGCAACTCGCCCAGCAGATAGTGGGCTTTGAATGCGGGAGCTGCCTCCACCGGACCGGCGTTGAGATAGCGATGCAGCAGTTCGGCGGCGAACGGATAGCTTCGACCGGCACTATACAGGATCCCGGCTGCTTCCACCAGAACGTCAGGCTTGGGCATCGGCGCTTGACTCAGCTTGACGATGGCTTGCTCCATCTCGTCGAAACGCTTCTGGCGCCGGAGAAAAAGAGCGAGGTTCAGCCAGGCTTCCGCATCCCCATGGCTGAGGTCGATGTACTGGCGATATTCCCGTTCCGCGGTGGCGGCGTCTTTCTTCTCTTCGGCAATGCGGGCGTACACCCAGTGTTCGCGGGCCGGGTTTAGAGCGGCAATGGATTGCGCTTGCGCGCGCGCCTTCTGCTCGCCGCCGCCGACGATGGTGGGCGCTTCGGCGTAGAACTCCGCCAGATCGAGCCGGGCATCGACGTCGTTTGGACTGAGTCGCACCGCCCGTTCAAATTCTTCGCGGACCTTTCCGGCCAGCCGGGCCGCGGTCACGAAGTTTGCTCGATCCGCCTTTTCGCCATACACCCGTCCCAGCCAAAGATGGAATCCGCCGTTGTTGGGATCGAGCGCCACCGCTTTTCGGCACGAGGATTCCGCGCGCTCCCAATCCTCGAGCGCGAAGTAAGCGCGGCAGAGCAAGTTGGAAGAATTGGCATCCGGCGCCAAAGAAAGACGGCCATTCAACTCGGCAATGGCTTCATCGACCCGGCCCGCTGCCAGCATCTCCTTGGCGGAGTCCGCCATGCTTGCGCTTGCCGAGACAAGGAGCGTGAGCAAAACGAGGAGTGCTCTGGAGGTGCGAGAAATCATCTAAAACCGTACCTGCGTTCCGTCGCCGATCGGCTTGCCGTTCAACGCATTGATCGCCACCACGTCCTTGGCGGAAACACCGCCGGTGATTTCGACCTGGGTGAGACTGGAAAGCGAAGTCTCCACATCCCGGCGCTTCAGCACGTGGCCGTCGACCTGCAATACGTAGGGCTTGGAGTCGTCGGTTCGTACCGCCTCGCGCGGCGCCACCAGGACGTTTTCATGCACGGCAACAACGATGGTGATCCCCACGTTGACATTGGGCAGAAGCTTCAGGTCCTTGTTCTCGACGATGCTGGTGGTTTCGCCAACGTTGCGTGAACCGTGCAACTTCACCGTCGAGGGAACGGCGGTTACGGTCGCCGTCCAGACTCGTCCTGGAACAGCGTCCCAGGTAACCTCGATGGAATTTCCGGGAGCCAGCCGGCCCAGGTCGGGTTCATCGACAAAAGCGCGGACGAGAACTTTTCGTAGATCCGCCATCTGTAGCAGCAGGTCGCCGGCCGCGACGAAGCCGCCTTGCTTCACCGGCAGCGAGTACACGACGCCATCGAAGGGGGCGCGGACATTGGACTGTGCTAGAACGTCCTGCTCCGCGACGAAGCCGGCCTGCGCGTCCGCCTGTTGCGCTTCGAGGCGCGCCAGTTCCGCGCGCGAATACCGTTTCGTCTGTTTTTGCCGGAGAAAATTGAGCTGGGCATCGGCGGTCGCAAGAGCGTCTTGCGCGGTTTGCACTTCTCCCGCGGTGGCCGCGCCTTGCTGCTGAAGTTTCCGGAGCGCGTCGAAATTGCGTTGTGCGGAATCGCGGTCGGCGCCAGCTTTTACGAGTTGGGATTCCACACTCAGAACTTCTTCCTGGGTTCCGCCCTGCTCCGAGGCGCTCAGTTGCGCCTGCGCTGCCTTTACTTGGGTTTGTGCACGAGCCGCCTCGGCACGCACGTTGGCATCGTCCAGAACGACCAGCAACTGGCCCTTCCGGACCGAATCGCCTTCCTTGACGAGAACGCGCTCGATTCTCGCGGAAATTGGAGCATGGGCTTCAAAATTATCGATGGGCTCGATTTTTCCGTTGGTCGAAATCACGCTGCGAATCGTGCCCTTCTCGATCACGGCCGTCCGCACGGCCACTGAGTTGTTGCGAAGAGAGACGAAAGCACCGAGCACAATCACCGCCGCTAATACGGCGAGCGATGGCGTCAACCAACGCCGCAGGCGGAGCCCCGGACTGTTTCCATTCAACGGCATGCGGAGAAAAGCGCAAGTTTTAATGTACATCATCCGCCTGCGGTCAGGAGCAGGCAAATGCACGTTTGGACTTGCTCAATTAGATGCGCCACGCTGGCTGTTGGCGTCAACTCTTGTGCGGAATTCGTTATATGCGGCCTGTGAGCGGACTGCCAGCGACAGGCGCTAGGTACAATATGGAAATGCCAAAGTCTCCTCGTTCCACCTCTCCCCGCTATACGGCGCAGCACGCCAGCGCCGGGCTCGACCACAATTTTCCGGAGATTGAAACCTGGCCGAACCAGTTTCCCGGCTACGAGATCGTCGTGGACGATCCCGAATTCACCTCGGTCTGCCCGAAAACCGGCTTGCCCGACTTCGGCAACATCGTGATCCGCTATGAGCCGAGTCGCCTTTGCCTGGAATTGAAATCGTTGAAGGAATATCTGCAAGCGTATCGCAATCTCGGCATCTTCCAGGAGAACATTGTGAACCAAGTGCTGCAAGATGTTGTGCGCTGGGCCCAGCCGGTGTGGGCCGAGGTGAAGGGCGAGTTCCGTCCGCGCGGAGGGATTTCCACGGTCGTGGTCGCGCGCTGGCCGCGGAAGAGAGGTCAGAGGTAAGAGGTCAGATTGCAGAAGTAGAACTGATGCCTTACTCTTGGGTTTCACTTGTGCAATCTGACTTCTGACCTCTGCAATCTTCCCCGTGCTATATTCTCTCGACCCGTGACCCCGCAAAAGCTCCACGCCCGCACCGCGTTGCTCGTACTCACCGCGCTCAATCTGCTCAATTACGCGGACCGCAACGTGCTGTTTGCGGTGCAACCTCTGGTGCAGGATGAATTCCACCTTAGCAAGACGCAGATCGGCTATCTGACCAGCGCGTTTCTTGGCTTCTACATGATCGCGGCGCCGTTCGTGGGGCCGCTGGCGGATCGCTACTCGCGGAAGCTGATCATCGCTCTCGGAGGGATTTTCTGGAGCGGGCTGACTCTGCTCACGGCGTTCACCCACAACTACACGGAGTTGCTCGTCCGGCACACCCTGGTGGGGATTGGCGAGGCAACCTTCGTTACCATCGCCCCCACCTTTGTGGCCGATCTGTTTGCGGAGAAACTTCGCGGGCGGATCCTCGGCATCTTTTACCTGGCAATTCCGGTGGGATCGGCCGCGGGCTATCTGCTGGGCGGCAATCTCGCGCCGCAGTATGGATGGCGATTCCCCTTTTACATCGCGGCCGCGCCCGGATTTCTGCTGGCCATCGCCGTGCTCTTCCTGAAAGAGCCGGAGCGGGGACAATTTGATTCCGTGAAGGAGCCGCGCGAAGATTCACCGGCGAGAGTTTTTACTGGCAGTTTCCTGGCAAGGCTTTACACGACGGCGTACTTGGATTTGAAGCGCGTCTATGCCGGGGTTTTGTGCAACCCGGCGTTCTTGACGGCGACTCTCGGAATGGCGGCCATGACATTTTCGCTGGGCGGGATTCAGGTGTGGATGCCGCAGTTTCTTTACAGCGAGCGCCATTACTCGCTCGCCCACGCGAATTTTATTTTCGGCATCATCATCGTGGTCGATGGGATTGTAGCGTCCCTGGCGGGCGGATGGCTGGGCGACTATTTGCTGCGGCGAATGAAAAGCGCCTACTACCTGGTGTCGGCCGTCGGCATGGCCCTCGGCGTTCCGGTGATGATTGTGGCCCTGTTTTTCAAGGGACGGGTGATGGCGCCGGCGATTGCGGTTGCGGCTTTCTTCCTGCTGCTGAATACCTCGCCATTGAATGCCGCGGTCATGAATTCGGTGGGCGCCCACATTCGCGCCACCGCCATCGCTGTCGAGATCTTCATTATTCATCTTTTGGGTGATGTCCCGTCGCCGACCATGATGGGATGGGTCGCCGATCACAAGTCGCTCCAGGCAGCTTTTATTTTGCCGGTGATTGCCATGGCGATTTCCGCGGCGATTCTGTTTTACGG